>Ga0058703_1000320_pt1 | contig 10754 bp, 12 predicted proteins | sample AgamicMgMae_FD_83782 | JGI IMG/M metagenome (GOLD analysis project Ga0058703, IMG submission 83782) | Agave microbial communities from Guanajuato, Mexico - Mg.Ma.e | ecosystem: Host-associated > Plants > Phyllosphere > Phylloplane/Leaf | place: Guanajuato, Mexico | collected 2012-06-04
CTGCAACTCCATGGGTGTGATCTATAATGACCGGAATGCTAAACTAACAGCATCGGCGACCGCTCATTGTCCGGATGTAGATTCAACTAACGGACCCGCAGGTCACGGTCTTCCTGACCTCGATGGAAAACTTTGCCGAGATGAACGGCGTGTACGAGCAGTACTTCACCCACAAGCCCGCACGATCCTGTGTTGCGGTCAAAGAACTGCCGAAAGGCGTGCCAGTGGAGATTGAGGCGATTGCGTTGAGCGGTTGAGTGAACAGGGCGGAAGTCGAGCGTTGCAGCGTCGACGCCATATGTCTAACATTTGTTGAAAGACATGGACTCGCAGACGGTGAAACTAGACACCGAATCTGAGGATGTACTAGAGCTACTTTGAGAGTCGACTGCGTGATATGCAAAATGTCTACATTTATTTCACCTGCTCAGGCAAAAACATGGGCAAACGCGCGCAATGTCGCGCTTATGCCGCTATCACGTCCTATACCGCAGGGTTCCTACCACCGTAGCTTACCTCCGAAGCCCAAATATCGCCAAAGAATCGTCTATCCCGAAATCTACGCCAATAACCAGAGAAGCGAACGTGGGTATCATCGCACCAAAAATCAAACCGGGCGCTCCCAATCCACAATCCCTTACGCTTAACAACACACCTGCATCTCCGCCGAAGCTCTACCATGCAGTCACCGGATCGGCATGAAAGCAAAATGTACCGGCCCTTCAATCGGGCTCGAGACCTGCGACAAGCCTTGCATCGCGCCAGCACTCGTCGTCGTCACTTTCGCCGTACCCACTCCCGCCGCATTTTCGATCTCCTGCCATCGTCGCGCGCAGTGTCTGGCCGGCCATCGCTCCTCAATGCCACATTCCAACATCTGCGTCATCATCCGTCAGCGGCCGTAAAACCAGAATGTCAGAGGGAGAAATTTTACCTTCGCACTGATAATCTCCCACTTGTACTTCTCCCAATACTCATGCGCCGTCCTGAGCGCCTGCAGGTCCCGCTCCTCCCACACCCGAAACTTCTCCCGTAATCGCTTGTAGCGCATCTGCAGCGCCGCGACCTGGACTTTCTTGCCTTTGCGCGCGTGGAAGCGCGTCGCGATGTCTTTCCAGGGTAGGTTCTCGTCCTCCTTGAGCTGCACCAGGAATCGATCGTCTTCGCTCAAGTCCGCCGACGCGACCGATGACGTCCGCTTCCGGCGTTTCGATGTTGATGATGATGGTGCCGGATCGCTTTCGTGCTCGTCGACTCGTCGCCGTTTCGCCGCGGTCGCTGCACCGGCGGGAAGGGGCGCGATGTTGGTGTACGGACGTCGCGGTTGGGGTTGTCTTAGCTCTGGTGGACTTGATGCACTGTAGTGGCCCTCAGGCGGAGAAGTGTGGAAAGTGTTTTGGGGAAACGTGGAAGTGACTGGGGCAGGTTGGCTTGCGATGTTGGTGTATTGGATGCCTAGTCCGCTGCTTGACGTCCATGGGATAGCGTCCGAGGATGGGCCGAATGTGCTCGGAGAACTCCTCGGGCGACTCGGGTCTGTTACTGGCGGCGGCATCTGTTGGTGATGATGTTGAGGGTATTGCAGGCCAACTCCGGACATCGCGATATCCGGTATTGAAGCCCTCACGTATGGGTTCCATGGCTGACTTTCAACGGTTGAGGATGGGTATGGAGTGATGTATGGGTCCTGATATGCATACTGAAGTTCGTCAGTATCGAACAATCGATCGACAAAGCAGAGCAGCTCGTGATGATGGCAGACGTTGACAATAGAAACATACAGAAATCGGAGCATACCAATCAGTACTCAACAAGCCAGCAGTAACATCCCCGCACATGTGTTCGGGGTCGATAGCACCCGGGACAGGAGGATAGCTTTGATTCGAGGACATGTTTGATAAGCGGATGTTGGTGGCAAGGCGCATCAACGGCCGGGCCGAGCAGGTGGGTGCTTGGATTGTCGGTCAAAAAAGGCTTGAAGGAAGCCTGAAGGTAACGACTCGTGCCGACGGAAGACGGACATGTTGGTGACTATGTAGTAGTCAACGTTACCAGCTCACCTCAGGCTTGGGAGCTTTCGAAGACGACCGTGAGGCATGTCTACGGCACGGAGCACCTGAGGCTTAGGCACGTCTTCTGCAGGCTTTATTTTCGGATGTTGACAGATGGTCGATGGTTGATCTGATGAGTACCGTGCTGACCGGGAACGTTAGGCTAGACTTGCCGTCCGCTGCGGTTAGTGATTATGCCGCCTTGGGAAAGAGGGTGATCCTCCGAGTAGGTAGCCGTGGCATGTAGTCGAGTAGTCCGGGGCAGAACCAACACAGGGTCTCAGTGTACACTGTACAAGCGATAGCCGCCGGACCTACTTTTCGGCCGTCGTCTGCAGTGTAAATTAGTTGCTATTTCGCTCGTGCAGATGGCACGGCTGACAGCGTTCAGCGAGTACGGGCAGGAACTGACGAAAGCCTGCACTTAGGACCTGAATAGATGGCTGCTCTGCCGCATGCATTTTATCGCGTCCACGGAATGAGGCTCTGCCATGAAGGTTGAGGGTCGTATAACAACACGACTACGGTTTTGCCGTGGCAAAGTGGCTGCGATCTCAAGGTGAATGGATATGAAGCCTTGGGGAGGGTGACGGACTGTTGCACTGCCATGAGATGGAGGCTCGAGTCCAAAGGCGCAGACAGACTTCGAGAGCTGCGCCGATCATGTGGGCTTGCAGTCATGGCCGATGCGAAGATTGTGGTAGAGAAGGACGCGCTGTCTATCTTTAGTGCGGCGCGGGCGAAGCAGCCGCAAAGACCCCAAATATACTCATTGAGAAAGATATAGATAGCTAAATATACCGCTTACGGTTGATTTAGCTTACCAGAGATAAAGAACCTGGCTTCCTCATGGGACCAAGGATCTCCTGCATGTGGCTGAAACGCAACGGCGGCTCCGTTTGCACAAGCAGTCAAATCTCGAGATCTGCTCGTGGTCGCAGCTGGATTTTCGCAGTATACATTATAGAGCCACCAGCCTTGCAGTCATTCCTGTGTCAAGGGTCCAACCAGTAGATGTCTCCGGTCGCGAAAGCACGATCTGCGGACATCTGACAGGTCTTTGTCACCGTGGACCGAGTCGCAAGACGCCGACCTCGGCTCCTGACGGTGCTTCTGTCGGAATGGATGCTCATATCAGAAAGATGATTACTTGGGTGAAATGGCGTCTATTTGATTGATGCCGCGGGATTAATTTTGAGACTTCTGAAGCGTTGCGTGTGGTGAAATGAAGCAAAGACGGGTTTGGAGTTGATTTTAAGGTTGCGCATGTACGAAAAGAGACGTCTTTTTGGCAACGGCGAAATATAAGGCTTCTGAACATAGCAATGAACTGTGTTTAAGCCCCCTGTCCAGCAAAGGAGGGAAAGCTGACATGAACAAGAATGAGAATACTTACCACCGCCTCAAAAATTCATTACAGCCCACACAGTTCCTCACTCGTTCGCTCTCGACAGCAGGAGCATCTGGGCCAGACCGGTCGTGACCAGCCGTACCAATGAATTCGCCGCAAAAGCACCTTGGATCCGCTTGCCAGTCAGGGCTGTGGTAGAAAATTGGCCAACCGCCGCCCATGGCATCTTGACCTTGGAGACGGGAGGCAAGCCGTCGACGCTCACCCGGCGTCAAAGTCAGTCGGTATGGAGCCCGTTTTCTGTTGCTCCAGTTATGACCTCGCCGCTTCCTGGGCCACCGTACGTTGACCACCTGCAGGCGACGTCTGCGGTCGATCTCCGTGTCTGCAGGCCTCTCCAGCAGCGTCCAATATGCAATTGAGTGTGACACGCAAAGGTGTTTACGTCTTGGCTCGTTGTTGTTAATGCCATTGGCACAATTGCCCGTCGGCTCGCAGGTGCAGTCGTTTTGCCCCGGTTGCATGTTGTTCAGTGCCCATTCACGGCAGTGCCGACAGACACCGAAGCGAAGCTCTTCCTGTTGCCACTCCAGGTGCCGTTCTACCACAGTCTTGCAAGGCATGCAGATCAAGGGATGGTCCTGACTCCAGTACTGAAGGAGGTGTACACCAGGCCAGGGAAAGTTTCGAGGCTCGACACAGAAGCTTGGCTCATGGTAACCGGCGGGCTGGACCGCGTTGGCTGATGCGAGGTTGCGAAAGCTCGCCCGATTGGGGCACGCAAAATGATTGGTGAGCCACATGGCAGGCGCCCTAGTCGCCCAATTGGAATTGGCTGGCATAGGTACTGGAGCTACTTGCCTAGAGAAAGTGTCGCATTGGATGTTGCAATGCACGTAGGCATGGCGTGGGAGGATCTGGCCTATCACGCTCATGAGTCTCTTGGCCTGTCCGGGTCCGAGGTGTGGGAACAGGAGACCTTGGGCGACGAGGCTAGCAAAGAATGCGGTGGCCATGGTGAAAGTGATGACAGCGTTGTCGAACGGTTAATCGTACGAAACCTCGAGTCTTTATATGCCAGCCATGCTGGAGTTGCCTCCTAAAATTGCTTGGATGTAAGTACAAAGGGAGATGGCTTTGAGGATCAGCACGACGGACAAAGGCTGGCACTGGGGCAATTCTGCTTGACGAGTGGCAGATCGTGGTTTATTTTGTCGGTGTATTTTGACAAAGAAGAAAATGAGGCTGCAGAACTTGCTTCAACACATGGAAAGGCGGTCCCGAAAGGGAGTCTGTAGGTACGCATGGAGCCACGCATCCCACTGCAAAGCCTTGCGGCAGAGTAAGCATGGACTATGATGGTCCTGTTGATCTGGCAAGTTCATCGATCGATGGACGCGCCAGCCCACGATTCTCTCCCATCTACATGACGTAGAGTGGAAGGACCGCTCAATCAAGACCTTGTGAGTGTCCGTGAGGCAAGTAGCTGGGTTGTCGGCTTGCGTGATATATGTTTGGGGTGGAGCATGAGAGGGTGGACTGGATGCGAACATGCGCATATGACAGTTGATGGCGAGCGCTGCCATAAGAGGTTCTTTGCCATTCTTCAGCCATTGCGGTGCCATCCGCTGGGATCTGGTAAGCTTCTCGCAGACCTCATGACTATTCTCGTGAGTACATTGTGGGAGACGAGCTGGTTCTGACGTCCGAAGCTCGCATGAACCGTCTCCGGTATGTCCAACGGTGTCAAGACCTACGTCGTTAGACTGGACCGCGCGTGTATGGACGGCCAGAGGTACCGATTGAGTCCGGGACCGTCGGCTGCGACCGTCCTAACCCAGTCCCAAAGCCGCAGTGCCACCGGTAGCATTCTTAAGATCTCTGCGCCCTTCGAGTGACGGCAAACAAGATGTGAAGGTAGGTACACAATAAGAACAAGTGCAATAGGGGACTAGAGGAGAAAATTGGAGTGACGTCGAGTGCAAGTAAAGTCTTGGCGGCGGCAGTCTCCGAGAGTCCGACCTCCGACTACTGCCTCCTTGTTGTCACCGTATCTCCTTTCTCGAAATCGATGCAGCCATGACTTGACGACGATAAACATTCGAGGCGGCTGCATCGAAAAGACATTACGATGCACACATAGAAGTTGAGCATCTGCCATCCTATTGGCAAGGGTACACTCCAATTTTTTGATGCTAAGATGCTTCCCTCGAGAAGCCCTCCCTCCCACACTCCTCGCAGGTTACCCATGATGATGGTGCCTTGCGAGACAAATATATCATCAGACCTTGTCTCCCAAGTCGCCAGACGCTGCCATGTCCTCATCTTCGTGTCCCGTCTTCGCGCGTATGGGCAGGACAATGACTTCGGAAGTGGTGAGCTGACCTCGCAGCTTGCGCGTGCTGACCTCCAAAACAGGCTCGCGCACCGTGCCCTCGGTACCAGTCTCCGATGACAACACCGTCGTGTCCGATGTCAAGATGTTCTTCGTCGCATCCGAGCCTCCTGAAGCGTCGAGAATATCACCTCCCTCTTCGCCCTCATCTTCTCCCTCGTCATCAATGTCCACACCCTCTTCCTCGTCCTCGCAAAAGCACCTATCACCATCGCCGACAAATTCACAATCATGAATCTCTTCCGGCGCGTCCTCCAGGAGATCCGCGGTCAGGTCGTTCAAATGGCGTTGGAGTCTCTCAAGTTGTGCTCGGGCGACTTCCCTCATGTCGCGCGGGTCACTATCAAGCTGTGCTCCGGCGTGATCACTTGTGTCGTCTTGGGGACCGTGAAGCGGTGCTCGGGCAGTCCCGCCGATGTTGTTTTCGTCCACCGATCGCCTCATGACCCACATCAGCCACTCCACATGGCGGCGGCAGCGTTCGCCAGCGTACCAGTCGTCCTCGGCGCTGGCGATTAAGAGGAGGTTCTTGGCCCGAAAATAGTGCGACAAGGTCGGATCTTGGAGGTTCTGCCTGGCCATTGCAATGCACTGGTCGAAGTCTTCAGTGGCGAAGTGCGCGGCTGCGGCCTTGTAGTCAGTGACCTGCGTGTCGGGTCGCTCCTGGATGGGTGCCATGTCGCAATGGCGGCACGCATGCAAACGCGCGAGTTTAGCTCCGCCTGTCTCGAAGGTGGTGTAGAAAAGGCGATGATGTAGGTTGTGTGTTTGGAATTCCTTTGTTGCACAAAAGCTCCAAACCTACATTATGAGGCAGGTGCGACCGGTGCAAACAGAAACTTGGCATTCACCACATGTGGTTCACTTCGTCCGGTCGCTTTGTACGCATTGTTCTCTCTCACAATCTCACATGTCAACCTTGCTGTACTTCCTACTCACATAACAACCTTGCTATAGGTACTTCCCATTCACGCACCATCCCAACCTACACTCTTTCTCAGCGGCGTTGCTCGTACCAACTCGTTATTTAATTGCCTATAATCTCACACATACTCATTATATACAAGGGATCGCTTTGGGCTCTCTCTGGATAGGAGGAAGACAGCATCCTCAGTGTGGCCACCGGCGTCGGCGAGTTGAGTGATCAGCCCGTCCATCCCGGTGACGGCGATGGCATAGGGGGATGCGGAGGCCTCTATTCGCCGACTGCGTCACATGCGACTTTGAGGAAGGAAGCAAAGCATTCAGACCGACCGAACAAGAGGCGCCAGAACCTGCTGAGCACGCCACGGCACAGTATACGAGCGAACTCATCGACGTTGAGCTCGATCCTATAGAAATCGAAAGTAACTCTGGTCCGTTGAACCGCTGGCCAGAAGCCACCCGTGACAACAAGATGAAGCTCATAGGTCCAGTACCAAACTTCAGCGCTGTCGGCAGGATGCAGACGGCTGCACATGAAGCGAAATCAAAGTCACGGCGGCGTCAAGACTTGCAAGCAAGCACAGTGAATGTCACAGATGCCGGAGATACGGACGTCTACAACACTCGCGCGCCCGAAGCCGTCAGGGTTTTCCGCAGTACCGCGCAATGGAAATTCAAAGGGAAGAAAGCGGCAGTGCACAACGTCGATGTCTGGAGCATCGTTGTCTAGGACACGAACCGCGCCTCCTCGCCGCAGCTTCCGGTATAAGGACAACCGTCACACCAGAACAAACCGTTTCAAGCCTATCTCGGTGGTCCGCTCGAGTTGCGTGTTTGTCCAACCAAACAAGACGCTCTCGCCCTTGGTGAATGTGTTTGCCTTCTGCTCGACATGGTGCGCGCCACCCTGCTCGAGAAAAGGTGGAATGGCACTCAAACACAAGTCGGACCAAACACGCGAGTTGTGCCGCGCCGTGTCGTGGAAACTCTCGCGCTCAGCTTGTGGAGAGCACGAGTCGACTACACCCAATTGAACCAACCATATTGGAATACCACCAAGAACGACCAGTTCTGCCTCTCCGTCGCGAATGCGCGCGTAAAAGGTATGAAGTCAACGAGGTCTGCTCTCTGTTTCGTGAAGAAGTCGGCGTTTCCACGGGGGCAGAACCCCAATACGAAGTCAAGCGTGAACGTCCTGAAGCTTGACTCAGAGACAATGGAGGGCATTCCCGCCGTACCACAGAGCGTCCTTCATCGCACCAAAGGCCTGCGCTTCGACCCATCAGACAATGGTGCTGTCATTTCAGATGACCAACGAGCTTCCATCATCGCGTTGTTGCACCATATCGCATACAACCTACTGGAAAATTCGGCTCTCTGCTGGGTTTGCGCAAACATGCCACCAGTCTTCTGCAACCTTATGTCCTTCAGACGCTACCAGAAATTCTGAAGACTGGGCCGATGTCAAGATCGTATGGCAGACGGGCCATACAGTGGCCAGCCTTCCTGGAACACACCATACAGGACGAGGGTTCGGCCAGATGCGATTTCCACAAAGCCATCGACTGCCCGACTCTGTCACTGGCAAATTGCCTACACTCTTCACGCCAGCTGGAGGCTCGGAGATCCACCCTGAAGGCCAACCTGGACGCTTTCCGCGACGAGGCCAGCAGCCACTTCGCGAACGCTTTGCACGATGGGACCTCGTCGCCCTCTACAGCGTCATGGAGCAAGGTGCTGACCGTGGAGACGAGGGCGCATTCGAGCAAGCCCAGCGAAACGCTCGCGCTCGCTTCTCATCGTTGCAGAAGGCCTCCGAGGCATCACAGGGGCCTTCCGGGGCATTCAAGAACATGCCAAATCGGGGCAGCACATGCTTCGTCTCGTCTTCACTTCAGATCCTGCACGGCCTGGAAAAGTTCCGTGACATGGTGTTAGACTTGTCCGACAGTACCCTGATTTGCAAGCCTCTAGAGAAGTCCGGACGCCTGGCCACCGATTGGCTCACAACCGCATACGACACTGCCGGGAGCACGCCTGTCCGACAGTCTGAATTGTCGGCGCGACATATGGCGAATGCCAAGGAGCTGGCCAAGAAGGTTCAAGGTATCCTCCGGCAACTGGGTGACAATCAGCCTGGTGATCCCTCTGCCAAAGATGTCGATCAACTCTGGGCCGCGCTTCACGCTTACGACAGGAAGGAATATGAAAATCGCACGGAGAACGACGCCGTGACTCTGTTTTTGGAGCTGATCAACTGCCTCATCCTCGTTACCGATGATTCGTTGCCAAGTGGACGCGGCCAGCTGGGGAAGGTGACCTCCGCCCAAGAGGAGTGGCGCGACCATGGCGAGCCCAAGCAATCCCTGGCCGACTTCTGTCGGGAGAGATGGTCCGCTTTCTCCGACGAAGGTAGAGTATCTGCGATATTTGGGCTCTTCGCGAGCCAGGTACGTACCCCCTTCATCTTGCCGGGATTTTGCACACACTGACCCTACATCCATCAGATCGTCATCGAGTGGCAGTGCGAAGACCCATCATGTCGCAGAGTCGGACGAGGGGTCGAGCACCAAACGGTTTGGCAGCTTACTCTACCAGAGCATTTGCCGGCGAATACAGTCACCTTACGCGAGGTCATCGATATGTGGACAACAGAGGTGCTTAGCACCGGGAGCAGTTGCCCTTCCAACCCCCAGCACAAACCAAAGACGAAGACGCGGGTCAAGCGCATGACGTACGCACCGCAGATACTGGTGCTGGGATTCGGTCGTGAAGGCAGCGAGGGGACCCGACTCGAACACGTCGAGCTCACCGAGTTCCTTGACATCCGGCCGTACGCCGACGGCATGGCGTCGCCGTCAGAGCAGGCACCCGGCGCCACGCCCGCCAACTTCAACAATCGCTGCATCTACCGTCTGCTCGCGGTCGACATGTACATCCCCAGCATCAAACACTACGTGGCGTATGTCAGACGAGGTCGACATTGGGTTATATTTGATGACATGCATGGCCGCGCCGGCGTGCAGTTCCGCCACCCGCAGGTCGGCACCAACAACGGAAAGGTCCCTTACCACGCGGTGTATCAGCAAGAGAAAGATCTGGAGCGTTTGCCCACTGGTGTAGATGGCCAACCCACCGAAGGCTTCATCTTCACGCGAAATGGCCAGGATCCGGGACCGGCAATTCGAAACTATAATACCACTCCGTCCACGCTGTATGCTTGTCCAGAGGTGGATGCTACCGGCTCCACGCTGACGTCCGCGACTCAGGACGAAGCTGTGGCGCATGCTGGCATACATCACGATGAGGATATTGGCATGGCAGGTGTCGATGACGTTTTCGCCTGCCCCAATGGCAGCGATACGTTTGATCATCCAGCAGAGCTGAAAGAGCATCGGCATCAACAATTCACATCACGCCGCACGCACAGTCTACCGCAGAGCATCAGCATGATGCTCCCACACAGCCGTCTGCAAGCTCTTCCGCCGAGCAAACCGCGGGGCTGCAACTCGTCAGGGGACAAGCCAAGCAAGCTACCTTGGAGCTCAAGAGAGCAAACCTGGAACTCAAGCGAGAAGTTCTGAGAGCTGATCGGGCAAGACAGGTCCTTCGAGAGGCTACCGCCGCGACCGCACAAGAGCATCGAGCGAGAGGAGCGCGAAAGTCGCTTCAGGCGGAGAGCCGTGCCACTGAAGCTCAAGTCGAGAGTGTGGAGGAGCAGAGAAAGACACTGGAAGCTCATTTCAAGCTCTTGGAGGATGAAACACGTACCCTTCAAGCTCTATTGCGAGTTGTGGAGGATGAAGAGCGTACAGTTGAGGCCCGTGTCATGGAATTGGGCAGTGAAGGGCGTGAATTGTGATTTGCAACGGTGCATCAGAGAGGTCGATGACGGACTGGCGGATGTCAAGTAGTAGCAATCAACTGTATCAAGACAGGTGGCTTACGAAGCATATCAGTAGAATGTTATGTGTTGAAAAGGAGAGCGTAGGATATGACACTTAAACATGTACCTCTCTGCTAAGTCTAGGTA
>Ga0058703_1000321_pt1 | contig 10724 bp, 10 predicted proteins | sample AgamicMgMae_FD_83782 | JGI IMG/M metagenome (GOLD analysis project Ga0058703, IMG submission 83782) | Agave microbial communities from Guanajuato, Mexico - Mg.Ma.e | ecosystem: Host-associated > Plants > Phyllosphere > Phylloplane/Leaf | place: Guanajuato, Mexico | collected 2012-06-04
AACCAGACTTGGTTCCGTTCGCGAACGTTTTTGAACGCGTTCATTTTGTGAACGTGCACACTTTTAATCCTACTAAAGTGATCACGTTCACGCAAAATGAACGAATGAACGTAAGAAGACGTTCATTTTCAAAAAATGTGACCCGCGATGAGAAAAGGGAACCCATTACCCACTAGCAGGAGCACTAGCAGGAACACTATTTCTCTCTGATTGCATGACTTTGTGTCATGCAATCAGAGAGAAATGGTGTTCCTGCTAGTGGGCAATGGGTTCCCTTTTCTCATCGCGGGTCACAAATTGAGATTGTTATCAGTTGTGTATTGAATCTGGAGAAAAGGCTTTCTTGTCACACAAAAATCCTCTTTTTCAAACCCTCTTTTCACAGATTGAACAGTGAGTGTAGTTTATAGCAGTTTATATATTGCCAAATGCTCCAATTTATTATGATTCCTTATCTCTTCAATCAATTTTCTTTTTTGCGGAGCACCGGCACCAGAGCCAGTTTTTATTTTCTTACATTAGTTCATGCTTCGTGACGTTTCCGGTTTTGTCTTTTCGGGCATGTACATTCGACCTCTAGGTTCTTCGTTCTAGTATCTAGATTCTTCTAACTTCTAAATGAGTAACAACGATGCAAAAATGTATAGTATTGAAAACCGTCTAGTCGTTCAAATTAATGAGAATATCTGCCCAGATCTGTAAGTATTCTGCTAATTGCTGTATTAGCTCTCTGTTCTAGATTCAGTTTTCCAGAATCGCACATATTGAAATGTATTCTCATATTTGAACATTTCCTTTGTTCTCGACGCAGGATCATTCATTTCTTCGAGACGAGAGCGCTTTTCCCTTTTGTTATTGTTGGGACTTTGACAGACAAGTTCTTATCCGAGTTCGCAATCGAAAAAGAAGTCTTTGGCGGTTATTACGAAGAAGAAGCAGTTGTAGGAAAACTATCATTTGCGCCTCTTAAACATTCTCCAAGTACTTCGAGTACCTATAAGGAATGTTTAAGCTGGTTAAGCGACAATACAATTTTCTGGCTGACATGTTCATCGAATATTGATTGCTAAGAATTTGAGTGGACAGTTGCCCAGGTTTGTACCTTAAGTGTACCATATACCAGCTGGCATCTACTGGATGCTACTAGATACTCCTTGATTTTTTTCCTTTTCGTTCACTTAGGGTGGACAAATGATGAACTAACTAGTTATCGGAATGTTAGTTGATATCATTATCTTTGTTTTCTATTCCAGTAAATCACCAAAATTCTAGACATGAATAAAAATACCAATAGTAAAAAAGTGAAATTTGCGCAAATCTTCCGCAATCCTCGTTCAACCAATGATGATGAAGAACCATTGTTGTCTCACGAGAGGACTAGCTGAGGACACTGTTGATTTGTCTCTGGTCTCGTATTAAAACAGAATTAGGAACTCTAAAAGTAAGTTGACTCGAAATTAAAAAATGATGATCATTATAATAAGTGCACTGGGATACACTTCTTTCTCTTCGTGTTGTTATATTGCTTGTGAATTTATAGTGACATTTCATATTTTCAACAGAGCAAAATCATAGAAGTGTAAATGACATCAGTCAGAGTTCAGGAAGTTCCATATCAATACGAGTAAGAAAGAAGTGAGTTAATAATTTCCTAATAATTTGTGAGGGACCTCTGGTTCTTCAATTCTAATGAATCGTTATTGGATATAACTTGACCTGAATCTGTCATTGTTTGTCCTCCACCATGATATAAAAGGTTGTCTCAATTCATAACTTGTGACTTGGCCGCAAATCATAAATTAACTGAATATTATGGATCGGGTGCAAAACCAGAGATTAAGATGTACCCCAAGAACTCGCCAAAGAAACAAACTTTGGATCTGAAACTAGGCTTGATGATTGCAATCGATTATCAACCATACCAAATTGTTGAAAACAAATGGTTTGTTCAGTTCATCAAGGAGTTAAATCTACGCTATCAACTTCCATGCCATTGGACGGTAAATCGTTTTTCCGTTTTTTATTACGCTTACTCCGAAGTATTTTCTCAATTTTTCGTTTTGTACTGATTGATCTACGCATTTATTAAAGTCACACATTTTTTCGAAAGTCCTATAATGAGCAATCGTTTTTTTGTTTTTATTACGCTTACTCTGTAGTATTTCCTTAATTTTTTGTTTTGTACTGATTGATCTACGCATTTATTAAAGTCACACATTTTTTCGAAATTCCTATAATGAGCAATCGGTTTTTTGTTTTTATTACGCTTACTCTGTAGTATTTTCTTCATTTTTCGTTTTTGACGTCAGAAATGTCAGTTTCCCAATCTGATGAGTATTATTGACTTTACTGCCTAAACACTGAAAAAAGTGTCGGAGCTCCTGCTTTTCTCCGGTTTTTTTTTTAGCTTGCTCCGGATAATAAAAGGACCAGAGGCCAAAGATCCGGAGCATGAAAAAACTGCTCCTTTAACATCTCTATACCACACCCTGTAATTCTGGTGTAATATTTATGAAATGGATTATGGTTATAGGCATGATTCATGATAGTATGTTTCTGCTACAATGCCGATCTTCGATTCACCGAAGACCAAAACAATAATATTTGTTTGTATGAATACTTACAATCATTTGAATCCAAGACAATGTCGACTCTGCTCTGCTCGCAATGTTTTCGTTCAGGATAAAAAAAAAAAATGTTGACAGCAAAAATGATTGAGTGAAATCAAAACGTTGCCGTTGTAATTGTACTAAAACAAGTCTGTAAATGACGAAGACGAAATACGAAAATTTTCCTATTCATTTATTAAATAATATTATAACCCGAGCATGTTCATATTTTGAAAGTTGAGCAATATCGGCATTTTTAGACTCAGAGAGTCACGAGAATCAGTTTCAACAACTTTTATTAAGGAAAATATCATTTCGATCATTTTTTCATGAAAAATAGAATTATTGTGGCGCGAGTATGTCCAATTAGGCACTCTGAATAGACGTGCATGAACCGAGTATGTCCAGAACAAAAATTCTGAATAGACGACAGATGAAGAAGAAAATCCAGAAAGTATGTTCGAAGATCTTCAGAATCGTGTGCCTAAACTCACACCGTTATTTGCCGGGCTGCAACCAATATCCCTAAACAAGAAGAAAGATTTGATGTCCCTCCTATCTGACAACGTCATCCCCCAGTATTACACCCCTTTCTACGACGCGCTCGTGCCTTCAAAGAAGGTGAGGGATTCGTTTCCGTATCTTGAAGAAGTCGTTGGAGGAGAAGATTTATCCCAGGTTATCACGCTGGGTGCTGGGATTGGAACATGCGGCTGCGCTTATGGACAAAGAAAATCTCCCTTAGAACCTTGACTTGTTGCTTTGAATCAGTACAGAATAAGCATTTTTCAATTTCAGTATACATCAGAAAAGATTGTTCCATATCAGTACAAAACCAGTATTCTTTTCATTTCAGTAATTCTTGAAATTCAGTTCGTTAATAATGTTTATTAAATCGGAGAAATACGTAATTCATTTAACAAACTAATGAATAAATGTATTCGTGCTACAGAGTTATACAAACTTATCCAGAAGTCCAGCGAGTGAACCCAGGTGGTGTCGGATAACGCGGACGTTTTTCTTCATCATCACTGGAAAACGTTGGATTCCAGAATCCAGGGGGCGTTTTCGGAGGTGTATATTTGTCGCGATGACGTGAACATTTCTGTAATAAGCGATCAGCTGCTTCTTGTCCGTGCGTTTCAGCATAGCTTTTATAAAACTTTTCACAATTCGCACACGTTTGGCCTCGTAGTTTTCTTCTTTCGTCTCGTTTTCTTACGGGTCCTCTTACGTACTTGTATGGAGGACTACGTGGCGGAATTTCATCAAAAGAATCGTAACCATCTTTTTTCTTTGGTACAGAAGACAATGCCAGCTCACTTTTGACTCCTTTTCTTTTCTTTGCTCTCATGGACGCTGTCGACAATGTTGAATGTTCTTGATTGCGCTGCACTACTTCTGAAAATGGTAGACGTCTGCGAACTGTCTTCTTTTCCTCCTGCATACTCCCGCGGGATGGTGAACAGATTAAAACACTTTGAAAATCGAGCAGTAAGATATCGACTTGGAAACAATTAGATGTTAGATCTCATTTATGAATAACCAATGCTGATTGTGACGGACAAAAGAGATTGATCCGTTTTCTATCATGATTGCGAGGGAAGCATAGCTACGTACAAGGTACAATCTACATTCTGTGCCGCTCCTCGTAGCATAAAAATTGTGAATTTTTAGGTGCGTACAGAATTTTTGAGTGCATAGGGATTTGTTTCCTTATCATCTGGCAACCCTGCCTGCCAGGCAAACACTTAGGGCCACAGGCCGTACATGCATTGCATAACAGAGCATCCAGGGAAGAGGGAAGAGCTTCAGACCATACACATCGGTGAATCTGATACTGAAATACAAAATTGAGTGCGAGACTGATTAAGTGATTATCAACAGAAATTTATTAATTGTGGTGCAAGGTGTTAATTGTTAAATAATCAGGTTAATCATTATCTCTGATGATGAACATCATGAATATGAACAAGATTGAGACATACACAATGCGTATGCGCGAGGGAGAAAATGAGAGAGAGTTGGTGCAGGGCACCTGTCCCTATTGCCATCATGAGAATGTAGATCACTGTATCTTGGACCCTGATCCGACAATTCAAACCAAATATTTTATTCATTTCATAATCAACTACGATGAAAAAGAGTAAGTATAAACATATAATATTCTCCAAAGTCTGACTCCATTCACGAACCCTTCTTTGAATCCGGCTTCATATATATGCCCAAAGAATCACTTCTACCCACTAATTATTGATTGACTTCTGACTGTCATGCTCTGATGTGCATGATACATGATTGTATAGATTCATAAAATATTGCGAACAGCGCAAATTGGCGTACGCGTTGCAGTTTTCTCATCATTTGATAGGATACACGTGTATGTGGACCTTCAATCGAGTAATAGATCCAAGCACTGAAAACGAAGCGTCGTCAGCAGGACCAAAAAGCTCCATTCAAGAAAGGATCCTGATGCGGATCAGAAAACCTTCCGGGGCAAGAACTGAAACATTGATGGAAAAGTTATTCCAACGGGCTAAGGTGTTCTCGGAAGGTAAGGCAGAGAGTTGCTACCTATACTTATATCCATATCAGCATTTTGATGTCATTGTAAGAATATGTGAATAAATATTGAATGTTATAGAACTGAGGGGAACATACGTTCTCAGCAACAACCTAGAGATAGTATCCGATATTCTTCGCCATGAATACCACGAAGAAGACATCGAATACGCTTTTTAGTTCCATTAGTCATGCTTATTTGTATTGCCATAACCTTGACTGCAACAATTAAAACAAGATTTAATGAATCGTGTCGTACAAAATCATTTTTTCTACCCGACCACTCTCATGCATGCATTTTAATTCAAATGCATGGGTTATCTATAGGCCAGTCAGCAATTAAAATTTTTCGCTACCTGTTGACGACCATATTCGACTTAATTATTAATTATAGAACTTGGCAGAGAATACGTTTTACGAGAAATCCAGCAACACAATTTGTCCCTCAGCTTGCCAAGCCAATAAGGGATGATCATATGTTCTTTTTGTACAGGTAACGAAAAATTGACTAAAATAATGCTTTCCAGGCAACGATAATGTGATGAAATGTTCCAAGGCAAGGAATTCCATAGTGGAAGAGAAATTGACAGGAATTTGACGTCGAAGATGGGTGGATTCACGACAAGTTTTCAGTAATTAAAATTCGACGTTTGTTTATAGTAGTATAGTTGACATTTCATGAGTCAAATTTTCCAATTTTTAACGACGAGATTTGGAATTTATTTCTACGTTCATTTAGGTGTTTTTCAATTCTCAATGAGCTCCACAATGGAATAAGAAAAAGAAGCTGTGCTAAGCGAGGCAATAAGACAGGACTTCGTGGTGGAGTTGATGCCCAAGTACTTCTTGTACTTTCCAGAGAAATTATATATCCGACAAAATTGTGAATTTCTTCATTTTCCTTTACGTCAGAGCTAGTACTTTCATTGAGAAGGGGAAGGAGTAAAAGCATTGTTCTTTCCATTCCTCCAAGAAAACCATCGTCCTCTCAACCAACATTCAAAAGTTTTCCCCTCTTTCAACCCAACTGTGTATAGACACTGATTTATTATTTTTAAAATCGCGACAACCTCTTTCCTTATTGTAAAAGAACGTAAATTGAAAAAATTATGGGAACGCAAATTTATTACAATATGACACAAACTGCTGTTTAGGGAGCACAGCCTATTCTCATCATCAGTGCGACCGTTCTTTCATCTTTTCTTAGCACGATGAATTAGTCCTTTTGGTACTGGCTAATTTTATAAGGAATAGAAGCGAAGATCGTTTTTGAGAATATTACTGCGCATAATAGGTCTACAAGTAGTGTTACGTACGTGCATAATTCTGATCTATATACATGGAAGTTACCTTTTTTCCAAACCTAATAACACTGATTTATACCTGCATACCTGAATGGAATTACGAATACCTGATAATTCTACCCTTCTACCATCCGCGAACTCTACATACATTTACACGCGCTCTGTGTGACCCACAATCGCTACACGAATTTTATATTATAATTCAGAACGGGATTCAACACGTTTCTTGATAGCGCATGGGTATACATGTGCTGAAGGCAACACGTAGAAGCTGCAAGTGTAACAAATGAGAAAGAGATGATACTATTATTTCACGTCATTTTCAAGTCTTGAGTGGTAGTTCTCCATTTTTCAAATTGATATTTTTTCACATCGTATTACCGCACTTTTTCAAATAATATGACCCGGACCTCTGCCTACATTACAGAAATTCAAAAATAGAAATGCTCATTACTCATTGTAATTCGAGGTAATTTAGTAAATTGTGAAAACAAATTCACGTATATCGAACAACTAAATAATAATAATAATAATAATAATAATAATAATAATAATAAACGAGAAACGATGAGTGGTTAAGTGGTTACTACGTAGTTAAAGTACATAAGAAACGAGCGAACAAACGCTCTTCAAAATGTTCCCACGTCATTCTGGCTCTTTTACTCGTGAAAATGTTCCCGGCGATCGAAAACATTCGCTCTATAGCTGCGCTAGATGGTAATGCTGTGTTCGTCCTCAAGAAGAATTTCTTTACGCACTTGTGACGCACCAGCATTTCCACGTTATCTGGAACTTTACGCACAAAATCCGACCACCCACAGTCATGGGAGGGCAAGGATTCATTTCCGCCCGAACGTTGCGTTCCGGTCCGCAGAAATTTAAAAAAATTTGGATTCAGCCCGTGGAATTTCTTTTCGGGGACTGTATCTTGAGCAGCATCAGAATCGACATCAGCAGTTACATTCTTCTGAGAACACATCTGCTGGAGTGCAATTTCTGTCCGGGCAATTTCAATGACGTCTTGATCGGCGCACCACTGTAGGGAAGCAAAAACAGGATGGACCGCAGCCGCTATGATCGCCTCTTTGTCTTTCCAAGTTTTTTCGAATCTACCAACATCGACATAAACATACGAATATTATGTGTAGTCAATATTACCAATTAGTACTTAGTTCAGTAACTACATTTCACATCAGGATAAAACCAAAAACAAGTGTTACTGGCAAAGCTTGTGAAACAATAAAATCATTTTCATTTTAGTACTTGATACGTATGTATACTGCAGCTGATAAAATCCGAGCGGAAATTTTCATAATACATATGAACAAAAAAAAGAGTATGTACTATTGAGTCAGCATCTATTTACCTGGTCTCAAGACTATCGGCAAGTATTTCCAGCTCGGGACCACAATATATCAACGACTGCTGCTCCTTCATGTCCGCCAGGGCATATTTCAGAGAATATAACGTAGGTAACAGAATGCCATAGAATGCTTCTTCTTCACCTTCCACCAATTTTATAGCTGTGCGAAATGGCTCCCTGATCTGTAACACGTCACATAACAAACGGAATGTAGCTATTCACGTTTTTTTATTGTACAATATCTACGAAGTTGGTATAATAGAATATGTTCATTTCGCTCATTTTTCCCTGATCTTTTTGTCTCCTTATTGAAATATAAAGATATTGTTGAATATTTTCATAATACAACGTGATCCCGCTTCATCTTTCTCATTTTCATTTTCATATAAACCATATCTAAATATTATATGAATAGTGGGGACATACTTTGAAGTATTCTTCCAAAAAGTAAAAATCTTCTGCAGAGAAGGAATCGATATTGATCTTTCTCTTGAACTCTTTCGCGTGAGTCTGTACAGCGGTGACAATTTCGTTTACTTTAGAAATGCCACTTTTCAAAATTGCTTCTACAGAATCAATATAAGTGTGCCAGCGCACATCAATAGGAATCGGGAACAGTTTGCCGTTTATTTTTTCATAAATTTCGGAATTCCCTCTGCTCTGATATTTCCAGAACTTATGCAACTTATCAAAAACGGCATCTCTAACAGAAAGTAGCACCGAATCCTCAACTTTTTTGGCATCTTTTAGAACTAGGTTCTGAGTATGCGCCGCACAACGTTTGTGGGGAGGCAATTTTGTCGACCAATCCTCATCGTCAATAAGAATATCGATCTCTACGAATTCAATATCGTCGTCCTCTTCCAACGCTACATCGTCGCTCTCATCATCCTATGCACGAAATTCTCTGCAAACGAGAATATCACTGTGAATTGAACATGAATGAAAAAATAGCGGAACTGAAACCAAGAAAAGTTATAGGCATACCGAAAAGCTTTAACATAGTTTTTTCCATTGTCGGTAACTATTTCTGTGCACTTTTCATGAATATTGAAGTTATCGAGCACATCCTCGATGTTTTTTGCCAACACGTCGTATGTTGCTGCACCAGTTATTTTTCTGCATGCGATGACAGCCATACGTCGTTTCAACAATTCTTCATCTATCCAATGGACCGTCATGCCTAAGAAATGTCTGCGCAAATAAAAATAAGATGTATATGAAAATTGAGGAATAAGAAGAAAATACTATTAATGGTGAAAAAAGAAAACGATAAGAATTACTTATTGTGACTTTTCCACATGTCAGCAGTGACCGCGACGTACTGAACAGATGCTAAAATAGATTTTAACTTGGCTTTATACTCTGCAGCCTTGTTTGTGATATGTTTAGTCAGCTTTTTTCTTGCGGGTATCTTGAAGCGTTCATTTCTCGTTTGAATACCTACAATTGAATCATTATTGTGATTCCTTCCATTTTCAACCAACTGGATGTGAAAGTCCGGTAGTTGAATACTTACGTAGAATAACAGAACGAAAAGCGCTGCTGTCAATAACTGTATATGGTATGTAGTTCTGCACAAATACGTTCGTTATTTGTTCATTAAACTCTTCTTGAGTAGAAATCGGCTCCATTGCCAAACATTCCTCGTCAAGTTTCCTTATTTTTGGCTCGCGTACGGAGGATATCTGTATGTCATGTATTCGCTAAAAGTAAATAATAATGGAAAAATTAAATGTTGGAAATATTGAGATTTACATTTATAGGTACCAAAAAATACATCAACTTGCCTTCAGGTGTCTTTTTAAATTGGATGCTGTTGTGGAGTGAACTTGTAATCGCTTACCCTTAGGACATTTCACACATTCTACCTCAAACGTTCGTCCTTTATTATCTGGAAGAGTGCGGCAAGAAACAACTTTGAAATGTTTCCGTAGTTTCACCCATGGCAATTGATCTGTGAAGTATGAAATTCTCAATGCATCAAGTATATTAATAACGGGAGAAGAAAAGAGAAGTGCTCACCGCCTTCCTCAGAGCTGAGACGGCCATCGTCACTCCGACTCATAGTGACCGCCGATGAGGAAGATGCATCAATAACAATGTTTTCTGTAGAAATGAAAAAAACTTATCAAAAAATAACGTCAGCTTCAGCACAGTTTGTTGGTTTGTTCTGGTAATTTCAGTTTCCTGGAAATGGGGTACTACTGGTAATTTAGAAATATATTAACAGATCTGTATATTAACCTATAGGGTTCATCGTCTGATGAGTGAAATAATGCTCAATCGTCTTTGATTTTGCATTCGCAAATCGTTTCTTCGTTTCAATCATTTTTGCAGGTTGTTTCGTCTTTATTTTCTTTGCTTTCGATCTTCTTTCTTTGTGCGGGGGTTCGTATACATCGTCAGAATCTTCAAGTTCTGCTGGCTCAGATGATGAATTTGAGGATTTTGAGTCAGTATCTGAATCACTCGATTCAGATACATATTGCCACCGTGACCTTGATTTCCTCAGTGACCTTGATTTCCTCAGTGACATGCTCTGATCATAAATATTGTATAAACGGAAATGAATCTGGAAACACAAAACTACTATTATCGACCATACATAGGTATCTATCTAGGTTCTTTACATGAAAATACGATTCAATAATAGGCACACGAGAGAGAGGCGTGCAAGCGAAACGTTTGTACATATACCAAGTCAACGAATTTAGAACAGTATGGGATAAGAAATAGGAAAGCATTATAAAATCGTACAATCAAATCTTAAAAGGATGAAGGATGAGAAAGGGCTTGAAGAAGAACGGCTTAGGACTGATATTCTTGGAAATGAGGATAAAAAGCGGATTAAACCAGCTCTGAATGTAGCTCTCAGAATAACAA
>Ga0058703_1000322_pt1 | contig 10706 bp, 15 predicted proteins | sample AgamicMgMae_FD_83782 | JGI IMG/M metagenome (GOLD analysis project Ga0058703, IMG submission 83782) | Agave microbial communities from Guanajuato, Mexico - Mg.Ma.e | ecosystem: Host-associated > Plants > Phyllosphere > Phylloplane/Leaf | place: Guanajuato, Mexico | collected 2012-06-04
ACTGTACACTAATGACCCTCGGAGTATGCGCCGTCGACCCTGTGTCCTCGAGTACGCCTTATGGAGGTGACTGGCATAAAGACGCCGTTTTATCCGGTGCAACCCCGAACGCATGTAAAATACAGCAGCAGTTCCGCCTCGAGTGGAAGCAACACGGCAATGGCCTCCTCGCCAACGGATGTTACGGCTAACTTAGTGTCAGTAGCCGAATGGATAAACCTAGCAGGCGAAAAGCAATGGTTTCTCATCTGCCGCAAGTCGCACAACGCAGGTGACTGGCTCAAGAGCGTGTACAGTATCTTACCCAAGCGTACATAAGACAGGAACACTCGCGCAGTATTTCTCATACATGACCAAAACACGATACACTGTAGACAAAGGTACTAGACTTGGAAGTTGTAGATCGCTCTCTTCGACGAAATCTTGGATGTTGCAATCACGCGCCGCTTAGAGACCGGGTTGTCTTGCTTCGAACTTCCGAGGTACATGTAATTGCCGCTGCAGGCCGCGCACAAAGTCAGCGATACAGTCGGGTGGCATACTTCTCAAGCAATGACAAGGCTGTGGACTTACGGATGCCTCTTGCGAATAACAGGATGTAGTAAGTTCCTCCGGCAGTCGGCTTGCTGGAACGCCAGACTCAACGCTCAACAGCATCCAGACATGGCACGGTAATCACAGTGTGCCCTTGTCGAAAGAGTCTCACCTTGCCGACTCCGCTTATAGGTAATCGATTTAACATTACGAGGTCCGCCCCGTATTTCACACATAAACCAGTCAACAAAGGTGCTGCTCGGTCTTCCGCGGCCCGTCACCGACAGTGGTCAGTATCACCCGACTGACACCTCGCTGCAGTGTCTCTACGGCTGCGTCCACGCCTTCTGGCACAGCGGCCGCAGCTTTGACCGCCTGGCCTCGTTTGCCATCCCAGCCCGTCTTATCTGGTATAACCGCCTTAAAGATCCCTGCAACCTTACTCTCATCGTCGGCGAGGTAGTATACCACTGCATTCGGACCAGCATCAAAGGTGTAGGCGCATACGGTCCTTCCCGCGACATCATTGATCGTTTCGCACAACCGCACCGCGGCGCGACTGGTGTCGTTCATGTAGAAGATCGGCGGGTCGGTGTCGAGGCATGTAGCGTGGAAGTTGTTGCTATCTTTCGTGGTCAACGCCGCGAAGGACTCAAAGTCGCGATCGTGAACGGCTTTCTCCATGGCTTTCATGCGTTTGGGGACGACGTTGTTCGCTCGGTGCTGAAAGAGGGTCGAGGACGCCACGGTCTGCTGCATGCCGGCTGTGCTGCTCACGTCCTTCTTCTCCGCGCTCGCGACGAGGATCAGAGCGCGCATGTCGGGCCAATGGCTTGCGGGCGCGACTTCGTACGCCACGCTGTCCGAGCCGTCCTCCTTTTCGCCTTGGTTCCACGCCGCGTAGCCGCCGAACAGTGAGCGGCACGCGGAGCCTGAGCCTTGCCGTGCGATTCGCGATAGCTCCGTCGGAGAAGCAGGGAGTTGGTACAGGTTGGCAATGGCTCGGACGAGAGCTGCGAAGCCCGCCGCGCTGCTCGCCAATCCCGCTGCGGTAGGGAAGTTGTTCTCGCTAACGATCTTGAGCTTCATATCGGCCAATCGCGGCACACTCGAGTCTTGCGCTTCAACATCCTTTCGTAATTGCCGTAATTCACGCAGACAGGCTTGCGTCCTCGCGCCGGAGATGTCCTGGTCTTGACCGTTGAGAGTCAACGTGTCGGTAGCGATGGAGGACGAACAGGAGGCGGTCGTGTGGGTGCGCAGGTCATCTTGAGACAGAGTGACGGAGAGGGACGAATTGGTGGGCAGGTTCAGCTTGGTGTCGCGTTTGCCCCAGTACCTGGTGGTCTCTTGACTTAGCATCGACCGTGGTATGAGGAGCGTGGGAGTTCTACTTGATGACGGCAATGTTGACGGGTGCAAACGTGCTCGCTCGGTATACCTCTTCGTTCGCCATGTTGTCGCTTCACTGTTCCGGAAGTTGGTTTTCCGTTGTTTACTGTATAGCTCTCCACCAAACCGACATTCAATGAGCTGAATGCAGGGTCCTTCCCCACAGAGCCTCATCCCGGCCCAGCTCCGGCTACAGAGGCAAAATGCACCCCTGGACTTTACGAGTCCACGCAATAGAGCCACACACTCAGGCACCATCACAGTCTCTTCACCATTTTCACAATGCCACCGGAAGGCTCAAGTGCGGCAGACAAATGCCCTGTCGACCACAAGACTCGAGAAAAGTGGCTCGAAGCAGCAAAGGCCAAAGGGCAACAGGCTCCGGCGCATCCTGCCGTCTCTGCACCTTCAACGACGTCTACCTTTTCCACACCAGCACCCGTCTTCTCCCTTGACACGCTGCGATGGCAAGCAGAAGCCCCCTCCCCATCAGCAACACCACATTTACCAGCCAAACCACCCAAGATGTACCGTCTCTCCACCGACCGCGAAATTTCCACCATCCCTCGCGCCCTCTCGAACAACCCCGACCGCCCACCCAACCCCGCCGAACGCGCCGCCATGGCATCCCCACCGCTTCCCTCCAACAGCGAAGCCGACAGCGGCCACGACAAGGCGAGTGGCAACTGGATCTACCCGTCCCAAGACATGTTCTTCAGCGCCATGAAGCGCAAAGGTCACGACGCGCAGGCCTCCGACATGGCGAGTATTGTCCCCATCCACAACGCCGTGAACGAGCGAGCGTGGACGGAGATCAAGGAGTGGGAGCGCGGGCGCGGCAGCGAGAAGTGCGGGGGTCCGAAGCTCGTGAGCTTTGCTGGGGACAGCAAGGCGTGGACGCCGAGGGCGCGGTGGAACAATCTCATCGGTTATGCGGCGCCGTTCGATCGGCATGATTGGGTGGTGGATCGGTGTGGGACGCGCGTGGAGTATGTGATTGATTTTTACTCGGGTAAGGATGAGGGGCTGGCGGGCAAGAGCTTGAACTTCTTTCTGGACGTCAGGCCCAAGTTGAACAGCTGGGAGGGCATCAAGATGAGGGCGCAGAAGGCGGTTGGGATGTGAGGGGTGTATCTTCAGGATCACACCGACCCTGAGCTATTCGATCGTCTTTCGGTCGGTCAACTCGGAGGCCAGGATCAATTCACCTCACAATACAAACATACTGCATCCTAGATCGGTTCTGGCCCGGGCGCCCTTTGTGATATCGAGGCCGCGCCACAAGTACTCTCCGCCTATGAATTGAAGCACACCACCACAAGCCATATTTACCTTGACAGCCTTACCGCCGCAGGTAGCCTTCCAAGCCAGCAAAAGGGTTAAAGCCGCTCTTCTGCGCCGCTGGATTGAGAGCCGTTCCTCCGTCCTCAGGCGCATCTCCGATACCCTCATTGCAGGTACGAATGGTGTCGACTTGCTCCAGATGGACTGGTGTTGCATGCGGCTGAAGTGTGTGCAAGAAGATCGATCAGACAGAAATGCAACGGAGGCAGATCACGCAGCTGACTGAGGCTGGGGTGCAGAAAGCACCGTGTGCTGAAAGTGCCTGAACCCTGTGCCGGCAAAGGCCATGTTGCGAGGGAGCAGAGGAAGAGGAAGCATGCTCTGAACAGGGAGAAGATCTCCAGTGTGACTTGGCGTATTAATCGCCAGAGCAAGACAATAAACTCAGCCAGCCAAGCCTGATCAGGCCTTGGGATTCCCATAATAACCCATAATAACGTCACGTCAACTCATCTCCGACCAGACATGAGCACTCGACTAGCCTGGCGAGCGAGGAGCGTCGAAAGCAACTCGTCGGTATACATGGATAAAAAAATATCGTTAATTCTCTGAACTTGTTTCGCTGTGGGGCGTGGGCAAAATGTCATAAAGAAACGCTATCAAGTTCGTACCAATCGAACCACACACACAGAGTTCTTCGTAACATCCCATTCCCCTGTGTGGAAGCCATTTTCGCATGATGCTCATATCAACTTTTTCCTGCCTCACACTGCGTGCATGCCCGCCTGCCTACCTGGCCAGCAGCGCACCAGAGGAATCTTGTGTCCCGCTGATCAAGAGTCGCCCTGCCATGCTGCCGTTTTGAAACCGTGACAAGTCTTGATGCAATATCCGTTGTTGGTCCAGCTCACTCGATGTACTTTCTTGTCGAGGGTGAATGTCGTAAATCTCAATTTCAATCGTTGCCGTCGACGTCGGCGGTCGTGTCCATCGGCGAGGGCCCTCGGGGAGGTTTGGAGCCGTAGCCCGTTTCGCCTTCGGACGGTCGGCCGGTCTCGGAGCTATGCAAGATCGTCAGTCATCTGGTCGACATATCCTCTCCTTGTCATTTATGTTCCAGTCTATACTCACGAGCCCAGCAACTGCCCTTCGTTCCAATGCTGGTGCTTCCGCCGGATGTGCGCCTTGAAGTTGTCGCGCCGCGGCCAGAACTTCCGGACCGTGCCTTCGGCGGGCGCGGGGCAGGCGGCGCAGACGTACCCGGTCTTGCGGGCGTTGGAGAGGCTGGTCCGGTGGACCGACACCTGGTGCCGCTGGAGGTCGTTGATGGTGGCGAACCCTTCCGAGCGCGTGCAGCCGGGCTCCTCGCAGAGGAAGGGCTTCTCGTGCTGTAGTCGGTGCTTCCTGTGGAAGGGGTCAGCGGTGTACATACAGCAATGGCTGCCCGGCGGTGTGGAGGACTACGCACTGCTCATCGGACGGGTTTTTGAAACGCTTCCCACACATGCTACAGGGCGGCAGAGGAGCCTTTGCTCGCGACCGTGCAATCTTCCGTTTCGGCGCGTTGCCCCCTTCCTCGTCGGACGCCGTCTCGCCCAGTGTCGTGGAGAAGACTGACTGGCTGTAGACCGAGTGACGCCTGGTTGGATCCCGGTCCTGTTCGGCTGAAGGACTCCCTGCGCTAAGTGACTCTGGTGGTGTGATACGAGACGTTCGGGGCCGAGGGGCCGTATACGACTCCCTGGGTGTTGGTGGGTGGGCATGGTTAGAGATCGGCTTGCCATAGGATTGTGGGAACGAGTCCTTCGACGGCGGCCCGGTGGGTTCTGGGAGCTTCCGGGACTCATATGAACGCCATCCGGGGATGTACGGGTCGGTGGCACCAGACGGATGTGATACGTGGGTTGGCGTGCCGGCGGAGACACTCGACGTGGACGCTGTGAGCCGGTGATGGTAAGACATGGCAGGCTCTGTGTTTGGCGGCCGTTGTTCGACGCCTTCCATGTGCTCGCTTGTCGCGTCTGATTGCTTCACGATGGCGAGTAGATTGACAGACGCTCTTGTCACCAACGGACTCTCGCGTTGTCCAACACCGTTGACCGGGTGTTTTGCCTCGTCAACTTCCATCGGATCCTGCTTAGCATCTATACCGTCGCTGAACGTTGGCAGTCCCAAGATGTCGGCGAGGAACGCATCTTCAACCCGTATAGAATCTGAGTGCTGAGCCTCAGAGTTACGCTCCCAGTCCCAGGATCCAGACTCGTCGCGAGCATCGACACACATCCACAGGCGTCCGCAGACATCCTCGATGTGGTCGAGCAACGCCATGCTCACGGACGTGTGGAAACGGGTAATCTCGATCTGCAAGTGCGCTCTCTGTGTATCGTCGAATGCAGCTAGTGCAAGCAGCGTCAATGGCATCAGTATGGCGCTCTGGTCTTGGGGTAGGGACTTCAGGTAATGCAGCCCATCGTCGACGACTTGTTTGAAAGCCACGCTGGGACGTGAAGGTTGAATAGTTCGATTGAAGTAAATCCACACGGCTTGTTTGTAGAGCATACTGGCAGGATACTGTACACCCCCGGGTGCATGAGTAGGAGTCCATCTCGCGATGGCTTGGTTGATACCATATGCATCGTTAATGATGACATGGTCCCACCAGCTACCGACCTCAGTTGATCTGCGTTTTCGGATGTATATCCGTAGGTGCCATATGTGGACCAGGATATCGACGAGTCGAGGCTCGAGCAACGCTATGTGCAGTGAGTTCTTCTCTGTTGGAGAGCCGATAGAGTCACGATAGCCTGTTAGGGGGCAGTGGGAGGCGAATCGGGGGCTGCATCCAGTATATTTGGACGCGAGGAAATTGAAGGCGTCTCGATCGGCGCAGGATTGCCGGTCCGTGCGTTTCGCAGATGCCTCGTACTCCAGTGGAGATCCGTTCTAATATGGGTTAGCGAAGCAATCAGTCGCCTGCTGCGAGATGCACCTACTACCGCTCCTGGCTCCCACTTCGCACTCGTCAATTCACGGACGTGACATGCTTGCGCGCGAGGTTCACACGCTTGGTGACCGCGCGCAGGAAAGTGATGTGACTCGGATGACCGCACCCCAGCGGCAGGTTGAGAGGTCTCCCTTCGACGTTTGAGCCCGTTTGCTGCTCTCGCCGGTGTCCAGACATCTGTCCTGTCGCTCTTGTCGTCTGCTGTCACAGCTGTGGGCGGGGTGGTGGCATCCCCAGGCGTCGAGCCATCTCGCGCCGTGTCCTCGGGCACCGAATCCGAGTCTTGCGCTCCCGACGACGGCTCCCGACTCTCTCGATCCATCCACTTTGATCACCGTGTCTTACACCTTCTTGTGTGGGCGGCCATGCGGGCCTCTTCGAGTCTGCTCGAGGTGGTGCGGTTGCTTCGGTGGTTGTGAGACGCTTGCGCGAGACGGGTGTGTTCGAGGGCAGACCCAATGCTGATTGTATGGGAAAGTGAGGGAGGAGAAGAACAATTGGGGCGTGTCTGGGCGGACGTAGTGGGTTGTTGTGGGTGGGTGAAGGCACGGGGTGGAGACGGACCTAGAGTTCTCTGCCTTGGAAAGCTCTAGCTCCGCCTAAATCTCGACCTTCCGCCCACGCTTTCCCCTCCCCGCAAAATCTCGCCGGCGTTCAAAAAGGCTGCAACAATCCATGTCAGAGCGAGAAAAGTGGTGGTTGCCTCATACTCGACACCTCAGAGTCACAAGAAACATGGACATGTACACCGACAACGACGGGAGTATACCAGACATGTACGAGTACACTTCTCGAACATCTATCCAACAAAGGGGTCGATTCAGGCTGCACGATCAGCTTCAACTTGTGCTTTCTGCCTGAGTGACGTTCAAAATCCCCACCCATTTTCCCCGCAAGGCCACCCAGCGCCTAGACCCAACAACACCGCCCTCTCACACTACCTGGTCCAACAATGCTACCCGTCTTCAGTACAGTCCTTCGTCACAGGTCGGTCTCGCGACTTCCAAGCTTCATCAGGAGCATTGTCCTCCGCGATGTGCAACTCTCGCACTACAATGGACGCATACTGTCTTTGCATACTTGCACACGCCAATGCCGAACAACACAACAAGCCAATCGTACACTGGTTCACCGAACCCCGACAACAACAACAACAAGGCGACCTCAGGCTCCCTCCTTCGGCTGTCTTTTTGAGTTCTGATCCTAAACGTGCGTCTACAGCGCCAGCTTCCTCGTCTACGGGCTGGCATGGAGACAGGATCGAACAAAGAAGAGATGGTGTTCAAATTTGAGCAAGCAGGCTGTGTAAGCAAAGTCCGTCAGACCAAGGTCTGCGTTCCCGCTTGCAACGCGCCTGTTGTCGCTCAAGAGGCAAAGATCGGGCATTCGGACGACCCGCAAGACCTTCACGGCCCACAACCAAATCATCGAGAATGTTGAAAGATACAGTGACGATCGTGAGCTGTCTCCTGAACCTGCGACCCCAATTCTATTGGCGTACAACGCTCGCAATGCTCGGCAAACTGGCCAGCACTTGGTGAAAAGGTGCGACTTGTATGTACCTATACATGCCCAAGCAATGCGGTGGCCTCGCTGGCCGCTCGTCATTGTAGCGACATTGGTCCCGTCCTCGCCCAACCCCCGGCCTTCACGGTAGACGGGGAACTGTTCATCTGACTGCTTGTGAAATTCTGCTGCAGTCCCAGCGGATTCACACAGCGTCACGACGTTGACAAGATGGTGTGCGTGGGTGTGGGTGTAGAACATTGATGATAGATGCTTGAACCGAACCGTTTAGCAGCAAAGCCGAGGTATTGGCAGGTGGATGAACCCTCATCGTGACATGTGGCCCAGTAGGAAGACGTGGTCATGAAAAGATTGGTGAGTAGATAGCGATTCGACGTCGGCTCTCGGGTTGTGATCATCTCTGACGTCCGTGTTGATCCTTCGGCTCCAAGTTCTTGAAGTCACTGGACTTCTGAGTATCGACGAAAACGTCTACAAGGGATGCTGCTCAAAAACGCCGTCCAGACTGGGAGCCCGTGGACGAGTTGCTGCGTGTGGCGTCGTGCCGAAAGTTGGCGTTACGTCCCAACGAGAGGAAAACACGTGTTTTGCCGTTCGTTATCGCCTGCTCGCGACGTCGTTGTGCAGCTCATGCAAGCTTCATGCTTCTCCATTATGCCGATAACTGTTGTTGTGAAGCAACGAATGGCCCGGCGACGACTTTGTTCACCCTGTTCTCGCAGACTCGACGTGATTTGTCCACGAGGCTAGCCGAGGTCCCAAAACGTGGCCACGATATCGCCAGGCTGAGAACGATGATCCAGCCTCAAGGTTGGACCGGCTCTTGGCTAGCCGCTGGCAGACCCTGAAGTGCTCTGAGGTAGGAGTGGAGTGTCAAGAGCCACCTTCGAGCGGAGCGAGTTAGAATCCTTAATCCTTACGAGTACAGTAAGTAAGAGGGTGCCCACGTGGAAACCTCTCGTCGTTGGTTTTATATACAGTAGCTGTTGCGAGCTCTCCAATCAGCTATCCGTGTCCCGAATGGATCGCGCGAGGCGCGTCCAATGCCTGCCTCTCTGTAACTTCCTAGCGCTGATGCTGCTGATGAAGAGCTGCTCGCTTGCTTGCAGGAGGGTACCAAGTCGCCAATTAGCACTCGCTACGCTGCATAAAAGCCCCTTATGCCAGCCGAGCGACCGAGGAGGGTTGCTAGAAGGTATGTACATGAGCAACTTCTTGCATCTTGGCAACAGTATTTCCCTCTACAGCTAGAGGTAGCTAGAGTAGGGTGGAGCGGGCTTTCCTGTAAAAGCTGACTGGCTGCGTCAAGCAAGATGAACTTGGTCAAACGCTCTCATCAAGAACCTGCGCTCATCAGCCCCGGCAAAACTTCCCGGCACATTTCCTTGCAAGCTTCTGGAAAGCGCCGATCGTGGGCCGCCCCAGAAATGGATGCGTGGGGATATGGTTTGCTTAGGCTGCTCGCTCGCTCGCTCGAGCCCGGCGGTCATCCAGCATTGGCGCCGTCGGGTGATGAAAAGCTCGAAAAGCTCCATCTCAAGTCGATCCTCCCCGTGGGAGATGGTGGAAACGTTACACGCAGTGGTGTGCAGCAGCTGGAAAGTCGAGCATGCGCGGTTCGATACAGTGACCCTCCTGCGAGTGTGTACAGTAGCTGGATCAGCTGGAGTGATTGCCTATACTTGCCTAGCCCATATCGCCGCCAACTTAAGCGTCAAGCACACGCAGTGCACCTGCTATTACTCTTTCATACACAGCATGCCGTTTTGTTTACAGCGGTGATCATCAGGTAAAAGATTGTTTGCTTACCTAGGTAGTGTGGGGTTGGTAGGGACGCAGGGCTCTGGAGTCTGGACGTTGGTGGATGATGGTCCCTGCCAACATCGCCGCCACTCTCAATCCCTCCTCATCAATCTTCATCAGCCAGTGGCCAAGAGTCCAAGGACCAAGACGGCTGACCCTTACACCTTCATACCTGCGTCACGAGATACCGTAATCATGTACGAAAGGTACTGCTTAGGTATCATTCCAACTCCCTCTCATCAGACGACCAGCAAACCCAACAATGCAGCTCCCTACCATTGATTGTCCCTTCATCGGGCGCTGCCGTCCTTGATGAGAGTCGGACGACGCAATCGATCCCTATCCGGCATTCCGGCGGCGTAGACCATTGAATTGCGCACAACGCTTGACGCCACCGGCGGGAACGCACTCTCCCAGTTGAGTGGCTGGAAATTTACCTTTGGATCGCGCAATCGTCCATGCGCGATTCCGTGTGCAACTGTGTATGGCGGTATGTTCCTATACGGAGTCTGATAACGGGAAAAGTTGCTCGGGGCTGGGCCTGCTGGGGGGAGCTTTTGCCGATCGATGCCTCTGGAGTCTTGAGGTTGAGAGCCTTGCCCTGTCTCACGAAACACCAACAAGTCAGCTGAGACGCGCTGGCTCCCATTAACCATTGCGTGCGTACTGGAGGAGTCGGGCGTCGCACGATCGGCCCGACGTCAGCTGCGGCGCGCAGGATGATCAGACTGAACCAGCAGACCATGAGTGCATGTGAACGAGGCCTCGGAAGTCACGGGTTACAGTATGGACGAGCCCAGGCAAAGGGTCCGTCTTTCAGGTACAGACTCTATGTACAACACGGCCCGGAGGACATTTGCATGACTTGGAACACGTACCCGTACGGTGCTTCCATTGCTCGAAGGAACAAGCGGCGGCTACAGTATCCCAAAAGTTCTGCCCCTCGCTACGCCGACCCCTCTCTATGTGGTGGTGTGTTGGCTGCACACAGCTTGCGCACAAATAGGAGGGAGGTGAGACGGATCTGGCCCAAGCGTTAGGGCTTCTCCAAACATCCTCTCTCTCTCTCTCTCTCTCTCTCTCTCTCTCTGCGGTCTTCCCTGTGCTTCTGACGCTGCTCAGCATTGGGTGGAACGAATTCATCAGCACCACAGGCGAGTCA
>Ga0058703_1000326_pt1 | contig 10674 bp, 5 predicted proteins | sample AgamicMgMae_FD_83782 | JGI IMG/M metagenome (GOLD analysis project Ga0058703, IMG submission 83782) | Agave microbial communities from Guanajuato, Mexico - Mg.Ma.e | ecosystem: Host-associated > Plants > Phyllosphere > Phylloplane/Leaf | place: Guanajuato, Mexico | collected 2012-06-04
ACTATATACTCATCCGATCGCAGTAAGATCGACGAAGCTCGAGTCAATGGCGACCCTCACGTCCGACTTGAGGTAAGCATGTCTGTTCATGTGGTTTGGCGTATACTCACATCTCCAGGTCTACTCACCACCTGATCTATCTCGCCCGACGTTCAAAGAGGCTACATCGCACAAGTTCCATGACACCCGAATCGGCGAATCTTTCGGCCCTAGTTGGTCGACTCACTGGTTTCGAGTCCACCTCACAATACCCTCTCAGCTACTCAAGGCCAACCACCTCGAATTGCAATGGGATGCCAACAACGAAGGATTGATCTGGAACGAACACGGCGAGCCATTGCAAGGTCTCACTGGCAGTGGAGAGCGCATTGAATGGGTCCTGCCTACGGAGTTCAGAGATGGCAAAGAGCATGTCTTTTATGTTGAGATGGCGTGTAATGGCATGTTTGGTAATGCTACATCAGACAGCATTCAGCCTCCGGATCCGAACAGGTACTTTCAATTGCAAAAGGCGGATATTGTTGCTGTGGACATGGAGGCCAGGCAGCTGAAGGTCGATTTCAATATCATTGGAGGTGAGTATTTAATGATCATTTGGTCAGAAGGAAGAGACTGATTTCAAACAGACGCTGCGAGAGAGTTCTCAGAAGACTCGTGGCAGGAGCATGAAGCTCTGCAGGTTTGCAACGACATCATGGACACCTTTATTGCTGGCAATGGTACCCACGAAACGATTGTCGAGTGCAGAAAGCTGGCAGAAAAGTACATCGGCAACAAGGTCAACGGAGCTGAGGTCTACGACGACAACGATGGCGCAATTGTGAATGCGATTGGAAACTGTCACATTGACACCTGCTGGCTGTGGCCTTGGGCGGAGACCAAGCGTAAAGTCGCACGATCATGGCTCAACCAGTGCGACCTTCTGGAACGATACCCTGAGCACCGTTTCGTGGCCTCGCAGGCACAACAGTACAAATGGCTGGAAACTCTTTACCCATCTGCTTTCGATCGTGTCAAGAGCAAGATCAAGGAGGGCAATTTTATGACCATCGGTGGCAGCTGGGTTGAACATGACACCAACATGCCAAGCGGAGAGTCTTTGGTCAGACAGTTCTTGTACGGTCAAAGATACTACGAGAGTCGCTTCGGTCAGCGATGCACAACCTTCTGGCTTCCGGACACCTTTGGCTACTCGACTCAGCTTCCTCAACTTTGTCGACTTGCAGGCATGAGCAGATTCTTTACTCAAAAGCTCAGCTGGAACAACATCAACAACTTCCCCCACACTACTTTCAACTGGGTGTCTCTGGACGGAAGCCAGGTCTTGTGTCACATGGCTCCTTGTGAGACTTATACAGCCGAGGCACACTTTGGTGACGTCGCTCGCAGTGTTTCGCAGCACAAGTCACTGGATCAAGATAGCACATCATTGCTGCCATTTGGCAAGGGTGATGGTGGTGGTGGACCGACATGGGAACACCTTGAGAAGCTTAGGCGTTGTCGCGGTTTGGCGAACAAGGTTGGTAATCTGCCCAAGGTCAAGGTCGGCGGCAGTGTTGAGGACTTCTTTGCCGGAGTCGAAAAGAAGGTTAGGAACGGCACCGAGCTGGTGACTTGGTATGGTGAGCTCTACTTTGAGTTGCATAGAGGTACCTATACCACTCAGGCCAACAACAAGCGAAACAACAGATATGCTGAGGCGATGCTACACGACATCGAGTATCTCGCTACTCTGGCCAGTATCCAGGATTCCGTCCGTGGAACGAGCACAGGTTATAAGTACCCGAAAAAGGAGATTGACGATATCTGGGAGGACGTCTTGCTCTGCCAGTTTCACGATTGTCTGCCTGGTAGCTGTATTGAAATGTGCTACCGCGATTCGGACGACTTGTACGCAAAGGCCTTCAAGTCTGGTGCTCAGCTGAAACATGATGCATTGAGCGCGCTCGGCTTCGACAAGTCCGACACAAAAGGAACGCAGGTCGCACTCAACACGAGGCATAGACTCTCTCCTGGTCTTGCCAGCCTCCGCGACGAGAGCGGCGCTCGTATCGTCGGTGTTGCAGACCGTAACACTGGCATCAACGAAATTGAATCCTTCGACGCTGCTCCGCTATCTGCGACTGCTTCTATCAGGGAAATCGGCCACGACGTCTTTCTCATGTCGAACAGTCAGTACGACGTCGAAGTTACACATGGCACCATTACTTCATTGTACGACAAGAGGGCCAAGCGAGGTTATTCCAAAGGGCTCGAAGGCTAACCAGCTTGTCATCTTTGACGATAAGCCATTGTACTGGCAAGCGTGGGATGTCGAGGTTTTCCACCTCCAGTCCCGTCAAGAACTACATGCTACCACTGCTTCATCTGTTACCGAAAGCGGTCCTCACCGTGTTGCAGTGACAACAACATTCAAGATTTCCGAGGAGTCGTCCATTCAGACCACCGTCTCACTCTCGGCCGTGGCAGATGAGTCGCAAGAGTCTTATGTCGAGATTGATGCCGAAGTTGACTGGCACGAGACGATGAAGTTCCTCAAGGTCGAGTTCCCTGTTGACGTCCGCAACACGGAGGCTTCCTACGAAACCCAGTTCGGTATCGTCCGCAGACCAACGCACTACAACACGTCTTGGGACATGGCCAAGTTTGAGGTCTGCTGCCACAAGTGGGCCGACCTGTCCGAGCATGGTTACGGAGTGTCTGTGTTGAACGAGAGCAAGTACGGTTTCGCAGTCGCTGGCAATCTGATGCGACTGTCACTCCTCCGTGCACCAAAGGCACCAGATGCTCACGCAGATATGGGCAAGCACATCATGCGCTGGGCCATCATGCCTCACAAGGGTCCACTCGACTCACGCACCGTCCGTGCCGGCTTCGAGTTCAACTTCCCGCCAAGCATCCACTCGCATTCCAAGATTAAGGATGTCAAGGATCTGATGTCTTCGTTCAGACTCTCGAAACACAGCGACGAAGGCCTCATCCTCGATACCATCAAGCGTGGAGAAGACGATGTGGATGTCAGTAGAGGCGAATTACCTAAGAGGCGTGGCCGCAATGTAGTAGTCCGTATCTATGACAGTCTTGGAGGTAGATCGAGAGGTGTGATTGAGACTGGTGCTGTCAAGATTCAAAAGGCCTGGAAGTGTAATCTTCTGGAGGATGATTTGGAGGAGGTGCATGTGGGCTCTGATGGAGAGATTGCCATTGAGGTTGGCGCTTTTGAGGTCGCCAGTTATAGGCTTTTGCTTGCTTAGATGATCCTAGAGGAGTTTACGTTCTAATTGCCCATGGTGTTTCCACTTCGTTGTTCAAGCTAAATCGCTCAGAACTCGTTTGGATTGGTAAATATATAAGCATGTGAAAGTGATGTTGTCTTGTTTGCAATTCTCGTGGGACACACAGCTGATTACAGCCTCGGCTCATCGTATCTCTCCACGGTTCGTGGGCGCATCCTGACATAACGGCGACTCCAGATCGATCGTACAAACCAGCCTTTTTCTCATCACTTGCCCTTCCGCATCCCCCATCATTTCTTTCGCTATCACTAGTGTTCAATTCCAATAATGTCGACATAGAAAAGCGAACGTCAGGGTCTCGACAATCAGGTGCAAGGATACCCAACGGATTCACCTGCGGGTGGACCCCATCTAATCACACGCCTTCGCTAAGACTCCTGAAGCGACATCGTGCTGGGTCAATCCAACAACTACAATCACTCGATCGCGTCAGCGTCCAAACAATTCGATATCCTGAAGCATAATGTCAACACCTTCACCACCAAAACCTTGGGAGAGAGCAGGCAACACATCAACGAGCTTTTCCTCATCACCAGCGAGTAGCGCGACCGCGACAGCAGCACAACCTTCCACATCTTCCACAGTAACATCAACCGTCGCACCGGAATTGCCGAGTCGACCTCAATCTCTCGATTCCGTCGTCAATCGAACAGCATCGAACTACGCATCTCCGTACGCCAACAGGATGGGTTCGTCAACATACGGCGGCGGCTACGGCGGAATGTCATCGTATTCATCTCCATACTCGCGATTCGGAGGAGGTGGTTATGGCGGGATGGGCGGCATGTATGGAGGAGGCTTCGGTGGAGGAATGGGAGGCATGTACGGGGGTGGTGGCTATGGAGGCGGCATGGGCGGCATGTACGGCAACGGCTACGGGATACCTGGGCAAGAGCAGAGTCTGACGCAGAGCTTCAGTCAGAGTACACAAGCGACGTTTCAAATCATCGAGAGCATTGTCGGTGCATTCGGCGGGTTCGCGCAGATGATGGAGAGCACGTATATGGCGACACATCAGAGTTTCTTCGCCATGGTATCGGTCGCGGAGCAGTTTGGCAATCTCAGGAATACGCTCGGTTCGATTCTGGGTATATTCACTCTGATCAGATGGGTGCGGACTGCGATTGCCAAGTTGACCGGAAGGCCGCCGCCTGCGTCGAGTACGGATCTTACGCCAGCCAATTTCGCGCAGTTCAGCGGTAAATTACCAGATGGTTCGCCTCCTCCGCCGAAAGCGAGCAAGAAGCCATTCATCATCTTTTTGGTGACGGCATTTGGTCTTCCATACCTGATGGGCAAACTGATCAGGACATTGGCCAAGAGCCAGGAGGAGGAAGAACGCAGACGCATGCAAGCGAATCCGCAGGGATACCCAGGTCAAGAAGGCCAGCCGCTGGACCCGTCAAAGCTTGATTTCTGCAGAGTACTTTACGATTTCACACCCGAGGCGAGCGCGCAGAATGTGCAAGGTGTCGACCTCGCGGTGAGAAAAGGAGATTTGGTCGCTGTCTTGAGCAAGACCGACCCATTAGGTAATGCGAGCGAATGGTGGCTCTGCCGTGCAAGAGACGGCCGGAAAGGGTACCTGCCTTCACCTTATCTCGAGACGATACAGAAACGACCGCAGCAGCAACAAATCACCAGTGGTAGCCCCACTGGAAGCAGAGCGCAGACCATTACTAGTTCAACCATGAGCGATTCTGCTAGCAGGAGCAATACTATGGTCGATAGGGAAAAAGAGCTGGTCAAGAGTGCGAACAAGCAGCCGCCTGAGGTGCTTAGTAAGGTTGGAGACCTGAATGTTGATAGCTTCCAGAAGGGCATATTCAATTCGTGACGGGCGTTTTTGGACCGAGGGATTTATGTAGCTACGACCAAGACCATCTTTTCAAGCTGTGATCAATTGTGGTGCTTATTCATCGTGCTCTGTCCCTTGTACATATCTCGTTTGTCGAGGTCGAAACTGACTCGCGCATCACGTGCCATCCCGCAACGCCCGACCTTCTCCAACTTCTTCGTCTGCGCTTGACTTGAACTCACCACCGCCTCTCACTCCACCAAGCCTTATAAGGAAAAGATGGCCGAAGACACTAACGGCAGGTTGGTCGCGCAGTACACTGCGCCACGCGATGTTTTGGATGAATACGCGCACGGCGAGAATGAGGAAGAGGATATCCTCCTCGCACGGGGAAAGAAAGCACAGGTCTCGAACCGTGAATCCGACTATCAGAAGCGAAGATTCGACCGCAAGCTGGACGAGCGTGATGAAGAAAGTGTTGCAGAGACGATGCAGAGGCGAGAAATTGAGGCGGAGGAGGAAAGAGTGCTGAAGTTAATCGAGGAGAAGGCCGCTAAACAGGAAGAGGATGAAGATGCTATGGACGGTGTTGTTCAGCAAAAGCCTTTACTGAAGGACGGAAGTGGATCTGAAAATACTGCAGACGGAACTGTGACGACTGAGCAACCCCGTAAGCGCAGGAGAAGATGGGATACTGCTGGAGACGAAGTGGCTGCGATCAAGGCCGAGGAGGAAGAGAAGCCACCGGTCAAAAAGTCAAAGTGGGATACAGTCACCGACGACGGTGCAGCAGCGGCCGCACTTGCGAAGCCTTCCAGATTCGACAGGGCGCCTACAGCTGGTGGAGCACCTGCTCCGAATCCCGCCGCGACTCCAGCACGCTCACTGGCTCCTACTGCTGGATTTGGCACCGATGTATCAAACCGCAATGCGGCCCTGTCGGATGAAGAGCTGGATCTAATGCTTCCTGGTGAGGAGCAGGGGTACAAGACACTTCCGTTCCCACCTGGGTACGAGCCTCTTCGAGCACCCGCGCACAGAGTCAGCGCCACACCGGCGTCGCTATCGGGAGGGTTCATGATGCAGGAGTCTGTGGACGCGAGGGCCATGTTGAAGGATCTACCAAACGACCTTCCGGGTGTCGGAGATCTCAGGATGAAACCAGAAGATATGGCATACTTTGGCAAGCTTGTGGACGGAGCAGACGAGAATGAGATGACCGTGGATGAGCTCAAAGAGAGGAAGATCATGAGATTGTTGATCAAGGTCAAGAACGGCACACCACCGATGAGGAAAACTGCTCTTCGTCAACTCACGGACAACGCGAGAGCTTTTGGCGCAGGTCCACTCTTTGACCAGATCCTACCACTGCTTATGGAAAAGACTCTCGAGGATCAGGAACGACACTTGCTGGTCAAGGTTATTGACCGTATTCTCTACAAGCTTGACGACCTCGTTCGACCATACACCCACAAGATTCTGGTCGTCATCGAGCCTTTGTTGATCGATCAAGACTACTATGCACGTGTCGAAGGTAAAGAGATTATTTCGAACTTGGCCAAGGCGGCTGGTCTTGCGCACATGATCTCAACCATGCGACCAGATATCGACCACGCCGACGAATACGTCCGCAACACGACCGCCAGAGCATTCGCCGTCGTCGCCAGTGCTCTCGGCATTCCAGCTCTCCTCCCATTCCTACGCGCCGTGTGCCGAAGCAAAAAGTCGTGGCAGGCGAGACACACTGGTATCAAGATCATTCAACAAATTCCAATACAGATGGGTTGCGCCATTCTTCCTCATCTCAAGGGACTGGTCGATTGTATTGCCGACAACATTCAGGATGATCAAGTCAAAGTTCGTAGTGTGACCGCGCTTGCCATCTCCGCACTTGCAGAGGCTTCGAACCCGTACGGAATAGAAAGCTTCGAGGAGGTGCTGAACCCGCTCTGGTCTGGAGCACGCAAGCAGCGTGGTAAGGGCCTTACTGCTTTCCTCAAGGCTGTTGGCGCCCTGATCCCTCTCATGGACGAAGAATTTGCCAATTACTATGTTGAGCAGATTATGGAGATTCTGCTTCGTGAATTCTCCTCGCCAGATGAGGAGATGAAGAAGGTTGTGCTCAAGGTGCTGTCTCAGTGCGCCAACACGAATGGTGTCACTGCTGGCTACCTCAAGGATACAGTGCTCGATCACTTCTTCAAAAGCTACTGGGTGCGCCGTATGGCCCTTGACAGGAGGAACTATGTCCAGGTAGTCGAGACGACTGGTGATCTTGCTCGCAAAGTAGGTTGTGGTGAGATAGTGCAGCGTATCGTCATCAACCTCAAGGACGAGAGCGAAGCGTACAGAAAGATGACCATGGAGACAATCGAAAAGACCATCGCAGCTCTGGGTGCCGCGGATATCGACGAAAGGCTGGAAGAACGCTTGGTCGATGGTATCCTTGCTGCTTTCCAGGATCAGACAGTTGAGGATATTACCATGCTCAATGGGTTTGGTACTGTTGTCAACTCTCTCGATGTCCGATGCAAGCCTTACCTCCCACAAATTGTCTCCACAATCCTCTACAGACTCAACAACAAGTCTCCCACCGTCAGACAACAAGCATCGGACCTGATTTCACGCATTGCCATTACAATGAAGCACTGCGGAGAAGACGCTCTGATGGGTAAGCTAGGTGTGGTCCTCTACGAAAACTTGGGTGAAGAGTACCCAGAAGTCCTTGGTTCAGTTCTCAGCGCGCTTCGATCTATTGTTGCCGTTGTGGGTATCAACCAGATGCAGCCACCGATCAAAGACCTGCTTCCGCGCCTAACACCTATTCTTCGTAACCGTCACGAAAAGGTACAGGAGAACACAATCGACCTCGTCGGTCGAGTCGCCGACCGTGGTCCGGAGAGTGTCAACGCCCGAGAATGGATGCGTATCTGTTTCGAACTCCTCGACATGCTCAAAGCGCACAAAAAAGGCATTCGTCGCGCCGCCAACAATACCTTCGGCTTCATCGCCAAAGCGATCGGACCGCAAGATGTCCTGTCCACACTACTCAACAACCTCCGTGTGCAAGAGCGCCAATCCCGCGTCTGCACCGCCGTTGCTATCGGCATCGTCGCGGAGACCTGCGCGCCATTCACCGTGATCCCAGCACTGATGAACGAATACCGCGTGCCCGAACTGAACGTGCAAAACGGCGTTCTCAAATCCCTCTCCTTCCTCTTCGAATACATCGGCGAAATGGCCAAAGACTACGTCTACGCCGTGACGCCGCTCCTCGAAGACGCCCTCATCGACCGCGACCAAGTGCACCGTCAGACGGCCGCCAGCGTCGTCAAGCACATCGCGCTCGGCGTCGTCGGGCTCGGCTGCGAAGACGCCATGCTGCACCTGCTCAACCTGCTCTACCCTAATATCTTCGAAACCAGTCCGCACGTCATCGACCGTATGATCGAAGCCATCGACGCGGTCAGAGTAGCCGTCGGCACCGGTGTCGTGCTCAACTACGTCTGGGCCGGTCTCTTCCATCCGGCGCGCAAGGTCAGGACACCGTACTGGAGGCTCTACAACGACGCGTACGTCCATGCGGCAGATTCCATGGTGCCATACTATCCGAACTTGGATGACGAGAAGACGGAAAGGACAGAGTTGCTTGCGTTCTTCTAGAGCGATGGATCTTCATATGATAGCGATGTATAATTAAGAATGAAAATGACGTTTCCAATGAATCGGTTTGGTTTCGGGCAGTAGACGCCATATCTGTATGGCTGCAAAATATTCCCTCGCGACCACATTGGAACTCAGGTTATAGGAAATCAGTGTCTGCAATCATGAATATGATATACAGGGTCGGGACATCGAGTATCACTTCACGGCACTTGTAGTGAACAATCTCAGCGCATAAAACGACGGCTCAAGCCATGAAAGCAATTATTAGTCTAGATATTCCCCTAACCCCTCTTACTGATACGATCCAACCTCGCTCTATTGACAGCAATCTCATCATCCACGAGATCCGTCTTACCAATGATGCGATTGATGTGCTTATTCTGCTCATCCAGTTCCTGGCCCATTGCTCTACCGAGCTGGTTGAGTGTCTTCGCTCCGCGATGAATGACCTCCAAGTTCTCATCGATCTCGTTTTCCATTTCGTCGTCTTCGCTGTCGGCCTCGAATTGGTACTTGCTTCTCTGCGCCAGACTGGCCTTGTCCTGTGGTCCCTTGCCGGGATTGAGTTCACGATTGAAGCCCTGCTGACGAGCCGTGCTGCTGTAGGCGTTGGAGCGTGTCGCGTCTGCTCGCTCACGTTCCTGGCGGTGCTTGTCTAACGCGATGGCGTTGGCGGCTTCTTCGCGCTTCTTGGCTGTGAATGGGTTCGAGACGTGCATGGCGAACATGGAACGGTTCAATGTCTTGAGCTCGCGGGCTTTCTCCTCGGCGAGTCGGTTCTGGTGAGAGGCTAGGTCGAGGTTACGTTCTGTGTTGTGGATGCGTTCACCTTGTTGACCCAGCCGGGCAAGGGTTTCGCGGCCGATAGCCTCTGTTTGCTCGGCGATGCGGCGCGCGTTCCGGGTCGAGGCCACGTCTTGTTGCTTGATGAAGCGGATCTCGTTCTTGGACGCTTGTACGTCTTCCTCCTCTTGTTCTTCAGCGGTCAACTCTCTGTCTGGCTCGCCGTAGCCGCCAAAGGACGATGTGTTGGCTGTTGCTGTGCCGCCGTAGCCGCCGAAAGACGAGGAACCGTCTTCCGGGTTGGGCTGCTCGGCTTGCGCTACTTGTTGTCGTTGTGGTGCGTCACCAAAGAGAGCTGCGCGGCCGGCGTCTGTGGTTGTCGTCTCCTGGCTGTTTGACCTTCCGAGACCGCCGTAACCGCTTGGTCCATATCGTGATTGTGAGGGTTGTTGAGGCTCGTTGCCATATGCGTTGTTTCCGTACCCGCTCTGCTGTCCGTAGCTACCTCCTCCGCCATATCGTTGCTGTTGTTGTGGAGCCCCTCCGTAACCGCCTGGGGGCACGGGGGATTTCTCTCGTCTTACATCAGGCATCGAGCTATTGTTGCTGTATGGCGGTGGTTGTCTCGAAGCATACGGGTCGGCCGCCGGCTTTGATGCGTACGGGTCATTGGTTGGCTGTACAGCATACGGATTTGCCTGAGGTTCTGCTGCCTTTGAACTCTTGGAGCGCCCGAATAGTGCAGAACGTTTCGACTCTTCGACTTGGTCTCTGCCTTGGTCTTTGTCCTTTTTTCCGATTCCGAAAGGCATTTTGTCAGAGAGTGCTTTGGAAGGAGAGTTGCGAAGTCGTGGAAAGAAAGCGTTTGGTGAGATAGGTTACAGACAAGCACTGTTCGTGGGAATCGGGTACTGGTGTAATCCTAGGGTCTGGCCTGGTCAGGAGGCAGCTACGTTCCGGTATTAGTAAAATATGAGATGTGAGCACTTTTGAGACGTTGGAACTCACCGCAAGTCTTCACAGCACACAAAGAATGATATAATTGAGACTCCAAGTCGTCTAGAAAACGAGTCTGCAAGAATACAATGCGCTCGCTGCCTGGTGCGGTGTTGCGGTCGACCAGTTTCAGGG
>Ga0058703_1000327_pt1 | contig 10633 bp, 12 predicted proteins | sample AgamicMgMae_FD_83782 | JGI IMG/M metagenome (GOLD analysis project Ga0058703, IMG submission 83782) | Agave microbial communities from Guanajuato, Mexico - Mg.Ma.e | ecosystem: Host-associated > Plants > Phyllosphere > Phylloplane/Leaf | place: Guanajuato, Mexico | collected 2012-06-04
CTCCAGGTCTGTATCAGAGTCGCCAACATATATGACTCTCGCAGCATTTGGTGGAAGAACTGCGTGTGTTCCGGAATCCAGATTGTCATAACACCTCTCAGGTAGTCTGGTGACCTTGTCGCGGCTGGTTCGGATGAAGCCGACCTCGTTCCAGATCATGCCGTTGCTCCCAGCATCGAGGTCGTGTCCTTGAATGTCGTTAGCGTGAATAGCAAGCTTTGATTGGAAGAACTCGACAAGACGAAAGTCTCCCACACTCAGTCGTCCTGCTTGGTCTTCGGCTGTAACACGACCTTGGTCGGGGGAGAGAGGCTGTGTTGCCTCCAAGGCCTTTCGAATGAAAGTTTCGCTCCAATTAACGCTCAAAATTGAAATCTTGTTCCTCTGCATGTTTGGGATTCTGAAGTTGCTTTGCGGTGATTTCGAGCCATCTTCAATGATGTTCCGCAGAAGCTCCTCCCATCCATTACGCAGCTTCAAGTCTCCACTCTTGATGGCGGACGAGGCGCCATTGGCGATGTTGGTAGTCGCGACACCTTTGAAGATACCGGAAGCTTGAACACGAGACACACTGTCTGCTTCGACATTCTCGAGACTTTTCAACCACTTCCGTTCAGCTTCGAGTGTGGTACGGTTTTCTGGGGTTGGTCTGTACTCGTCTTTGTGCGCGCTATAATCGAGCATGTACAGCCTACCGTACTCGGACCACGGAAGAGTGAATTGGCCCTTTTCCTGCCTCTCCTCCGGATTTGACCCAGTGTTCGGATCGACAGCCTGTTTATCATAGCCTATCTTGGCCACGAGAGCGAGTGTATCCTTCTGGGTCAGAGTACCATCCCAATCAAGGATCAGGTGAATTGGTTGTCTCGATTTCGCTGCCATGGTGCCTCTTAAGGAGCTGAATGTACGTACACGGGAGGAGCGCGTGAGACCGGGTACACTGCAATCAACAGAACCTTCAGTTGTCCAATATCTCGTGATAAGTGTCGGTATCAGGAAGTTGTTTAATGGGGAAAGCTTTCTATAGGAGAGAGATAATGTTGCATAACAACGTCGAATAATAATAATATGAGCACGAGCAACACCTGCAGCCGTTAGGCCTAGTAAGCACGAGGTCCTCATGGGCCTTCTACAGGACAGCAATGCATGTTGCTGCAGTGCAGGACTGTCTCAGTCAATCAGCATTTTTACGTCCTCAAGTCCATCCAACCTTGTATGGCTGATGATCTGAATAGCCAAATGCTAGCGGTAGAGAAATAAGCTCGAGATTGATAGTCTGATTGCCACAGCAAATCTAAGGAACCAAGATCTCGACGTTTCTCCCCAAAATCCAGGGTCCAGCATCATTCGGTGGTGGCAAGAGGCAAGTGCCACAGCAATCGAGTGCTGTTTCCGAGACGTGGTGCCGTGCTGTTTTCGCAGCCAACCACAACTTACCCGAGGATCGCTGCTTCCACAATAATTCCCTCCTCTCTGATTGGCTGCCGCCGCTGCTCGGATTGTCCATTACACCTTCACCTTCATAATTGCACCTCCTCTGCATCTTCGTTCCCACCCCTACGACATTTCACCATCTCCTCTCACATCACAACCATGGCATCTCTCAGAATCGCTACTTCGCGCTTCGCGCCATTCGCGCCACGAGCCTTCCGCCGTGGCATGGCCTCCACCGTCGAGCCAATTGCCGGCACCGCCGAGGCCATGACTGCCTCTCGACCACCAATTCCAGCAAGCCAGACCTCGACCATCAAGGAGCCATCACCCGACAAGGACGCAAAGATCAAGACTTTCCAGATCTACCGATGGAACCCAGATGAGCCAACCGCCAAGCCAAAGATGCAGTCATACACACTGGACTTGAACAAGACCGGTCCAATGATGCTCGACGCTTTGATCAGAATCAAGAACGAGGTGGACCCAACTTTGACCTTCAGGAGAAGTTGCAGAGAGGGAATTTGTGGCTCATGTGCAATGAACATTGACGGTGTCAACACACTCGCGTGCTTGTGTACGTTTACACATCCTCAACAGTCGTGGCAAGAGCATGTACTGACGACTATTTACAGGCCGTATCCCAACTGATGTCAAGACCGAGTCTCGCATCTACCCTCTTCCACACACCTACGTCGTCAAGGACCTCGTACCAGACCTGACCCAATTTTACAAGCAGTACAAGTCTATTAAGCCATACCTTCAGAGGGACAGCGCACCAGCTGATGTACGTCCGCTTCATGACCATTGACCGAAAGCTCAATCTGACAATTTACAGGGCCGTGAGAACCGCCAGTCCAAGGCCGACCGCCGCAAGCTCGACGGTCTGTACGAGTGCATTCTCTGCGCATGCTGCAGCACATCCTGCCCTTCATACTGGTGGAACAGCGAGGAGTACCTCGGACCGGCCGTACTTCTCCAGTCCTACCGCTGGATCGCCGACTCCCGTGACGAACGCACCGCCGAGCGCAAGGACGCCCTCAACAACAGCATGAGTTTGTACCGCTGCCACACCATTCTCAACTGCTCGAGGACATGTCCAAAGGGTCTCAACCCTGCTTTGGCCATTGCTGAGATCAAGAAGAGCATGGCTTTCACTTGAGATGACGAGTCTGAGACTTGTTTGCATTCAGTCGAAAGGGCATTTCAGATCTGTAATATGACGGTCTGATGGATGAACGGGGGATCATGCTGATTTGCATTCGTTCCGGTTGGTGTGTATATATGGCGCTTGTTACCTGCAGCTTTACGATAAGTTCAATATAAATTTTCAACCAAGACCTCGTTATAGTCTGTCGTATAGTAACAGAGCAGCTGAACCTCACATCAGGTAGCGTGAATTTCTCGCTTCGTTTTACCCACGCCTGTTTGTAGAATCTTGCACAGTCATTATTGATCGTGATTAATAACATTCTAGCGAAGTGATATTCGTACACCCAATTATCCAAATGCCAATTTCAAACCCCGAATCCACGCTTTATGCTTCAGTTGAATAATTTTACAGAACCCGTTGATCCAAAAACCGACAAGACAAACGAAAAGTCATCAGACAATCTGTTCGGCAGGACCGATGCCTCCATCAATAGCCCATTTCTCCTTTTCCATCTTCAGACCCTTCTCAACGTACCACCACGTGATCAGTGCCCAAGCCATAACCCAGAACGCAGGCGCCGACCACCCGACTGCATACGCCGCCTCGTCCGGCAGCGTAAATACCAAGACTGTGGTGATAATGGCCATGCCTTCACAGCCAAACCCCCAAAAGAGCGTCAATCGGTGCAACATCTGGCGGAAATAGTGGCTTGCCTCGTATCTGGCATTAAGACGCTCGCGGTAGGCAGTTCCACCTCTGCCATCAACGGCAACGACGTCTTCGATGAAAGTGTAGATGGCCGGACGCAGGACGGCGCCTTTGGGAATCGAAGAAAGGCGAATCGGCGACGGAATGCGGAGGAGTCGCATGATGTCTGATACCAACAGGATTGTGCCAAAGGTCCAGAGGAGGGTTGCTAGCGGCATTGCGAGGAGTCTGATGGGCGGGAACTCGGGAATAGATCCGATGATCAGTTCTACCATTACAATCATCCACATTGCGGTGAAGCACCAGTGGAACCAGTCGAGCTAGACAGACATTAGATAAAATTGACAAAGGGAAAGTAGAGGGTATACTTACATAGGCGCGTCTACCGCCTATCACCCGGCAGGTACTGCCTTTCTTGAACAACCGCCAGAGACGAGTGAAGTACTCCAGAATACTGATACCGCCGATTGCGGCTGTGACGATGGAAAAGACTGTATTTGGTGATAGATCTGTGCCGTAGTGTAGTCCAAAGTACAGCCCGATTGGCATAAGGACGGAGTCGATGAAGATCAATGACCAGAACCAGGTAAGGTGGAACCATTTTGGTGCGACGGAATATTCCAAGGGTGGAGGTCCTGGAGCGGGTTCGTCTGGTTTGATTTCTGGTCTTTCTGCTCCTTCTCCCACTGCCATGCTCCGTCTCGGCGGACCCATCGGTACGCTTCGTTCTCCATCGTGAAATGTCGAGCTCTTCCGCGGTGCACCTGATGATCTCCGTCTACCCGCCGTCATGCTCCGTCGGGGTGATGTGATGCTGTGTCGTGGACTGGCCATGGCGTTTCTCAAGTCTGTTTTGTCCTCATCTCGTAGCGCAGTGGGCATTTCGTCGTCCTTGAGTCGATCTGAGGAGGTCACGGAAGACATGGTTGTGAGGTTGTGGTTCGCTTATTTGGATGAATGACTTGAAGTATGTGAGCAACGCATCGATTATTTTGCAAATACAGTAGAGTGATCACTTACGGGTGTAGCATACAGTACATTGAAAAGTTGTATCCTTGCTCGGTAGACAAATTTAAGACGCAATTGTGTTGGTCGAGGAAGGAGTGCTCGAAGATGATATTAGACCGAGAGAGTGGTAGTAGGAAGTAGGCAATTAGGTGGAACCCGAGATTTGAGGGTGACGAGTCGGCCGGAATGAGCACAACAACTAGTCGTGCAAGTACTGTAGGTTGGGTGAACTCTACTCTAGTCTGCTTGGCGGGGATACATTCGCATCGCAATAGGGGAAATTAGAACACTTCTGAGGTCACGATGAAGGGCTCACTGGTCTGTGAAGCGTGGCACGCGTAACCTCGCTCGATTTCTTGAAGTTGTTTGATCGATAAATTGGAGTGCAGCAGAGGCAGACGTCATGAGGCTGATCGGGATGAAAATGAGCAACAGCCTCCCGTCTCCCGTCACCACTACCGGATCGTTTCAACCGGAGACAGTAGTGATAACTGGTGAATGCCCAGTGCCGTGCCCGTTTTCTCGCGCCATTTGCATCATTGGCTGGTCGGCAGGATCTTGGCCACTATTACTTGCTTGCATAGGTATTCCTGTCAGCGTCCTCGTCCAATGCGGTCCATGGCGTTTTTGATCAGTCACGGGTTTCAGACTCCGGGCTGTCCAGTACTTCGTAGGTAGTACAGGCTCGTCGCTGCATCCGCTGCGCTTGCCAACAAAGAATCTTTACCGTCTCGTCGTACGGTAATGTGAAGCGGTATACAACGAGGACAGCCATGCGCTTCCTCTCTGCCTTTGCGCTCCTCCTTCAGGCGGCCTGGTCGCTGCCTACCGAACAAATCCCTCTTTTGCGACACGCAAACACCAACCGAGCCGTTTCACCAGAATTGTTCAGCAACTTGGAAGAGCTTGCGCGCATCGTAGACATATCGTACTGCGTCGGATTGACTGGGATCGGCGTCTCCAAACCATTCAAATGCTTGAGCAGATGCTCCGAGTTCCCGACCTTCGAACTGGTCAAAACATGGAATACTGGCCAGCTGATGTCTGATTCGTGCGGATACATTGCTGTATCCCACGATGCGAACAACCCGCGTGTCATCGTCGCCTTCAGAGGGACATACTCGATCGCGAACACCATTGTCGACTTATCTACGAAGCCGCAGGAATATGCTCCATACCCGGGTGAGACCGACCCGACCAAGCCTGCGCCCAGATGCACGAACTGCACCGTCCACACTGGCTTCTACTCATCTTGGAACATCACCTCGCCCGTCATCATCCCCGACATCGAAGCCGCGCTCGCCGCCTACCCTGGGTACCAGCTCACCCTCGTCGGACACTCTCTCGGAGGAGCAGTAGCAGCGCTCGCAGGTCTAGACTTCGTGAATCGCGGATGGGATCCGATAGTAACCACATTCGGGGAGCCACGAATCGGCAACAAAGCGTTGATGAAGTACATGGACTCACGCTTCAGCACGCCGATCGAAGCAGAGCAAACACCATCTGACTTCGCAATGCGCTACCGCCGCGTGACGCACATCGACGATCCAGTGCCCCTCCTCCCTCTCTCCGAATGGGGCTACCGCATGCACGCTGGCGAAATCTACATCACCAAATCCTCTCTCTCGCCCGATATACAAGATCTGCAGCTCTGCTCCGGCGACGAGGACGCGGAATGTATAGCTGGCCAGGACGCGAGTCTGTCCGCGATAGACGATCGTCACGACCAAGTCGTCAGTCTGCGTGACGTGGCTCGTCAAGCACAAGAGATGAATACCGAGGGTGAGGTCGTTGCGTCTACTGCGTGGATACCGGCACGATATAAACTCTGGCAGCTGTTTTTCGCTCACAGAGATTACTTCTGGAGACTAGGCCTTTGCGTCCCTGGTGGTGATCCGTGGGACTGGGGTAGGGAGAGGCCTATCAACGAGGAATTGTCAGTCTGACTCGCGAAGACAGTAATGTCTATTCTGATTATGCGAAGATGTATAGCGTGGCGTTTGTTATTTGTGGATTTGATACCCTAGCGTTCTGTATGATATCCTGCATTCATGACCATCTTTTCCTCATACATTACCCCGTTCGAGCTTTGTGTGTGTGTGTGTGTGTGTGTGTGTGTGTGTGTGTGTGTGTGTGAAAGAGGCTGCTTCCATCATGCTACTGCAGTCCAATTCCCCCTCTGTTTGAGCAAGACACTGTCGAAATCTATCACGTGTCGTATGAGGAACAATCACATGTTCATTCACGGTCATTCTCAAGACATGTTTGCCCCATTTCCGCCCGCGCCTTGGAACCAGTCAAAGTCGCCCAGCGCAAACCCTGTACCAGCATTGCCCTGCACATCCGTCATGGAGTTATCCTGACCATTCGCCGTGAAGATAGGTACGCTATCCCACTGCAGCTCCTGCCAGAAAGAATCCATGGCCGCATCGCCAGAGGGACTAAAGCCCCAGAACTGTGGTCCGTTCAGGGTATCAGGCTGCCCCTGGGAAGGTGGGGGAACAGAACGCAGGTGACTCGAGCCTGGTATCGTTTCTTGTGTAAATCGTGCGTCTCGTGGTGGGAAAGTGTTCGGACTGTGTTCGTACAGCCTGGTTTGGGGCATGTTGTACGCAGTCTGTGAAAGTCGACTATTCGCATGTTGCACCAGGAATTGGTGCTGAGCGGCGCTGTTGGCCACTTCGTAGAGTCGAGCTACGACGTCTCGGCTCTTGGTCGCTGCAACGGACCATTGCTTCATGCGGTCGAAGAAGGCTATTGCGGTCATGATCTGCTGTTTCCAGTCTTCGACTCCCTCCCCGCTACCGGTGGCAATCGGGAACGGTGTCCTTTGTGAACATGAGGGAGCCTGAGTTCCAGCTGCGGGCATAGTAGCCTGTATTGAAAGATGGGAGAAGAGTGAGACCAGGGGAATCATGACAGCTTGATACATGAACCAGACTGCGTTCCAGCCGGCCATTAATTCTGCAGGACACATGTCGTTGATATCTTGAATGGTTTGAGCAGCAACGAGTCGGCACTTTTTTACTGCTAGGTTCTCTTCAGCTGATGTTCCAGTAGATGATATACGCTTCAGTGCAGCAGCTAGCAGTGATGGCCTGTGTAGCACGATTCTGAGATTCTGATAACGCCAATGCATGATGACTCTCGCGGTTGACAGGAACTCGGGGCACGAGTGTTCGTCTCGTCTCTGCTCTGGTGGTTTGGAAAAGTCAAAGGGAGCTCGTGCGTTGGGCGTCCGTGTACTTGGAGCTCTGATTGCTGGAGTTCCTCCGTTAGATGATGTGGTGGATTGTTGCTGGTACGAGGATTGTTGCTGGTACGGTTCATGCCGTCCAACCACCAACGGTACCAATATCGGAGGTAGATCATCATACCAGGCGAGTAGCTCTGCATCCAGACTGAGCAAATCTTCGTGCTTGAGTAAATGTGCTGTCGCCAGTGCGTCTTGAATGCGTGTTGAAAGTTGACAAAATGCCGCATTGTATACCAAGGGTAGCGCTTTCAGGGAAGTGAGGTACTGTGAATCACTCAACTAACAAAGCGTCAGCACTTCAGCAACCTCATTAGCTACGAGATGTTCATACCTTCTCCGTTAGATCCCGTGGCGGCTGAATGGTAACACCAGGTCCTAGCCTTCCAAGTGTGGGTCTGCCCGTAGTCGTGCCTGCCCAAGTGTCGAGGCAGATCAAACTCCACCAAGTCTTCCTTCGGGTATCTGAAAGTGACGAGACAGCGTTATCGTTCGGTAGTCCGACACGTCCATCGTCAGGTGGTCGCTGGAACTCTCTATGCATACCCATGACTGTGGCCATTCTCAACGTCGCGCCCATCAGGTTGTTCGCAAGGTTCGGTCGATTGACGTAGTGTAGATAGTAGCCGCTCAGCAGACCCAGAGCCTGCACAACCATTATGTTGCTACTCCCAAGTGTCTCGATATCAATGTGCTTCTTTGCACGATGAAAGTAAACCGTGTGTTGGTTGCTTTGAGCGTCGGACGAAGCGATGGTTCCAAGCGCGAAGACTGTGTTCAGCAAGGCCAGCCACGGCGAATCTCCTCTATTGCCGTAGAGCCAACAATGCCAGAATTGCTGCTCATCGATCATTGGCATTAGGGCATGGATGCGCTTGAAGTATGCTTCTATCAGGTTATTGCCAATTTCTACGGCTGGGATATAATCCGTGTTTATGTTGGCTCTCTCGAGCGAGGGCGTGTTACTCCTCGTTGGTAGTGCAGTCTCGGAAGGCTCGGTTCGGGCAAGCAGATACCTGGCGCCTGGCGCAACCTTGAAGATGACTTTCAGTGCCGCTGTGATTGACGAGGCGCCGACATAAGAAGACTGCTTATCAACAGAGAGTGACAGACCATTGACGTCGTCCGAGATACGCTGCACGCTCGTGTCAAGCTGTCTGCGGGCCTCGTCCTGCTCAGAATCTTGGTCTGGAACTTGCTCGAGTGCTTCAAGGCTATCAGCATCGTCTGACTGTGGATTTGTGCGATCTGTCGAGCGTGACTGTACACTCCTAGAAGAGTCGTGCGCATCCGGCAGACTGAGAGCGAGGTCGAGCAGCTCGCCTCGAGGCCTGGAGAGCAGAGAGTTGATGTCTTGTCCAGGGAATAATCTCTGTAGTAATGCTTCGTGTTGCGACACAGAAGTCGTAAGCTCATCTAGCAGTCTAACACTGGTCAGTTTGCGAAAGCGATACGTTCGAGGCCAACTTACTTCCTTGATGGCACAACTCGTTGCGTCGGCTTCGAGTACTGGCAAGCATCTGGATGTTGATACCATTGACATTGACTGCACGGCTTTGCACCATCACATCTGATTTTCCTTCTTCTACATTCCGTACACGCATTACTGGTAGTGATTCTTTTGATAGTCTTGGGTCTAGTGCCTTCGCCGTCGCCGCCGGAGCCTGGCGTCGTTGAGGCTTGAAAGGTAAATGTATATTTGTCCATCGAGGCGTCTCATGTTCTCAGTGGATGTTATTGAAGTGCGTGCATGTAATCAAGAATCGTCCTGGACTGCCACATGATGAACGAGTCATGAAGAAAAAAAAAACAGAAAGTCTCATCAGATGTGATTGCCCTCGAGGTCGACTGCGTCAAGCCCGATTGCAGTTGAGAACCAGTGCGGGAGATGACCAGCGCCACGAAGCCCGGATTCAACGCCGCGAGAGAGCATCTGTAGGTATCAAGGATTGGATGAATGGTGACTGCATGGCACGATGGACTGAAGCAAATTGACCGAGACCAGGACGCGTAAATAGTCACTACACAGAGTCAGGAGGGCGCCATGCCTCCACCGGCTTTATTCACCGACCCGCGTTTCTGGCAAATGTATGCACATGCCGGTTGGTGCATGCAGCATGCCATCATGACAATGAGGAATTGAAATGCGGAGTTTATTATGATCCTATCAACATGATGCTCTACTACGGCAAGGTAGATTAATCCAATAAAATGCTTCGGTCGGACTGAGATCAATTCTGCATTCGTAAACACTCTACGGCGCAACGCACAGTATTCCGTCGGGGGCACCTGCAGCACAAGTAGTAACAAAAGCCGGCAGTGGCAGGAAGCCCTAGGTACGAAGCCCGTACTTACCAATTCTTTGCCAAGACCTTTCGCGGTGTTTAAATTTACCGCTGTGCTGCTTCGCAGCCAAGTTTTCTCTTTTTTCTTCACACTTTTCACGAACGCATAATCAACCGTCAATCTCTCCTTTTGCGAGACTATAGATTGGTTGGTCATATTGGCGTACAAGACGAAACGACACAAAGGCGCGCTCAGGCATTACCTAGATCTCGTCTCTTTTGTACGGGAGTTGATCGGCGACACCTGTGGTAGCCTTACAACTTCTTAGTGCAATGCAGTCCATTACTGCAAATCCGCTTTGTCGCCTGTGGACAAACAGAGTTCAAGGTAGGTATAGACCTATGAAAACGTCAGGTAGGCCCCCCTCCAGCACGCCTACTGTCTCCCATCCATCGATCCTTTGGATCAACAACACCCACGATTTGCCTGCCTCCAGTCTCTCATTCAATGGGCAGGGGAGCATACTTCATCAATCTGTGGAAGAACAATCCCTCTCCGCAAGGGGAGGCAGTGAAATAAGCAGCACTGTTGTCTTTTCCACCCTTCTGTTGATCTTCCGTAGATACAGGAGGACTATATTCGACATATAAATCGCCGTTGATGGTTCATGTAATTTAGATGATTTGGTTGATTGATCGTTTGTTACCTTTGGCATTGACTCCTCGCTTCAGCGGTCGCTGTCGCGGTTGTGGGCAAAGATTTATGATGTCTAAGCCCTGGGCCAAGCCCTGTAC
>Ga0058703_1000330_pt1 | contig 10615 bp, 14 predicted proteins | sample AgamicMgMae_FD_83782 | JGI IMG/M metagenome (GOLD analysis project Ga0058703, IMG submission 83782) | Agave microbial communities from Guanajuato, Mexico - Mg.Ma.e | ecosystem: Host-associated > Plants > Phyllosphere > Phylloplane/Leaf | place: Guanajuato, Mexico | collected 2012-06-04
GATCCACAAAATTTGAGATCGATATTATCAGATTCATCCAGTCGCAGTCTCTGCAACAGCTACGAATCACCCCCAAGGCAACGGCGGAAGAAAATGCTGCAACAGGAAGAAGGTTCGGACTATAACAGCCGTCTCGACCAATCACAACGTGCGTTGATCGACGAGATGATATCAGTCTTGAGAGACACTCGCATACTGAGTAATTCTTTTATGCTGACTTCCATCATCAATACTTCTCAATGCCAAAGAGCTTCCCATTCACCTTGAGCCATGGTGTATTCTCTCGAGGCTGACGGCGAGAATGACAATGCTCTCCACCACGCCAAAACCCAAAGAAGTCATGAATGTGGGGAAGCTCCAGCCACAGCGAACTATCTTCCTATGAACGAAACATTCCATTCACTAGACCACCAACACGACTTATCGCAAGCACCGGGTCGGAGTATGGAATAGAGGAAAGACTTCTTTAACCCTACCTTTCCAATCAACACCAACATGAGCGGACAAGAAGCCAACGTGTCCTCAGCCATCGCCGGTTCTCCTCCACCTCCTGGAAGACTGCAACTACCCACTGCCCATGCAGCTCTCTCTGGAAATAACAGTCCATTGATTTCACCACGCCATGAAATAAGAATTCCCTCTGGTCCAGCAAGTCCATCAGTCTCACACCGCTCATCCTTTATCGATAACAAACGAGGACATTCAGCCAGGAGTCCATCATTCTCGCAGCAAGCATTACAGGACTTGATCAACAACCCGCCAGTCGCACATCATGACAAAGCTGACGAGAGATTTGCCGGAAGAGATTGGAAAAGCATAAGGGTCGGAGAGATCATTGCTCCTGAAGAGGTTCGCTTCGCAGAGGTTGATACCAGCGTTGAAGACGCGACAAAGGTCAGTCAATCATGATTCTAGAGAGAGTGAGGAGATATGCTCATAACTAGTCAGCTCTTGATCAGTTCCGGCGCGCCAAACGTCATTCTCATCCGCGAGCATAAGAACACCAGAACTGCAGTCGGCGCATTCGACTACAACGATCTCAATGCCTACCTTCTCTTTGTCACCAACCTCGCCCTTCCTTCAGAGCCAGCAGAGTCGGAAATTGAAGATGTTCTCACAAGAGCACGCAAGAACCAGCCAATCTCGCTCACAGACATCCGATATCTCCTCGGCAGAAGAGAGCCGCCTGCATTCTTGGAACACACTGATACTCTTACCAAGGCAGTAGAAATGTTAGGAGGAGGCATTCACAGAATTATCGTCAGAAAGCAGGGAACTCCCGAGGTTGTCGGTATACTGAGTCAATTGCGTCTCATCAGATTCTTCTGGGAGAATCACAGGAGTTTTGGAAATGTTGAACCACTGCACTCGAGATCTTTAAGCAATCTGAACCTGGGCAGTCATGAGGTTGTGTCGATCAAGTGAATATGCGATTCCGATTTTTCAAGGCTGAAGATGCTGACGAGGTGGTAGCGGAGATAAGCCAGTGAAAGAGGCACTACTCCTGATGCACTTTCAGGGAATTACATCCTTGCCGGTCCTTGACAACAAGAAGCACGTCGTTGGCAATATTTCTCACGTTGACGTCAAGGTTTGTGATCCCATATATGTTGATCCAGTGTCCTTTTTAATTTGTAAAACAGCATCTCACAAGCACGGCATCACTACCGCTTCTCGACTCATCTTGCATCCACTTCCTCACTGTCATCCTTTCCGAGCGCGGCATGAACGACGGCAAGGACTCTTACCCCGTCTTCCACGTCACTCCTAGCAGCACACTTGCTCACACGGTCGCCAAACTAGTCGCAACCCGTTCTCACAGAATGTGGATGGTCGACTCCGTACCCTCTCCTGCTTCCTCCGTACCACCGTCGCCAGCACTCAAGCCCTCAGGATCCGTCGCTCCACCACCGACCATGCACCAGCTCAGTGCACCAACACAGGGCCCACCATATACGCCAGCCACACCTAGCGTAGCAGTCAGCTCCTCCACTCTCCCTGGATCAATCATGAGCGGTCGTCTGAGCGGTGTAATCAGCTTGACAGATGTACTGAACCTATACGCTCGCGCCAGCGGTCTGAAACCAGATGATCCCGAGGAAATGCGACGACGACGCCGGACGAGCAGTAGTTCGTCAGTGCGCAGCTCATCAATGAGAGCTAGCTTGGATGGATCATCAAGGGCCAGTATTGACCTGTCAAGTGTAAGGGGAAGCACTGAACTCGGCCGACCACCTCATCGATAGATTACCGTTGCGTCACGTAGATGTTCTAGTCTCTGCATTAGCGATGGCGTTAGGGAGTAAGGTGAAGTATCAAGAAGATGGTATTAGCAGTCGTATCATATTGCAAGACGATCTTCTCAGTAGCGAACATCATTAGATCAATCGAACCAAATGAATGCAAAACGCCATGCTCAATGCCAGTGTCAGTGCATTCACACCCAAAACCGCACCTATGACCAAACCAGGACCGAATCGCGATGCAAATTCCACCAATTTTCCATATTCCCATTCCACAGATCCCTTCCTCTACTTCAAAGCCGGACCATGCTCATGATACCGTCTACACGCGCCCCTAAGCCAAGGCTTACAAGGCCCAACCTCACCACCAACCAAACTACCCCCCTCCCCCCTCACCACACAACTCCCACAGTAAACCCAGCAACAAACCTCACACTTGACCGCTCCAGCGCCCGCCTGCGGTCCCACAACCTCCTTACACCCGCGACAAGCGACAGCAAGCTGGTACGCCACACACCGCCACTCCCTCAGTTCATGCCTATCCAACGCCTCGCGACCAGGCCTCTTACTCCTCACCCAGCCCTCGCGCATGAATCGCGGATGCCACTCGTCGTTGTGTGTCTCGAGTAACTTGTCCGTTTTCTTGTACGTGAACAGATCGAGGATAAGTGTGCGGATCGGGGCCGAGGCGCGGATGTTTTCGTACAGGATGTGGGTGTCTGAAGGCGTGGGGACGCTGTTGGTCGCTTCGGATAGGCGCGCGATGGTGTCGAGGATTGTGTTGCTGAGGTCACTGGTTAGGAGTCTGTCGCTTAGGGCGTACAGGTCGAGGAGGAGGAAGTATTTCGGTGAACCCGAGGAGTTGCGGAGGTCGCCGTCTGTGTGTGTTGATACGGCGCCGAGGGTTGGAGGCGAGTTTGTTGGGTTTGGGGTTATGGCTTTGCTGTACCGGGTTGGTGGGGTGGTTGTGCTGTCGCTTTTAGAGCAGGACGGGGTTATGGCTGTTGTAAGGGTGCCGGTGTAGAGCCATTGGATGAACCATTCGAAGGTCTCTGGTTTTTCTTCCTCGAGCGTTACTGTCTGCTCGGCTGCTTCGGCAAAGGAGCCATTGAGTGCTGCGGCGAAGAAGGGGGAGCATGACGTGAGGAGGTCGGTGTGCAAGGTGTATTTCTGCATTGATTTGGCGCTACCGACGATTACCGTGGCGAAGCGATGAAAGTTCTTAAAAGTCGTCCGGAGTGGGATTCGAGGCGCTGGAAAGATATCGGTTGGTCCACAGCGGTGGTGACGGACCGCGTAGTCCTCGCAAGGGGAGACATCTCTGGTTCGTGTCATGTTGAAAGTTCCGATTGATGGGTTGCTCTTGATTGGTTGTTGGTAAATTGTTGTGTGATGAGGAACAGATGAGTAGGTACTTGAGTACGAACAGACGACTGCCTGTATTGCTTTTGCTTTCACAAGCTTTCTCGTGAGTGTATTGCACGAGCGATTAGTAGTTCTCGGACGTTGTCGACGATAGCAACACGTGATGATGGTAGAGAACTTGGATTAGCACAAGCACTGTACTGTGACTGCACGTGCCGACAGGAACCGATGGATGAGCGAGAGTAACCGAGCACGAGAAGATGCTGGGAATAAGGGAAGATATACAACCATCATGTGCGACTTTTCACTCCCCATCTCAGAGACACTTGAAGCAGGAACAAAGAGAGTGCACTGCCGTATGCGGCCATCTGTAGCCTTCCGCAAGCGGCATTGTTCGATGTTCTTGACTGCATAGACTCTGCAGGTATGTAACATGCCGGTGCTTGACTGCATCTGTGACATCTCAGTATCTTCCGGAACATCTTCAAGACATGTGATGGGACACGTGGTAAGTCAGATGAAAAAGTCAAGGTGAGGTAAGATGATTTTTGATTGAGCATATATCAGAGTAAGATGCCTGCCTTGCCATGAGGCGCATGAAGTGAAGTGAAATGGGTGTCGAGCATTGACCAACCATTGTGGAATGAATGTCATTGTCTGTCGCAACGCATGGACCTGCCACACGACAGAGCTCTCATTCCTGAACAGAAAGCCAGTCCCGCATTTGGATGCCTCTAGCAGCGAATGCGTATCTTTGAGCCATGTAGTCCTACTTCTGTCCCTGTTGTACCTGGCCTGTGAAAATGTTAGTACTTTTTCCTGAAAAGTCCTGGTTATTACTGACCAAGTCGTGAATAGAGCATAAACAACGCCATCTGGTTACATTCTTGTGTGCCGGTTATGGTAACAAGACGCTCATTACTGTTATCCTGTGGCTCGTTGATCTTGATGACACTGCCACTCAATTGGCGAATCTCATTAATCTTGGCGCCACCTTTGCCGATGATTGCGCCGACCATGTCATTTGGAATGAAGATTTGTTGTGTGAGTGGCTGACCAGGTACCATACCGCCGACAGCCTGTTGCGGCGGTTGAGCGTGGCCTACATGTGGCGCAGGAGCATAAGGTGTTGGTGCTTGAGGACCGGCACCAACATATGGTTGACGCGGAGATCCTGCACCGTAGTGCATTGGTGTTTGAGGATGCATAGGAGCAGCTGCACCGTAACTTTGCTGCATGCCATAACCGGTACTTGCAGGAAGTGGACCACCACGTCCGCCTGGTTGTTGGCGACGGAAGTGATCTGGTGGACCCCATTGACCGCCAGCTGCTTGAGGCATGTATGGAACCACTTGCATACCGCCCGGTACGACACCGGCTGGACCTCCACTCCTTGTAGCGTATGCAGAAGCAGCAGGACCTCCAAATCGCTCGGTCAATTGTTCCGACAATGTACTACCCACGTAGTAAGCAGCAATGTGGATAGCATCCGCAACACCCAGAATGACCAGCGACCGTTCGGTGGAGAGCGGGAGGGTCTGATCTGACGCGTTGAGGCGAGCTCCGGAAGCGTCTTGGATCTCGCGGATACGACTGCCGGATTTACCGATAATCGAGCCGATGAGAACGTGAGGAACAAGTAAGCGAAGGGGGTATGTTTTGGATTGAGGAGTAGAAGCATTTTCGAGGGGCTCGTTGTTGAGCGTGCGAATGATCAGACCAAAGGCTTTTGCAACGGCGTCGACAAGACCAGAAACGGTCAAGATACGCTCGACAGCACCTCGTGAGTAGTCACTAACTGTGCACTTTGCGCCAGACAATCTGCGGATGAGAGAGACATTCTCACCACCTTTGCCAATGACAGTAGCGGCTTCAGCGCTGGAGATGATGGATCTCAAATGAAGCCACTTGCTCTCGTCTTGTGGTGGGTGTGGTGTCTGATCGGAAGCAGCGTCTGCACCGTTCGCTGATGTGGACTGAATGGGCTGGGTTTCGAGTACCTGCGATGCTGTCGGCATGCCCGCTGGAGGGGCATCTGGTACATGGGTGTCTCCATTGACCGTGGCGGTCTCCGACTTGGGAATAGCTGGAGAAGCGACGCCGTCCGTGGTTGCTTCGAAAGTGGAGGCGGCAGTGGCAGCAGCCTCTGTCGCTTCTTCCTTGACTTTGTCAAGAGCTGGCCGCTTGGCATCAGGTTGATCGGTGGGTCCGGAAGGGGAGGAAGGCTCCTCAAGAGGGCGCTTCTGTGAAGGAGCAGAAGCCGGTACTTCTGAGGCAGACATTTTGATATTGTGTATGTAGGACTGTTTTCAAGTGTCGAAGCAAAACCAATCACGTGCGATTGCGAAGGTATTCTTGATTGATCTTTTTAAAATCTTGTATTCCTTTTACGTACGCTTGGGGAGGGTGACGTGATCGACAAAAGGGAGGATGGTGTATGCGCTCGAAGGGGTATCGAAGGTGTGAAGGTGTATGATATCGTACAGAAGCAAGGAGCCGGAGGAACGGGGAGGTAATGGTGGAAGATTTCCAGATGTCTTGCTGGGCAAGTCAAAAGGTTGTGCTTGGAAAGAGGCTGAAGATGTCGGCGCAGGGACTGGGTAGTTGGAGGTAAAGCAGTGTGGTATGTACGCTTCGCGCGGCTGATGAAGGGTGAAAAGGAAGGCCTCGTTCCACCTGTCAAACCTTTGAGCTGCTTCGGATGGTGAAGCTGCTCGTGAGTGGGCTTTTGAGTTACCAGTGAGTTACGGCTTGTGATGTGCTCTTCAAGCCCGTATACTACGCGTGACGACAGTGACGACGAGAGCTTGAAAATTATCAAGCGCGTCGGACAAAGATGATCGTATGTCGAAATGCAACGTCGTGGAGAAGTTGACGGATAGAAGAGTGATGATCGGAGAGGTCTGGTGCACGTTGACGCGCAACGGTTGTGGTTTGTTGTTAGAGTGCAGTAGTGAGGAAGAAAGATGGAGCAGCAGGCAGCAGCAGGAGGAACTTGAAAGGACAGACGGGCATTCTTGACGGAAGTGCTTGCCTTGCCTTGCCTGAAACCTGAAACGAGGCCCGAGCTCCTTCCGCCGGCTGAATCCCGGTGTCGGCATCAACGTCTCACACTGCGTCCACCGAGGCAGCGATGACAATGACCATATCAAGAGCCTTGGACATGTCACTAAAGACCTACTACTATAATATCGAGGCAGACAGACTCGCGAGTCCGTATTCTTCCAAGATGGTCGGCGATACCGTATTACGAACTGCTCTTACCTTGACTGGGGACAAGCTTACCGCATGCGGAAGTGGATTTTGATGCAGGCATACGATACCATTTTCGGTATGCGGTACATTCCTATCACAGATTATTCTGTCTCGATCTTCCACATATATGCATTACTATCATAACGCTTGAATCGAATGGGTACACCGCTTGTCTACGTGTATAAAACAAAGCGCGCAGGTAACATAAAGATATCTACTCTCTCGAGGCCTGCCTTAGCGGTAGTTACCTATGAGCCAAATATAGCCTCGCGACTCGGAGCCAGCGGAGGATAGATCAAATGTTCGTCGTACATAGCCCATCAGCACCACATCGTGTTGATAGTAGCAAAGCGAGAGTCACAGAATAAACCGAGCTAGAAAACAAACACGTGATTTCTCGTGCTGCAGGGGGTTTGAAAATCACCAGCACTGTACCTTCTCGTGCCTAGGCGTCAAAATTCCATACTGTGTACGGTATCTTACGCAAAACGCCGCATCATCTTCAACACTCGACTTTCTCTCCTTCATCCTACGCTCTTGTGCATTCTTTGTCTTCAGGACCTGCGTTGCCGCCAATTTATTCATTGAGGTGGATTTAATTATTCAATCTCATCAAGCAACACAGCTTCGAGCCTTGCTGCACCTTTTCGCTATCCATACCGTACAGCCCCTGCCGACCGTCTAGCATCATCGTCAAAACATCGCGTCACACCCCGTCCAAAGCTCTTGTGCGCACACGACAACCACTACTACCGATCAACCCTCTCTGTGACTTTTGTTAGTCATGGCTCAACCAACGCAATTGGCGTGTATGTTACGACCTTGAAGATACCCGATCGTTCCAACTGACCCCTTCGACAGTCCGCACGTCCAAGGGCATTGGTATGCTCAACGCGGCACCGGTTTACGAGCCTGTCCAAGGTTTCACAAAGTGCGTAACAGTATGCGATGAGAAGTCAACTGTTCGCTAACACATCTCCAGACCAGAGGGTAACCTTCGCTGTGCCACTTACTCTCCAGACGGCCGATTCTTTGCCTGGGCTTCACCCGACCAGTAAGTCCTCGGGTCATTCTCGTACATGAATCACTTTTAATGATAACACAGAGTCACTGTCGTCGATGCCTCCCTCGGTCACGTAGCAGCCACTTTGAACGCCCAGAACGTTTTCGATCTCGGCTTTTCTCCTCTCGGAACCTACATTATTACCTGGCAAAGACCTTCCAAAGACGAGAATGGCGATGCGACCAAGAACCTCAAGATCTGGAAGACCATAGATGACAATGTTGGCGAAGATGGCGAGCGCGCGCCGGTCGGTAAATACGTGCAGAGGAACCAGACCGGCTGGAACTTGCAATACACCGCAGATGAAAAATACTGCGCCAGGTGTGTCACCAATGAAGTCCAGTTTTACGAGTCTCACGATTTGGGTACTGTATGGAAGAAGTTGCGTGCCGAAGGTGTCACCGACTTTGCCATTACTCCCTCTGGCAAGAACTTGTCTGTCGCGGTCTTCATTCCTGAGCGCAAAGGACAGCCGGCCGCCGTCAAGGTCTTCAACGTACCAGCGCTTGACGTGCCCGTGTCGCAAAAGTCTTTCTTCAAGAGCGACAAGGTCCAGCTCAAGTGGAATGATATGGGTACCAGCTTGATCGTCCTGGCATCTACCGATGTTGACAAGACGAACAAGAGTTACTACGGAGAGACCAACATGTATATTCTTAGCGCTGCAGGTGGCTTCGATGCGAGGATCGATCTGGGTAAGTGGTATTCCGTCCTTACCTTTTTGTTCGTACTAACGACTTCATAGACAAAGAGGGTCCGATCCACGATGTCCATTGGTCTCCAAACTCTCGCGAGTTTGGTGTCGTCTATGGATACATGCCTGCGAAGACGACCATTTTTAACCAGCGCGCCAAGGCAGTTCATAACTTCAACCTCGGTCCACGAAACACTATTCTGTTCTCTCCTCACGGTCGATTCGTCATTGTCGCTGGCTTTGGAAACTTGGCTGGTGAAATGGATATTTACGACCTCGAAAAGAACTTTCTCAAGATCACCACAATCAAGGCTAGTAACCCAACATTCTGTGAGTGGAGTCCTGACGGCAAGCACATCTTGGCTGCGACCACCAGTCCTCGTCTCCGCGTCGAAAACGGTGTCCGTATCTGGCATGTTTTGGGCGGCATCATGTACAGCGAGGATATGAACGAGCTGTACCAGGTGGCTTGGAGACCACAGTCTATCACCCAGCATCCACTTGAGAACCCTCTCGACCCAGCTCCAGCACCGCATTCTTCCGCTCTCAAATACCTGGAAACTGCCAAGACACCATCCAAGCCAGTTGGTGCTTACCGACCACCTGGCGCTAGGGGTACCGCGACACCCCTGGCCTTCAAACGTGAGGACGAAGGCGGTGCTGCGTACATTAGAGATGGTATTTCGAGCACTAGCGGTGGTGTTGTCAACGGCTTTGGAAGGCCGAAGCGCCAGGTTCCCGGAGCAGAGACAGTCGAGGAAACCTTGCCGCCAGGAGCTGCGCCAGGCGGCGGTGTTAGTCTTGCCGGTGCTGGTGATGAGAACTTGAGCAAAGCTGCTTTGAAGAACAAGAAGAAGCGCGAGGCGAAAAAGGCAAAAGAGGCAGAGGCCCAGGGAGCCGGATTGGCTGCTCCAGCTGCGACAAACGGACACGCTGCCGAGCCTCGCAATCCCGAGAAGAGAGATCACGCAAGAAGTAGGTCGAGGAACGGTATCGAGACTCCTCCAGGTCAATCAAGGAGAAGAGATACCAACAGACAAAATGCCGGCCCACCTCCTCAGCTTAGCACTCCGGTGCCCGCGGCCATGGAAGCTCCTGGCCTTACCGTTACGAGCCCTGACGTAGGAAGTCCGCAAGACAAGAAGATCAGGGCTCTGCACAAGAAGCTACGCGCCATTGACGACCTCAAGATGCGTCAAGCAGGTGGCGAGAAGCTGGAGGCTACTCAGATTTCCAAGATCACCACCGAGGAGTCTGTTCGCAAGGAACTGTCAGCTCTTGGCTTTACAGAGTAGTTGCCTGTAGTCTATCGCTGCCCACCACTACTGGACTAGTCGTTCGACCGACCCGTATTCGACTACTGGGGTAATAAGCACTGGTTGGCGCCTGTGATGCATCATCTGACGCGAAGCAACGATGTCCGATTCGATCACCGATTGATCATAATCTCAAATGAGATGCGGTGGCACGTCTCCCGCTGGCTGCACGAGATTGAGGAACCTCGATATTTCAAGTCGACAGTGTGACAATACGACGTTACTGGATTGGAGATACCCTCGTTGTCATGAGCTTCAAACAGGTAGATAGACAATCACTAGATTAGTTGACCGTACACGTCATGGAGGAAAAATTTGTCCCTTTGTGATCCCCTTTGACCCATGATCAATGTTATTATATCTGTAGATTTGTGAAATGCCCGGTGATTCTAATACTAAGGCTCAAGATCATATCGATATTTCGAAGGGCACGGACGGTTGGCCGATGGTTGCCTGGTGCAGCTTCGAGGCTCGTGTGATTGCGCCAAGCCAATTAACGCGCTCTGGGGGCAAGCGCGCGTGGTTCGCGCTTGCTGCTCTGGAAGTTCATAAACCTACGTTGCCCTGGTCCCATATTACGACAATACATTCTACATATCCGCTTGCTCCTCTACATTTCTCACACCTATCCACAAACCAGAGCTTTCTCTTTGCAATCAATCACAGTCTTGATCCATAC
>Ga0058703_1000331_pt1 | contig 10519 bp, 11 predicted proteins | sample AgamicMgMae_FD_83782 | JGI IMG/M metagenome (GOLD analysis project Ga0058703, IMG submission 83782) | Agave microbial communities from Guanajuato, Mexico - Mg.Ma.e | ecosystem: Host-associated > Plants > Phyllosphere > Phylloplane/Leaf | place: Guanajuato, Mexico | collected 2012-06-04
GAAGAGCAAGGGCTCGACAGGTTGTTGTTCTCAGCCAAGGGCTTGCGGGTCGGGCTCGAGGGCGGGGACTGCAGCTGGCATCTGCTCTGCTGCTTCACGAGCTTGTCCCTGGTCTCGGCCTCGACAACCTCGATTGCGCGAAGGGCAATGTCAAAGGCCTTTCGCAAATCGCCAGACTGTGCCGCGACCTTCTTCGAGATGAGCTGTATGGCGGTGGGATGGATGAAGGGTGTGTAGTCGGCTGGAGTGGTCGTGCTGTTGCCCGGCAGCAGGGTTAGGATTCGTGTTCGGAGGATGGATGCAATCTGCGCAGCGTCGTACGGCAGAAACGGTAGCAGAAGGGGCTTGAGGTTGCGTGCCTTTAGGCGAGGTAGAAAACGGTCGGTTAGGTCTAGGGCATTGGCGATTCCAACCAGGAGCAGTCTGGAGCCGGGTCTCAGGGACCAATCGAAGATGGTGTAGAGTGTCTCGACGTCGATGTTGATTATCTGGTCGATCTCGTCCAGCGCTAGAATGTAGACGGGTCCTGCAGCGTTCCTGGCGAAGAAAGCTTCTTCGAGCTGCTGTTTGGCATTGTCGCCAAACACATCATCCGAGATGCCGAGCTGGCTGATCATGGTGTTGAAGATGTCGTTGGAGCTTTTGATGCTCATGCAGTTGATGCACGAGTACCTTGACGAAGCTGTCATCTCCATGTTGGCACAAATGTCTTGAACTAGAGCAGTCTTTCCACTGCCAGGCGGGCCAGACACGTACACGCAGCCGCCTCGTCGTGCAGACACGTTGTGCTGAAGGAAGTTCTGGAGCTCTTCCCTCTCCTTTGAACGCCCGACCAACGGCCCGGCACGAGCGCCGCGAGCGAAGGCTCGGCGAGCCGTTGTGTAGATTGTGGTTGAGCTCGTCGATGGAGTCGAGGGAGTTCTGGGCGTACGTGGAGTCAATGGAGCCATTGCGGCTGCACTGGTACGGTGTCTGGGGGTGACGACAACTTTCTTGGACAGCGCGTCGCGATGCCGTGGAGTCTTGGGCGTCAGCATGTGCGAGGCGTGTCGTTCTTGGCTGCTAGGAAGTGGTGTCCCTGAGGAGAAGGAGATGCTGGCGTATGACGATGGAATCGTCGCGTCCATGCCGAGCTCGTCTGCTTCATCGTCTATATCAAGGTACGCGGGACAGATATTCTCATCATTTTCTGCCGGCAGTGCAAGTGGCCTACGCTTGGCGGGACGAGTATCGGTTTTTGCAAAGACTGGTGATAGATATCAGTACAGTACTGCTTGGCCGCCTTTGATGTATCCTACCACCGGTTGAGGAGCCTCTTGCTCGTTTACCTAGTACGCTGATAGCCATGATTTCAATCGTGTTGGGGTGGGAACGAGTTATAAGATGGAGGGAGGACAACGTGTAGAGGATAGAATGTAGAAGAACAGATGGCAAGGCATCGGAGAGTCTTGGTAAGAGCACACGCGACGCGTCCATCACCTGAAGACGCGTCAGGTCGCCGTATCAAAGTGTTACGACGCGAGTCCGATTGGTCTAGCTCTAGAGAGCATAGCGTCGCCCAGTTGTACCGGCAACTTTATTCGAAGTTAATTTTGGTTTGGCTCCGACTTTGGGGATTGACGATGCAGCAGTGCTGAGCGAAGGTAAAGGTAAAGTATTCATGTAAATCGTCAACGCACCCGTAGATATACCTTTAGTCGGACGGTTTACGACATGCTGTCACCGCCATCGCCATCTGAAAAACCCTGCAACTGAACTTCAGCAAAACGCACACCCTGACATGATCATCCAGTCGCCCTAAGAGGACATGGTCGGATCACGACGCATTCGCAATGCTGCGCTCAGCAAGCTTGCTTTGCTGTCAAGCACCACGCCGACTGGATCTGAGCCATCACGGGACTTTGTGAAACTGTGCGAAGCTTGTCCGCAACCCGCCGGGCACAAGGAAGGGCTTACCAAGGCCAATGGATCCGAAGCTCTTGCAATGGCACGAGTGCCAATGGTAGCTACCCCCGAACTCTACCGGCATCATTCGTTTCTGAACCTCCGTAGCGGCTGGAGGAGTTCGAGATACTCCTGGCTCTATGTGGAGCAGCGCCCGACGTCCACAATCTCGAAGTTGCAGCCCGCTTACTGCATCACCTTTCGCCCTATCTCTCCGAATGCTGCTTCCAAGCGCTTTCGTCTTCAACCGCCCTGCCATCCATAGTCCCCTCGCCATGGCATGTACTTACATCAGCTCTCACCAAGGCTATTTTGGAACTCGGTCAGCGTCACCCACGCCTACGCGAACGAGCCCTCGAAGCAGTCTTCTCCTACATAACCAATTCCACCGACCTGGCTCGCCATCTCGCAGCACCACATTTCAACGACAATAGGCGTGACGGTGCCTATGCCGACGTCCTAGAGCCGCGAGGTTTCGTCAGACTGTCCACCTCTATACTCGGCTTCCTCGCAGCTGCTGCTCAAAATGCTAGGTTCTGGACTTCTCTTGGTCGTTTCGATGTTATTGCTGCGTTCCAGGCAATGCTGTTTGAAGAATTCTTGCTGGCTAGCGAGTCTGCCTTTTCCGTCATTCGAAATGCCCACGACTCAGACAATCTGGCAGAATGGAGGCATTACCTCAAGCAGTACGCCGCCATGGGTCAGCCGCTGAACGCTTTGTCATTGAGACTGGGTTTCATGAAGTTTGTAATGGCATGCGCTGCGCTGCTCATCCTGCCTCAGTCTTTTCAATCGAAGCCAGGTCAAGATGCACTAGCTTCCATCATGCTTCTGGACGTCCATAAGCGTGATGAAATGCGCGAGGGGGACGTGGAGATGGCCGAGAGGATTGCAGATATCGCAGCGCAAGAATTGACAAACCTTGACAACAGCTCTGATTACCTAGAACTGGGATCCACGTGGCAGCAACATCTCGCTAATTCTTTGAAAGCAAGCTCACTAGCAAGCTTCCTGCTATGCAGTATTGTCAACGACAAGGCTGCCGAGCCCGAAGTCATGATGCACTGGCTTGAAGAATCTCTGGCGGACCCGACACAGATTGCCGATGAGACCCTAGCATGCTCCGTGTTGAGATGCATGGCAATCATGGCCAAGTACTCTCCAGCTGTTGCTTCAAATCTTAGCCGGACACTGCCACGCTTCGTAACGAGCGAACCATTGATGCAGCCTGTTGCAGAAGTCGCTGCCGAATGTTTGCTCTTTGTTATGAAACTCCTACCGCAGGAGACGGTCATCACAACACTCTACAGCCTCGGCAATTCTTTGAGTGTAGACAAGAAAAACGACACTTCCGGCAATTTCACCCTTTTCAGCGACACTGGTATGGACTCCGAACATGCTTTCAACGGTAATCGCTCGCGTGTCGGCAGTGCAGTCTACCTTGGTCCCGATCATTTGGAGCAACCTTCCAGCACCTACGGAACTGTAATCTTGGCTATTGTAACGATAGTAAAGGGCTTTACGGATGAGAAGATTACTGCACTTGCGTTGTCAATGCTTGTACAAAAGGTTGGAAAGATCAGCGTGACCGTTGACTCCAAGATCATCACCCAAGCCGCTGTAATTGCGGTCAATGGTGGCGCTGCAGACTTCCGGGCCCTGCTACGTCTATACTCTCGGCTGAGTCATGACAACACGATCCAGAACAACCAGACACTTTTGGTAGCCGTACGTTTACATGTCCGGACGTGCCTCGCCAGGAACTGACGATTCCTAGATAGCAGACGCTAGAGAACATCTAAGCAGAGCGCTAACAGCTGGATCCATCCTCTACGAGATCTATTTGCAGCATCTCCTCGAGGCCATCATCAGCAAAGGCGATGTGCAGGGAACGGCGAAAGGACGCCAGAACGATGCCGACTTGGCAGCTCAAGAGATTGCTCAATTACTCGAGCCACTTGCGTTGCTTGCTGCAAACAATGCCTCAAAGAACCAGGAAACCATCGAGCACTTTCCGACCCTTCAGAGGGATGCGTGGTACAATATAGTAGTGCACGGGTTCGGGCTACACTCGCCTCTTGGCAGGAAACATCGGCATGAACTCCAGATCCTCGCCAAGTATTCCACACCATTGGTCGCCCAAGACCGTGCGGGTCAAATGGAAAGTGATGTTGATCTCAATACAGTCCTGAGGCGAGGCACAAGTAGCCAGTCTACTTCGGAACGGCGGAGAGATCTCATACAGATACTGCCAGGATGTGAAGCAGAGATCCGGACTCTAACTTATCCTGAACTCATTCTCCTAAAAGCCGCTCAACTTGTTGAAACGTTACGAGCAGAGACAGGTGAATGTTCGCGACTGCTCACTTACTTTGTGGACCCCCAGCTCAAAGACACACCTCTCGGCCGTTGCATGACGGCGGTAGCGCTTCAATCTGTTGCGGTCTACCTTGGGAACACCCTTGACGGACAAAAAGAATCCTTCTCGGCTCCTTATGTTGCGCAACAGCTTTCTCTAATATTTGCGGCTTGCTGTCACCATGTCAAGAACGTGCAGAACGTCGCATATGCTTGCGCAGATCAAATCATTAATCAAGTACCGTCTGCGTTATGTCAGAAGTCTTCGCTTTTCACTCTCCTAGACTTGTTGACCGTCATGTGGATTAGCTGCCTAGATTCAGATACTGATGAGTATGAATGGAAGTCAACCTACGTCCTGCCAAAAAGCACGATCACTGTCCACCTTTCGGATGACTATGCATTCAGGAGAAGTACACTGAAAACCATTCAGGCTCATGCCAGGGTGTGGGTGACCAAAGCTATCAATTTTGCACCACTCGACGTCAAAGGTTTACTTCAGGTATGCACCGGAATAGTAATACTCAATATTCTGCTCCACTAACTCAGTAAGACTTACTTGTCGGATCTTGTGGTCGACGACACGATTGGACATCTGTCTCTTGGCAGATCGTTTGCACTTGAAATGGGTGCTGCTGTGCCTAGCACCGACCAAAGGCTCGGTGAATTAGTCTGCTTCGCGTCTAAGTAGCTCAATACTGACTCATCAGAAGGCGCCATCGACGTGGAAAGAGAACTTAATGTCAATACTGCGTCAGATTTCATGGCGCAGTACACAATGCGACAGCAGTATCGTTTCACGAGTAATTGGCAACTGGAGACAGACAGCTCATCCCCATACGCCAAAGTCAATGGTTTGTGTTGGCCGCGATAGTCGTAAGGATGGGCTCTGATACAAAATAGGAACAACATCACTCAGGCGCATGCCCACACACGATAACGCTGTAGCCGACATCATTGATTCACTCGGCTTAATTGAGCAGCGACTTCTGAAGAAACAAGCAATCGACATCCACGAAATCCGTGATGCCATGAATCACGCGGCTTCGTTGTTGTGCCGCTCCACTATCGATCAGGCCGATGTCATCACCCACTTTGTCAGAATTCCGTTTGTAAACTTCACAAAACCGAGCGTGAAGCTCGGACTCTCGTTGTGGATGGGCGTAATTAAGGAAAACCCGAGACTGGAATCGCGACTGCTAGTGGAGATTGTGGAAGGCTGGATTACTACAGTCAGACGGAAGGTTGGCATCTTCAGCCGCAAGCTTAGGTACTGGTCCTTTTCGTCATTCGATTCGAGGTACTAACCGATCAAAAATTTAGTCACGACAATCCCTTTAATCTGAAAGAAGAGTTTGCACCTTCGGACAAAGCCGCCATAGCTCGACACCAGCAGAAGGTGCACGACTTGACCGTACCTCATTTTCGGGTACTTCAATTTCTATCTAGTCACTATAGCGCAACCCGCTTGAGCAGTCCAACTTTGGAAAAGCTCTATCATCGTCTTCTTCGCACAACTTTCCGGGGCCTGCGGAGAGCTCCGTGTCATCCGTTGATGCGCGAGCTTCACTTTCACATCGTCCTCCTAGGCTTGAAGGTCTTGCGATACAGCACAACACTTGGGCCCGCCGCCTACTGGCGATATAAGGACGACTTGCTGTTAGCTGCTCTCGCATGGTTTGCAAATGAGCCAAGGTATGAGTGGCAAGCCATCCTGCAGCTCACCGGCTAATGTTCCAGATGGTCATTCGGCGGCAATCGTCTTCAGCTCAAAGCAGAAGTACAGCTCTTGAACGATGTACTTGTCGGGTTCCCGACTCTGCGTGATCCTCATGCAATGGCGCCTGCCCGATTGGTGTCCTTAGCACGAAAGGAGGAGCTTCTGAAAATCCTTATTGAGAATGAAATTACGCGGCTAAACGTCTGGCTGTATCCACTCGAGCAAACCCACAAACATCACTTCCTGCCCGGTCACAATCCAACAAATACTGGCGAGGTATATTAAAGATGTCCACGTTAAGCAGTCCATGCGCTAATGTACTTTCTTCAAGACTGCTATCATCCCTCTTTTGAGCACAGCATGGAAGGTCAATCCCGCCATAGCTATTCATTCTGTGTTGCGATACCAATCGCCCTCTGTCACAACCAAAGTGCGCCAATTGTTGTGTGAATATACAGAGCAGGCTGCAGATTCTGCGGAGGCACTTTCAATATTGCTTGGGCCTTCCCTGCCAAGCGACATCGCATCGCAGCTGAAGGTAGGTCTCGTGCTGGACAGCACAGTACATGGTGTTCTAATAAGTTTGACAGTACCTGTTGTATTGGATTCCTGTAAATCCCATCACAGCTGTCACGTACTTCCTCCCAGCATATCGCAATCATCCCTTCATCGTCCAGTATGCGGTCCGCGCCCTTGAGGCACATTCCGTGGACGTCACGTTCTTCTATGTGCCGCAGATTGTCCAAGCATTGCGTTATGATACTCTCGGCTATGTGGAGCGCTACATTGTTGAGACTGGACGATTCTCGCAGCTTTTTGCGCACCAAATCATCTGGAACATGAAAGCGAATGCTTTCAAGGACGAAGATTCCGAGATAGTGGGTTAAAACTCGCCGTATCCGCTTGGACCAATCCACTGATTCATGTATAGCCCGATCCGGTCAAGCCTACCTTGGACAAAGTGACTGATGCACTTATCGCAAGCTTCTCAGGAATCGACAAAGACTTTTACGAAAGGGAGTTTGCCTTCTTTAATGAGATTACTGGGATATCTGGAAAACTGCGACCATTCATCAAGAGGAGCAAACCCGAAAAGAAAGCCAAGATTGAAGAAGAGCTTCGTCAGATTCAGGTCGATGTTGGTGTCTACTTACCCAGTAATCCAGATGGTGTCGTCGTTGGCATCGACAGGAAGTCAGGAAAACCACTTCAGAGCCACGCCAAGGCACCCTACATGGCGACATTTCGTATCCGCAGGGACAGGACCGGCGGCGAAATGGAAGATACGGAAGACCAGATCGACGAGGTGAACCGGACTGGAGTAGCCAGACGTCAGAATACCTATGAGGTCTGGCAGTCAGCAATCTTCAAGGTCGGCGATGACTGTAGGCAGGACGTGCTTGCATTGCAAATGATTGCAGCCTTCCGTGGAATCTTTCATCATGTTGGTTTACCCGTCTACGTCTTCCCATACAGAGTCACAGCTACTGCACCTGGTTGTGGTGTGATAGATGTGCTGCCAAACTCGATCTCTCGCGACATGATTGGTCGCGAAGCCGTGAACGGGCTGTACGACTGGTTCCGTACCAAGTTCGGCAGCGAGGACTCCCCGACGTTCCAATCGGCGCGCGCAAACTTCGTCAAGAGCCTGGCAGCCTATAGCGTCATCAGCTATCTGCTGCAGTTCAAAGACCGACACAACGGCAACATCATGTACGACGACGAAGGCCACATCCTTCACATCGACTTTGGCTTCTGCTTCGACATTGTGCCCGGCGGCGTCAAGTTCGAGCGCGCGCCGTTCAAGCTCGCCAAGGAGATGATTGCGGTGCTGGGCGGCAGCACCGAGACCCAGAGCTATCGCTGGTTCGAGGAGCTCACCGTAAAGGCTTTCCTTGCCAGTCGGCCATACGTGGACACGCTTGCGAACATCATCATCTGCATGCTTGACAGTGGACTGCCCTGCTTCAAGCCGGAGACGATCCAGCACTTTAGAGAGCGCTTTGTGCTTGAGAAGAGTGAGAGAGAGGCTGCCGATTTTATGAGGGGGCTGGTAAAGACGAGCTACAACAGTTACAGCACCAAGGGCTACGACCAGTTCCAGCTCTTGACGAACGGTATCCCGTATTGAGTTCTCCGAGAACGATTTGAGGGCGACTTGTGCAGGTCAATAGAAGAGTACATAGTTTCGATTATACTAGAAGATTGTTTTATCGATTTAACAAGTCTACTCGTATCGTGTTTGAACGAAGTCACTCGACGTGTTGTACATGCAATCCTGCTGTACACTGTGCTGTAACACGATACTCGATAATCACTGCTACATCTATCCCACTACAAACCCGTAATGGCAGAACCTCGCAAGCCGTGGATCACGACGCCGTTGCTCGAGTCGTCCGCATTGTCGCGTGCAGCAGGCTGGTATGAAGCATCCCATCCACGCCACGCTCGCCTCACTACCGTGTAGTGCCACACCATCATAGTTCTAACGGATTTCCCAGCAGAGTACTCCTTAAATATGAGAACCTCCAGCCGTCCGGCTCCTTCAAGTCTCGAGGCATTGGCAATTTCATGACCCGGCGCCTGGCCGAGCACTCAAAGGATGACAGCCACAGCGCAGCGCCCGTCCACTTCTACATCGCCTCGGGCGGCAACGCCGGCCTCGCGGCCGTGTACGCCGCCGCGTCCCTCGGGCGGCCGTGCACCGTCGCGGTGCCGCTCTCGACGAAGCCCATGATGCTGGCGAAGCTGCGCGCCGCGGGCGCGCGCGACGTCGTCCAGCACGGCGACACGTGGCAGGAGGCCGACGAGCACCTGCGGCGTGAGGTCATGGGGCGCGCCGAGGACGCGGGCGCCGCGCGCGCGGTGTACGTGCCGCCTTTCGACGACGAGGACGTCTGGGCGGGCAACGCGGGCATGATGCGCGAGATTGCGGCGCAGCTGCGCGAGGACCACGGCGGGCTGCGGCCGGCGGCGGTCGTGTGCAGCGTCGGCGGCGGCGGGCTCTTCAACGGCGTGGTGATGGGGCTGGACGCGCTGGGCTGGGGCGACGAGGTGCAGGTGCTGGCGCTGGAGACGCGCGGCGCCGACTCGCTAAACGCGAGCCTCGCGCGCGGGGAGCACGTCACGCTGCCGGCCATCACGTCGCAGGCGACGAGCCTGGGCGCGCGCAGGGTGTGCGAGAGGACGTACGAGTTAGCGCGGCGGAGGCCTCGGCAGGTCAGGAGTGTGGTGCTGAGCGATGCGGAGGCGGCGATGGGGTGCTGGCGCCTGGCGGACGACGAGAGGCTGCTCGTGGAGTTGGCGTGCGGGGTCAGTGTTGCGCTTTGCTACGGGGGCCGCTTTGAGCGGGCGCTGGGCAGGAGGGTGCGGGAGGAGGAAATTGTGGTGATTATCGTGTGTGGTGGCAGCGCGGTGACATTTGATATGCTCGCGCAGTGGAGGAGAGAGTTTGCGCGGGTGGAGGAGGAGATGCCACATCTAGAGGATGTGCCCAGTGAAATCACGGCGCCGGTAGTTGGCAATGATGGACTAGATGCGACTCCTAGATGATATAGAGAATACACTTTTGTGAATGCTAGCAGGCTATTGGGTATCATAAGGGATCGCGGAACGCCGGACCTGGGGCCCAGAGGTGAAGGACATTAGTAGGACGGCATGGGACGTTTCGCAGAGTCCATGGTGGCCTGCCGGTAGTTCCAGTAGTTGGCACGGATCGGATCGTACTTCGTGGCGAGAAGGTCGAGCGCGATGCGCGCCCGGTCCCGCGTGGCCGCGTCGGCGGCGTACACCTCGGCCAGCACGTCCAGAGCGTGCGTCGAGCGAATGCGCTCGGGCTCGTCGACCGACGCGAACTCGAGCGCAACGTCCACGATGCTCGACCAGGGCTTGTTCGTCCGGCGCACGAGACCGCGCAGGTAGTTCCAGGAACTCTCGTTCTGCGGCGCTCTTCGGATGGCGTCCTTTGCGAATCTACACCGATGGATCAGCAGAAAGTTCGAACTTTGCTGCCAGGTCAAATCTGGGGTTTCGTGGATACTGACTTGGCCTCGCTGTAGAAGAGCTCTGACGGGACAGGTTGGTTTTCCAGCTTGCCAAAGACTACGAACCAGCGATGATTCCACGCCGAGTTGTTCCGGATGTCGTGGTGCAGGAAGCGCTCGCATTCTTGCAGCTCGCCGGCATCCCAGAGGTCGAACTTCTTAACGAGCCACTGTCGGTAGCTCCAGACGTGATAGTTCTTTGCATCCTTGTCGAGCATCTCGGCGAGAAACTCAAACTCGCCCTCGACGCTGCTCAGCCGGGAGATGATCAGTTGTCGATGGTGCCAGATCTGGTAGTTCTTAATGTACTTGAGCGCTACGGCGTTGAGCCACTCGACCTCGGCGTGTAGATCCGATGATAAGACTTGCAAGGTCTTGGCGCGGTAGAGCCTTGGAATCGTTTAGTTCTAGCATAGGCGCATGGTCAGTTATTTTTTGGGTCCACGTACCAGAC
>Ga0058703_1000332_pt1 | contig 10500 bp, 12 predicted proteins | sample AgamicMgMae_FD_83782 | JGI IMG/M metagenome (GOLD analysis project Ga0058703, IMG submission 83782) | Agave microbial communities from Guanajuato, Mexico - Mg.Ma.e | ecosystem: Host-associated > Plants > Phyllosphere > Phylloplane/Leaf | place: Guanajuato, Mexico | collected 2012-06-04
GGTCGGCGCTGGTCTTGGTGAGATCCGTGGTCGATTGTGAGAGCAGATCCGTGGCCGATGTCAACAGACCAGATGAGGATGATTGTGTCTGTGATGCAGCATACATGCGCTGGACGGCAAAGGGAAGCTCATAGCTGCCAGGTACGGTTTGGGTGACAATATTCTCGGGCTTGACTCCGGCCTCTGCTAGCTTCTTCCTTGTGCCTGCGAGGAGAGCGTCGATGATTTGAGTGTTCCAGCGTGCGTGTACTATGCCAATGCGCAGATCGGATCCTGGTATGGCGTATTAGCTTCCATGTCGCAGTAACAATAAGTTGATTCGAGCAAGATGCCGCTGACCGTCATATTGTTTTGCGCCTCCAATACCCTTGATACCTGACATCTTGATTGCGATTGCTTTGGCTGCCAAAGAAGCTGTATGTAATGTGATCCCAGAATAAGTGTGAATCGATACCTAGGGTAAGTAGCAAATCACGTTGATGTACAATGGCTTTGCGCTATGAACGATGACTCGAGACGCAAGATGCACGGAGCCAGATGTGGGGGAGGGGCATGGCGGGATTCTGTATACCGGGCGTATACAAACATCAAATGTCACGTTGTCATATGCTCTTTGTTGGCCTAGCTGCAGATAAAACCTCTCTTTAAACCACGAATATGGTATACGGAGCATACTTGCTGAATGTTCACGAAGTTTCAGATAGCCATGAGAGCTCATCGTAGTGTCCGTCCCTTTTCGATGTTTCGTTCGCTATTCGCTGCCAGCCCTACACTAAGGTACCGTAGCAGATCCAAAGCCAACGAGAAGTTTCGTGATTGTCGGCGCAAATGTACTATTCTACGACCCCAGGTGATACCGAGATTACACAATCTCCGGCAGAGAAAAAAAATGCTTGCAAATGACATGCGAATCACTGATCTTGCAATAGAGGGCTCAACTTCGGACAGGCACTTTTGCATTATATTTCCTGGTTATGTAAATGTCACCTTTCGCTTGGTCAGACTGTTGACGATATCATCAAGCTCGTCCCTTTTCCGCTTCCGCTCACAAGCCTCGCCTTGCTCCCGCTCGTTCGTGCCTTCGTCCGCGTCATCCTCATCCATAGTGTCCTGAGATTCTTGTGGTCGCCAGCATCTGATAGTTCCATCCGTGTGAGCGGAAAAGAGCTCAACGTTATGGGGCCGCCATGCCAAACTCGTAGTACGATTCAAGACGTTGCGTGTACCTGTACCTGCACCAATGACAGTGTGTGAGGACGAGTATGAGGGTGTGCGTAGCCTGTTGATCAATTTGCCAGTGTGAAGCTCGTAGACCAGCAGCTCACGCGGGTTCGGGAAAAAGAGTAGCTCTTTCATCGCTCCAGTATATTGGCTTGGCGATAGAAGCGGTAGCAGAGTAGAAGTGTGGTTGTTCTTCACGGCAGGTCCGAAATTTACCAGAGTGTTTGCCCCTGTGGCTGCGCTCCAAACTCTGATACGCTCATCATGGCCGGTAGATATCAGAAAATCTCCACTGTCGGTCCAAAGTACACCATTTGCAGATCCAGCATGAGTACTACCTCTCTCTCTACGCCGTGCGTCACTTCCAGTCCCGTCTGTACCAATCAAGCCGATACTGTCATCCATAGATAGCACGCCAAGACTGCTTGCACTTTTACGGATGTCCCAGACCCGAACCGACCCGTCAGACGCAGCGCTGGCCAATATGTGTTCGTTCTTGGGGTGCCAGGCTACAGACAACACAGCACCGCCATGACCGGCAAGCGAATAAGTACTGGCTCCGGAGTTCAGGTCGACCAGACGAACAGCTGGATGTTGCGTTGCACAAGCAACCAACAGATGTGAAGCAATGGGAGAAAGAGCGTGCGAGTATACTACCGATCCGAGATCAAAGATGGCAGACGATTCAAGAGTCTCGGAGGAATACAGCTTCAGACTGTGATCGTAGCTAGATGATAGAAAGGCGAGTGAATCGAAGGCGTAGAACGAGACGTGTGTTACACCTGCGCTATGACCAATATTTTGTCTGCCAAGCGCGTGTCAGTGTTCGAACACAAGGTACCGTCTGCTGCTGTGTCACGAATCTACGTACTTTGAGACATATCCAAGAGGCTGATGAATGGTGAGATTCTCGTCGTTGGGCGCGTTTGCTTCGAGATCCCAGATGGCGACTGATGAATCTGCACCTCCAGAGAGAAGACTGAAGGACTCATGTCAGGATGTCACATGTTCTGATGGTCACACGTCTTTGAACCTACTATCTGCCTTCGAATCTGTCGACAGTGATTGTGTTTACTCCGGCCGGATGCGCAACAGGTACTTTCGTCGAGCCATCTTCAGGATTGACCTTGTTGGTGCCCTCGCTGCCGTTGTAAGAAAGCTTTATATTACTTGCGAGCTGTATAGAGTGAACTAAGCGATCATTTTGAGCTCTCGCAAGGCTTTGATGGCTGACTGAGCCCAGGGCGCGGTTGAGAAGAAATGTGTTCATTCATCCACGACACGCAGTCCGTCGTTGACGTTCAGGTCACGTCAATGAAATCATGAGGAGAAGTTGCCTGCAATTGACTGCGCGTGAAAATCCCGGACAAGGCGAAGATGATGAGATCTGGTTGATCACGCAGTCGAATGGTAGAGCAAGTTAGGTATCATATTACTACGGAGAAAGTTACGGTCGGAAGTCGCAGGCAGGCACGACAAAAGCCTTGGCACACGCGACACTGTCAAAGTGAAACAGCAACACTATCTTACAAACACTTCTTCTCTCCATTATTGCTCAATTTCGCGGTCGAAGAGAATGCCAGATCGATCAACCATGGTCGGCCCTGGAAAAAGACAGCGCGAAGAGAGTGCAAACGTGACGGTGGGCTCTCGAGCACCGCGTAGAGTGGCGACTGTGTTTGAAGCCGTTGCTGGTATCACACCTCCATTTCAATATGACCATGATCGTCCTTTCAGTACTGATTGACTCCACAGGCCGTGTGGGATATGAATCATTTTTGAAAGAAGAGAAGACATCCAAGGACAGCGAGACCAAGTCCTTAGGCCAAGCCGTGCGACCCGAAGAAGTACTGTTCAGGCGACAGGGAGCACCACCTCGATTTCAAGAGCACGATGCTTATTTCGCCAATGATCAGCTTGGACCTTCGCAGAAACTTCCAGACTCGGATCTATTGAAGCATCTCCATGCTTATGCGTCGGACTTCTATCGTAGTGCGACGACATCGCGCGGAAGGCGAGACTGGAGAAGTATGGATGAGACGGCTCTTCTGGCACTGGGGATCTTGTTGGAAGAGACTGCGGGTGAGAGTCTAGGCGCAACTGGGGATCTGGCTCTTCTCGAAAGCGACATGCCCGAGACCCACTCGAGCAGGCCATCTTTCTGGGATGGCCGTCGCTGGACCAGGAGTGTTCTTGAGCAACGATCTGCGAGACCACCAAAAGCAACGACGACTGAACGATCACCCGTCGGGTAACAAGCAGACTGGTCAGAAGAGCGAGTTGGGTCGCAGACGCGTGATATATGGCATCATCTGCGGCAAGGGTACCGTACTAAATGTGGTCAGCGACCAGCGATGGACGATCGCGCTGCTTCTGTATCACGACGATCCAGCTTCATGACGGTCGAATCAGCCCTGAGCCGTGGAACGGGTGAGAGTAATGAGCATATCATCATTATGCCATCGAGATCAGAAACGGATATGATACCAAAATTGTCGAGTTGCGCAGCACAAGACAGCCAAAGGCCAACAGAAATGGTGGTTCTCATTCGTACAGTAGCTCGGGAGGCAAAAGGTCCAGAGCCTTGCTTTCCGATGTCGCGTGGCCCGACAATATATCCGGTACAGTACTTGCTCAGATGCAGTACCTCCAGACACGTTGAAAGCGCGTCGAAACACAGACACTCGTACTGGTGGCAGTCTGATCGTCTGACAGAGCTTGCTCATCGAGTTTCCATCTCAGCACGAAGAAGATAATCACACGCTCGGCAAGTCATTCATCTCACGCGACACGGTTCGCATTTACAAGGCTGCCCTACAATACTTGCATGGAACTATTGTCATTGATGTATTATTGTGGAAAGCGTGGGTGCATACTGGGGCCCCAGACTCAGGGAGAAATATTCGTTGGCTCTTCTCGTCGACTTTAGCCGCCAACGCCCCTTTTTACCCTGGCCCAGCCAATCACTTTTATCCACCACGCAATCTGGATTCTCGACACGACCAAATTCGGAGCCTTTCGGCCATGGCGACAATTCCATATTACAATAATGGACCAAAGTTGAAAGTAGGCACAAGCGCGCTTGTCGTCAAATTGCAGCAGTCTCAGACTCTCAGCTCATCTTTACGGTCCCACAGTCACGAACCGAGCGTCATATGGAAAGATCGAGACCAAGACCGGATCGTGAAGAAATGCATAATGGTGTTCCATTATTATTGTCCATAAGCACAGCACGGATTCAGACATTATTGTTGAAGGGAGGGAAAAAAAAAGAAGCCCTTCGTCGCCTGTGTGTACCTTTGTCGAGAGTTCTCGTGCAAGGACGTCTCGAGATCATCCCGCACATGTCAAGACAAAGGCAAATAGTTACTGCACATCACAAGTCTACAGGTCGTTATGATCAGACCAATAATCGGAGCGTATGCTTACTTTGTTCGGAGCCGATCGCTGTATGGCAGCTGTACAGTGGTACCTAGCACACCGTGAAAAACGTCGAATCACGTCAGGATTGTCACTCTGCGACGCCATGATCGATGCTGAGTCAAGTCCAACATCAGAATCAATACTTTCGGGACCGTTTGCCGGCTGGAATACAGCAGCACGCTCCACGTCCGCCGAGGATGTTGAAGCATTGTCGCACTGTAGTACAATTGATGCTGTCGTGGACTGACATGATGGCTAAACATCTGCGTCAAGAACAACCACGGTGCATTAGAGTTTAGAACGCAAATCAATTAAGCCGACGCTGGGAAAACTCTGAAAGCTTGTATCGATACGTATTTGTCTCGTGAATCCTGGCGGCTTTGAAGGTACGAGTATACACCTTCTTGACAAGCCTTGTGGCGGCGCCGGCTACTCGACTTCAAGTCTTCTGGGAAGGCGAGGACGATGTCATCAGTGGTGACCGCTCAACGTCTGTTACAGTACAGTACCATGAACCCGTACCATTTGGCACGTACTGCATCGTGTGACCGGGTCTGTCGCGCAAAGAAAGGGAGCGAATGTTGCACACTGTCACAACCGTGGCGTGTTTTGCGACTCGCGACCGACGGCGAGACCTGGAGACTCCACAATCCGCTCTCCATTTTTTCCAGCACATTTCTCCAGATCTTGCCATGTGCTCGCTCGCTCGCTCGCTCGGAAAAAGACTGCATTTTCGCATACCTCCGGACGCCGTGTGGAGATTCCTGATTCCTCCAACCGCAGGCTAGAAAACAGGAGATGTGTGGGTGGATACATCGGTTACTAGCTGCCCATTCACAGCTACAGCATGACGAGCCCCGGAAAAGGCGGTTCTCCTGAGTGGTGTTGTCAATCACTCACTCCAGTTGTTCCCTCCATCCCGCATGTCTATCAATAATGTCTATCACGATCAGCACCCCATAGTTCGTTTTCTGCAACTACATTATTCTAGAAAGAGGGGAAGAAACCGCTCGGCGCTCTTGCAAAGACACAGCACCACCCACTCCTTCTTCCTTGTCAACAGATTATTTCGTGCATGGCGAGAGTGAAAGATTGCGATGGAGTCGATTATGCCGAGGCTCTGACTCGATTATGTGCGGCTGGATAAAGCCGGCTAAATGATGCGATATTATACACACGAGTAGACGGCCACCGTTCGTCCGCAACCGTCTCCGCCGCCACAGCTTGCCAGTAATTTCGCCCGCGTCCTGATCTGATTTCCCGCCAAAGAGACAAACGTCTGGAGCTCCCGCAACTATCATGCACCATGATAGTGGATCGATTGCTGATGGAGTGATCACTATCAGCCAACCAGCATTAGCCTCATGCACCATGCACCAAGGCTGGCCCTAGATGCCGCTTGTACAGGGTACCACGCGACCCAAGTACGGCGCGGTTGCATGCTTGGTCCATCACGCCTCTCATCCTACTACTGGTACCTCATAGCGGGTAGATATGGACGCCCAGAGCATTCTGTCTCCATCTGACTCGGACTCCCCCATTGACCATCACTACCAACGGCCCCACCACCCAGTCAATCTCCTGTCTTCCCCATGGGACTCCACGCTTGTCGCTCCAGGGATTAGCGTGTTCCAGATCTGGTCTCGCTACCTTGCGCCTCCGCGCCTTGATCGTAGGTCGACGTGGACTAGCACCAAAGCTAGTTCTGGATTGTCTTTCGACAAGTCACGCTCCTGGTCTCGCGGTACTTTCAGATCAAGCAACGCGGCTTAACGGTACTGTACCTGCGGCTAAAGTCGACATCCAAGCACATCGGTCAACGATCGAGCGTGCACCTCTGTGAACAACTTAGTCTTTACAAGATATATAGACTCGTCTCTTCCCCCCCAGAGAATCTTTTTTTTTCTCACCAGGCATCGCAACAACAACATCAGTTGGTAGCCCACGGCCCACACACAATCGTTCTCACACAACAGGTCCTTCCTTCAACCTTTCAGTTCTTACACACAACACTACCACCTTCAACAACACCACCACATCACCGCTGCAATGGAGGCCCCAACCAAGGGTACTTTCCGCATGGCGGAACGCGAGTTTCCTCGTGTCACCTGGTTCAAGGACCCAGGTCTTCGTAAGACTTACATCTGCTTGATGTTCGTCGTCCTCACCTCTGCCACCAACGGTTACGATGGTTCCATGGTCAACGGTCTCCAGTCCCTCGACGTCTGGCAAGACTACTTCCACCACCCAGATGGTGCTTTGATCGGTCTTTTCTCCGCCATCATGTCTGTCGGTTCCATTGTCGCTCTTCCAGTCACTCCATACATTGCCGATATCCTCGGACGTAAGATGGGTATCTTGATCGGATGTATCATCATGTGAGTACTTTCTATCGACATTGCGGATTTCGCCATACTAATCAATTCACAGGCTTGTCGGTGTCGTTCTCCAATCCATCTCTGTCAACTTCAGAATGTTCATTGCCGCTCGTTTCTTCCTCGGTTTCGGAGTCGCCATCGCCCACGGTGCTTCTCCACTTCTCATCACTGAGCTCACCCACCCTCAGCACCGCGCCACCTTCACCACCATTTACAACACCACTTGGTACCTCGGTTCTATCGTCGCTGCTTGGTTGACCTTTGGCACCAACAAGATCGACAACAACTGGGCCTGGAGAATCCCATCTATCGTTCAGGCTTTCCCATCCCTCCTTCAGCTTTGCTTCATCTGGTTCGTTCCAGAGTCACCAAGATGGCACATCAGCAAGGGCCACGAGGAGCGTGCCCACAAGGTTCTTGCCGACGTCCACGCCAACGGTAACCTCGACGATGAGGTCGTTCTTCTCGAACTTCAGGAGATCAAGGACACCCTCAAGATGGAGCAAGAGTTCGAGGGTAACGGCTGGAAGGAGCTTATCAGCACCCCAGGTAACCGCCACCGTTTGATCATTCTCTTGACTGCTGGTCTCTTCTCCCAATGGTCTGGTAACGGTCTCGTCTCTTACTACATCCACATTGTCCTCAACCAAGTCGGTGTCACCAACTCCAACACTCAGCTCGTCATCAACGGTATCCTCCAGATCTGTAACGCCATCGTCGCCATTGGTCAGTGCTTCTTCGTTGACAAGATCGGTCGCCGCACTCTTTTTTTGATCTCTACCGGTGGTATGCTCGGATGTTTTATCATCTGGACCATCTGCTCTGCCATCTTCGCCAACAACAACAACGACGGTGGTGCCGCCAAGGGTGTCATTGCCATGATCTTCATCTACTACGCTTTCTACAACATGGCCTGGTCTGGTCTTCTCGTCGGTTACTCCTGCGAGATTCTTCCATACAACATTCGTGCCAAGGGTATGACTCTCATGTTCTTGATGGTCGACATTGCTCTCTTCTTCAACCAGTACGTCAACCCAATCGCTCTCGATGCCATCACCTGGAAGTACTACATCGTCTACTGCGTCTGGCTCGCTGTTGAGCTCACCGTTGTCTGGTTCTACTACATCGAGACCAAGAACACTCCCCTTGAGGAGATTGCCAAGCACTTCGACGGTGAGGCCGCTCTTGTCGGTGGTCACGCTGCTACCGAGAAGGGTCGTGTCCTCGCTGAGGAGATGCACCTCGAGACTGTTGACGCCAAGGAGGTTAACGTCCAGCACAGAGAGGTTTAAGCGCTCGGATTTTCACTCGGCAGTATTTGGGGGTAAATGGATATGAACGGAGATGCATACAATCTTTAGATTATAAATTATAGTATTGTCTATATTGCATTCGCTTGCTCCTTCACTTTTTCTGTCTTCTCTGTGAATGTGCTTTGACTTTGCATCAAATCATCGGTTGATAGTTCCGTGTCTAATGATTCTGCCTCGAAGGTCAAACAGCCATCATCTTTACCTTTTTGAACCATGATTCACAATTTATTACTACCACTCTTTGATGTACCTTCACCTTGGCACTTATACTTCAGCTATCTACTTACACGCTATTCAAAATCTCGTGCGAAATTTGCCAACGCTAGTCGCCAATCATGGTCACTATAATGCATGCTTAAGTAGGTCTTTCCTGCGTAGAAGGGTATCAATAGTATAACTGATAGTATAACTGATAGTATAACTGATAGTATAACTGATAGTATAACTGATATCTAAGGTATGGAAACACTAAGTTGTTGTTACATCCCTCGAAACTGCCCGTGCTGTGGCACTAGAGAACGGCTATACCACACGATGACCTAGGCTGTTAGAGGGACGTTGTGAAAACTTTCCATACAGAACATCGAGCTAGTCATGATCCGCATACCATTTTTAATTCTTTGCTCTATCTACTCTTCGTCACTGCCCTCCTCGTCATCAGAGAACCCGCCAAAAGCCTCCTCGCCGTCCTCCTCTCCATCATCCTCACCAGGCTCATCCATTACAAAAGCCGCCAAGCAGGTGATTCGATTTCCCGTCTCATGCGTCGCAGCCAAGTCACCAACCTGGACCGGCGCACGATCAGCCTTCTGCGAATCCTTGGCCGCCTGCAGCGTCGTCGAATCCAATGTCCAGATGCGTACCGCGCCGTCGCTGGACGCGGCTGCGAACGCCAGTGTTTTGATATTTTTGTCGGCCGATGGCAGTGAGAGAATTTCAAAGTCTTTGACTCGACCGGGGATCCCTGCTTCGGCGCCGCCGAGCTGAGCGAACGGCTTGCAGACTGAGTAGCTGGTGTCTGTAGCCTCGGAGAGCGATGTGGCATCGTTGATGGCGTAGAAAATGATACGGCCGTCTTCAGTTGACAGCGCAAGGACGTCCTCTATGTCGCTGAGGAAGTCAGAGGGGAGGATACGCATTTGGTGAATCTTGGTTGGTGGCGATGGTCGAATTACTGCTTTTGGTTTACAGTCCTGTTTGATGTTAGTCGTGCTCGTGGAAGGATGATAGAGTATTCTTGTACCATGCCAAAAATCGCAGCTCCACGCTCGAAACCGACAATGAAGTCCTCGCCGCAATCTGTCCATAACACTCGTCGTCCCTCGCCGCTGCTGTACCTGCCTTCTCCCACCTGAGTCAAGAGATCCCGATCAAAGGCCAAAACTCCCGCTTTCTTGCCGGTGACAAGGTTCCAGAGGCGCATGCTCTTCTCGCCGCGACCGACGCTGACCATGAGCTTCATGCTAGGGTGAATCGCAAAGTCATTGACACCAGCCGGAACTTCGCCTGCAGCAGCGGTGTCTCCGCTGGGTCTACCTATTGGCTTCGGTATTGGCACTTTGATCGTCGATAGTACAGTCCAGTCTCGAGTACGGGATATCGCTATCGTATTGTCTTCGGCAGCTGAAAAGAGCTTGCCTCGGGTTGGAAACTGCACTTTCGTCACTGCTCTCGCATGGTGCAGCAGACTTCCAAGCTCGCGATTTTTGGGATTTTCAAGAATGGCAGTTTTGGACAATGTTGGCTTCTTTGGTCCTCTACTAAGTTGAGGAGGAACGGATGAAATGTTGTAGAGGTTAATACGCTCGTCTGATCCGCCAGTAGCAAGAACTCGCTTGTGGCTCTCGGAAGACTGAGAGACTGCCAACGATCGTAACGAGGACGAATGCGCTGAGAACAGAAAGGTGTCGGTGAAAGTAGCATTGTTGCCCTCTGAATCTCCAGAAGTGTCGGCTTTTGAAGTACTTTTCGGATCAAGGGTGACAACAGATCCGTGCAATACTCGTTCATATGATCCGACAATGATCTGTATTGAAGCTTGCTTGAACGTGGGCTTTACAGAAGACCCCGAAGGTTTGGCCTTGGTGTCAGATGTCTTGGACTTCTTCTCCGCAGGTGCTTGGGAAGGCAGAGATTTTTCCTGTACTTTCGGGGCTGCTTTTCCA
>Ga0058703_1000333_pt1 | contig 10481 bp, 9 predicted proteins | sample AgamicMgMae_FD_83782 | JGI IMG/M metagenome (GOLD analysis project Ga0058703, IMG submission 83782) | Agave microbial communities from Guanajuato, Mexico - Mg.Ma.e | ecosystem: Host-associated > Plants > Phyllosphere > Phylloplane/Leaf | place: Guanajuato, Mexico | collected 2012-06-04
CCCGGGCACCGTGGGCAATCGAAGCACGCGTGGCTTTTGTGGTCGTCGGCGGCGCGGCTCGGTTGCCCAGAAGAGCACCACTCAGGTGCGGCGTGTGTCATTCGCACTATTGCTACGTAGATGGTATGAGCTTCTCGCTTTCCCCTGGCGACAAGGCTGAGGCTGATCGCAAAATCAGAAGCAGCCGTGTAGCGTCATGTTTCAAAATCAAAGGCTCCACGTTCAACGAATCCGCTCCCATCACTGCTATGAAACGCCGCCGGCAATGCTTACATAGGCCGCTCCGTTACCATCAGCCGGCAACACAAACGCCGCAGGACGGAAGATGCCCTCAACACCCAAACACCGACGGCAGCGGCACAGGCCCGACCATGGCCTCGACCACCTCGGCCGCCGCACGCAGACCCGACAGGTACGCGCCGTGCACCGTCGCCGGATGCGTCCCGCACGTCGCCTCGCCCGCGAAGTGCAGGTTGCCCACGCCGCGAGCCATGTCGCCGTAATCGCCCGGCTCAGCCTCGGGGCCGAGGTAGCTGTACACGCCCCTCGCGAAGCGATCACGTCCCCAGCGCGTCACAATCACCTCGCGCGGCGTCGGACTCTCGGGGAGGCGGAAGATGCTCGCCAGGCGCGCCGTGATCTCGGCGACGAGCTCCGCCGCTGGAGTGCATTCCGCCTCGGCCGCCGAGTCGCCCGCCATGAGGGCGACGAGCACGGGGAGACCAGAGGTCTTGGCGCAGTTCCAGAAGAGGTAGAAACGTCCACGGCGAGCCGCGTAGTCGGCCTGACGGGGGCTGAAGGTGCTGTCGAGCGGGGTGTTGAGCAGTCCGAACATGTCCCGGTGCAGATGCCAAAAGACGTGATCGAAGACGAGAACGACCTAAAGTGCGGCGTGTCAGATCGGTATAGAGTCCGGGAGACGGCTGAAGAGTGCGAAAGACGCACCTTGTTCAACAACCCGAAGCCGAGACGTTGCATCGCGCTCAACTTCCAAGCCGGCAGTGCGGGGCTAAATAAAGTCGAGTCGTTCTGCAAGACGCCAAGCGGAAGCGTGCAGACGACATAATCGGCATCGAACACGTCTCCATCCTCGCAGAGGACGCTAGCCGTGCCTCTATCGGGACTCGGATCCGATGTGTATACGATCTCTTTGACGACCTTGTGGAACCGCACATCCAGCGGCTCCGGCTGTTGATATAGCGCTCGTGGGATCTGCCCGTAGCCACCGATGACCTCGGCGTGCCTGCCCTCGAACTCGTTCCCAGAGTCCTGGTCCCATCCACCAAGGCTGAGCTTGTGCACGTTTGCCGCGTTGGCGTACTCGAGGTTCGCGAAGTGCCAATTGAGCATGCGGAGATCTTCTGAAGAGAGTCCAAGATTGGATTGGGTAAGGTTGACGTATGCATCCATCAATTCGCCCAGACTGGGTTGCGGTGAGGGCTTTAAACTCGTCTACAGGAACCCACAGTTAATATCGCTCAATAGAAGAATCACCACGCTCTGACAATGCGGGGTTCGCCCAGACAAAAAACAAGAGCTCTTGTTCTGCGGAAAGAAGAAAGCTCATGTGGTTATACTGCACGGTCAGACTTGCCTTTTCTGCCCCGTCCCTGGCGTGCGCAGCAGCTGTATCGGCGGCATCTGCAGCTTGAACGCGCGCCTTGTCGCCACCGGCCGTGTCGCCTCGTGCAGCGGGTACGGCGTTTGCGGCAGCAGGTTGGTTCGCATGTCGGTTTGCGTGTAGTGTCAAACCGGTAATCGCCAATCTTGCGTCGTAGTACGCCGGCACGTTCTTCTGGTCCGCATGAACAGGCCGAGCCCCTACTGCTTTCCAGCCGTGCAATCTGGCTGCAGACTCGAGAAAGTCGTTGAAAAGGTCTTGAATTACTTTGTCGCGCTTCGTATCAATGGCCGACCCATCATGGTCATACAATATCATGTTGTCTTTCATCGTGTGATAGTGCAACGCCAACTGTCCTCTCAAAATGCAGTCGAGCGGGTTTCCCCGCTCGAAACCCGTGATGATTTGGGCGCCGAGCTCGACCGTATTAGACAGTCTGTCTGGTAAGGCGTCCGGGTCTTGATGCTTGAGCGGGTGCGAGTACAAACGTCCGCCAATGCGACCTCGGCCCTCGAGTACGACGACACGAGGTATCGGCAGCTGCTGCTGCTTCGTCCATCTCTCCGGGAATTGTCCAAATAATGCAGTGAGCTGCCTCGCACACGACAGACCAGACATGCCAGCTCCGATGACGACAATAGTCTGTCTGGGCAATACATTTGCCGGCTTCCTCGGCGGCCCGGGAAGAATATCGACGCAGCCAAAGTTGATGTAACCACATCTGGCCAGCCACTCGTGCGCAAAGATGGCAAGACCGACGTGCCGTGGCGCTCTCGTGCACTGCGCGGCCTCATCCCTAGTGACGGCCACCAACGGGTTTCTCGTCCACAACCTCAATATAGCATTTCGAATGGTCAGATACACCCCAATTTGAGCACTCGTCAAGTGTAATTTGAGTAGTCGTTGTTCGCCGGCATGAAGAGCATGTGGGCTTAATCTTGATGAATATGCCGCACGCTCGCACTGGCGGATGTATTGATCATGCGACAACGGGACTGGCATGTATTTTTGCTTATCTCGCGATCATATATGCTACCCTTTTGCTATGATGATTTATAGCATTAGTGATTGTTTTAGCTGGCAATGAAAGTGGTGGATCCGATTATATGTATGGACCATGCTTTTCGTGAGAGATGTAAGGAATCAAAAGACGTTTGTGTGGCGGAAAACGAAGGAACGCAACCTCACCTCTCTCTAGAAGTACAGTTTATGTCGGTCGCGGACCCCATAACGTCTCATTCTGCTACATTGAGAATGATCTCATACATGATAATTTGTTGCTCTTGCTTCAATATGCGACACAGCAAACCGTGCAGGTCGCAGGCTTACGTAGAGTATGGTAGGGTGCTGTTGGACTGTATGGAAACTTCCTTCTAGAACTAAGATACCGCACTTCGAGGTGCAGAGGATCATATGCCCCTCCTCAAAGTTGCATTTCTCGACGTTCCATCCACCATCCGTCCTGAGGTATCTTTCGCTCTTTCATCACCCCCGTCGATCCAACCAATTTAGACTTGCGACATATTCACTTGATCGCGTCTGAACGCTTCCCGCATTACTATACCTGCAGACGGCGACCATAATGCTTGCATTGGCCGCGTTCATACACTCGCCGATTAGAGCCGAGCACGCTTGGAAAAGTGGGAAGTCTTTGGAAATCATTTACTGTTTGCAAGCAAGTAAACCGGATATGAGCAGTGGAGCACACTATGTGTTCTAAGGACACCGGAGCAGATGGAAGCGGTGCATGAACACAAGAGGACTCGGATCTACAAGACAAGACTCCATGATCGACCAGGACTCCGAACATCAACCCAGAATTAATGGTAAAGGAAAATGAGTAACAAGCTAATCCCTTGCTCGCTCAGGGACAACCAGAATCTAGAAGAGCTTGCATCGGGCTTCGGTGGTTGCAGCCATATTTGCTCCTGATCAGATCGACACAACACTGATAACAAATCAACTAATCAGTGTTAGGGCAGCAGCCAAGGATCAGAAGGTGTTGTCTTGGATCAGCATACAATACCACAATCGGCACTGTGGAGGCAGTTGTCTTTGGTGCAGGCGATTCTCGGTGCTTCATTCAACGAGGCTATATATGATATACACAATACCTGTCTTGTCGATGTCCAGATAACATTTAATCTTGTTCTATCATATGATAGCTTGACGTGGAGCGTCTGCGGCTTTATCGCTACTCGTTCTATTCCCAAAAGCCGACGCTCAAAAAGGTAGATGTTATCCAGAAAATATAGCACGAGGGTATAGTTCAGGCAATCCCAAAGCTCTGTCTTTTGATGCTCTTCTTCCTTGCTGGTACTAGTTGAATACCACAGTCTTGCTCCCGTTCAGCAAGACTCTCCGCTCCGCTACCCACTTGACCGCCGCCGCCAGAACATTACTCTCCACATTACTTCCCTCCATGGTCAACTCTCGTGGACTCAATGCATGATCGACGCGCACCACGTTCTGCTCGATGATAGGGCCCTCGTCTAGATCGCTCGTTACGAAGTGGGCCGTCGCTCCAATGATCTTGACGCCGCGATCGTATGCCTGGTGATACGGTTTTGCACCCTTGAAAGACGGTAGGAAACTGTGATGGATGTTGATGATTTTGCCTGACATGGCGCTGCAGAGACCAGGCGTAAGGATCTGCATATAACGAGCGAGCACGATCAAATCAATACCCTCGCTCTTCACCAATCCCAGGATCTTGTGTTCCTGCTCGGCTTTGGACTCTGAGCTTGATGTAACCGGAAGGTGATGGAAAGGAATATTGTAGGTCGCGGCAAGCGCTTCGTACTCCGTGTGGTTCGATACAATCAGAGGTATGCTTATAGGTAGTTGTCCCGTTCTGGCGCGAAAGAGCAGATCATTGAGGCAATGCCCCTGCTTCGATACCATCATCAGCACTCTCGGTTTTTGCGTTGCGCTTGCCAAAGAAAAGTCCATTTGGAGATGTTTTGCTAATGAAGAAAAGCTGGCGCGCAGAGCGTCGACATCAAAAGCACTTGTTGGTGCCGCTGCTGGCGACGCGACATCGACCGTAACGGAATCAGGTGGCGGGCTTGCACTAGGCGTAGTTGATCCAAAGTGAACACGCATGAAAAATCGCCGACTAGTGGCATCGCCAAATTGTTGAGAGTCGAAGATGTTGAGGCCGTGCGAGGCAAGGAAGCCGGTCACAGCATGTACGATGCCAGGTCGGTCCGGACATGAGATTGTGAGAATACATTCGGAGTCCGCGACTTGCGTGGAAGAGGCTGTGGATGCTGAACGAGCGAGAGCTAAGGGGGTTGTGTTAATCGGACGCACGACTTGGCCATTTTGGTTGGAGGAAGCGGCTATGCTTGGAAGTATGATGCTAGGAAGGATGGAGGTTGAGCGGGCAAGTGTTGTGACAAGTGTGCGAGTGAGCTGTGGCAGAAGCTTTTGCGGCAGTCGTAATAGAGATCTGGAAGCCATTTGTATTGAGACGTTCCACCCCGAGCCAGCGTGTGCGTGCGAGACCTGGAAGGCGAACAATGTTATTGTCTTACTCGCAGTCATCATGCTATTGACTTTTTGGACATACTTTGGACGGAGTAGTTCCGGTGATTCTGAGCTCTAGTTTCAGCACAGTTTCAGCTTTGAATATAGCTCCAGCTTAGACACTTTGTTACCACATTCCGGGAATTAGGCTATTAAAGTGACCAAAGACTTCACACGAACAATCCTGACACCGCTTAGTTATGTAAGGTGTTTGCAGAATAAAGTGGAGCATATACGCGAGAGGATCCTGCTAACTTGGGGTGTTTTTGCGGTTTAATAATATCAGAGGAATATGAGTTAGTACCACTGCCGACAATCAATACCCGGAAGATTGTGATATCAAGAACGACGTTGGCATCGTATGTAATGTTTGATATCAGAGACGATCTGGAATAATTAGGATAAGTCTAGCTAATGATAAGCTCCGGATCATCGATCAACCACTTCTTCTTCGGTTCGATCCACCTTGATGGAGTTTTAAGCCACACAGCAAAGACATGACCTGTATGTCAAGAGAGCTATTGCTTCAGCCGCTGCACTCTATTCGACCGCTCCGCTGTTTCATCCTGTAACGTGCCGGCCGCTTTATAAAGTACCTTCATGGCACTATATCCGTCTCCATAAACCCAATCAAGTCGCCTGCCCAGGCATGCGCTCAGAATTCCCAATTCTCGTCGACGGATTTCAACGCCCAGTCGAATTTCTCGCGCAGCGTCTTCGAGAAGAAACGCTCAATCGGTACATCGAACTTTTTGGAGAAGACAACGCTTAGTCGAGGATCGATGTAGTTGATCTTGGACGTCCCAAGTGCGACCTCCTTATTATCTTCCTTATCTTCGGCCTGAATCTTCATGGTTTCGATGCGCTGCTGCAGCTTCTCAATGTTTCCTTCCAGCTTCTCAATAGTCGGGCCCCGGCCCTCGGCCCCGATCTTCTTGGTTTTATTTTCCTTTCTGAACTTGTCCGCAAGCTCTGTAGCTACCTCCAAGCGTTCTGTAAGCTCTTTCGCCTTCATCTCTTTCTCGCCTTCGGCAAGGAGCTTTTCATTCTCTTTCTGAAATTTCTTCTCAATCTTGACACGCGCCTCTGCCACTAGGGCGGCCTGATGCTCTTTGACCCAATCTCCATCGAGATCTTCTGGCAACTCGAAGAATTGTGCACCCCTCTTCTTCTTCTCTTTTGGTTCTATGTCGAGCATCATCTGTTTTGTACGCCACTGCTGATACCGCAGGGCATTGATCTGCAGCCATATTACTATGTTAAGGTTCTTAAGGACTATGGTATCTGCTCACCTTGTCTTGCATCTTCTCCATCTGACCTTCATGCGCAGCGCCGACTGTGCGTTTGTGGTTGCATAGTATAGCCACTTTACGATTGGCATCGTTGTACTCTTTCACTTTTTCATGTATTGAGCCTCCGACCTTCATGTCTTTCAGTAGACTCGCCATGGTCCACGAAGCGTTATAAGTACGGAAGACCTTGGCAGTCAACCCAGTCATGTAACTGCCCAAGTGCTTATTCAGCGCAGAAGTGTTCAAGCGGTCGAAGATTTCATCCCCTTCGCTTTTGGGAGACTTCTTGAACAACTTCAGATTCTTAAACACTTGAACGTCGACTTGCACTTCGTCGTAATACCGTATACTGTCTTTGCCCAGGAAATCGAAGATGACTGTCTGTGGTGGCTGCAGAGTGATGTGTTCGAACTTCAACGAACAACAACCTACAGTATCGGCCTCATCCTCGCCCTTCTCGTTGCCAGCACGAAGGGCGAGCTTGTCGATGAGGTAAACAGCCGTCGCCCTTTGTCTATCCGCCATCGTGTCAGACTTCAGATCGCGTGTGTAGTCCTTGCGGATCTTGTCGATGTGTTTCTTCAATTCCCGAGCCTTTTCAAATTTCTTGTAGTCGCTCTGTCCTTTGATGTCCGAATTTGCAGCCAGCATGACATACTTGTAAGCACCGTTAATGTTCTCTTGCCACATCGCGAGCCAAGTGCCTTCTTGATCGTGCTTGACCTCCTTCCATCGGTGGCCTTCTGGTGGAGCAGGGACGGTAGCTTTCTTCCCAATGTTGATCGTGATCTGTTCGGGATCCACCCGCTTCTTGACACGCCCGGTCTTTGGGTGTTCACCACGACCACGGAAAAGACCGGGGGGTTCTACTCTGAAGTTGCCCACCTTTTGCTTTCGCCCGTCCCACATGCAATACATGTATGGCGCTTCAGCTTTGTCCTTCTCCGCTTTCAGATTCTTCTTCTCACTGGCAGGCAAAGCCTTCTTCTTGGTTCTCTCGGCGTCAAACCACTCGAAGATGGGCCGAAAATCACAATTGTCAAACTCCTTGATTTTCACCGTCTTACCGTCTCTGTCTTTACCGTGCCCGTGCTTGTCAAGGTATTTCAGGAAATCGTCAAAAAAATTCTTATTGAAAGTTGGATTCTCGACATTGACGGTCGAGTTCAGCATACTTCCATAGAAGGTCGCGACTTCTTCAGGCTCCGGTAACAGTGTGATAGGTACACCATTGTACTTCATCTTGACGTGTTTTGGTAATGGCACGTACGGCGGAGGAAAGACTACGCCATTGTGCTGCAAAGTATCCCATTTCTTGGAGCCGTCGCCCTTCGTAGGATCTTCCCACCACTTGTACTCCTCTTCTTCAGCCTCCTCTTCCTCCTCTTCCTCATCTTTCACGGCCTGTCTGCTTGTCTTCGCCGCCTTGACGGGAATTGCTTTATTCTTGATAGGAGGCGCCTTGCTCTTGCTTGTCGATTTGCGTTTTACGAGCGGTGTATCGCTGTCAGAAGATTCTTCCTTCTTGACGGACGACTTCCTGCCAGTTTTCGATTTTGCAGCATCCTCAGCGCGAAGAGCCTTTGCTTCTTGGTCGGCCCGTTGTTCAATCGTTGCTTTCTCCTTCGCAAGCTTCTTGATGGCGGAGGCGTCGGACCCTGTCTCACCAATAGATGCGGCAGTGACACGAGGGGGCTTGACAGCAGTTCTTGCAAGTGGCACGTCGTCATCGGTGTCTTCGGCAGGAACTACAGGCTTTATCAGAGTTCGACGGCGTTTACTCTATGACTAATTAGAAACACAACGAGACGGTCGAACTTTGGGAATCAAATACCAACGGGGCGTCATCGTCATCTTCGGACCTGGCGGTCTCTTGGTACTTGGTACTGTTGAGTGAAGCTTTGCGCTTGGCCGAAGTCGATGTGCCATTTGTCTTGGAGGGCGTCTCAACGTCCATGTGCATGGGGCCGTTGCGAATAGAAACAGCTGGCGCAGCCTTGGCACCGCTGCTGTTGGTGCCATTCATCTTCGCTATGATGCATCAAACGTCAGCATTATATTGTGAGCAGTGTGCAGTTGCGAGTGTTATTGCTTCAACGAAACTGAAAGCGCGAGAGCAATTTGTAGAACAATGTAGATCAGAAAAATATAGGAAGTGACTCTTGCGCGTAAAGACAGTCGCTAAGGGACGTCCACATGCAAGATAGTGAAGTAAGTTGCTGACCTCCGCTGTCGCCATTACTACGCTTGCTCACAAGTGGAACATCATCGTCGGAGTCGGAGATCATGGCAGCCCTTGCAATGCCACAAGATGAGAGGAGCCCGAATTATGACCGCCGCTGACGAGAATATGTAGCCGCTGGCGGGAACTGGTATGGGTGAGCGTAGCTGAACTGAGACGCAAGACGCAGCCCAGATGTCGAAGTCGAAGATGCTCAAAAACTCGACAGGCACGCGTCCCCGCTAAGTGAGGTGCGTCGAGTAAGGCAAGGTACGTACTCATTAGATCGGATTCCAGAAAACGCGATGCGCGTAAAGTTAAGTCAACTTTGAGTTATCTGCATAAGTGACATAATCTTGAGCTCCCACCTTCATTGGTCATTGATTATTGTGCAGATACATAATTCTCAATTGAGACTAGCGACTGATCGAGTTCCGTTACTGCACCACAAGGCATTCCGCAGTCGCTTGGAGCTTCGAGAATGACCATTGACGACCGCTGCCATCACGTTCACGATCTTCACTCCATCGGCGCCTTTTCACTGCCAAGTCACCATGCTGTCTAGAGCGGCACGTCCGGCGCTCCGTGCGGGAGCTGTCATATCCATTCGGTGCGTCGAATAGCCTCCGACTTCTTCCTTACCAACAGTGCCGACGCATTGTCTGCGGATTGTACTACTGCACTCAAAGCGAGGCATTTTTATAAAAATTCCCAAGAGCTCGGATGCTGACACTGAGCTTATAACAGTCCCGCCGCAGCCAACTATGCGACTTTGCGTGAGATCGAAGGCCGCCTCAAGTCCATTCGGAACATTGAAAAAATCACAAAGACGATGAAGATTGTTGCGTCCACCAAGCTCACTCGCGCTCAGCGCGCTATGACCGAGTCCCGAACGTACGGCCAGACTTCCAACACTGTATTCGAGGAAGCGGAGACCAAGCCCACAGAGGCGGCCGAGAAGAAGACACTTCTCGTGATTTGCTCATCCGACAAGGGCCTCTGTGGCGGTATCCATTCCGGCATCACCCGCTACACCCGTCGTGCCCTGAATGAGAAGCCTGATGCCGATATTGTTGTGCTTGGCGAAAAGTGCAAAGCTCAACTCAGTCGCAGTAACCCGAAACAGATTGTATTGAGCTTTGCTGGTATTGGCAGGGACGTACCCACTTTTGGCGACGCCCAGGCCATCGCTGATCAGGTGGCGTTACTCCCTACGGAGTATGCCAGCATAAAAATCATCTACAACAAGTTTCTCAACGCCCAGAGTTATGAGGCTGTTACCGTTGAGGCATTCTCGGAGGAGGCCATTGCTGCGTCACGTTTGTTTACCTCATGCACGTCATGGCCATGGAGCTGACTTTCAATCAATCACACAGCAAACTTTTCAACCTTTGAGATTGACGATGAGGTTCTCGGCAACCTCCGCGAGTACTCGCTCGCGAACGCTCTCTACTGGGCACTCGCCGAGGGTCACGCGTGCGAGCAGTCCGCCCGTCGTAATGCCATGGACAATGCATCCAAGAGTAAGTTGTCACACGTCGAGAAGTTGTCTCTGAAGGACGCTGACTCGCACTGCAGACGCGGGTGACATGATTACACGATTCCAAATTCTTTTCAACCGTACCCGCCAAGCCGTCATTACAGGTGAACTGGTCGAAATTATCACGGGTGCGGCAGCTTCGGAGGAAGGTTGAGTGTCGGTGGTGGAATGGGCCCTCAGATATATTCTTCGGGACGTCCTTAACCACGCAGAAGTACCAATGCAAAGCGAGCTGTGTGCACGGTATCTAGAGCTTTAGAACGACAATTCTCGCCC
>Ga0058703_1000335_pt1 | contig 10472 bp, 6 predicted proteins | sample AgamicMgMae_FD_83782 | JGI IMG/M metagenome (GOLD analysis project Ga0058703, IMG submission 83782) | Agave microbial communities from Guanajuato, Mexico - Mg.Ma.e | ecosystem: Host-associated > Plants > Phyllosphere > Phylloplane/Leaf | place: Guanajuato, Mexico | collected 2012-06-04
ACCCATTCCCCACAGTCTTGAAATTGCCTCCTTGAGCCCTACCGTTCCCCACTTCTCGACAATCTTCTCTCCCTGACAGATCTTGAATTGCAAGCTCCGCATTTCATCCATGTCGGCTTTCGACGCCCCTTTGGCGGAAGTCTCTTGGAAAAGATGGAAAAGGCGGGTGACGGTGGCTGGGAAAACGCCCGCGAGACCGTCGATGGCGCCTTGACCTCCCACTGTAAGAACTGGGAGGAGGTTCTGTCCCAAGCCGGAGAAGACGACAAAGTGTGTTGGGTCGATCTTGGGCGATGAGGCGATCAGAGTGTGGTCGGGGATATTGCCGTGTGAGAGCTTGCAGCCGACAATGTTGGAGTGCTTGGCCAGACGCTCAAAGGTGCCGGGGAGAATGTTCAACATGTTGGTGACTCCTGGGTAGTGGTAGCTGGGTCCTCATTAGCTGTTTCTTCCGTGATATAAGCGCTAATTGCCCTACATCATGATTGGAATTGGCGACTTGTCTGCCACCGCCTCGAACCAGCGAGCTACTCCTTCCTGGCTTGCGGCCGAAGCGAAGTAACCTGGTGAGAGGACCATGCCGTACTCGGCACCAGCAGCTTTGGACTCGTTGAGCTGAATCAGTGTGTCCTCGATATTCTGCGTCGCGGTGCCGGCGATAATAGGACGGTCTTTGAACCCTCCATGGTCAAGTGCCTCTCTTTGACTCTTGATCAACTCATTACGTTCTTTGTTCGTGAGATGGATTGCTTCTCCAGTCGAGCCAAGAATGACCAGTCCTTGAATACCAGCTCTGACGAGGAAGAGAGAGTGCTTGGACTGAGTCGCGGTGTCCAACGGTGGATTAATCGGGTCATAGTTTGACGCAGTTGACTGTGCGAAGAAGGTAGGAACTCTGTACAGAACTCACATTAGTCTCTTGACCATTCGTTGACGATATTATTCGAGTCTTACGGGACATAGATGCCCTGTGGAGGTGGGGAAGAGACCATGTTTGATTGTGCTGCAATGAGGAATCTCGACGTCTTTTGGTTCTTGGACTATGCTGAGTTGTAAAGGGAGATTTTCCGCAGGTGAAGAGAATATTAAATCGGAACAATTGATGACTGGTATGACAAGAATGACCTAGAGATAACAGCATTGGCAGCTCAACCTCATCGGACTTACTTCCCCAAATTCATCCATCCCACTATATACTGCCCACTTCCCCACACTCGGCATCTGACGGCAATTGCATCGGTGTATCTGTCTCCGAGGAGAGCAGAACTGCATCTGAACATCAATTACTCTTCAAAAATATACAGGATATATTCTATTACAGTCCAGGAACCTCTCCGAGTCAGACAGCCCGCAATGGCCCCCATCAAAATCATAGACTCACACATCCACCTCTGGCCAGCCTCAGCCGCCAACTCAGCCGGCCACAACTGGATGACCCCCGATTTTATCCTAACCAAACAGCATCTTCTACAAGACTACTACGAGGCCTCGGATCCGGAATCTCCGACATCTGACTACGAAGTCCAAGGCGTCGTGTACCTCGAAACCGACCGCGCTTTACTCTCGTCCGAGGGTCGGAGTCTTTCACAATGGGCCGCACAGCCAATCGAGGAGATCAAATTTCTCCTCGCAATGGTGGAAGGCGAGTACGGCGATCGAGATGCTAAAACTTTAGTGGCGTTGATACCGTGGGCACCCATGGATCAGGGCAGGGCGGTATTTGAGGAGTGGCTCGAGCTTGCTAGAGAGACTGCTGGACCGAAGACGTGGAAGAGGGTCAGAGGGTTTAGGTTCCTGCTGCAGGCCATTACAGATCAAACCGAGTTCAGAAACTTAGTATTGGGTGACGAGTTTCTGAGCATTCTAAGATCCTTCCGGACCGAGGAGAGGAACTTTGTATTTGAGGTCGGCGTCAGTCAACATGAGGGCGGCGTGTGGCAATTGGAGACGTTCGCGGAGGCGATCCAGGAAGTCAATGAGGGTGTGCCGATCGAAAAGCAAGTGGTCTTGATTCTTAGTAAGTCTGATGCTCGGTGGTTACTACACCATAAGTTTGTGGCTAACTTCGGCAGACCATTTGTGCAAGCCAAACATGACCGGAGAGATCTCACAGAACGACTTTGAGCGCTGGTCTGCCGGCATTAGGCGTCTCGCATCTCATCCGAGGGTCTACATGAAGCTCTCTGGCGGCTTTTCCGAACTCAGCAAGGAACGATTGGTGGTGACGTCTCCGGACAACCTTGCGACACAAATGAAGCCTTTCTTGGACCAGGTCTTCAAGTCCTTTACCCCTAGTCGCATCATGTTTGGGAGCGATTGGCCTGTTTGCAATGTTCGTGGGCCTGCAACAGAGAAATCGTGGTCTGTATGGAGAGATGTAGTTTCAATTGCCCTCGACCAGCAGAAACTCAATAACGCCCAGAAGCAACAGATCTGGTCGGAGACTGCAAAGCAAGCCTATAGGATACAAGTGTAGAACTCGGTTTGATAGTGTTTGGTACGAGAGGTACATATGGAGAGATATATCGCTACAGATCCTGGCGACACGGCGTCGCTACAGCCAGTACTGGAGGTACGGTTGCCTTCTTGGAAAGGTCGACTCCGGTCACATATACTCCAGCATTCGAAGAACAACCTACTGTCACTCTGCTATACAGCTTCATCGCCGCGAGCTCGACTTGTTGCTCTCTCCATACGGATCATGGCATCTTCTTCCTCGGCATGACCGAGCTTTTCACCAGGAAGAAGCACAGCTTTGTCAATGGCAACAGGCAAACCTCGGTGCCTACCTCGAATCATGACCGCGCACAAAACCAGCTTGCTGAGCGTGTGCCAGGCGCCGCAGAAGCTATAAGCATCCCAAGGAACTCCAACACTGATACCGACTGTTCCATACGCGGACACGACCTCGAAGATGACATTGAAAACGCTGAAGACGGTAGGGTTTCGCTCGAATTGGCCACCTTCGATGATCATGATGAGAAATATGGCGAGGACGAGCCACCATGTGTCATTAGCCAGCTGAGCTCTGACCTGCTGCTGGACGAAATACGACCTTGTCTCCTGTACGCTGACACTCGGTCCCTTGAAACCAAAAAACTTAGCCAAGGAACTCTTGGACTTTTCGTCTCCATCTTCCTGGGCGCCCGGCTCGTCAGCGTAGACACCCAAACTGCGCTCTTCGTAGACGTTGGAATTACGCATGGTGATGACGACTGGGTAGACGGAAATGTACATCATGACAACGTAAAGCACCTGCAGTGAGATGCGGAGACTGGGGATGGCGACAACATAGAATCCTCCACTGCGTACAGCGAAGGCTTGGAATAAACCGTCGATGACTCTCAAGTTGGTAGGAAGAACGGAATAGAGCGCTTCATTGCCGATGTTTAGTATTTCAAATGCCGCCCAGTCTACACCGTTGAGTGTGACGACGGCCAACAGGAGCCACCAAGTGTGCCTTGCCGGAAAGAGATTTGTATAACATCGTCTCGGATGGTCTAGAAGGAACGTAAGAGTGTTGCGATGGTCTTTCCAGTGGCCGTGATCAGGCATCATTTTCAAGAGCGTCCAGAGAATGAGTCGCAGAAAGATCGGATAGCAGGTATTACCCGCTAAAATCAGCAGACTCATTGTGATAAGCATGTAGTAAGCGTTCTGAAACGCAGTCATGTTGGCATCGAGCAAGGACATTCCAGAGTTATTGAATGCCGAGACGGCATTGAAAGCTCCCACCCACCAGGGGTTAAGACCGTTCTGCAGCGCGACTGAAGCTCGATTGCGAGCTACCCACGCAGCCAAGCCGATGCAGCTGAATAGTTGCCAGAGAACGAAATACAAGGGGACGATCCAAGATAGCCAAAAGATGGCCTTGTATTCGACACCGCCAAGTTCTTCTCGCTCCGCTTCCGTCAAATTGTGAAACTGAGAGTTGCGACCTATAAAACCAGATGAAGGAAAATACTTGTGTGTCGTCTTTCTTGGAGTACGACTTTGGTCCTCAAGACTTCCTACCGTCGGTGCGCGAGATATGACGGTGCGTAGATCGGCTCCAGACACGGCGCCGACTCCAGATGAAGAGACAAAACTTCGGCGACGAGGACGTCTTCTTGTCATTCCGTCATCATCCTGGCTGGTGGATCGAAAATGCGTTCCCGGACCAAAGGTGATCTTTCCCGGCGAGAATGTAGTATTATTCGCGGACTGGTCTCGCGGTCTTGGTTCGTCATCGTCGCCCACGGCCGAGTCTACATCCACTGGCGGTGGCTGTGATCGTTCCAGTCGCACAGGCGTAGAGTCGCGTCGGGGCAATCGCTGCATAGATATGTCATCTACATCATCGTCTGCAGCTGATGTTGACGGCTTAGTCAGATCAGATCTTTTGCTGGTGGCCTCGGAGATGGGTCGTCCTCGAAACATTTGGTTGTAGTCCCTCCCTCGAGAGATGGAACGTACAAAAGGGAGCGATTGGAAGGAAGGCCTTCGCATCCGAGACTTTTTGTTCCTGCGCTCCTCTACAACGGTCACGAACTTCTTCTCAAAGGCATTTTTCCTGACATGCACTACAAAGGCGGATACGAATATGGCGGATCCAAGCATGATCAAGAGGAACAAGATGAATTGCTGAAAAGTGTTCAACTGTGACAAATTGACAGTGTTGAGTCCTGCTAAAGTCATGGCACTGACACATAGGAAAAGACTGTCAGTGAAGCTCACGCTCCGTGCAGGCGTAGAGGACCCCCAGAATATAATGGCAGAAAGAAGAGAGGTTCCAATGAAATACGAATAGTGTATCGTGATGAAATTGACGGGCGGTCGCTGTCTCCAGATAGCCTTCGCAGTGCGCACAAAGGGCGAGGACGTGTAACCCGAGGAGTCGGCCATGTTGTAGATGTTGTTGTTCTTTTGATGTGTGGTGTAATAAGAACTGCTTTGTGCAAAAAACTATCGCAATGCAGAAAAGTTTCGCGCCGGACGACGTCGACGCTGATGGCCAGGCACTGTAAATCTGCTCTTCATGCCGTGTGATATTTTGGCGACACAGGTGAAATGGTGATGGTGGTGAGAAGAGATGAAAGGGAATGTCATTGATGCAGGGTTGCGAGTGATATAACCCCGTGCATCTCTTACCGTACCAAACTGCCAAAGATCGAGACCAGTGGAGTCAAAGCTTCTGACGCTGTCGATGCGTTTGATCGTCGCTGCTCAAATTGCCGAGGGTGGTCGTTGCAAGCGAGTCTCTGCTGTAGGTCTGTAGGTCTGTAGGACTAACTTATACCACGATCGCGTTCAGTAGTCTTAGAGAGCGAGACGTTCATCGATATCAAGGGACAGGTAGAGCCAAACTTGGCGGTGCTCAAGTGGATTGATTGGGAAAGAATTCGATGTTTTGCTACTCTGCACCTTCCATTTCTGGAGCCAAGCCACACAGCCACAACTTCGACGTCACTTTCCATCAACATGTGGCGCTGCCAATATCATGGCTTGAAGCTTGACCAACGTACAGTAACATACATATCTGGGCAGGTATCACCCACATAATAAGCGCCTGCCCTCGTAGCTCTCTTCGCAGTCTTGCTATTGAAAGGAACTCACCTTTTTCGGAACCCGACAGACTTGAACAATCATCTCGACACTATCTCTCACAATGGCAGGCCACGACGATCCTCGTCTGCTCTATTCGATCAGCGGCATCAAAGCCTACCACATCCAGGATGGAGAAGAGACATCATTGACGCCCTCTGGAGCTCAGACACTCTCGCTTCTCATGGTTCCTACCACCTCACCGTTCGCTGATCTGTCCACGACTATGCCTCAAAACGCAGCGCCAGATCAAGACTTCTACCTTCATCTCAACCTACCTCCCGAGCTGGATCTACCACTGCCTGCGACCACTCAGATCTACCACCAACCTCCTCGAAGTTACTTGGTTCCTCGCTGGGATCTCGGGCCGGACAGCGGCGTCTTCACACGCATCGAGTTCCCCGCCATCGGTCACAGTGTCACACAAGAGGATGTCGACACTTTTGAAACGATCCTTGCGCAATGCACCGCTTTCTTGGAACGCGCCCCACCACCAAAGCCCAACCGTCCAGTGGAACAGTACAACCCAGCCGATTACGCAAAAGGCGGAAGATATGCCGGTATCGATGGCAGAGGTCAAGGACAAATCGTGCTGATCGACGAGGATGATGGCAGCGTGGTAGGAGAGCTTTCGGAGGAAGCAATCGTTCACGAAGACCCTTCGCTACAGCATGGCCACAAGAACCCTGTCGAGGTACAAATCTCCGCTGATGGTAAGCGCATCGATGTGCGTCCAGTCAGCGAAGATTATTTAGCCATGGCCAACCACCCCGCATACAAGGACAGTAACATTGTCAAGAATGCAGCGACAGCCTCTCGTTTGATCGTCACCAGCAGTTCGTATATCGGCAACATGCTCACCTCAGGCGCCGACTCGTTCACCCAAAAGGTCAAGCCGGCCGCAAAGCCGATGGAATTCACACCAGCTACGCACGAAAGAGTTCGCAAGATAAACTCATTCACACATGGCGCCGTCGGACTTAGCGCCAAGACCGTCGGCCAGGTCACGAAAGTAGCCCAGAACATTGGTGCTAGTGCGGCCAGACGAGGCGAGCGTAAGCCTCAGAAGGGCTTCAATGCCCAAGGACAGCCTGATACCAGCTACAAGCCCGGACTGCTCAACAAGAGCATGATCGCCTTTAGCACCATTGCAGATGGTATTGCTCAGTCCGGAAAGGCGCTACTTGAACAGAGTGGTAATGCTGCAACAACTGTAGTCGGTCACCGATACGGAGCTGAAGCTGGGTCTATTACATCCAGCCTCGCTGGCGGTGTCAAGAACGTTGGTCTTGTCTACATCGACGTGACTGGTGTCACCCGTAGAGCAGTCCTGAAGAGCGTTGCCAAGGGTATGGTGGTCGGAAAGGTACGAGGTGGTGGACAAGTCATGGTCGGAGGAGGCGATGGAGGCGTCATCCCAGATGAGGACCTCAGGCGTGCTGGTGTCAGTAACAACAACCTCGGCCAGGGACAGACTTCAGGGTATGGCAAAGGTCAGGAAGCGGGCGTTGTGGGCTTTGGAAATCAGGTGCCGTACAACGACGGTGCTCCACCTGCATACTCTAGTGGTGTTGGAGAAAACATTGCTGGCTCGTCTCTGCAAGGCCAATATGCGCCAGAGAAGCGATGATTGATGACTTATGAGAATTATATCATGTCCTTTTGTCTATGTAGATACTCGCCTGTATTTGATTGTTTTGATATCTGTACCTTTGAATTAGCTGCTTGCTTCTGTATCTCTATTTGAGCATCGTCGATGGAAAATAGTCTTCAGATTTTGTGAGAAGATGTATTGCTGGTGTTCTAACCACCAGCCTGTACGATAACGCAGACGCGAACGAGGTTTGTCGCAGGACGTGTCTTCTGGCCCCAGCGTCTATCATCACGAGGTTTTTGGTGATTCGGTGGAAAGATATACACTTACTGTGTTCTCCAAGTATAAAATTATCGATTTTGGTAAACGAGGTCGCGAAGAAAAGGAAGAGTTCTAGCCTTGGCAGTGATTCGCGCGGATGTAGGAAGGCAGACGCGTGCCAAAGCTTGCACCGCAAACGACAAACCACGACGGGATTCCAGCTTCACATTCGAGCTTGACCAGTCCAAGCCTTCGCCAAATCGCAATGCCAACTAATTGACCCTGCTCTCCTGTCCAGTGTCTCGTGTCTAGTGCGATCATCTATAGCCGCATGTCGCCTACGCGGTAATCACAGCACCGCAACGAACGCACGTCAATGCCGCGCCTATAAACATCCACTTTGCAGTCTCACATTCTCACATTCTCACAAAACATGTACAAACTCCCATCGACACCGGATTCGCAGCGCACATATCGAGACGATGACCCTTCAACGACTCCTGCCCATCCTCCACCCACTGGCTACACCTCTCAGTCTTTCACACCTGCCGGACCACCTCCATCATCAGTCTTTGGCAGCTCTGTAGCCCCTAGTAATTTTACCAACTTCAAGCCCGCTTTCGGACCATCTGGACATCTGAACAGCCCTTCGCTACAAGCGCCAATGCATACCAATCCTTTCGCGTCGAAAGGCGGGTTCTCAGTACCTGATAGTAGTCCACCACCGGAAGGGGAAGATGATTTCTTGGAGGACGCTGAAGGAGAGGAAGACTTTGACATACCAGGTGTTCAAAGATCGCAGCCTGCGCAAAATGGTTTCACTCGGAATGGACTCCATGAGGATGCGCCGGACTCGCTGGAATCCCCACGCAGCGCGAAAAGAGTAAGGAACGGAGAGGTCATGGCTGCATCGATGCGCTCTTCGCGCCTTTCAAGACCTCAGAGGGAGAAGAAGTCTACCTTTTCTGGCATTGCCAAAGGGCTCGCGGCGGGCACACCAATCAAGGAAGCACTCGAAGAAAATGACGACCTGATCCTGAACACCGAAGGCTTACTCAGCACACTGGATACGTCGATCAAGACTCTTTCACCAGATGAAGCAGAAACTGCTGTGGTCAGATCATCACAGCGTCTGTTACAAGAATGGGACAAATACACACACAAGGAATCCCTACCCGCTACGATTGGACCGGTGGACAAGTCAAGTTTGACAAGAGCCGAGTACATTGCTTCTCTACTCTTCCAGCTCCACCACCCAACATCAACCGAACAGCCTCAGCCCGCAAAACAAAACAGCTGGCGTTCGTCTCGATTCACAAATATGGTTGCCACCACACGGGCAACCGTACCTGTCCCAAAAGCTCTCATTGACTGGCTGAACACTCATCATAATCCATACCCAGAGGATCTGCCTGAAGTCGTGCACTGCAAGCCATCGCCTACTGCGCATGAGAGATTTTGGGACACTATCTTTGCAGTCTTGCTTCGGGGAAATCTCGATATGGCAGTACAGCTTCTTCAGAACGCCAATTTTGCCCATGCGGACACAGCGCTCGAGGATGGATACGAAGAACCGGGATACCAGGGGAAGCAGTTGGAGGCCGTTCAACAAGCAGTGGCGCGATGTGTAGATCTCCTGCAGACATGCCCGGCTTATGCTGACGAGGATTGGGATATAAAGAATACCGACTGGGCAATCTTCAGAAATCGAGTCCGGCGGACTATGGAAGATCTCGAAGATTATGCGGAAGAAGGTAATGCTGCCATCGATAATCAAGCGCAGAACGTATTCCAATCATCACGATTGGGCACGTCTTTCAGCGCATCGAGTAGGAGAGCAATGAGCAAGGTACCCTGGACCATCTACGAACAGCTCAAGACACTGTATGGTCAACTGCTTGGATCAAGAGAAGAGATCATGCTTAGCGCGCAGGATTGGCTGGAAGCGGCCATCTACCTCACCGCATGGTGGGATGGCGATGATGATTCGACACCCAGAGGCAACTTGGGAGCAAGCACGAGGTCAATGCGTCAGTTCCAACATACACGAGAGGTGGACGTCTCGCCTGTACCCGCTTACAAGCGCCGCTTACTAGCCGCGTTCGACACTGTCACGGATCAACCAGACGAGCAAGTATTGAGTGTCAACACTATCGATCCTATCCAGGTTGCATTGGCTTGCATCTGCGAGGACGATATCGAAAGTGTGGTCAATCTGTTGACCAAATGGTCACTTCCTATCGCGGCAGCGGTGGTTGATGTCGCGAGCGCCGGCGGTTGGTTACCAGACTCGACACCGAGAAGTGGCGGTGTCATGGATGGATTCGATCAGTCAGATCTGATGGTCTTGAGCCATGGTCAAGCACAGCAAAAGGGCTTGGAAAGAGATGATATTCTTGGTCAATACGCAAACGCCATGGCCCAAAAGGCAGAATTCAGAAGCTCCGACGGGAAGACGGTGAAGGATGGTTGGGCAATTGCTGTGAGGATACTGAGTCGACTAGACAGTGCCGACGCCGCTGAGCGTAAGATCAGCAAAGTCTTTGACGACATGTCATTCGATTCTGGTGAGCAGGTTGACAAGGCGTTGGCGGTGTGTAATGAGCTCGGGCTTGCTGGTCAGGTCCGGACGATTTCAGAGGTGAGTGATAGACAGGTGGTAAACAACATGCCTCAACTAACATAAAATAGCGCTATGCGAACAGCCTCGCCGAGTCCACACATTCTTATGGTCAGGCCATTGTCTACTACGCCAGAGCTCGATCAATACAGCAACTTCGCAACACACTCGATCTACTCATCTCAATGTCGCTCGTGAAGTCTGCGGCGTACCCACCGACCTCGCAATTGGACGCTCAGCTAGACGAGCTGCTCAACGATCAGCGGAAGGCACTCAACCATCTCGCGCGCATCGACACTGAAGCTGCCCAACTCATCGCAAATCACTTGTCAGGTTATGCCACTCTGCGCAGATTCTATGACTTGCGCGACGAGAACGAAGACAACGACGACAGCCGAAGATCTGGACTACGAC
>Ga0058703_1000337_pt1 | contig 10463 bp, 13 predicted proteins | sample AgamicMgMae_FD_83782 | JGI IMG/M metagenome (GOLD analysis project Ga0058703, IMG submission 83782) | Agave microbial communities from Guanajuato, Mexico - Mg.Ma.e | ecosystem: Host-associated > Plants > Phyllosphere > Phylloplane/Leaf | place: Guanajuato, Mexico | collected 2012-06-04
ATACATGTACTTTATGTACTGTACATATGCTAGATGGTCACTGCGTCGGTCGTGCTTCCCGAAGGACCCGGTGCGACGTCACGAAGTGGACCCTGATCAGCTGCCGATCGCGTCTGGGGAACTGCGCCCTAGATTCTGGTTGTATGAATATGGCAATGATTTATTCCATATCTCCAACTCATTCACTAATTCCTTATGTATGATTTCGCTACCACAGTCACTTTGAGGAGAGATCCAGTTGATCTGTTCCTGTTCTGCTCACTTTACGATTGAACACCAGCATTCTCAATTCCTAGAGTTTTCCTCCGGTCTCGCTTCACATTGACACCGCTTTTTGCAAGATGGCCATTTCAGAATCGAGACGTTCGTCCGCCGTTTTGGGTGTATCTTTGAAGCACGTTACGCTCGCTCTGGTATGGCAATCGAATGACCTTAAGTTCCGACTGACCTCTGTGACAGTTGACAGTACAGAACAGCGCTCTGATTCTGGTATGTAACGTCCCCGATACCAATGTCGCCCTTGACTTACACTTTCTAGATTATGCATTACTCCCGAATAATGCCTCCTGTTGGTGGTCACCGCTATTTCACTTCAACTGCTGTCCTCATGAACGAGGTCATCAAGTTCACAATCTCTTTGACAATGGCACTTTACGAGATATCAACGAACATGCCGAGCTCTGCGCCGGCGACTGCCCTTTTTGGAGAACTTGCTAGTCGAGTCCTTACAGGGGACAGCTGGAAGTTGGCCATACCGGCCGTACTGTACACTTTGCAGAACTCTTTGCAGTACGTTGCGGTGAGCAATCTCAACGCAGCGACATTCCAGGTCACCTATCAGCTCAAAATCCTGGCCACGGCAATCTTCAGTGTCACAATGCTTCGGCGGACACTCAGTGCACAGAAGTGGCTATCATTGATTTTGCTCATGGTTGGAGTAGCCATCGTGCAAATACCAACAGACTCGGATCCGTCAGTGATGACGATGAAAGAGCTGAGAGAAGGTGTCACTGGATGGCGTCTTCCAAGAACTCTCGAGCAGATGCGTGATCTTGGAAACGTGGCTGCTGGTCAGCTATTGACGAAACGCTCTGCCACATATGAGGGTATTGACAAGGACTACGCAATGCACAACCCGCAGCTCGACGCATCTATGGGTCTTGCTGCTGTCGTGGCAGCATGTGTCCTCTCAGGTCTGGCAGGTGTATATTTTGAGAAGATACTCAAAGACTCTGCTTCGCATAGTACTCTCTGGACTCGCAATGTTCAACTCTCTTTCTATTCTCTTTTCCCGGCATTGTTCATCGGTGTAGTCTTCAAAGATGGTGAGGAAATCGCCAAAACTGGGTTCTTTACAGGCTACAACTGGATCGTCTGGCTAGCAATCTTGGTTCAGGCGTTAGGTGGTGTAGTCGTTGCACTAGTGATCAACTATGCGGATAATATTGCGAAAAACTTTGCAACTAGTATCAGCATTGTCATCAGCTTTCTTTTCAGCGTCATATTCTTCGACTTTGACATCACCTCCACTGTACGTGTTCAGATACATGATTGCGCGTACGAAGCTAACAGGTCGTAGTATCTGCTCGGTACTGCTGTAGTCCTTGCCGCCACATACCTATATGGCAGTGAGGCTAGCAGATCAGCTCTTCCCCCTGCCATGATAGTCGACTACGAGAAAACAACAGTTGGAGGTCAAGAGTCATACTTTGACGTCCGGCCTTTGGAACAGAAGACAACTCGGTTAGGAGAAGCCCTCTCTACGAGTCGGCCAGGCACGCCTGGATTTGAGCGAAGACTAACTAAGAAGAAGTCTACAGATGCGGGATTTGGAAAACGAGAAGATTGATAATTTGAATTATATTGCGCGGACTAGGCAATGATTTGACTTTCGACACCTCCTAGATGATTGCTGATGATTAGAATTCAGAGCAGGAAGGTGCGGGTTCATGTGAGATCATGTGTCTCTATCCGGTAGGTACGTGTTTCATGGCGTTTCTCGGAATGGTAATCACGACTGATCGCTTCCGCACTATGCTATCAGACAGTGCTGCCTGGAGTGCTTGCTGTCCAGATCACTTTCTCCATCCAAAAGTTTTCACATCTGTTGTCACTCTTCGACTCTCTCATATCCAATACCAGATTTCTTTTGCTCATGGCCGACTATGGACGAGGCGGACGACATCTTCGCCCAAATAGATCGCCTCGATCATGGCTCGTACATGCTGAATGAAAGAAGCTCTTCTGCTCGACAACCCTATGGCATCGACGAAGACTATGATCCGACACAGCTTCCATTCTCACCATGGTCACAGCAAGATGCCATTCCATCAGAACCAATGCAACACGATTCTTTTGGTGGGTCTCGAATACACTCATCGATACTCTGCTAACGGTGTCAGTTGATTACATCTTGAGAATGCCTGACCCTGATAGTCGCCAAAGCCAAGCTCAGATGGGCAGAGCTAGATTGTCACTACCGAGTCAAGCGACACGAAACTCTCGCATGGCCGTAAACAATGCATGCAACAATCGTTCTACTGGAGGACTTGACGTATCGCACCATCCATACGATTATCTCGATTCTCAAGCGATTGAACCAAGTTCATCCGTCGGACTCGTCTTACATTCTAGCCCTGCTCTTTCCGCAAGTCAGCGTCGGCCGCCGCACAATGTCCCTCGTCATTTTCCTGCCTCCAGACAAGCGCCTTCCGACATCGGAACTAATTCAAGGACTCCAGCCAGATCACATGGTAATCCAAACACACGAACCCCCGTCATTCAGAGTATAGAACTTGTACCTACTTCTTTGCTTCCTGATCGATGCCGAGCTCTATTCCACTTTCCGCTGTTCAACGCCATCCAGTCTAAATCGTTCGATCATGTCTATCACGACAACGACAACTTCGTCCTGTCTTCTCCGACAGGAAGTGGAAAAACAGCCATTTTTGAGCTCGCCATCTGCCGTCTGGTACATGGACGATCGACTGGCTCATACAAAGTTGTGTACATGGCTCCTACAAAAAGCTTGTGCTCCGAGAGAAGTCGAGATTGGAAGAAGAGGTTCTCACCTCTCAACCTCACTGTCGAGGAGATGACTGGTGATTCCGACTCGGTCACGTTGAGAGCTGTCCAGACCGCGGATGTCATTGTAACCACACCAGAGAAGTGGGACAGTATGACAAGAAAATGGAAAGATCACGAGAAGCTCGTCCAACTCATCAAGCTCATCCTCATTGATGAGGTTCATATACTTACCAACAACAGGGGTGCGACTCTGGAGGCTGTAGTGTCCCGCATGAAGTCCGTTGGGTCAGAAATTCGGTTTATTGCTCTCAGTGCAACCGTTCCAAATTCCCAAGACATAGCAGCATGGCTCGGTAAGAACAGTGCAAACCAACATCTACCGGCAACCAGAGAGGTTTTTGGCGAGAAGTTCCGTCCTGTTCCATTGCAAAAGCACGTTTGCGGCTATGAATCGAAGGGAAACGATTATGCTTTCGATTCATTCCTGACGAAAAAGTAAGTTGCTATGCACAAAGCTTTGTGATGTGCCAGGATCGACGTAATCGCTAACTTCCTAGGCTTCCTGAAGTGGTGGGAAGGTATTCTAGCGGAAAGCCCATCATGATCTTCTGTCTTACGCGTAATTCCTGCAAGATGACGGCGGATGCTCTAGCCACTTGGTGGAGTTCGCTTCGACCGCAGGACCGACCTTGGAAAGCTCCAACACGACCTTCACGATCACAAGACAAAAGTCTACAGGGTAGGTCCGTCTAAGGCCAAGTTTGTTTGCATCGATTGCCTGACTTCTTAACAGATCTTATGACATGTGGAATCGCCGTTCACCATGCCGGAATCAGTCCTGAAGATCGATCCCTGATTGAACATTCATTTTTGAATAACGAGCTATTCGTCATCTGTTGCACGTCCACGTTAGCAGTTGGCGTCAATCTACCATGTCACACCGTCATCATCAAGGGGACTGTCGCTTTCGAGGACGGCCTTAGGGTTCCAAAAGAGCTCTCGGACCTCGATATCCTACAGATGATTGGCCGTGCTGGTAGACCCCAGTTCGATTCATCTGCGACAGCAGTCATCATGACAAGGTCACACAAAGTGGAAGCATACAATAAGATGGTCAGTGGACAACAAGTGCTTGAAAGCAGGTAAGATACCCCACCCTCTTTTCAGATAGAGTTGACATGGTGGTAGGTTACATCTTAACTTGTTGGAACATTTCAACTCTGAGGTAGGTCTTGGGACAATCACGGACCTTGCATCAGCGAAGACGTGGCTATCTGGCACTTTCATGTTTGTACGTCTCAAAGCAAATCCGGTCCACTACCAACTGGATAGCGATACCCGAAACGATAGCTTGGACGATAGGCTCGAGCGAATTTGCCTTCAAGCCATCGAGCTCCTGGCCAACCACGACTTGGTTGAAGATGGCGCAACCGTCAGATCCACGGCTTTCGGCGAAGCCATGGCCAGATACTATGTCAGTTTCGAAACTATGAAAGTATTGATGTCGCTACCACCAAGTGCAAAAATTTCGGAAATTGTAAGTGGTTTCATAGAATTGCTCGCGCGATGCTCATCATCTGCAGCTTTCATCCTTGTGTCAGGCCCAAGAATTTCACGAGATCAAGTTCAGACAAAACGAGAAACCTGCCTACAAAGAAGTCAACAAATCACCATGCATTCGGTTCCCAATCAAGGTCGATCTTGCAATGCCTGCTCAAAAAGTTTCTCTGATCATGCAGGCCACACTTGGTGGGGTCGATACATTGTCACAAAGCAAAGAACATAGGCTTCAATACAGCATTGATCAGAGCATTATTTTCCAGCATGCAAGACGAATTATTCGATGCATTGTCGACTGTCAATCGCATGTTGGGGACTCGATCGCCATTCGCAACGCTTTATCTTTGGTCCGAAGTTTCGGGGCTCGGGTCTGGGATGATTCGCCTCTATACTTGCAGCAGTTGAGCGGTATAGGTCCAGTCATCGTCAGAAGATTGATCAATGCGAACATCCGCACGGTTGAAGATCTTGAGACCACTGAGCCCGGACGCATTGAGAGAATACTCAGCAAGAATCCTCCGTATGGCCTCAACTTGTTAAAGCAGCTGAGGGAATTCCCTCGCTTGGCGGTCAGCCTCAAAGCTATTGGAGAGCCTGTGAGTCGACACATTCTTGATATTTGTTTTCTATTGACCAGCGTAGGTGGCTCGAGGAGAATTTGTCGTGGTCAAGGTCAAGGCTGAACTCAGCTTTTTAAATGACAGACCACCAGTATACTTCCAGAAGAAGCCGGTATACGTCAGTGTCTTAGCAGAAACATCTGATGGACGGAAAGCACATTTTGGTCGTATCAGGCAAGCTATTGAACGCGCTGGCCGGATGACATTTGCTGATATATCGGAAGCGGACAGACATTGGGCACCAGTCTATCCTTTGCCTTCGATGCACCCATGAACCGCGCAAATCAGAGCGTTGTGTGCTATGTAGCCTGTGATAAGATTGGTAAGGCTAGGAATCTTCGCTTTACTTATCATCAGCATCTGACTCCTCACAGCTGGCACACTACAGCAAGCCTCGATCAAGCCTGATATAGACTCTAGTCTCTTTCCGAGCATATCGTCTGAGTCTGGAAAGCCATTTGTAAAGAGTAAAACTACTCATGCAGCCCGGCCGAATTCATCCAAGGCGCGCGTACCCCCTACAACCACTTCCAGAGCGGTTTACAATAACGAGGAGGATGACTTTGGAGACGATGGTCTTGACGACAACGATTTGGTGAATGCTGGAAGTAACAACACCGGCTTCCAGGACATCGATGATATTGATCTCTCAACTCAAGACGAACCTGTCAAATCGACCACAAACACGCAGTCGAAAGGTTCATTCAAGCAACAACCGTCAAGAGATCGGACCAGTCAAGACCCGGAACCCCGCCGTTTACCAAATGGAAATTGGGAGTGCGGGCACAAGTGTAAGGATCGGGAGAAGTGTAAGCATCCTTGTTGTAAGGAGGGTACAGAAACAAAGCCAAAACCCAAGAAGCCGAAGCAGAAAGAGAATACGCAGCTACCCAACTCACACCAAAAAGAGAAGACACAATCAAAGCTGCAGCTTTCGAAGCCGAGCCTAACAGCTCTGGCTCACCGCCCGAAAGCTGGTGTCGTCGATGGCTCTAATGCCTCAGAGCAGTCTCTTAACAGGACTCCCAATGTGTCACAGTGCAGCAAGATGCCACAGCATGTTGAAACGGTGAACAAGCTTCATCACAGCACACAAAAAGCCACAAGTTTCCGGCCAATACAGCGTGCAGAGTCGGATTATACATATCGAAAAGGGATGCAGCCAACATTGAGCTTTCTTGAAGACGCTCCCGATCAAGAAGCTGAGCGCACGCTCGACTTCGACGACGATGATGTCCCGATTGCGGATCTGGTCGATAGTGACTTGGAGATAACGGACTTGAACGATGTTTCTGCAACTGGTGACTTCGAAATGCAACCCACGCAGCTGCACGCTGAGGAGAACGATGAGTATGATGCACAATTGGAAGATGATAATCTGATCGAAGACGCATTGATCGGCGCTGAGGATCCTTACCATCTTTTGTCAACTCACACTGCATCGTCTCAAGACGCAATGGTTTTTGATTTCAAAAAGAACAGATCCGAAGCAAGTGCAATAACTCTCGAAACTACGGTCTTGACGCGAACTGTCGATCTACCATGTGAGGTCCCCAACAAGGACTCGCTATTTGTGCAGGACAACAGCAGTACTCCAGTCAGGCGCATTGTTGATGACTCGACTGCGCTTCCAGCAAAGCGTGCTCTGGACGCTGTGTTAGAGCCTAATCCAGACGGTATCCAGGAAATGAGCAATGCCTCAAAAAAGGCCAGAACCATTGCCGATGATGGACCAGAGGACAGCAATGCCTGGTATGAGTCACAGCATAATAACTCTCATGACGAAGCTTCGCAGAAAGTCGTCGAGGCGGCAGGAATATCAAAAGAGCAAGAGCTGAGGCAATGGCTCCTCGAGGAGTTCGGTGACTTAGTCGAACTAATCTGAGAGCGGCATAGCGAGGAAAAGACATTCAATTCCTTGGTTTCTGACGGTAGAAATTCAACCAGGCACAAACATATGTAGTATGCATAAATGTCAAATCTGCGAGCTATGATATATCGGGCCAGTTCTTGTCGCTTCGGTTATGGCATGTGACAGTCGCTCACCGCCCTCGGAGCCGGAGTCGCAATCTGGCTCGGATTCTGCCACTCTGTCGTCACCGAGCCACATGCGTCTCCATGATTCTTTCGACGTCTCTACTCGACAAGCTTACACAACATCTTGCCCAAGGCAGCTATTCATATTCACTCATATCTGCGCTCCGTCGCACACGTATACTTCTTCGCGGAACCGTCTCAGCTGATCCATAAACTCGTCCGCAAACGAAACTTCCGTCACTTGTCATTGTCCCCGAATCTAGGCGGACTCGACCGACTACGATAACATCCACACTAAACAGTAAACTCACATTCAACCTTCGACCATGTCTGTCAACTGGGTCATGCTCGACCCGAGCAAACCCAACACCTTTACGCCTCTCCCCTCCGAATCGACCCTCTACACCTCACCACCACCACGGACGGCGCTCTCAATAACCTCTCTAAACAAGTTCCCCGGCAGCCAGCCGTATTCCGTCTCCAGCAGCGCAGGCACCCTCTTCCTAACAAACCGCCGCGTAGTCTACCTCGCCTCACCCACCACACCCCAGCTGCAATCCTTCTCCGCACCCATTTTAAACCTCCAAGACTCGCACGTCACCGCGCCCTGGATTGGTCCCAACGCCTGGGTCGCGCTGTGTAAACCAGTGCAAGGCGGTAATATACCCGTTGCTAACGCGGTGGAGATAAAGATCACGTTCAAAGATGGCGGCGCGTATGATTTCTCGAGTCGGTATGAGAGGGTGCGTGAGAGGTTGCAGCAGGCTATTGAGACGGCGAGGGCGAATGGGCAGGTCGTTGGTGATGGCGCAGAGGGCGGACGTGGGCGTGGAGGTGGTGCGATGGAGGGTGTCAATGTTGATGCGGTGCATTTGGATGAGTTGCCGAGGTACGAGGATGCGGCGCAGAGTGTCAGGGTGCCTGATCCTAGTGCTGTGCCCGTCGGTACTATGACACAAGAGAGGATGGTGCCGGAGCCGAGACATGAGGTCGATGAGAGACCGGTACGTCCAAGGGCAGATGCCGAGGATGAAAGGAGAGCAGCTGCAATGCCGACGCCAGACGAGCCGCCGCCAAGCTATGATGTTGTGCAGAGGGAGGTGGTGGAGGACGAGCTTTCGAGAAGGCTCGAGGGCTCAGGTCTGAACGAGGAACGGTCTTGAATAGTCACGAGTGTTTGGCTTTTACAATCATGATCATGGATTAGTGTAACGAACTTGAATGATACCCAACGGAATACTACAGTGTTCTTCTATCTCACGCTCGTCCTTCCCTCCTTCGTTTTCTGTTGCTCACATCGTACCACAAAGCATAAGGACCCCAGGAATCCCCCCTTTTCTGCTCTCTCTGCTCTTCCATAGCGAGGTACCGATTCCACCACGACATTTTACCCCTCTCCTCTATCGGTATGTGCAACGCGCACATTTGACGACACATCAACTCGTCAAAAACAATATTCTTGACGATCAAGTACGCCTCCTTCGTGAAGAAACGTCTGTGGTATTCCGGGTGCTGCGGCATGTGTCCGTGCATGGCCCGCAGAGCAAGAGTCTTGGTTTCGATTAGGAGCGCCGTGACCTTTTCCAGACGCTGGCTTGACACAGGGACACCCATTCTCGGCATACGGGAGACTTTGCCCATGTCCCATCGGAGATCGACCGTCGGTTCGGTGCTCAAGGTGATGATCAGTGGATCTTCCAGGACCCACGACAGCTGCATGGTCATCGTCTTGATACTGACCATGACGTCGGGACTGCACTTGCTCAACCAATGGGTGAATGACTTCGTGTCTTTCGTGCGCGTCAGCTCGATCCTGACGTGCGCGTACATTCGATTCAGGATCTCTGCTCGCAGGATGGGCTGGACTCGTCCAAGCGCGGGTGGTCGGAACTCGCAGAGGAAGTCTCGGTCTTTGAGATGATATCCTGGCTTCAGTTGGAACTCTTCCATGTCTGGAAGGTAGTTGTAGATCATTTTGCGGATCTCTGGTGGAATGGTGATGAGGCTGACGCTATTGCCACGATTCTTGTTGGAGGCTGTGGGTGGAATCGACGCTGCGGTGCCCATGCTTGGTCCAGTGATGGCTTTGTTGTTCTTTACCATTTGGATTGTAATGACTATGATAATTGGATTTTGTTGAGCAGAGGAAAAGAGAAGGCTACGAGAACGACTTCTATGTCATGAGTAAGCGTGAACATGTCACATCAAAAACAAGCCGAGGCGAAAATGAGACAAGTTGAAAGAGACATTTGATTCTTACACGGAGAAAATGCAACACCGATTGTGGCTTGCTTACTTTGAGCCATGTACCCATTGTATAGCTGTTTCAGTCGGTCTCATTCAATTTCACCGATATGTCTTGTTGCGCATCAGACGTCTCAAGCAAGGAACCTTGCTGAGTTCCGCATGTCGTCAATTAGGCAAATCGCCTGGAAAGATCCCCAAACAGGTCCACACCTCGGCTTTGATCTTCTTCCAAGCCTCGTTGGTGAAGAGCCTCCTATCGTATTCCGGATGCTTGGGCATACAGGACTCCATGACACGGTCAACTGCGACCTTTGTCTTCTCCAGTATGTCTGCACGTTGGCGTCTGCGATCGATCGAAGCCTGTGAAGGGTCGAGCTTGCATTTTGGGTGTGTTCTGACCCATTTCACCGCAGTTGACGGTTGTGCGCTGAGCTCGATATGGATAGTACCGTAAAGGAAAGGATAGTTTGGCCATTCGAATTCGATCAAGATAAATTTGATGCATTCAATGACATCTTTGCTGCACTTGCCAAGCCATTGTGTGAATGAGGCGGTCTGTAACCTTGCAGCAAGCTTGAGGTGTAAGCGCGATTACATCCTTGGGAGAAGCTCTGCGCGCAAGATTGGATGGACGTGTGCTATTGCTGGCGGTCGGAAGCCGGCCATCAATGCCTTGTTTGCACGGCTCTTACCAGGTTCGAGATGAAACGAGTTTGTGTGCGGTAGACATTCGTAGTAGTGTGGACAAGAGAAGATGTGGAAAAAGGGACTCGTTGCAGGGAAAGAGTGATTTATACAATCTGGCAAGACGACACGTGAGAGCAAACCGTGTAGAAGTCAGGGGTGCATCAAGCGAAACGACAAAAGGCTATGGGCCGGGAACTCTCTGGTGTTCCACATTTCCATGCTATTCGACCAACATCGCATTGCGAAGGGTGCCTTTCACGAAGCATCATTCCCATGCCGGTCTGA
>Ga0058703_1000338_pt1 | contig 10446 bp, 4 predicted proteins | sample AgamicMgMae_FD_83782 | JGI IMG/M metagenome (GOLD analysis project Ga0058703, IMG submission 83782) | Agave microbial communities from Guanajuato, Mexico - Mg.Ma.e | ecosystem: Host-associated > Plants > Phyllosphere > Phylloplane/Leaf | place: Guanajuato, Mexico | collected 2012-06-04
ATCCTAGCCCAAACGCCGTGCTAAGCCCAAAAGAAACCAGCCTCGTCTTCAAACACGCAAGTCCTGTGTCCCTTGCGTCAGCTCATCCATCTCCGCCTCCGCAACGCCGACCTTTCCATCTTTCGCAGATTTCTTGATTATGCCCAACTTGATCAATCTCTCAAAGATTCCATCTCTCTTCATGACCCTCTCTCGATCAAACGTCAACCCATCCATCGTCTCCAGCTTCTTACAGCTATTTGCAAGTAACAACTCGTTCACCCGACGACGCAGCTTGCTGTCTTCATCTAGTCGACCGAGGTGTTCGTCGTCGACTTTGTGGTCGACTGCTGGCAGGAGGTAGGCTTGCATGCGGGATTCCTGAAGCTCGACGGATCGCGTACGTTGGTGTCTTGGCGCTGATCTGCAGGTCAAGGCTTGGGGAGCTGGTTTCTGAGGCGCGGCGGGTGGGTAGAAACCGTGTGTGAGCGGATTGTCTCGAATGTCAAGCGTGCGGATCTTGGTCAGTTTGGCCAACGTGGCGACGCTCTTTCTCAGGCGCGAGAGGCGGTTACCTGCGACGTGAAGGTTTTCGAGTGGCAGGATGTTGAGTAGCGCGCGGGGGTCTTTGATCGTGTTGAAGTTCAGATTGAGGGTCCTGAGGTTTGGAAACTTGTGGCCAAAGTCCGCTGGCAAGGTCGTCAGTCCACATGATGCTACCTCAAGGTTCTCGATACTGTGGTGGTGAACTGTGTTCTCCAGGGATGAGATGGTGTTCGAAGACAAATATAAAGAGCGGCAGTGCAATGTGCTTTGTAGTATCGAGGTGATGACCGAGGCTTGTGAGCCGGCCAGATCTTGCTTGCGCATCGAAAGTGTATCCAGCTTCTCCAGCAACTCGAGCCCGGTGATTCTTCGCAGTCGGTTCTGATCAACGTCGACATATCGCAGAAGTGGACAAGTTGAGACATCGAGGGACTCCAAAAGATTGTCTTCGAGATATATTGTCTCCAGCTTGGAGCTCATATGGTCACCATCATCAATCAAGCTCATCGATTGAAGCAAGTTGCCATCTGCAAACATGTTAGAGGACAAACACCAAGCGATTGAGATCGACTTACCAAGAGTCAACTTCTTCAAAGCGGGAAGCGATGAGAGCCCGGAGATTCGAATAATGTGGTTCTGGCCAAGATCAACCTCCTCCAAGCGACCCCTGTCAATTGTCAGCCATTGAGTCACGACAGAAGAGTATTGGGCATCTTACATTTGACATTGCTCGAACCCAACGAATGACAGATCATTGCCTCTTACGCTGAGCTTAATCAGTCCATCCAGATCGAGAATTCCGTACAGCAGACTGATCTTGTTGTTGTCAGCTCTAAGTTCCCTCAGATGGATGAGGTTCTCGAGCCCATCTAGGCAGTCGATGTCGTTGTTTGAGATGTCAAGGTACTGCAAATTCATGAGATGGCCCCATGCGGTAAGGCTTGACAACGAGTTTGAGCTTGCGTCGAGCCACCTGACTGTATGTGGTACGCCTTCGAGCTGAGTGATTCGGTTGTTCGACACTTTGAGATCCTGGACTCGAGTACAAAACTCATCGAATGCATGCAACGAGGTGAGACCTTTGTTCTCTAAGTTGACCTGCTTGAGGTCTTCCCAATACGGTTCCTCTGGCTCAACATCGGTCAAAGTCTTGACGATGTTTTGGACGGCCATGGAATATCTGTCTCCTGCTGCTTCCATGGCATGCTGAGCGACGCGATTTGCCAAGTTCTGTTCGGATGGACGCAGATCATCGTTGTCGTGAACCGTAAAGTCAGGTAAATCGCTTAGCAAGTATGCACTTTTGTCAGAGGTTGACCGAGGAATAACAAGCTCCTGACTTGGAGGAGCAGAGACTGCCGAAGGACGAGATACGCTGACCGAGACGCTCATGAGACGCTTGTCAGGGAGTTCTGCCAATATTGACATCTCACTGTGCTCGCGATAGTCTGCAAATCGATTCTGCTGGAAAGTATTGCCCTTCTTGTAGTGTGCGTATGCGGATGCTGGAAGGCCTCTTGGCAATGATGCTGGGATCTCCTCGACTTCCGATTCATCATCAGCGACAGAGTCCTCAAGATCAAGAGACTCCTCGATGTTCGAAAGCTCCGGTTCTTTGACGCGGCGTGTTGAGCTCTGATACTCTTCTTTGGCCAGGTCAAAGGGATCCGATTGTGCAGAATTACCAGATGAACCACGAACGTGACTGAATTGTCTCTTGTTGGCCAGAGCCTCTGAGCTCCATGAGGTTGCTCTAGTATCTGGTGGTTGCTGCTGACTTGACATAGAAGCTGAATGTTTAGAAGGTGCAGTGCTGGAGGTGAATGCATGCATCCCATAATTGTCTTTCGTCGCAGGTTGTGATGTTGCGCTTTCTTGCGATTCATTACGAGAATGACCATGACTGAAGTCCTGCTCTTTGACAGCCTGGTCCCGTGAAACAGGGCGTGAAGATAGAGCGGAATTGACCTGCAGCTGTTCCAAGGTCTCATTGACAGACAAGTCAGGGATGTTGCCAAACGGATCATCATCGCTGGCAATGTTGCTTTGTGGTACCGGGCTCAAAAGCCTGTTACGATCGCCTTTGCTCAAATCTTTGATTCGAACCCATTTCCCTTGAGATCGATCGAATGTCATTCCGGCAACCTCGTCCGGTATTAGATGTGCAACGGTCTCTGGACCAAGAGTAGCTACGTTATCTGACTTGCGACTAGAGTTGGTGCCAATGGTACGGCCCGTCGAGCAGTCGACCGAGGGATTGCTTCCGAATGAATCGACTTGCTCGTATGCGACCTGCGTGTTTTGCTGGCTCTCAGACTCCGATCGAGGACCAGTGATCCTAATGTTGACGTTTGGATCGATGTCTGCCACTATAGATTCGTCGTGAGAGCCCAGCCTCTCCCGTATGCGTGTAGAGTTTATGGTAGCATCGAGGAGCTGTATTTCGTCGTCTTCTTGGAACTTCTTGAGCTGACTGACGATCCTTGCATCGTGCGAGGGCTGACTTCGTGGTCTCCAGCCATCAGTGCCCTCACGGGAAGCTGGGCGCGAGATCCTCAGTACTGATGATGAGCGACCGGCCTCGTCTCTGGGAAGCTGTCTTCCTCGTGGTCCATCTTCATCGGACTCCTCGACACTACCAAGGCCGCTGTTCGGACGTCCACGGGCACGAATGAGAGACATAATGTGCATAGCTTCGTTGAGAAAGTCTTGAGTCGTAATCGAGCGCTTGCGATCGACATCCAACATGTTCCTGCTCCGTCCAAGTGTGAAAGCGGCCACCTCAGTCGCCACTGCCTTTGCTTGGGCTGCAAGATTGAATGATCCAGGAATATCAGATTCTTCGATCTTCTCGCAGATTGCCTGAAGTCGAGGAGAATTGCACAGAAATGCATGGGTCGCATCGTCAATTTCCTCCTGTATTGTCTGTCGCTGCTGGTTTGGTGTCGGGTTTCTTGGCCTGGCGGAACCAGAGGCCTCATTCGTAACGGGGGATGCCGCTCGTCGTTCTTGTTCCAGCTCTAAGAAATGTAAAGTTCTCCTCCTCTTCGGTGTTGGAGCTTTAACTGGTGAGCTTCGTGCTCTTTTGCCGTCAGCCATTTCCATCTCGGCGTAAATATCAACCTGAACTTCCTGCCTTTCCACAACGTAATGAGTATTTTCAGTCTTCTCGGATCGCATTGTGCTACGGTTCGATAATTTGCGTTTCCTTGATGGGTCCATATCCTCCTCCAGTGTTTCTTCCAGATGGAAATGGAAGGGCGTTTTAGATCCAGGTGGCATGGCATCTGGGGGTGGTGAGCCGTCGAGAGAGCATTCATCGAGCAAGTCCTCTTCGTTGCTCGGGAAGGACAGGTCGGCTTCGAAATCGAATTCGTCCAACTCCCCCTCGCCAAAACTGCTGAGCTTGGACGCAGCATGTGATTGCATGGGCGCATCAGAGTAGCCTCGGGTGTCTTGCCTGTCCGTAGACGAAGAACGTTCAGCTTCTGTATGGTCGTCTGGAGTTGTTCTGGTCTCTTTGTGAATCTTGACACTACCTCCGTCCTCTAAGTTCTCCAGCTGACTCATTCTTCTAAGCAGTTTCTTATTGGTGAAGGTATCGTAATTACCGAATAGTTTCAATGGACTTGGAGAATTTCTCGTCTTCGGTGGACTAAGAAGGTTTCTGTTCTTCGTTGCACCTGGAGTCGTTGGAAGGGGACCCAATTCAGATTCCTCAGCTTGCTCGGTCGACTCTTCCTGCTCTTGCGTTATCTCCAACTTGAGCGCTCCAAGTTGCGATCTTGGCCGAAAGGCGACGGATCCAATGCGACTTTCGGTATTTGAAGGACTGAGTGGACGCGTTTTGAAAGAGCCATACTCCGACAGGCCGCCTCTACGAGTATTCACGAAACTACCCAGACGCGCGATCGGAGGAGTACCAGTAGGAAGATTGTCAGGCAACGAGACTTCTGGCACATTAGGCTGGCTGTCTTCGGTGACAAATGATTCTGTGTAATTGGCATCTTCGATTGGGAGCTCTGCGGGTTTCTCGGTGTCTTGGCTTCGCATCTCGCTTTCGAAACCCAGGCTTGCGCTTTGCATCATCTTTGCGGTCTGAGAATCGACAGCAGCGTAGTTGACTTCTCCAGTCAGGGTTGTGTGCTTCGAGATAAATACCGGGCTGAAGTCTGACACGCTCTGAACGCTTTGTCCACTGACCTGTCGAGAGTTGAGAGTCGGTGGCGGGATGCCAGGTCTCAAAGATGGGAGGAAGGATTCCTCACGCAATTCTGGATTTTCTTCGCTTCCTGGTTTCGAGTCGTGCTCATCGTCACTGAAGGAATGGAGACTATCATGTGGCTCCTCTGCAATCGTTTCCGGTACCTCTGGAAGGTGTTCAGAGTGGTCTTCTTCATCATCGGCCAAGCTATTCTCCATTGACGAAGGCCAGGGAGGCGGACTAGAGGGCATGAGATCAAATTTCTTGAATGCTCTTGCAAGCCCGGTCTGACGCTTTTCTGGGGCAGGTGATGATTTCTCGGGAGATTGGAAGATGTTTTCCAATCCTGAAGGGCCAAATAGGTCTGTCTGATCTCCATATCCAACTTCGCCTTGTACCAATCTTTTTCTCCACTCCATTGTGGCATTTCCTTTTTTGGGCGACGAGCTTTTCGCGCGTCTGTCTACTGTGTCGTGGCGAACAACCGAACCTGCGGACGCGATTGAAACTGATCTTGAAACTGGTCCATGAGAGCACTCTACATTTGCGCTGACCTCTCTCAAAGCGGTTCTTGCCGTCGAATGTGATTTTATGGAGCCGTGCTTGTTGTCATCCGACGCGAGAGAAAACGCTCCGCTGCTTCGCCTGGGGATACGGCTTTTTACGCTGCTATTGTGTTGCTCGATTGTCGAAATCGATTGCGTCGGAGCAGTCATAGCTGGTGGAACCCATTCCTCGTCTAGATCATCCAGCCATGGCATAGTCGTGGCAGGCATGTTGAAAGGCTGTACGTGCTGTGATCCGGTCCTGTTTACTGGCGTCGCGCGCTGCGTAGTCCTTCCTAGGAAGAGGATTTAAACAATCATGGGTCAAAGATTAATGACTGAAGAATTGAAGTGTGTTGATGCGAAAAACATGTTGAAGAAAGTATTCGACTGTAAGGAGTCGCGTCATTGAAGGGTCGGTTGAAGTTGGCCCTTTTTCGATGATTGACATGGAGTGTTTGTGGGGAACAACCGCAGGACACACACTGAGTCAGTTGGCCTAGCAACCGATCGTCTGGGGTACTTTGACTGACTCGGGCCGGTATCTCTGCTGCCTCCAGTTCATCATCGACACGGACCGCTAATGCATAATGACTTTCGGCGTACGGCATTGTTCCAACAATCCCGCAACATGCGGCGGTCGATATTTCTGACTGATTGAGGTCTCTGGATGATATCGCGCTTCCGGGACAATCGCAACCATGGCTCCCGGAGAGCGCTGCCTGTGGCCAACTTCGTTTTCGAAATTTCTACAGCGCGAGGACGAATACGGGACAGCCTGGTATTCACCTACATACGACAAGTCCGATGTTCTCGTACCAGGCTCCGACGATGAACTGGACGAACGCGCCATCTTTGCCAAGAGGAGAAAGATTGTCCACCTTGCAGACTCTTATCTGGCTGGAAAACCGCTCTTTATTGCGTCTGCGTCACTTAGAGGTCCCTTTGGGAAGACACGAGCTGTAAAAAATGAGATCATGTGGAGAGTAGTGCCAGAGAGAAGGCTTGCATCGATAGCTCAAGCGACCAAGGAGCCAACATCTGTACTTGAGCGTGAAGAGCGGCCGGCGTTTGTCTTGAAGCGGAGACCTTTGACACAGCCCCCTGATTCATCTGGTCATATTGCTCCAGGCTCGCCTACCACGTTCATGCAGGAATCGAGAAAGCAGCGTGCACTTGAAGATAGTCGCTCTACAAGGGTCAGGGAGAGCCGACGTGAGATCAAGGCTCTTGGGAGCGGCACTAAGCAAGCCATGGGTACCATTATGTCGGCCCAAAAATCGAGCAAGCAAGCCGGAAACAAGAGTCACCAGACTTCGACGGTCGCAATTGACGACTTTGCGACCGCTCCTCAGGACCAAACGGAAACAGAGCTTCGAAGTCCCACGATAGAAATCCTTGATGATTCTCCGTTAGAACATAATCTCTCGCCTGCTGCACCTCTTCCAGTCGACGCGCTCCTCGAATCTGATCATCTAGCAGAGCAGCGCGTTGGTATCAATTTTGCAAAGATGCTTGGGCGCGAGGCTGTCTTGCGATGCTCTACTCAGCAGATTAAGACGACCACTGCCGATAGTCCGCCAGCTGCTTTGTCCTTAGGCGCCAATGACACATTGCTCCATGATAGTAGCGGAGTCTCTGCGTCCGTTCGTTCGGGCTTCACGTCAATCAACGATCGATCTGCGCTGGAACCCTCCGAAAAAGCTGTTGAAGATACAGAGAGGAGCGGCAAACCTGAGAAGTCTACGCAGGCTGCTTCGAAGAAACAGAAATTCGCGGATGTCACAGCTGGAAACCGCATTTCTGCGATCCGAGGTGTATATTCAGAGGCGACGCAAGTAGGAAATTCCCCGTTCCTTTTCCGGAAGCCGAACCATATTCCCACTTCAAAGAGGACCGTTCAACAGGACGACAGCCCCGAAAGACTTGATCAAGCGAGCGACTCGGTAGTTTCGAGAGATTCTATTACGGAACAGCAGTCCGGCCACGACGTGCACACTGAAAGAGCGCCCTCCGCGACGATCCCCAACATAACCTCTGAACTTGCACCTGCTATCGACTTGTCTTTCGCACACAACTCTTTAGGGGTTGATTTCGATATGATTGCGCAATACACGAATAGTGAATTACCTGTATCCCCACATTCAGGCATGACACAAAAGTCCCTCAGGAAACGACTCAAACGAGCAATGAGAGAGTCTGGCGCGTCTTTCGCCAGACACGACCATGATGCAGACACATCAATTTCAGATGCAGACTCTCCTGGCCACACGCGCAAAGAGCCCATGAATGTGGCGGTTGGAACCCAGAAGCAAACCATTGAGCCAGCTGTGTCAGTCAATATATCCCCGCCGATAAGTACACAAGCCGCATTGCGCGATGCTTGTCTGGATCTTTGCACTTCTGCAACGCCCGAGCCCATCCAATCGTGCAAAGAGTCATTGATTGAGAAGTCTCCTTTGGAAGCGAAAGAGCAGCCGCCTCTGGATGGCATCACCCCGTTCGCCGAGTTCAACAAGCAATTTCCACCCGAACGACCTGGTACTTCGGACGTTATGATCAGCACACAGGCGATGTTCGACGCCTTCTCACCTTTCTTGATGAGTACTGTGAAAAAGTCGAAAGCAAAGAAGCGCGCGAATTTCGCATTGCCCGATGAGTCAGTCGATGATGCTGATGAGACAGAGCTGGCTACTGGTGGAATCCTTGTGTCACAAAGTCCGTCCAAGACGAATGACGATGAGCAGCCCCAAGTCGTTCTTGAGAAAGCAAACGAGAACGAAGGTCCGCCGAGTCACGTCGAGCCTTCCAGTGTTGGTATTGTTGACGGCGACTGGAGCTTCGCAGCTCTAGATAACTCGCCCATATCGCCACCAGAAGAGATAGATGCTCCAAATGTCCGCGCTGTCTCTGCTGCTGGTTCAGCAAAGAGTGACAAGTCAGCAGCGCAGTCAAGGATATCATCTTCATTCAGAGTCTCCAAGCGCAAATCTTCATCTTCCTTGTCGGGCAAGATCAAGTCTGTCGGACCGGCGTCACAGGAGAAGTCGTCTTCGCATCTCAAGTCATTCATACTGTCCCAAATTGTTGACTCTATCAATGAAACCAGGTATCGCGAACTCGATATTGGCGCAATTTTGTCACAGGAGCCCAAGCGACCTTCACAACAGTCAAAGTCGTCCTCAGAGAAGGCTGATCGAGGAAGAGTAGTGGACTGGGATCCGTCCTCGCCAGTCACGGCGCGTCAGCAGAGTCTCAAACAATCGACTGACCAGTCCCTTGTACCAGAATCAATGCCAGGCAGGCTTACAATGTTGTCCGGGCTAGGCAGCGGTAGCACCGTTGTGGTGTCGTCAAATGAAGTGAACGAGCCGAGTGGTTCGACAGAGGATATAGCGAAGACCACATCGAATACGATGTTCCCACCACCCGCGCTTCCATCTACTAGTAGAAGCTTCGGACTCGGCGCACGACCAAGCGTCCATGAAGCTCAACGAGAACGATCATCACCAGATATCGAAGCCACTCTTGATGAGCTTGGTCAATCAGTGTTGTCGTCATGGGATCTGGATAAAGAGATTCGCAACGGAGTAGAAGCGCATTGAGGCACGCATCGATGTCCCTCGTCTATATGTCTGCAATCGTTTCAGAAGTAATTTAGCATTATTAGATACCCCTTTCGCTTGAATGCATTTTGTACAACAACACGCTCTTTCATTGCACAAGTCGGTGACGACTTATGACGACCTGCGGCTCGAGGCTCAAAAATGCCGACCGGAGAGATACATAGTACTTGGTGAATGAGGTATGTTCTACGTTCCTTCGATACTCCATCAACAGCGTGCGAACGCGGCCCGGCGCAATTGCATCCCTCGAGCCGCCCGCTTACGGCCGTTCATGCGTATGGACTTCAGCGACTCGACAGTAATGACCGGATTCACATCCAATAATGATAATGTATGATGAAGAGATCTTCGAAGACATCTGCTATTACAATGTCCTATGGTCGCGCCTTTGTGACTAGACCAGATAGATGTCAGGTCGCGGACGTACAGGAACTGGCCTTGTGAGTTGACTGATAGTTCGGCCGATTCGCAGTGTGGCTTGAATAGCCTGATCTATGCAAGGTTGCTATAAAGGAGGGTGATCACCTCGCTATGGAGGTTGCATTCGAGAAATATCCAGAGCACGATACAGCACGAGCATCAGACTTCACGGAGTACTTTGAAAATCATAATACGATCCAGTCCAGACAAATCAGACACCTCTTCACCACATCACTATCATGTCGACCTCCAAATTCAACCCAGCAAAGGATATCCCATCCATGGATGGCAAAGTCTTTCTCATCACTGGAGATAGGCAACCCAATCTTGAATTGCGATGATGTTGCTATTTCGTACTAACTACCACAGGCACCGCCGGCCTAGGCGCAAACTGCATAAAGGAGCTGGCCAAGCACAATCCAGGCCACATCTACTTCACCGGACGCAGTAAGGGCAAAGCCGAAGCGCTGATCGCCGAGATCAAGAAGTCAAACCCCTCCGCCCGCGTGGGCTACATCGAAGAGGACATGAAGAGCCTCGACTCCGTCGCCAAAGCCACGAAGAAGTTCCTGACTCTGGAGAACAGACTCGATGTCCTCATGTGCAACGCCGGCATCATGTGTACACCCCCAGAGCTGACTGGTGATGGCTACGAAGTCCAATTCCAAGTCAACCATCTCGCCCACGCACTCATGATCAAGTTGCTTCTCCCCTTACTTCAGAGCACTGCTGCCAAGCCTGGCTCAGATGTCAGGATCATCAACATAGCGTCCAACGCACACCAGATCGCACCACGGAGTGGCATCAGTCTTGATACCCTGAGGACAGACCAATCCTGGTTGGGCATTCCAAAGTTCCTACCTCCTTGGGTCCGATACGGGCAAAGCAAGCTTTGCAATCTGCTGTACCCTGAGCAGTTGGCCAAGCACTATCCAGAGATCACATCCGTGTCGCTACACCCCGGTTTTATCGTGACTGACTTGTTCACCAACGTCGGCTTCTTCACGGCCTTGCCGGTGAGATTGTTGTATGTCGGTCGAAATAACACAATCGACGAGGGCATCTGCAACCAACTCTGGTCCATTAGCACACCCAAGAGCGCCCTCAGGAATGGCGAGTACTATGA
>Ga0058703_1000339_pt1 | contig 10443 bp, 8 predicted proteins | sample AgamicMgMae_FD_83782 | JGI IMG/M metagenome (GOLD analysis project Ga0058703, IMG submission 83782) | Agave microbial communities from Guanajuato, Mexico - Mg.Ma.e | ecosystem: Host-associated > Plants > Phyllosphere > Phylloplane/Leaf | place: Guanajuato, Mexico | collected 2012-06-04
ATATCTGATAGCGGCCGCAAAAATATCCACGAGTCGTCTGCGCCTAATAGTCTGGATGCCATTACTGCTTAGAATAGCAATCTCGGTCGGCGTAGCATCGAATTGCATGACAAGCTCGTTGGCAAAGCCCATTGGTGTTGCAGATGCGCCAAACGCAGAAGTCGTCCTACCAACGTCCTGCGCCACACCTGTGAGGGGAAGCCACTGAGCGAATTCTGGGTATCTAGTAGGCTGAGACGGATCTTTTGGTGCTCGAATCCGGCCGGAGTCTGGTGCAGAGAGAAATAGTTTCTCGGCACCATCCTGTGTAGATTTAACGACCAAAAGGTTGTAGCCTGGTGGAAAACGAACACCTCTCGATGTGTTGCACAACCATCGTGAGGAAATGTTGATTTGAGGGGCTCCACTTTGGTATGGTGCCAGCGGGCCAGACTGAGCTCCGGGTGGAGCGGTCGCCTGGGTGGCTGGGTCTTTTGGTGGAAATTTGATGTGATGCACCTGCATACTTGAAGGAGCGCTAGGAGTGTTTGCGTTTGTGTATGAGCTTGAAGTCGCGCTGAGGAATATACGGCATCCAGTCGAAGTAATTGCTTGAAGCGTCAAGCGTGAGCTCTCCGTGCCTGGAATTGGATTGATTGATACAATGCTTGAGCCTGGAGCCAACAGGTCCGTCCTAGGGACCATGTGTCCAATGTTTGCAAGCAACGCCGAGTATGGTCGATTAATGACCTGCGTCAAAACATTTCCCGACTTCATGTGGAAGACGCGAATAGTTGACTTTGAAGACAACGTGTACAGCAAGTCTCGAGTATCGTCAACTGCTACTTGCTTGACGTGCTCTGCATCTTTCTGTGTTGTCCAGAGAGGAATTGAGACCGGCATGACATAACCGTTGCTCGTGTGATTGATCTTGTCGCATCTGCTCTTAAACCACCGTTCCTCTTGTTGATAGGTCAACTCGTAAACATCGTCACTCCCGGTACCAGCGAAAAAGATGCGACCAGTCTTGTCGGACGCTTCGATAGTCGAACATCCGATTCCTTTGATCGGGACATTCATGCGCAAGGAGTAGAGCTGGATTGTCTTGTTTCCAGCAGGCGTTGTCTGTGCTGATACGCCAATGAGAATGATCTCGGCGTGTGTCGCGACCACAAGAACGTGCGATATCGAGGGTAGTAGAACTCCAGCTCTTGGTTTGATCAGCTTGATGGCCGTAATGACATGGGCGTTATCCTCATATCCAATAAGTTCCGGATTTGGATGAGTGTAATCCCAGAGGTATAGGGAACTATCGATGACGATGTAGGCATGATTGAGCTCTGCGAACAGTCCAAGCGATGTCGAGACTTGAGAGAGGTTGGCCTGCTCGAATATCTGCTCGGGAATATTGTAGTCCTTGACCTTCTGGAAAGGAGACCAAGCGGCATTTGTGGGCAGATCATAGTCTGCAGAGTATCCTTGTCCGACGTAATTCTCCAACTCTGGATACCTCCCCTCTGCGGTCAATGTTTCATTTACTGTCCTCGCGGCTAACGCAACCGGGGTTAAATCCGAGCTGGATTGGCCTGGTGTAGTGCTCTGAGCTCCTGAAACAGTGCCATTCTGAGATGCGGTCATAGGCGCATTGGTCTTTGGAAGTGAGAGGGTAGAGGAATTTGATTGAAAGATGGAGGGCTGTGATATCCTGCCTGGCGCAGGGGTTTGTATGAAGTTGCCAGGTAATTTTCGCTGAGGCGTCGCGGGGTGTGTGGTCAGAGACATGATTGTCTGTCTTTGAGTAGCAAAATGGTGGATCGTGAGGTGATTTGTGACAGTGCTCTTAGGCAGCTTGTTTCTGTGTGATATTTTCGCGTCACCTTGATTGTCTCATCATGTCGCAGATGATCCAGAGTACAATGAAACGAGCTGCATGTGACAAAGATCCAGAAACGCCAACCCAGATCAATGCGCTTCACTGTGTGGTGTATGATGGTCGCGGTCAATGGTAGGTCTCGAGATTGGAGAAGTATACAGATTCATGTCATGGCAGCTTCACGCGAACCAAGCTGGCTTGGCGCGCGGCTCGCGTTCCACCACCTATTCATTTCCGACTCCCAAAACTTCACCATCACGCACAAAACGTAAAGGACGTTCACAAATCACAATGTCTATCTTTCTAGCGACTCGTATTTCCAAAGCTTCCCCAAAACCATCCGCAATTCGCAACGGCTTTGTCTGCCTACGATGCCAGTACTCGACCGAACCACCGCCACCATCGCCTCTTCTGCTTAAGCTTCGGGGTGATCTGAAGACGGCAATGAAATCGAAAGACACGAATCGCCTCAATGTAGTAAAAGGAGTGCTGAACGAGATTGCGAATGCTGCAAAGACCAATACACCACTCAAAACGGATATGCAAATACTTGGGCTGTTGCGCAAGCGCACATCAGCGGCACAACAAGCGAGCAAAGAGTTTTCGGATGCCGGCAGAGCAGACTTGCAAGAGAAAGAGGACTCTCAGATTGCTATATTAAATGAGTACGCGGGAGGTGTTGAGACCATGGGAGCTGAAGAGGTCAAGGATATTGTTGCCAAGGCAATTAAGGAAATGAAGAACGCCGGTGCGAAGATGAGCGCAGGAGATGTTATGAAGCGTCTACTGGCGCCTGGGGGAGAACTCGATGGCAAGCCAGTGGAAAAAGCGCAAGTAGCTAGGTTTGCTAAAGATCTTGTCTCGGCGCAGAACTAGGACGAGGGACCGCGAAACCAAGAGTCAAGCAGTTCGATGCCTAGCGATCAGAAACGACATGAAGGATGAACGGAAACATCGGTCAGGAACACCATCGAATATGCATGCGAGGTAGCTTTCTCCTGCAGATCATCAGACATACAGTAACCTCGGCGCTCGTCATCGGCATTGAATGCAAAAATTCCCCTCCTATCGATGTTCATTCGTATGTCAGGAAGCAGTACCGGATGAAACGAGTGCTACAACATTCCGGAATCTGAATATTATGATTCTCAACTGTGGAGTCTCTGGACAACGGGTCAGTACTCCATTCAGCTTGAAAGAGCAACGATACCGCTATGGCTTGATGGGTCATCAATTGTCCCAATTGCGTTCAGATGCGTCGGCTTATGGCTGTACCTGGTCCGTCTCGTCCCGTCCGCGATGGTCTCGGATGGAAGAGCAGCAAATACGATTGTGACAACAAATCGGCATTGTATTAGTCACCAAAACCCTGTTATGATGCAACATCTGTGCGAGACCATGCACCTTCATTTTGCTGGACCGTTACTGCTTGTGGCAAGACGAAGCGGGTGTAGTCTTCAGCACGCATGAGATGCTGTCGAATACTTGCTCAAGTCCAGGATATACAGTTTCCAACACCCTGAGAGCTCTCCTCCGCGGGTTGAGCGATTTCTCGACCTCCTGTAAGATATATGTTATTGGCGTACTAATGTCAAGAACAGTCCAAACATCCGACACCTTCGTTTTGGCCACGACAGCTCAAAGCCGCTCTGCTCACTGCCACCATCAACCAGTCATTGCGATATGGAGGCACAGTATAGTATGGTAAAAGAACGCACAAGGCGGGAACCCCTGCCGAGCTTCCTCGTTTCCCCACCTTTTTGCCCCAGAAAAACGACACAGTCAACCTTTGACATCTCCATAAGTTTACCCAAAGCAGTAGCCTTCCGTCAGGTACCGCGACGACTTGTTCAACGATCGACGCCGGACACGCCCACATAGGCTGACGTACCTTGTTCCTGGCGCGGTACCTGCCGATCAGCGTGCTCTAACCATGACATCGCACTGCACTCGATGGGGTTGTTGGTGCACCGCCTGTGGTTCGGTCTGCTTGCGTCTCCAATTATTGCGTCAACCTCATGGGTCCTCGATGCAGCGTCGTATCGAGCTCGAGCAAAACCAACCAGATTAGACCTCTGACTCTCCATCATGTGGAGTTCCTTTTGAGCTCAAGGTTTGTTGAACTCGATGAGTTGCTCAGTAAGCTTGCGAAAGGTGAATAGACTGGACTACTAAAGCAGCTCCAAGTCGCTGTTGTTTTCTACTTCCATTCTTCTCTCATATCCATCAATTGACTTTCACATCTTATTCATCCTTTCGTTTCAAGATGAAGGCCGCTTTCACTACCTTGACCCTTGCTGCAGGTGCTTCCGCCGCTGCGGTGCTTCCTCGCGATGCCGGCTGCTGCTTCGGTCTCACTGCTAGCGGAGGTGTCTCTGGCACCGTCAGCCAGCTTTCTGATGGCCAGAACCGTGTTGGTGGTGCGTCCAGCAGCGGAAACGCTGCTCGCTACTGCTTGAACAACGGCGGCATCACCGACGGAAACGGCAGAGGCTGCATCCTCACACCACCAACCACTCAATTCCAGTGTGACAGTGGTGCTACTCCTACTACCGGTTTCTCCGTCAGCGGCTCTGGCAACGTTGCTTACAACGGCAACACCCAGTTCGTCGCTTGCCCAGTCAATGACAACGGCGAGTACAACATTTACACCACTGCTCCTTCCGGCCAGGGTGGATGCAAGCAAATTACTTTGAGCACGGGAGGTGCATGCTCCTCAAGCAGCTCCTCCGCCGCCAGCAGTGCTGCTTCTTCTTCTGCTCCAGCCTCGTCTGCACCAGTCTCGTCGGCTTCTATGCCAGCCAGCTCTGCTCCAGCTTCGTCGGCTCCAGCTTCGTCGGCTCCAGCTTCGTCAGCTCCAGCATCTTCCGCTCCAGCTCCATCGGCTCCAGCTCCATCTGCTTCTATGCCAGCCAGCTCCGCTCCAGCCTCGTCTGCTCCAGCTCCATCGGCACCAGCCCCATCTCCATCAGCCCCAGCTAGCTCAGCGCCTGCCCCTAAGCCTTCCGTTCAGACCGTCACTAGCTGCACCACCTATGAAGTCACCCACTCTGCGCCAGCTCCATCTGCGCCAGCTTCATCCGCTCCAGCTCCTTCGATGCCAGCAAACTCCGCTCCTGCGTCTTCTGCTCCTCAACCATCCGCGCCAGCCAGCTCTGCTGCCTCTACCCCGGTCCCAGCCACTGGTTACGGATCAAGCAGTGCTCCAGCCAGCTCCGCTAAGGCTAGCTCGTCTGCTCCAGCCCCTTCCGCTCCAGTTAGCTCAGCCCCAGCGACTTCTCCTGCTGCCACCAAGGCTACTGCCTCTGGCTCCGCCTGCGCCACCACTCTCCAGAGCGGTGCTTACCAGACTCCTCACCTTATCGTTCCAGTAAACAAGAACTCCCCATCCACCTCATACGGGACCCAGTACGATGCAAGCATCAACCAGGAGAACAGCACTATCTTCCAGTTCGATATTCCTCAGTCCTACGCTGGCAAGCAGTGCTCTCTCGTGTTCCTTTGGCCAAAGCAGAGCCAGCTCGAGACCTCCTCCTTCACCACTTCCGGTTCTGGCGGCCTTACTTTCGGCCAATGCTCTGCTCAAACCACCGCCTCGACCACCTACCAGAGCGCCGGAGACTGCAAGACCGTTGGCTCTATTAGCAACGCTGCTGCAGGTAACAGCTACGTTGTCGCCTCTGGTCCGTGTGCCGCCGGCCAGTCGGTCAGCTACGAGGCCAGCGCCACCGGTAGCTTGAGCTTGAGCTTCTTCGAGGACTGGAACCCATCTCCAATTGGTGCTTTCATCACCTCTTGCTAAGCAGGTTAAATAGATCTGATCAAGCAATCGAGACTTCGTACTCGACACACAAAAAGTACTTGCATCCGTCGATGCTATACTGTATGAACAAACAAAGAGCAGCCAGTGTTCGCTCCTTAATGACTTTTTTCACGACTGGCTGGATAAATAGCTGAGTAGCTAGATGTACAATAATGCACCTTGTATTCTGACCAACCCTTTTCCGTTGGATATTATTCTACTTCTTCGCTCTGTAATCATGATGACGCATCAGACCATGGAATCCCATCAAATGAACTGATATGTTATCCTCGGAGACGCGACAAGACGCGATGCGCGCGACTTCAGTTCCTGATATAAGCGGCGTCGTTGTTGCCTAAATGGCTTCCTTAGCGCAGAAACAATGAAAGCTTATATAAATATGGTCTTGCTTCATTCTTCGACCGCAAACAATACTTCTACTTCGTCTACCAGAACATTTCTACAATAACATCTTTCTCGCACGTTCCTCCTGTCGCTCAACGAAGCAAATCGATCTTCAGTCTCATCGAATCCGCAATGACGACCCCAGAGCAAGGCCAGCGAACCATAACATGCCACTGCAGAGCCATCCGCATCACCTTTCCACCTATCAAAGAGCCCGCTCTCGAATGTATGTGCTCCATCTGCCGACGCTACGGCGCTCTGTGGGCGTACTACAAAGTAGATGAAGTCAAGGTTGAAAGCGATGGCGATGCTATCGAGGGGTACGTGTGGGGCAAGAAGAGGCTAAGCTTCAATCGTTGCAAGAGGTGCGGGTGTATGACACATTATACGGTACTACGCGATACGGAACCACGAGTGGCTGTCAATTGCAGGATGCTGGAGAGGGAGGAGTATGATGTGCTTGAGAGCGAGATGTCTGATGGGGATTAGTGGTGATGGAGAGCACCGGGAATGGGGTTAGCCATGAGTTATGCTCAGGAAATATATTGTGTGCTGCTTCCTCTTGACTACAACCAGTAAAGTATGGATCATGTGTAAATATTTCGAGCTGACATTGGTTCTCTGATACGAAACGACGTTTTAATGGGGGATTATTTGGAATAATGGACACCATGGCTCACTTCAAGCAGAGTCACTGTGTCGCAGGGTAGGAATGGAGTATACTCAAACTTCCGAATACTCTTAATCTTCTTCCACTTCACTTCACTGTAAGACATCACAACTTCTCCAGGCTTCTCTCTCCCCTGGTGTGTTGATCTCTTCCAACACAAAACAGAACATTGTATCCACCACGCACCGTCTATTCAAGCTGAAGGATTACACTTGCTCGCACTCGGCAGCATGTCGCTACTCAGCCTTCCCTTCGAGCTACGAGAGATGATTTTTGACTACGCCACCTACTGCGATTCTGCTGATCTTCATATCGGCTTCCAAACCCTGGTACCATCTACATGTACACCGAATGCGGTTCAACCTCCGGTGACACGTGTGAACAAGCAGATCAGATCTGAAAGCCTTGCAACTTTCTACCGATCAAACAGTTTCGTGCTGTGTCTTCACAATGACAAAGCTGTACGCCGCTGCCAGAAATGGATTGCACTCAACAAAGCCTGTTTTCGCTATGCCAATGGTGTGTCCCTCTCCATACATTGGTGGAATCGTCATGGGCATGCAGCCCTAAACTTTGTATCAGCAAAATTCCGAAGCAAATCTGGCCAATTTCAATCGAGTCTGGGCGGTGTTAGATATGTTCTCGGTGTCACAGAGGCCAGTGCAATCATTGCATCGACGTATGGCGAACCAGCCGATTGGTGGATATCTACGGCAGTTGATATGGTGCTGATGGTGTTCGCTGAGAGATTGGCGGAAAAAGGTCTCGAACTGGAGCTCTTCTTTGACTAGGGTGTGAGCTTGCTACATCACATCAGTCGATTCATCGACATTGCAATCTGGCACGACATTCTAAAAACATGCTTCCTCCATTCGAACATGGTGCTTCACAGGGTATCAAGGTCAAATTGCAAGCAGGAAGCGAAGTCTGGTCTGAATGGAGCGAGCTATGGCCATAATGGTCTCGCGAGAAACCGAGGCCTACGCTCAGAAAAATATTGCAGCAGGCATCTGATACTCGGAGACTTCAGTATGCTATCAAGCTAGATCGGGGATCTGAAATGCATTGTGATTATATTTTCTCTATGTCTCGTGTTGTCTCTCTTCCTTGATGGTGAATTTCGATAAAGTTCCCGTGACCAAGAAGCCCGCATGCAACAAGCTGTGATCACCCACCATCGTCCATATTTCCACACTGGTTTCCATCCAACACAAGGAATAATTCTTGGCTGCTATCGACAGCGACAGACTTCTGATATCAAAAATCGGAGCGATGCGAATTCTAAGTACTCTAGTCCCGCAAGGCCTGGACAATTTGACATGAGAATAGCAATCTATACAATGGAGGCTAATGCACGTCAGCCTCACGCCAACATTGTTGCTTACCAGATACTGTGGAACGACATGTGACTTGCAAATCTCATTATTCTTCTGTCGAAGAAACAATGCGGCTTACCTTGAACATACCGTCGCCTATACAAAGTCATGGCTGATCCGATTTCGATCATTGGACTAGTACTTGATCTGACAGAACTTATCACGAGGCTGTACAAATATGGAAAGGCGGTCAAGGGCGCCAAAGAAGATGTTCTTGTTCTGGCCAAAGAATTATCTGGATTGCAAGGAACCCTCGAGCAAATCAAGACTGTTCGAGATCATGATATGCTGCTCGACGATGACATTGGAACAATTGTCAAGTCGGACGCTGTCGCTGTCACGCTCAGGGAGACACAAGTCTTCATCAAGACACTACTCGGGAAATTAGAGCCCAAGGAATCTTTCAAACAGAAGACTGTTCAGATGCTTTCATGGCCTTTTACGAAAGATAAGATTCAGGAGCACCTCGTGTTCTTGGAAAGAGTCAAATCAGGATTGACCCTAGCTATGGTCGGCGATGTCTCTGGTATATCCGCGACAACACTTAGTGAGCTTCGTGGGCTGAACATGCTTGTCGTGAAAGAGCACGAGGCCAGACTCCGTCAGGAGGAAGATGCCCGTTCTCACCGACTCCGCCAAAAGTTGTGCTCTCTGGATGTGTCAGACATGCATAGACGAGCTTGCAGAGCATGGCAACCATTCCCAGATACTGGATCCTGGTTCATCAATTCTTCATTACATGATTGGTACAATCCTACTCAGTCAAAGGCCAAACAGAGTGTCATGTTCCTCAAAGCAAAGTCTGGAGCCGGCAAGACTACGCTTTTCTCTCACTGCGTCGAAACCATCAGGAAACCGATTGAGCAGAGCAATGGAGGAAAAGTCTGCCTCGCTTTCTTTTACGTATCACTCAACGAAGAAGCCTCTCGACCGCCATACAAAGTATTGGCAGGACTCGTGGCTCAGCTGTCTCGATCACATCCGGAGATCCTCGACCATTTTGATCGCCACGATCCGTTCAAATCTGACAAAAAGGACGAAGAAGATCTAGACGTCTTGGTCAAAGCCATTCTGCATGCTGCGGCAGTCTCTGATAGGGTACTCCTGATGGTCGATGCCATCAATGAAGGAAGAGACATTCCCACGTTGATGAAATACCTCATGTCGCTTCTTTCGTGTGCGGACAACATTCAACTATTTCTGACGGGGACCCTCGACGTACCAACCAGACCTCTTTCGTCGCTGCCATATTTTGATACGATTGCCATGTGGTCGAAGCCTGTCGACAGCGATATCGACGCTTACATACAGTCCCGATTCAACTCAAGCAGCGTCATTCAATCCATGCGTCCAGCCCAGGTCAAGGAAATAAGACTGCGACTCGTCCGTCAAGCCGACGGCATGTTTCGTTATGTTCAATTCCTTGTTGACTATCTCTGCAGCCAAAGGCAGGGGAAGCTGGTCAAGCAGGCCGTAGACTATCTACCGGACAGTCTCTACGCAACCTACGCCTTGACACTGCGTCGCATACCGCACACCGACAGGCACTATGCAAGGGCGGCTCTTCTTTGGCTCAGCTACTCCATGCGTGCTCTACCTTTGTCGGTGTTGGCCGACTTTCTTGTGGTCGAAGAAGGCATGGAGACCTTGAGATACGACGATCGTCTCCCGGAGCCCGAGTTTCTACTAGAGATCTGTCAAGGTTTGATCGAGACGGATGTTGAAACTGGTAACGTCCGACTGGCCCACGCCTCAGTACGTGCTTTCCTGACGTCGGACAACATTCTCGAGACGGACGCTAGATACTTTGCTCTCAACGACGTCGAGGCCACTCGACTGATCATCCGCAGATGCTTGACTGTCGTCATGTTCAGAGAACACGCAGACGGCTATGTTCGTCGGAGGGATCTAGCAAAGATACTGGATCGCGAGTACTCAATCTACGACTATGCCGCCACTCGCTGGGCCATGCATGCAGGCGATACGACAAGATTCCCAACGTCTGCGTGGACACAGTCTGACCTGCAATGGGTAATGCGCTTCTTCAACACATACATGGACAACGATCGTCATGGCAGTTTCGGCTTCTGGGTTCGTTATCTGCTGCCAGATCTCCCCGAGCACAACGTCAAGATCACGCAGCCGTTGTACTACGCTGCGTCCTTCGGAATCATCCCGGTCTTACAACACATGTTCGATTCTGGACTTGTCAGCACGAACCAGACTGCGAATGATAGTCCTGGGCAGCACAGGCGTGCGCTCTACGATATCGACGCCATAGGCGGTAGGAACGAGTCAACGGCACTACATGTGGCTTGTTTTAGGGGTTACAGGGAGG
>Ga0058703_1000341_pt1 | contig 10426 bp, 4 predicted proteins | sample AgamicMgMae_FD_83782 | JGI IMG/M metagenome (GOLD analysis project Ga0058703, IMG submission 83782) | Agave microbial communities from Guanajuato, Mexico - Mg.Ma.e | ecosystem: Host-associated > Plants > Phyllosphere > Phylloplane/Leaf | place: Guanajuato, Mexico | collected 2012-06-04
ATAGATAGCATTCATCATGTTGAGAAACACACTTGGCTGCACCGTATCCTTCGCTGCGGGACATCTATCGATCTTCGTGAATTCTGATATTCAGTAGTCATAATCCTGCTCTGTAATTATATTATACACATAAACCCCGATCGCCATCGCCATGCAGAAACCCTCCCTTCATTCCAAAAGCAGACCGACGTGCTCGCTTCAATCGACCTCCCACTCTTTGGCAATACTCTCTTGACCACCTCGACCTTTGCATCTGAATAATGATACGTGTCCGTCGTTTACAGATGAGCAGGCGAGCATCATGCGATGAGGGTGAAAGGCAGTCGCTGCGATTGGCGTTGCGCGGTGAGACGACAATACGCTGCTGTGTAAAAAGTTGCTAAAAGGCTCGATCGTCGACAGCGGCTTCGAGCGCGAGGCGTCTGCCGCTACGTCCTGGGTGTTGAAGACGCGGACCGCGTTGTGAGATGAACCACTGCGAAGTTATTAGTATACCATCTCTGACAAACTTGACCGTGACGACTTACGTTGCAAACACAGGAGCGTGTTCATGCACGCTCAGCGTTCGGCAGGTTCCTACACCCCCCTCGCCTTTACCCTTGACCACGCCAACGCTTCTGTCCATACGAATGTCCCATAGTCTGACCGGTCCTGCGCGTTCGGCCGAGATGAGCTCACGCATGCCACCTCGTTGCAGATGGCACCCAACAATCCATCCCTTGTGTTCCTTCCACACCTTGACCATGCTCTCATTGGGTCTGTTACGCTGGTCATAGACACGCACGGCACCGTCACCGAAGCCGGCGACAAAGACATTGCCTTCGACTTGATCAGATGTGAGACTGGTGATGTTGCTGCCAGATCGCGCCGGAATGTCTGAAATACAATGCTCGGTACCGGCTTGCCATACGCGAATGACCCTCAAGTCACCGGCGACCAATAACCGACCTTGACCTTGTTGCCAGTCAAATACGAGACCTGCATTGTGTGTGCTGTCGACCAAATCTGTCAGGGCTCGGAAGCTGGACGCAAGCTCGATCTTCTTCCTGTCGTCGTAGTTTCGATATATCTTCACCACTCCGTCAGAGCTACCAATCATGAGCAAGGCCACATCGTCCTCATTGATGAACCTCAAGTCAGTTATGCGACTACCGGCAGGGTTTGTGTTGCTAAATCTCGCCAGCCTCTGCTCGCGCGCCCAGTCCCATACTGTGACTCCGTCACGGTCATCAGCGACAACGAGGTGATTCTCAAACTGATGAAAGATCATCTTGGTAGTGGCAGCTCCATTGGCAAGCACACCGGCAGGTACATTCCAACGGCCATTCGCAGCCATGTCCTTAAGCGGCTGAGTTGACAGCATGATTCTGTCGTTGCGGCTGCGTCGCCATATACGCTCATTGAAATCGATCGAGCCCGGCTCTTCGGTCTCCGGCGACCTCATTTGTGGCTCTCGAAAATATGACGCAGACCACTTGAAGAAACTCGAGGTCAGAGGCAGTTCAGGTGCCTTTGTCAAATCTCGAGGCTCGAACCCGCGGACCGATGGTGCTTTTGCCTCGATGTATCTACTGTTGGCTGGGTGAGGATCGCTCGCATCCGGTGGCTTTGACCACTCCGAAGGCATCTGCGATCGTTGTCTCACGTGTTGGGGGCCACGGAGCGAAGATGGAGTAGATTCTTTGAGACCCGGTGGACCAGGCGTAGGTGGATCACCTTTCTCCTTGGAAGCACCGAAGGCTGCAAGATTTGCAATAGATGCTGCCATGCTTGCCGTGCGCCTCAGTCCAGCGGAGAAGTAGCCCTCTCCATGCTTCGAGCTTGAAGAAGGTGTCGGCGACGGTGGGCCTCTTTGCAAATCTCCTCTCGAATGATGTCTAGAGACATCTAGAGGTTGCGATGCAAGCATAGCAGTCTGCCGCTCGTGCTGCACAAGATCATCCATTACTTTGGTAGCGCTGCGACCCAGCTGGCCATTGAACAATGCTTCAAGTACGTAGTCGAGTATGATGCACGTGTTTTGCGCAATTTCTGGGTGGGGATCGGCACTCAACGTGAGCACTTGACGCCATAACGCTGCAAAGACATTCTGCGATGGTGTGTACGACGATGCAGATGAAGAGTTCCGCTGTATGTGTTCTGGAGATTCCGATCCTGAATGGGAAGTACGTCGGTCGAAAGAGCCATTCAGCTCGATGCTGGACCGAGATGGGACTTGCTTCTTACGCTCATCTACCATCTCGTTGAATGCAGCAACTACGAAACGAGCTTTGTAGCGATGAACAAAGGTCGAGAGGAAGACGAGATATTCCTTGCGGACCATGACATTGCCATCGTTAGCAGCCGAGACCAAGTTCCCAGCAATCTCCGACTCAATCTCAGCAACCTGATCAGTCAAGTCCGGAATTCCAATAAAATTAGTGAGTGCTGTCAGCATGGCCGTTCTGACTTCTGGAACAGCATCATCACCTAGTTGACACAGTCTCAAGTGAGCTTGTATACGGACTCCGTGCCATTTCGCTTCTGGAAAGTCTTTCCACAGCATTCCAATGCACAGGCACGCGTGTTGTCGAAGAAGAGGATGTTGAAAATTACTCAGGTGGACCATCAAGTGCTCCATAAGCTCAGGGTTCGAAGACAGACAGACGTTCTGCGCGGGTCTAAAGTCCTTGCAAAACATGCTGATGATATACGCGCACATAGCGCGATGCTCCTCTTCGCTAGATGACATGTTGATCGGGAATTGTGGGTTCAGAATGTTGATGAAATATTGATACCCATTGTCCTTGAGTAGGTCGCCCTGGCAAGTCTGATCGATAGCCAGAATTCGAGCCCAGATGAAAACCATGACTGGCTTGAGCTCTTGTGCTTGAGATTGCAACAGCTTGAGGACGTACGGGAAAATGCCAATACTCAAAGCCAGGTTGACTGCCCAAGGGCCAAGATCCAAGAACCTGCTGAGAAGGATCAAGGCTCGCAGTCGGTGAACCTGACTAAGCAGCACTTGTAGCACTATGGGCAGTTGCTCTGGGATCTTTTGTTCCAGAGCGCCTTGAGTCAGATAAACTTCAAACGCTGTAAGCTGTTGCGCAAAGAAGTCGGAATGTCTGTATTCCAGTTCTTGGTTGTCGCGACCCATCTCGATCAGCTTTGGCAATTGCTGCAAGATATTCTCGAGAGCATAGTCCCAGCTTTGCCATAACGGATGGCTGTGGGTATCGGGTATTTCGGGATGGCACTGAGGATGACAGTGATAGACTCGCATGATTCTCTGTGCGAGGAGAAAGTTCCTGAAAAGGGCTGCGACCATTAAATCCTGTCTGAAAAGTTTCTTAAACAATGGTTTCGGTAGAGAATTCCATGCAATGGTATCGGTGATGGCAGTGAATATCCAGTTCAGTTCTCCCAGCGGTGTTCTTCGCTCCGAGATCTTCCCCGGTATATGTCTGCCTTCCTCCAGTGAGGGTCCCAGTGGAAGCGGGTTCTGCAGGATGTAAAACCGCACAGCCATTTCTATTGGCGTGGTGAGACATGACGTGAACAAATCAGCAGGGAGATCGGGATTTGAGGGGAGCACTTCGTTTTCTTTGCAAGCTGCGAGGTGTATGCAATCGCTATAGTTCACGAGTGCAACAGTTGGATCCTTCCGCTTGGCTTCGTTCTGCTCGGCTTCGTGCTTCTTGACAAAGTTGTGGAAGTTTTTGATGATCAGGCCGGCAGATGAGCAGTCGTAGAGAAATAGGCCAGGTGCACCAAGCCAGCTCTGAAGATCGTATAACGTGATGGGGATGTATTGAGTAAAGGAACGGTTGAAGACCCAAATCTCACCGGCTTGTGTAGGACGAGGCACACCATGACCATTGTAGTAGAACAAGATTCTCTCGTCTTTGGAAGTGCGTCGAAGGGTGGTGCAGAATTTCTTCATGTCATCCACACTAGGATCCATCACCAACTTATAGCGTGTTCTCATGCTCAGACCTTCAAATTGAGCTTGCAAGGCTTTGCCTATAGCGGATGTGACACCACTTTGCCCTGAGCCTGAAGACGTATCTGTCATGGGATCTATCCAGCATTCCATTCTTGCGCATGGATCTGTCTTGATCACATCAGGAGGATCAACGCCGACATTGAGACATACTGCAAGCAATGCGCCGACAGTTTTGAGTCGATCTCTCATGCGCCATTCCTGTACTTGGAATCCGGTCTCTTTTGCTTTGCCAGCAGTCTCGTGTCGCTTGTCTGTCCAGTACATGAAGAAGTTCCTTGCCAAAGCAGAGGTCTGTTCTTCGTTGGTCAATTGAGACTCCCAGCCATGACGCATCTTGACATTCGCCGGGTGGACTTCCCGGTCATCTTCTTCTTCTTCTCCCTCGTCTTCATCGTCAGTCTCTTCCTCCTCTTCGTTCCCATTGAAGTTGTGACCTCTGCTAGGACCGTAATCGCTTTTTGCTCTTATGGTGAGCGGGCGATCGGACTTTCTCCCCAAGCTCTCCATCGAAGTCGTGGACACGGTCACTGGAGGTGCTCCGGCCGTGGCAACACGATCTCTCTCTTCCTCTGGGCTTGTCCGCGATATGTTTTGTAGAAAGGCCTCATCGGGCGCATGGGATCCGGCGTGATTGCGAAGGGTTGATTGATGCGAGCCATCAAAGTATTGGGCATGTGACCCATTTCCGTTCATGTCTGACATTGTTTCGAGTGGCTCCTATGTGTGTATCCAGCGCGCAGACTGCCATTCAACATCCGTCGAACTCCTTGACCACTTGAACATTGCCCGCCTCGAATGCCTGGTGGAGCAGGCGCAGGCTGTTCGATATCGCGAGCACACCGCCGACGACCGATATCCATATACCTGATTGACTTTGAGGTGAAAATGCTACAGTCGCCCGCTGAAACGCCCGTGCTTGAATTTACAATACGTCGTTTCCACGAGGGTTAGTGAAGCTCTGGTGAGCAGTTTGAGCAGCTTTCGGCCAACAAGCGGCGGCAGGTGCGTGATGCACTACAGTGTGATGCCCGTGATTATCACGAGTCAGCAGCGTGATTAGATAAGATGTGATTCGAGGGTTCTGAGTCCTGACTACTGACAGGTGCTGGTGTTGCTGCACATGCACGCTCCGCTCCGCTCCGGTTTCGACCGCCGGGACCTCAACGGGACCCGCTTTTGACCAGCCGCGACCCACCAAATGTCCAGCCACCGGCCACGGCCACGGCCAGCTTCTCCTCCTCCTCACGCGACGAACGATTTCGAGCATTCACTGGCGATCAAGACGCGACTTCTATAGTCACTCACTCTGTCACGATTGCAAGCAGGAGAAAACGGGGTATTGCATGTTCTGAGGCCCCATATGCTGACACCACAGTTCATTCAGACCGCTGCGTGAGATGACCGGAGCATGCCAATTCTCGTGAACATCCATCTTGTAGTGTAATTAAGGTCTTGTTCCCTCAAATTCCGCACAGTCTCCCGCGATGAGCAGTGACCAGAAAACACTGCAGTGCGGTTGCAGACTTGCAGTGCAGTCGGCTCTTGAAGCTACCTAGGTAGGTACGGGTCTTTCTCACCACGCGTGGATTCTGGAATCGGAGGACCGTTTTCATTCAACGTTGCGTGAGCGTATCCAATCAGCGTTGAATGTTCGTGATTGAGAGTGCTTGTAGTAGGGAAATGCAGTGATAAGTTACGTGATCGAGGCAGTATCGGTGGACGTTCCGGCAGGTGTTCAGTCCATCGTGGGTGTAATTAGCGTGGACCAAGTCTTGCGGTCGCGCAAGCAAGATAATCCAACATACTTTCCTGCCTTGCTAATTATTCCATCTCAATTCCGACACACCTGTCGACTTTCAACTTTCAATCGCCTACTCTCTCCCTGGACTCCTTTGCACACTCGCTTCCGTCGCTGTATTGCAAGATAATGCCTCTTTAATTTATTTCGGACAATCGAAGCCCGAAACTAAGGTACAGGCGACTCGTCCGTCGACACGATCGACTTACACCACGACACGATTTGCCAGCATTCGCTAGCTACAGACGACTCAGTGTCGTGTTCGCATCGCGACACCATCTTGACAGCATATACACGTCGTCGCATGATTGATATTTGAGCGTCTACGACGTCTTCGGCAGCCCGCCCGCGGCCATGTCGTTCTTCTTTAAATCATCCAAGAGTAAACAACAGCCACCACCGAGTGCGCTACCGCAAGCTACAAGAAATCTGAAGAGCTCGGAGGGACCCATTCCTGGACCTGGACCGAGTAACACGACAGTGCCTGCTCTGAACGGAGTTTCTGCAAGAGATGGAACACGACCAAAATCTCCCCCGAATGGGGTAAGCGCGAATGGATCGATCAATTCGAATCTGATGGAAAAGGCGCCAAATCGGAGCGTTGATGAGGGCGATGCCTCATTCGAGAAAATCGCCGTCACGCCTAGTCCAGAGCAGAAGTCAATGCGCGATAGAAGCGATAGTGACTACAGAGGACCACCGGTAAGTACCCAGCAGTCTTGCCTTCTTCACAAGCAAGTCCTTGTCGCAGGACACTGGACAGCCGAGGATCCCAAATCTATTCCATTGTCCCATTCGCATACGTCCTTCATTGTGTTCAAGTGCTGACAATCATCTTCCAGCAGAGTCGTATGCCAATAGCAGCTCCCAACAGACCCGCTCCAGATCCTTCACCGTATCCATGGTCTCAGCGCCAGCTCACATATTCCACGCCACACGCGAACCCCTTTCCGAGATATGGTGCCGCCGTCAATTCTGTCGCCTCAAGAGATGGGTCAATCTTCATCATGGGCGGTCTGACCAATGGTTCGGCAGTCAAGGGCGATCTCTGGATAATCGAGGCTGGCGCCGTTAGTAATTTGAACTGCTTCCCTGTACAGACGACTTCGGAGGGCCCCGGCCCAAGAGTCGGTCACGCCAGTTTACTGGTTGGTAATGCGTTCATCGTCTTTGGTGGTGACACCAAGACCGAGGAAAGCGACCTGCTCGATGATACGTTATATCTTTTGAACACATGTAAGTACAAAACTTTGTCGCGCGAGCGATAACAAACTGGACAGGTGAGGGGCCAGCGTGCCTCTTTTTAGCTCCATGCCTTCCTTCCTGTATGTTTCTGACATTCCGCAGCTACCAAGCAGTGGTCGAGAGCAGCTCCTGCTGGACAGCGACCCTCAGGCCGATACGGTCACACTTTGAACATCCTCGGCTCTAAAATCTACATATTCGGAGGCCAAGTCGAAGGCTACTTCTTCAACGACCTTGTCGCGTTTGACCTGAACGCCCTGCAGCAAGCTAGCAACAGATGGGAGACTCTGATCCAGAGCACGATCAATGGCGGTCCACCACATGGACAAATCCCGCCTGCTCGTACAAACCACTCCATGATCACCTGGAACGATCGTCTCTATCTCTTTGGTGGAACTGATGGCATCACTTGGTTCAACGACGTCTGGTCCTTTGATCCTCGCACAAACTCGTGGACTCAACTTGAATGCATCGGTTATATTCCTAGCGCCAGAGAAGGCCATGCTTCGGCTCTTGTTGGAGATGTCATGTACGTATTTGGTGGTAGGACTGAGGAAGGTCAGGACTTAGGCGACCTTGCTGCATTCCGAATCTCATCACGAAGATGGTATACCTTCCAGAACATGGGCCCTTCTCCTTCACCTCGCTCCGGTCACAGCATGACAGCTCTTGGTAAGAGTATAGTCATTCTCGCTGGAGAGCCAAGCTCTGCTCCACGAGATGTCGGTGAGCTCAGCTTGGCCTATTACCTCGACACCAGCAAAATCAGGTATCCTTCAGATGCTCATTCCCAGATCCCAGTAGACCAGCGAATGCAGGCTGCCAGGAGACCAAGTGGGGAGAAGGTCGGAATTCAGCAGCCGCGGCCTGGTTTCCAGTCACCTCCCAGACAACTTGAGCAAGGTTCACTGTCGGGGCCTATACCAGGGCAAATGCAAAATCCATCGCCAGGTCAGATGCAAGGTCCTTTTCCCGGTCAAATGCAGGGTCCTACGCCAGGCCATCCAAACGGATCAGGTTCGCCTTCCATGCGGGACATGGCAAACGGCGGCTCCCGCCTTCCAAGAGCTCCTGGAAATACGCAACAGCCGCAATCACAATTTGCATCTTTCCAGCAACACAACCCGCAGAGATCCTTGTCTCCACAGCAGTCTGCAAATGGTTTCCCAACAACCAGACAGCCATCTCGTACGGAACACTCAAAGAGTCCGTCGCTCGAGAATCAAGGACGACCAAGCACCGAGGCTTTGGTACGCGGGATGGGTCCTGCTTTGGCTGGTACTGACTCGACTATGCGGGAACGGGCGCCAACCGATCAAGCGATCAGCGTGCAAGATGAACCAAGTGAAATGCTGGACGAGTCGTCTGTGCCTACACCCAAGCCACAGACCTACCAGCCAATGCCTCCTACCGGGGGTGTCATTGGCTCAGGCTCAGTTCCACCTTCACGAACGTCTTCTCGAGCCGCGCGTCAACAGCCATCCTTGGACACAGTCGACGCTCCTCGAGCATCACTTGACAGACAAGCACCTGTCAATCCTCCGCGAACGTCGCTTGATAAGCAGACCCCTGCAGCACAGTCCACGAACCCTTCTGATAAGCAGATACCCGCAACTGGCCGTGCCGATCCACTTCAGGAAAGAGAAAGAGATCTTGCGGTGGAAAGCGGTGTCAACACGTCGTCTGCAGTAGTACAGCCGCATGCAGGGCTCACCAGAGAGCTCGAATCGGAAAGGAGCAAAAACGTATGGTATGCTTCGGAGCTTGCGTTGGCACGAAAGGCGGGATATGCACCTTCGACGAACTCTGCTCTCTTGGAAGAGAAAGGTTCGGAAAATGTGGGTGAGACCGACAGGCCGCTCGTCGAAGCATTGCTAAAGATGCGAGCCGAATTGATGAGAGTCCAAACCTCAATCGAGGAGCAGGCTAGATCTACTTCGGAACGCATTGCTCAGGTCGAAAAGCAACGAGATGCGGCAGTCAACGAAGCCGTCTTCGCTAAAGCTAAACTTGCAGCTCAAGGTGGGAACAATTCGGATGCTGGTTATGATACTAATGCAGACCATGATCGCTCGCTTGAGCTCAACCGCAAGCTGGCCGCATCGATTGCTGCTCACGGCGAGTTATCCAAGCAAATGGAAAACCTCTATCATGAAAAGGAAGCGGAAAGGCAAGCTAGGCAGATGGCTGAGGAGAGTGCCGAGACAGCTCATAAACGCATCACTGAACTGGACTCAACTCGTCAAGGTCATGCCTCCGAACTGGAAAGCTTGCGAAGTGCGCTTCACGAGGCACAGCGTCTCTCTCGGGAGCACGCAGCTTCTTCTACTGAAGCTGTGAATGCGCATAAGCTTTTGCAAGTTGATCACAATGAGCGAGGGATCAAGCTTGATGCTGCTACAGAACAGATCACCAGCCACAACAATATCCTCGATTCACTTCAAGCTGCGATCACTGCATCCACCGAAAAGGCTGACCTGATGCAGCAGAAGCTCGACAGCGAGCGTCAGCAGAGGGAGGAACTCCAAGCGAAACACACTCAACTCAAAGCCCAGCATGAGGACAGCATTTCCGAGTTGGACAGAACCGCCCGGCAGCTTCAGGATGCTCAGGAAGTGGCCGAGAAGCATGCCAATGAAGCCCGCACACACAGGCAAGCCATTCTCGAAGGATTCGGCCGCTCAAGAGCTATCAGTGTCAACGGCACAAGTGCTAATGACGAACGTGTTGCAATTCTACAGCAACAGGTCGAGAGTGCCAACGCCTTGGCCAAACAGAACCAGGTCGCTGCTGACTCGGCTTCTGAGAAGCTTCGACGCGCCGAAGAGCGTATTGCTGGTCTGGAAGCTTACCAAGAGCAGTCCAGCCGCGACGGTCTCGGTATGCGCAAGCAATTGCAGTCTGCATTGCGTGAAGCCCGGTCTCTGAACGAAGAAAAGACCAGATTGCTTGCTGAAGTCCAACAGCACCAGCTCGAAACCAACGCCATCACCGTCCAGCACAGTGCTCTAAAGGACATCTTGTCCGAGCGTGGTGTCAATGCTACTGACATGCGCAAGTCGCGTGTGCTCGACTCGCCCTCGTCTGCTCGTTTTGGCGCAGCAACTCCTGACACGTATCGCGTCCGTGAACTCGAGCAGCAGCTCGAGGCCTCGAGCAAGGCGCATGAAGAGGTCAAGGCACACATGGACGAATTGCACGAGCGCGACAACACCACCAGGAGAGAATATGAAGAGAAGTTGACCGCCCTCGACAATGATCACCAAGCCGCGGTCAAGTATCTCCGCGGTACCGAGAAAATGCTGAGTAAGATGAAGCAGGAGTTGCAACGGGTCAAGGGTCAATCTGCTGAGTATCTGGAAGAGCTTGAAACACTTCGAACAAAGTCCGCTTCA
>Ga0058703_1000345_pt1 | contig 10374 bp, 13 predicted proteins | sample AgamicMgMae_FD_83782 | JGI IMG/M metagenome (GOLD analysis project Ga0058703, IMG submission 83782) | Agave microbial communities from Guanajuato, Mexico - Mg.Ma.e | ecosystem: Host-associated > Plants > Phyllosphere > Phylloplane/Leaf | place: Guanajuato, Mexico | collected 2012-06-04
CGATCAAGTGTACGAGTGTGAGGAGACTCTGTTGAATACTGCATAAGCATCTGATCATGCGGCCGATGTAGAGAGCGGCACTTACCGTCATCGTCGAGATTAGCGGCTCCAGTCCGAGTGGCTTCGGCCGGCTGCGTCACAACAGGTGTAGTAGTCGGCGCCACCACAGTGGTCGTCTGAGATTGAGCGATGTCGGAACGCCTCTGCTGATCACGAGCATCGCGGTCCTCCTTAAGAGACTGCATGCGGGCATCACGTTCAAGCTTCTCTTGATTCCGGCGAGCGCGCTCCTCAGCCTTGAGCTGGGCTCTCTCTTCAGACTTCTTGAGCTTCTCGGCATCCCTGGCGTTCCGCTCCCGCATCTTCTCCTCATCTTATCAACAGTTAGTAGACAACACCTTACTGAGTCGAGCGAAGACCAAATACCTCTGATGCGTTTCTGCTCAGCCTTCTCGGCACGCAGCCTCTGCTTCTCCTCCTCCTCTTTGGCTCTCCGTTCCTCCATATCGCGCTTGATTTCCTCGTCGCGAGCACGCTGCTTCTCAGCGGTAGCAGTAATCTCGTCGAGAGTCGGTTGCATACGAGTAAGTGCAATGGCATCTATCTCGGACTGGTCCATGTACTTGCCACCACCGAGGTGGACTTTGCCGTGGGTAAGCATGCGCTTGTCCTGGCTCACCTGCATGTCTGCAGCTGCCTTCTCTTGGGCTTTCGCTTCCCATTCCTTCTGCATAGCGGGTGGAACTTTGCCGGTCTCTGCAAACACCTTTTCGTCCATTGCCGTGAGCCTAGCCTGCACACGTTCTTGTGCAAGTGTAAGTACATTGTTACGATCTGCAGTTCGCTTCTTCATGTCGATTCCCTTGAGCCTGTCGTTGAAGTGACTCATTTGGTATCTGATACGATTGGCCTGTGCCTCGTCGTCGGAGTCGTCCTCGTCGACATCTTGACCGGCGATGGAAGCACGGAAGCTGCGGTATTTCATAGACATGCGGTTGTTGTGTTGACTAGGAGCGGATGCGGTACCGTAATGCTCACGGTATGCATAGCCACCATCATCGTCAATCTTGGCAAGACGTTCCGCGGCAAGCTTGGTGGCCAAGTCATGCAGACCAGGATACTGATCGATACCAGCATTAGCCGGGGCGCCCGAGTTTGCAATGCCCTGCTTCTTTTGATTCTCATAAATGGCCTTTGCCATGATGGTGGATGCAGCGCGTAGTGCGTCCGCCTTGCGCTTTTCCTCGACTTCAATGGCGATCGGTGGATGCTCTGTATACATCTCACGCTTCATGCTAGGGACACGAGCCCCTTCGGCGGCGGTGGATGCGGATCGATTGACATTAGCATTGGAAGCGCGAGAGACGGACTTGACACCCGAAACACCACGCGAAATGGAAGTAGTGGCAGCCAGTAGAGCTTTCGAGCGACCCTCATCAGTATAGCCATAGTCAAGCTGAGGACCAAGCTTTCCCGATTTGCCCATAGCAATACTGGCAGCATGGTGTCCAGGCGCACTGTAGCCAGGGTGCCATACATCGACCTTCCCACCATCCTTAGAGGCAAGCAAGGCGGCTTTTCCGGCAGACTTCGAGAGGCTCGCGCCACTAGCATTCGCCTCTAGACCATGACTTGGGTAACTGGGCAATGTGTGAGGTTGTGCATATTTAAGTGATTGGGCAGCGCCTAAAATCGAAACGTTAGCCGGAGACCGTGCGCTTCTGAGGACAGCGGCAAATATAACTTACTAGCGGCCGATAACTTTCCATCGGGACCGAGAGGATTGACCTGCGATTGGGACGAATACGTGGAAGACTTTGACTGGCGGCCCTGCAGTTTGCTGCTGTGCGCCGCAGGGTCAGGGCAGGGCACCTCGCCCGCATGTGCGTTCTGATATGAGCTCATGATCGATGGAGCATACGGTATCCGACCCCAATATCCAAGAAGAAGGACACAATGGATTGAAGTCAATTGATGTTGAAGGTATGCGCAAAATGAAGATACGAGACGCGGAAACGGAGGGCCGAAAGATTGGCGATGGCGGGAAGCTCCATCGTAGTTCTAGGTCGAGCGTGAATGCTGCGGGCCCGGGAAAATGATGGCACAGTAACCGAAGCCCGTTAATGGCTTCACAGCTTCTGATTGGTTGAAATCAAATAACGTCACAATGTAATCATTCCCGTGCACCTCAATATCGCTCGGTCGCGTACTGTACGAGACACAAAGAAGTGAAGAGACATCGGCTATCACGATATAACAAGTCAGTGCGTCCATATCATCTCGCTACGAATAGAGCAGCGGGTTCATTGTGACAGAGTACTTCGTTCTGATCACGAGTACTCGTAGTGTTCTAGCAAAGCCTTGAACTCCGGCGCGGCGTCTTTAGCATTCCATGAATTCTGTCAACAATGGCTATAAATATGTGACAAGCAGCTCATAGGAATTTAAGAGAAGCGTAACAACGACTAGCTCTCTACTCCTTCATCTGGAGCTGCCGCTGCTGCTGCCGCTGCTGCTGCATTTGTTCCACGCCACACATTACCTCTTCCCTCTGTACTCTCGAGCTGCAGAGTCCATTTCATTGTGGTCATACGTCGTTTTTCTCGTGGCTAGCTTAGTCACTCTTCAGTCTTTCCATTCCCTCCCTATCCGAGGGAACTGCCAGCAGCCCTGTCGGGTTTCCTGCCCCATACCACAGAACTTGCTTATGGTGTCAGCTCTGAACGTGTGGAAGAGTGCGACGGACTCACACGTCGTGGTAGGCGTGTATGCTTCTGTCGCGTAGTGCTTGTCGCATTTGAGCCACGTAAACCATGACTTCTTCATGCTGCCAGCCAAGGTACTTGGTGAGAAGATACATACACCACCCTTCCACGCCTTGCACCCAGTTGAGTCTGTTGTAAAGACCAATGTCCTTGAGCCGAGGATCCTTACTCCAGCCGCCAATCGGCCACTTGAAACGATGCTCCACAACGTCCTCGAAGCCGGCATCGATCAAGCCCTGTTTGCTCTCGTCAACAGTGTTCATCGACTTTCCGAACCTGTCAGCCGCTTCCATTGCCACCTTGCCCCACTTTGTGAAGATATGGTCGGCAGTGACTGTGCCATCGTCAGATTTTATGATGATGCTTGTTTCAGCCTGTTCGACATAGGCGCCCGGTTTAAGATGTCTAAGATGTTTAATCAGCGGGAACAACAACCCTAGCGGTCCCAATGACCGTACTTCATGATTTCCTGGTAGAACTTGGGCCAATTCGCGACACTGCCGTAGAAGCCGCGTACGTGGATGAAATCGAAGCTGTCCTTGGTGTAGACCCATTCGGCGCAAGCATCATCAACTTCGAATTGGAGATTCGGTGGGACTTCGCGAGGTTGAATTGGTGACAAGTCGGTGCCTATGACTTGGCAATTCGGAAAGAGATCGGCAAAATCACTTTGTGTTAATTAGCCTCGTCAAGTTTTCCGATCACGAAGGACATGAGAAGGACATGACAGGCTCACATAGCCCCAAATACCAGTGCCGGTCCCAACGTCTAGGCATCTTTTTGGCTTCTTTGTGATGGGGGCCATGTAGAGCTTACCACCCATCATGATGTTGAAGATATGATGACTGTCTGAGGTCAGCGATGGGATTGAGATGGGGGGGCCGCGGAAGACGTGCGAGATGTCGAGCTGATCGGCCTGCTGCTCATCATTGGGGCCCCTGCAAACAGGCCTTCAACCGATTGCTCATCATAGTCGGATTTAGGTTCCATTACCAGTATTCACCTGCACGATATGCATGGTAGCGGCGTCCATTCTCGTAGTGATATTCCCATATTGCAGATCTCAAGGTCTCCGTTGCACTGGTATGTAAGGTCAAATGAAAGTTCAAGGAAGATCACTCATTGGATACGCACGATTCAAGATCGCCGCCGTCATCGTAAGCCGAGTCGGAATCCCAATCGTCCTATTGTAGAGTAATAAGCATGCGCCAGGATATCCAGGGGAACAAACCGAGCATACGATTGGAATATTGACATCGTGCTGACTATTGGCCATGGTCCCTAGGGGAACGGGTTGCAGCAATAGAGCAACGGATCTCTTGGGCGCCAAAAGAATGGACTTGTGGTGCGGCGAGAACACGGAGTAGAGGGGTCACGGCCACATATAGATGAAGTATCCAGATGACGAGGCAAGTTGCAGCTCTTTCGATAAAGATGTTGATTTTAAATGATCATAGTCGCGTGACTCGTGTAGAGATAGCGTTGGCAATGGTTTGCACCAGCGCAACAACAATCTCACACGAGTGGGATGGCTGGCGCCTAGTTACAAGTATGATATTGTGGCAACGATTCACTGGACAAAGCATTGTCAAGATCGCAACATGCTCGAGTGAAGTCGTCAAGAGATGGATATACTGGGCCTCGAAAAGAGGTGCGGAGCAGTGTTTGATAGAGTCTCTGATATTCCGCCCGGCCCAGCAGCCGCCGACATCAGCTACGGCCTTCAGCTTGAGGATCGGAGTTCGGCCGACTCTCGTTAGCTCTATTCAGCTCTACGACGTGGTCGTATGACTAAAGTACAGTCTATTTACAACGAGTGGGTAGAGGGTTCGAAGTATGGTCGAGGCTGAGGACCGATCTTGTTGACTTAGGAGTGCTCGATATACAATAGGGTCACGATTGAGTTCAATGTACAGTAGGTGAACAGCAGGATCGAATACACGTGATGACCGGCGATCTGGCTCTCCTTTGCTGCCACCCCTATACGGCGAGATTCTGCCAGACGACCGCATACGAATCCCGAGAATCCCGGTCTCGAGACCGCGACGAGATGCATTGAAAGCAATATAATTGCGAGCCAGAATTTAGAGACCAGAGATATCTTATGTTCTGTACCCTCAAGGTACAGTACGTGGTGCGTGGTCGAGAAGCGCGAAGTTAAAAGGGACGGAGTACGGACGACGACGGTTCTGGACTAGTAACCTGACCTGCCTTAGATACCCCACAAACCCACCTTTTTCTCAGCCCATGTTGACCCAGCCTCGAAGATCACTAAGATTACGAGTAGCGTCTTTCTCCCATCCTGCGTCTCCGAGTTGCATGATATTCTCGTGCGTTGATCGCTCTATCACCAGCAATCTCCAGGGTTGAATTTGGGGCTTCGAGATGGGTTTGGGAGTACTCGAAGACCATGCCTTGCAGCACGTACCCGGTAGGCGCCGCTGCATTACCTGCGAGACAATGTCTGCTAAACTGCACAAAGGCACGGCAAACATCTTGGAGAGTCACGACGCTCAGCTCTCATCTCCTAACGCGCTGGCTGGTGATCGTCTCAAGTACGATCGCAGCGGCAGAATACCAATACTACTCATTCCACAGCCGACAGATGACCCCAATGACCCTCTCAATCAACCACAATGGCAACGCGACTTCCAGCTTGCTGCCCTCTCCCTCATGGCCATTATCGCCACCGTTCTTTCGCCGATCCTCGCTGCCGATTCTCTCGTTATAGCGTTTCACTACAAACTTGACTTCGGCCAGATAGCACTGCTCACCGGATACCACCTACTGGCTGTCGGCATCACTGCCATTTTCTGCGTCCCTTCGGCCTGCTATTGGGGCAAGCGGCATCTCTACCTTGTAGGCGGCATTCTTGTCTGCGCGAGTACCGCCTGGGCCGGTTCGGCAGGGGGCAGCTACAAGAGTCTCCTTTGGGCGCGAGTGGTTCAGGGCATTGGGTGAGTCGCATGTGCATTTCGCCCCTGCTCGAGCGCTCATTGAAGCATGATAGTCTTGCACCTTTCGAGTCCCTCCTGAATGCGAGCGTCACCGATCTCTTCTTCGTCCACGTAAGCAACTAGCCCGCCTTCTACATTTGTCTTCCGTTGCTGACATGCCATGCTCGTCCAGGAGAGAGGCAAGCGTATGGCGCTTGCGAACCTATCTCTCTTTGGTGGTGCCTTTCTGGCGCCAGTCGTCGTCGGCAAACTGACCGCTACCTTGGGTTGGGAATGGTCCTTCAAAATTGTCGCCATCATCTCTGGTGCGCTCCTGCCTGTACTCTTCTTCTTCGTTCCGGAAACCGCCTACCGTCGGCCGATGGAGGCGACCTTGACCATGGTCGAACACAGCACCACTGATCGCGACGTCGTGGAGGCCAAAGGTTTCAGCGCTCACCAGTCCGAACACCACCCAGGTGATCCTCCGCCCGCAAAGGTCAGCTACGCCCGGACGCTGCTTCCCTTCAATGGCCGTAAGACGGACGAGAACTTTTTCGCAATCCTACTGAGGCCTTTTCCTCTACTGTTGCAGCCAGCCATCTCATGGGCGATGCTCATGCAGGGCACGCTCATTGGCTGGACCGTCTTCATCGGCATCGTGCTCGCCGCCATTCTACTTGGCCCTCCGCTGTGGTTCACATCAGTGCAGGTGGGGTATATGTATACAAGCGCATTCATCGGCGCGCTGGCCGGTTTCGTTGTGTGCGGCGTCGTCTCGGACTGGTCCGCCAAAGCAATGGCCAGAAGGAACAACGGCATTTATGAGGTACGTCTGTGACGCCACTGTCAGACGTCGATTCTGAGGCTTATTTATGCGACTACGAACATAGCCCGAGTTTCGTCTTGTACTCGTCATCCCTGCCCTGGTTTTTGGCTGCATGGGTCTATACGGCTTCGGCTACACTGCAGCAGATACATATCGCTACGGCTGGATCGGGCCTGAGGTCTTCTTTGGTTTCGAGGTCGCTGGAATGGTCTGCGCCGCCGTGGCGTCGGCCACGTATCTCTCCGATGCATATCGTAGGCACCTTGTTCCACTTGCAGTTCGCGGCTGTACTGACGGATTCGGTAACAGCACACATTGCGGTCGAGGCGTTTACTTGCTGCATCCTGTTCAAGAACGTATTCTCGTTTGGCATGACTTATCGTGGATATGACTGGCTCGTCATCAACGGGACGAAGCGCATCTTCATCATTGTTGCCAGTGCACAGGTTGCTGTTTGTGTGCTGACCATCCCGTTGTGTATGTCGTCAACCTGCTTCCGTGGTAGTCCGATGATGGTGAGAATGATAAAAGACCACCAGGCTAACGCACGCTTTGACTGCAGACTTGTTGGGCAAGCGCAATCGCTCGTTTTTCGCGAGGCACGATGTTCTTAAAATGCTTGGGCTTCGATAAATCACTTCACCATTGCTACGGTCGTTTAGCAGTCAGTTCTCCGGTGTTCATTCCTGCCAGATTTGATTCGTTCTACACGTAATTCAGAAGGAAGCGTTCCTTGGAGCTATACAACCATGTTCAAGCGACGTCCTCTTTTCCAGAGCTATAGATGTGCATAGTTACGGCATGGCTGGCTGTAGCACTTCGAACGCCAGGCACTTTGCTACTAAAAGATTGTACGAATGTCTTTGCGGCTGAACCATGGCTGCAGAGGGTCCGCCAAGTGGGGATGTATCGTAGAGCTGACCTTAGGTTGTCGTACTCCTAACATGGAAGCGAGCGGGTCCTAAAAAACTGTAAGATAGTGGAGCATCATCCTATCTTACCTTAGTTACCTTAGGTTCCTTCCACCCCTTCTTCTAGACGCGCTTCACTTCTTGATCATGGTCAACTGATATGCCTTGTTTGCCGCACCTCGCCAATTTGGCCCTCGCCGCTGCGTGTCCACGCTTCAATTAGACGTCGCAACGGACTCGACGGTGACGCGCCTTAGCAAACAACGCATCCTGGTAGGACCTTGCAGTCCTGATCTGGAACTCCCCGACAGATCTCTCCGATCCGAGTGACGTTGGCCAGACTGATGTCGGACCTTGAGAGTGCGCCTCTACGGAAGGCGTCTCTCAGCTCTGTCGCACATTCAACCTACACACATTTCTCTCGACGCAACGTTTTGACCGCAGCGGCCAGCTTGTGGATCATCTTCTCCCTCCATCCTGTCTACCTCTACCTCTCCAATACGACTTCCGCCACTTCCGCCTCCAATGTAAGAATCATCATAGCGATACCTCGAGCCTCGTCTTATACATTCTTAGTTCGCTCTCGAGGCACTCCCTCCACCTGTCTCAATCAATGCCACTTCCTCTCCGCCTACTCCGGCCTTTGCGTCCGGCACCGCACACAACTCGGACGGATCATCACTCGGTGATGATCCGCGACAAATCGATCGGACGGACGCCTTTGCCGACTTTGTACGCTCCCCTTCGTGCAATTTCTCCACGCTCGATCTGCATAAGCCATTTTCGCCTCTGTGTAGCGATAAAGAGAGCCTTTTAGATGCCATGACCGGCGGCGGCCGGATAGGCCTCGATGCCCCGTTTTCGCCTCGAGGATGCGACATGCGCTGGTTCCGTACCGATGAGCTCTGCAGTATCCTATCACGTTTTCACGAAATCACATTCATTGGCGATTCGATGGTGCGAAATCTAGCAGTGGCCATGAACATTCTTCTTCGAAAGGATCTCGTCAATGGACCTCGGACCACCTGGCTCGTGGACCCAGATGGCTTGGATTGCTCATGCGCAGCCGCCTTCTCGACGTCCAAATGTGTCTTCCATTCCATATTCAGCTCGACTCTTGCTTATGATCATGCTCCCGAAACCATGTTTTGCCCGAGGATCAGCACTGCCCCAATAGAATGTAAGAGCGCGGCCTAGACAACATGTCCATCCCCTTGACTGACGAGGGCACAGTTCAGACTGCACTGGAGTACCCTCTCGTGCCTGATCAGATTGGAGCGCTAGAAGCACACTTCCAGAGCCGAGACAAGCCCGCCAAGCCGCGTGCCTTTGTACTGGGACACGGCCTTTGGAATAAGCTCAACACCACTGCAACATTGGCCTGGACGAAACAGGTGCAAGACACTCTCATGGACAGGATGCCATACCTCTACGGCGAGCAGGAAGTGGTCCCAAAGCTCTTCGTGACGCCCAATGCCGCTGGGGAGTTGAAGCCGGACCAATTTATCGGTGAACAGGGCAATATCGTCTTGTCCAAATTCGAGCATGCAATAGGCCCAGCTGTACGGAACATGGGTTTCGATCATTTGGGGACTTACAACATGACAATCCAGGGTACCAGCCCGGATGGAACGTAAGACTCATGATGGCGAGGATGCGTGGCGATGCTGCTAACTACATGTCCAGGCATGGCGGTTACCGTGCTTCGCTTACCAAGGCAATGATGGTGTATAATTGGTTGAACGCCTTGGACACGAGTGGATACTGATGGGACTGCGGAAATTGTACGTTCATTGGGGGTGTGTATTTATTCGTGTAGTAGTACCGATCTCGAGGCTAGGCAAGCTTCAGAGGTGCTTTTTTGGTATAAAAAACGGTATCACCCATCTCGATTGGCGAGGCCGGTCGAGGTAGATATACATTTTGAAACATTGAACTACACAGTAACTCGTTTCATCACTTCGTCTTATGGCGGCCGTTTCACTGTACATGCCCCCTCACTGGCGCTAGTCGTAACTCGACCATGCTGCCCTGGGGACTGACTTCTTCTTCGGGTTAGTTCTACTCCACGCGAGCGCGGGGCTACGATCCCTCTTCCTCGCAGCTTCAGGTATCAGACCAGGCAGTTTTATGAAGCTTGTGCAGAAGAGCTGCTGCCACTTTTACTCCACAATAGAGTACTCGTACTGACCGTCTCGTGCCTCGTCGTTTTGACCTCCCACACACTCAATGCACTCGGCACAACGCCACTAGCATCCTTGCAGACCGGTAGATCGGCCTCAGAATAGACACGTCTTTGTTTGTTCGAACTCGGAGCAGGATTACGATAGTTCTACGTGTCGTCTGGAGTACAGGAGTCGCACACCCTTTGCCGTCTCTTTGTCCTGCTGCTCTTTCGCCTTGGCGTAATGGTGTAGCTTGTCCTCGTCTAGTTCAAAGACGCTCTTTGACATCAATAATTGACCTCCCGTCTCATCGTAGAGGCGCCGACATTGCCAAGCCGGCCAGCAATACGCTCTTCTGCCTCTCAAAGGTTCTCCTTCGACATTCCTGGCAGACGATCCTCAATCGACTTTCGAATCCTTTAGCATTCTACAACCTACCGCCTGCAAACGATAATGTCTACCGACGAGGACACCTCGCCCTCCAATCGGCCCCGCCGCTCCTCTATCGCCGATCTCTTCACTCGCCGCCCCGCTGATCCCATCCCCTCGCCTGGCCAAACCACCTCCACCTCTGCCACAACGAACGCAACCTCCGCTATCCCCCGTTCCCTCGGTGCCGCCGCAGGTACTGTTCCAATTGCGACCGCCATGGCCCACGCGCAGCACAACCGTCGCGTCAGCATCACATCGCTCGGACTCTCTGCTGGGCCGACTGGTATCAACAGTCGCATGGTTTCCGGCAGCAGCAGCAGCAGCAGCAGCAGCAGC
>Ga0058703_1000347_pt1 | contig 10352 bp, 4 predicted proteins | sample AgamicMgMae_FD_83782 | JGI IMG/M metagenome (GOLD analysis project Ga0058703, IMG submission 83782) | Agave microbial communities from Guanajuato, Mexico - Mg.Ma.e | ecosystem: Host-associated > Plants > Phyllosphere > Phylloplane/Leaf | place: Guanajuato, Mexico | collected 2012-06-04
GGCCCGGAGACGAGGAAGAAGCCGGCGGCCAGCCACCACATTGTCCTGTCGCACAGGAAGAGCCGCGTCTCCTCGTTGAGCAGCCATGTCTATTTGCGCCGACCCTCGTCGCTCCGCCGCTTGCGCAGCGCGAGCGAATCGACCGACGCGCGGCGCCGCTGCTGCTGTTGCTGCTCCTCCAAAAACCCCTGGCCCGCGCTATCCGCGTTGCTCGTAGCTTGATAAAAGTCGCTCTCGTCCAGCAAGCCACTACGCTCGAGCTCTTCGACCGCCTCCTCGATCATGGCATCCTCGTCCACAAACCGCAGCGCCAGCGCGCCCACCAAGCCGACGGCGCACAGCAGCCCGCCCAGGAACAAAAAGTAGCGATAGACGTCCACCTCGCCGCAGCTGCCGTCGGCTTTGCGCTCGCAGAGGACCCGCGCGCCCACCTGCGCCTGCCACATGCCGCTGAGGCCGAAGCTGGCGATGGGTGCCGCGACCGCGAAGCCGCGATGCGCGCCGCGTCCAAAGTTCTTGGCGCATGTGCTCACGGCGGCGAGGTACATGGCCGTCGTGCCGGAGCCGATACCGATGAAGGCAACGACCATGCACGCGAACGGGTAGCCACCCGAGGGCGGGGCGCCGCTGCGATAGGTGAGAGCGGCGAGGAGGTAGCCGCTACCGAAGAAGAGGGCGGAGAGAAAGGAGGTCGGGCGCGGACCATAGCGGTCGCAGATGAGACCGTAGAGTGGCACGGGCAGGTAGAGAGCGAGCTCAGCGACGACGGAGACAACGTTGATCTGATATTGCGTGTAAAGCAGGCGGGATTGAAAGAGATGGCCGTAGAGCGAAAAGGCCGTCAGGGAGCCGGCGCAAAGACTGAATCACGTCACTTTTAGCCCACGTTTTCCATGCACGATACTGCATCACCAACCAGGAGAAGATGGCCCACGTGAAGCTGCCAAATCGCACAATCTCACGTCGGAACCGTTTTCGGTCCCTGTCCTGAATGCCCTCTGCGACATCCTCGAAGAAGCGGGCGGCATGGTTGGGTTCTGGCCCAACCTTGCGCGGATTTGTACGCTGTGCATCTTCGAGTAGTGGCGTACGTTCATTGCCTGCCGGAAAGTCGAGCTTCTGGATATGGCTGCTTGGGTCATGCATTGCGCGCGGCAAACGGCCGTCCGAGGCGCGGGTCTTTCAAGGCGGGGATCTGATGTAGAATCTGAACCATGACTAGAACGAGGTTGGTCGGAGTTGCGTCCGGTCAGTCACCTTGCTTGCCCAATCCGGCCCTCTGACCGTGAAGAGATGGCGATCATTGAGGTGATGATTCATAAGTGCACCGGTCGGCCAAGGAAGGACTTCAAGTTGGATGCAGTTGGAAACTGAAGCACATTTGTCATGACTCGTCACCATAAACTCGCAGCGCCGGCCCGACGTAGTAAGACGACATCCGTCCGTCGGCCCTGAGAGATGCTACAATGAAAACCTACAACTTTCTGTATCCGCGGCCCCGCGCAAGTAGGACAAACGCCAGGACCCATTACTGGGCTCCTCGGCTGCTCCTCAACATCTCGCTAATCACATCCAGCAAAGCACGTGGGAGACTCTCTCATTAAGGACTTGAGCATTAGATGCTGATGTTCCCCGGATCATCTTCCTCGATGCTCATCAACCACATCTCTGTGCCAGGATCTCTGAGCACGCCCTTGTCCCCCGCCACCATGCCATCACCTTCACCTCTCTCCACCCACGCGCCCTCGAAGAGATCCTTGTAGATACGCCGAAAGTAGAGTTTCAGACTGCGTAAGCCACGGAGGTAGCCGCGATCGACGTCGGCAGCATGCGCGGGCGGACAGGCTACGCCATTGAGGTTGGTCGTCTCGGCCGTTACGCAGTTGGCAAAGTCGATTATCTTGAAATGAATGTCGCCAGTCGGCGTGGCATTCTTGGCTCGCAAATTGGGCGAATGCCTTCGATGCTTCTCCTTGTTCCCTCCATCGTAGATGAGGTAGAGGCTGCTGCCGTAAAAACGATACCCCGGCAAGCTGCGAGCCATACGATCAAGTTGATCGAGCTTCTCGAGCGCAAGAGGTATGAAGCGTTTGGCAGCATTGTGGTTGATCCCATCGTAAAAGAAGCTGGTTAGTACGTCCTGAAACTCCTTTCCGGCCTTCAAATCTCGTCCAAAGTATTTGTCTTTCCATACGTACTTCTTTTCTTTGACGTCCCAAGTCTGCATGCCGCAGATACGCACGCCAAGTTCTTTAGACGTCGTCTGTTTACACTTTCTTCGTTGAGATTTCTGCTTGTTCTCGTCTGCGTCAATACCGTACTGGCGAGTACCCATTTTTAGATCCAGACTGCACGGATTCGACATGCCGGCAGTCAAATCTTCCAGAAGTAAAAACTCCTCAAATCGTTGATCCGCCCTCAGCCGAGCTTCTTTAGGATTGGATGGAAGATCATCGTAGATGGAATAATCTGGTGGATCTTCGTCCCTGTTTATAGTCGGCACCTGACTCACAGTGTTTCCGTCGGGTTGTGATAGTGCTGGCCGTTGCCGAGGCGTCATCATAGTCTCGCTGTCTTCGCCCTGGGGCATTTCCAATTCTGGTGTCATGTCGAGCGAAGGCTTTACAACGCCTGGTAGATCGTTATCGACATCCATCGAAAAAACTGTGTCCTCGCCATCACCGAGTTGATCGCCATCTCCCAATTGATCTTCATAGTACACAAACTCGCTCCTCTGACCGCTGTCCAAGTCCTGTGCGTGTCTTCTCAGACCCGATCCAGAATACCGCCGTCGCATTGGTCGCTTAGACGGCTTCGCTGCTGGGACTTTATCGCCAAGGTTTAGCGGCACACTGTGATTCTGTGCTTTATAGAGTCCTTCAGAACTTCCGGAAGATCTAGGAAACTCACCAAGTAGTGCACTTGGTCGCGTGCGACCACTCGAAGACACTCGCCGGTCGCTTAGAAAGCTCTCGTCAAAGCTGGCACCTACCGGCGCTTTGCTCCTGTTGGAATCATTATTCATGACTGTGGACAGAGGTACCAAGAGATCCACCGGTGTACGAGGAGCGTCCGTGGTGCTGCGATTGAATTTGCGTGCCGTGCCCCGTCTTCGATGCTGATGTATTGGTGTCGGACCGAACACTTCTCTCATGACCGACTCCCGAAGCTGACGATTGATTATCGTAGCGCCCCAGGTTTTGGAGCGCTCTTCTCCAGAATTCACATCAACTGCAGACGATTGTGGCTGGTCTCGCGACGGGTCTCGCGACGAGACTCTACTCATTGGAGGAGTCGAGTCCGCCAACTGAAGCCACTTGTCACAGCGGGAGATCTGGCTGTGACCACTCTGAGGGTAAAGGCTTCCAGGGATTATATGTCGATTGGCGTCGAAGTAAACTTCGGGTAGAGGCAGAATCTGCTGCGAATGACTCACAACCCGCGGCTGATCATCTGAAGAGGCAGGCATCTTGCATTTCACTGAAGATTTCTCGGTCAAGTCATCGTCATTTGCACTGCTCGTCTCTGCTTTGTTGTCAGGAGTTGAGTCCTTTCTGCGCTTGGTAGTCTTTTGAAAAGTCACATTGAGCACACCGATATATCTAAGCCAAAACAGTCAGTGCCCGTTTCGGAAATCCTCGTCTCAAAAGAGATAGATACGTGGCAGGGATGCTTGACATGATCCATGCCCGTTCAAGCACAGACTTACCTCGGCAGATAATCCAAAAGTTCGGGGTGAAAGCGCTCCACGGTTTCGTAGAACTTGTTCTCTCGGTTGTTTAGCTTCTTACAAATAGCTCGGCGTGAGAAGCGGTAAAGCGCAGTATGGCCACCAACTTGATGCTTGAAAGGCTTGAGCTCGATGGCTTGTGGTGGCGTGGGCGACCTCGCCCTCTGGAACATTGCGCCGGCTTTAGGCGTCTCTGAGGCAGGAACTTCGTCATCAGACTCCTGGTCGCCCGAAAATTCGGTTTCAGAACCCGATGCTGAAGAGGCAGTCTCCGTAGCAAGAGAGCCTCTTTTCGTGGCCAGCACCTCTTCCGGGATGATAGGAACAGATTGTTGCACGTCGCCGTGAAGATAGTGATTTTCATCTGCAGACTGTAGCGAGAATTCTATTCCACCCTCATCCTGATTATCTTGACTTCGAGACCTTGGCGGCTGTAAAGGTATCGTCTCTTTCGCTCGGGCTTGACGACCTTGATCGATCTCGTCCAGCAATTCCGCAGACTTGCGTTCTTTCAGATGCGGACGTGCATCGAGCGTATGGTGAGGAAAGTACACGGCTGAAGAGATATGCTCAATATCACCTTCTTCTTCATCTGTGAGTGACCCTTGACGGCCTGGCCTGGTTGGTGCGGTTGCGTCAGGTAGGACAACTTGCTCGGGGCGAGAATGCGACTCGGGGGACAACACCAGCTGTGTCAGGATGTTTGTATCTACATCGTCCCGTATGTGCCCTTCGATCGGAACAACAGCTCTCGAAGAGCTGACTGTCTCAAACTTTTCAAGCTGCGTGTGTGATTTGATGAGCGAAGAATCCGCGAGACGTTGCGGCTTTACATTTTGCGTTTCCGAGGTATTTGGGGAATATTGTGTTGTGCCTGGAGGTGTAACAGCGTCCTTCTTGCGGCGCGCGTCTCCACGCTCAGTAATCGGAGCTGGTTCTTCATGTATCGAAGTGCCCGCCACGCGATTAGTGTCGTTTCGTGATCGCTGCCGGACACTAGCTTTCGGATTCTGAGCATCTTCATTCTCGCGAAATATGCCCAAGTAGTAACTTGCTTTTCTACTGCGCGCATTCGAGCTCTGTTCTGCACGAGGTAGGGTGGCCTCGATTTTCTTGTCTATGACTGGTTTGGCAGCCTCCAACATATCCTCCAGCTCAGGAGCTACCCGCCCACCAAGCACTGCCTTTCCTTCCCTCCAAGATCTGTATCGAGATCGGGCGTCATTCTTGGGACCAAGGCCTGGAAAAGCATCATCGAGTTCGGGTTGCGGGGTAGTGGGTTGGTTGTGAGGGGAATGAAGTGGGCTCGACAGCGGTGGCAATGCAATCAAGTGGTCAGGAAGTGCTTGGGAAGCAGCATAAGATCTGATGGAGCCCTCAAAGTGCTGTTTCGCGAAAGGTGGTGTTGGTGGAAGTTGGGAGTGCATGTTTCGCACATGTTGACCGATAGGTTGTGTACCAAACGCGTGGGAGACCGACATGGTCGTGTTGCGTTGTGCCGAGGGATCAGGGGGCTCAAGACGACGGCGCGAAGGCGCAGCAGCCACTGGCGACTTGCTGTAAGACCTTGGAACTGGTGGGGGCTGTGAAGTCTGACCGTCGGCAGTCTTTGATGAGTTCAGCAGCACAGGCGAGGTGTCACTGACGGACTCGCCCTGTGTCGAGGAAGTCTTGGAAGCGCCATCATGTTGTGAGTAGTGAGTAGCGAAGATGCTGTCGCGTTCTGAAAGCTGGGGGATATTTTGTTGTGCTCGAGAGCGTAAGGCGTGGTGGGCAGGTCTTGTGTTGGTGGTCGGGTAGAGGCGGCGTGAGGCTTCATCTGGCAGCGCAGACGTTGACGTAACAATGGCATTTGATATGGGTGGTCTCAAAATACTCAGAGGCCTATGCTGCGTCGTTTGATTCCCCAGGTTCTGGTCATGCGAGCGCGGTAAAGGTTCGGCGGCAGGATTGCGCGAACTAGAGGTGGTGTTGGACATGAAAAGACATTAGTCTTACGTCGAGGCCCCTTGCTGGCTCGATTAGTCGGGGGACAGTGCGAGAGATTCAGCGCGTCAGCCTCTTCCTAGTGATGGGTGCAATGCTTGCGGGCCAAAGCACATGCACCACAAGCCTGCCGATCTACGCGCCTCTTGCCAGTGTACTCGTAGTGGACAGCAACCTTGCGTCCGATCTGAGAGTGAATGCAGGGTATGCTATTATCCCGCAAGGCTGAGGAAGGTCGACTACCGGTGTTTGATCCAAGATGGGAAAGGCTTAGGGATGGTGGTGTGACACGTTTTCAAGGTTCGGCTTGTAATGGGACGTTTGTCGCAATGCACCACTGGGTACCGTGCGGAACGTTGAATGGAATGCGAGAGCGGCTCCGAGTATAACAGGCTGGACAATCGACCTGAGAGAGAGGCTGTGCCGTGCGCGTGATAATTGGTGGATTGATATCAATGGCGTTAATGATGCAAGAGAGACATTCGGGAACAGGGCCGACGGCGTGCAGTATCTTACAGTACCTGCACCTTATTGTACATTAATCGAGAAGCCGCCGCTGTAGGTAAATTACCCGCACCGCTCGCTACGAGAAGTTTGTCGCAAACACCGGGGTTAATTTACCTCCTTAACTCCACGGAACTACGATGTTCGGCTGACAGGTTGGAACCCACTTGGACTGACTGACACACTTGGAACCTAGGTACCTTAAGGTATCTACGGGGTAGCCAGCACAACGGTTAGAACTATTTACTAACACCAAAACTGTACACTGCCTCTCAACATCTCACATGATAACGATATTGGAGTGCAAGCGCAATTGACCATGAAAGGCGGCACATACGGCTGATGACGAGCGGCGACGAGGTACACTGGAACACCAGGATCATGGTTGCCAGGTTCGATACGTAAGGTAGACTCTGATCTGACCCACGTGTTTTCGTTACTGGTTCATCTCAACCCAGGCACATCTCTCAACGCCAGCACGTGCAATCCGCAGAGCCAGACCTGGCAGCGATAAACGTTAATGGATTTAAGCTAATAGAAGCCGTTCTTATGCCTCGTGTTACAAAGCTCAGACGCCACTGGCGTTCCGGCTCGAATCAGCAAACTGCCGAAACTGACGATCCCCGGGTTTCTCGAAGCGCTTTCTCGACGCTCCAATCACCTAGGAACGATTGTGCTTGACCGACGAGCAAGTGTACATCCTGCGATGGCTGCCGCGCCGGTAGCTCTAGCCTGAATATCGAGGTGTCTGCGGGTGTTGCGAAACTGAGATGTTGCAATTCCTCCCGCTTATTAGGAGTGCTCGATGTTCCTGGTAATTGCTTCGCGTGTATCGTAAAATCATTCATGTCGCCTCGCATATCGCTAATTACGTGTCTTGCCCCTCCTATGGCGGTTTTATGCGCCACAGGCGATATGTTAAAGCTCAAATCCCGTTGCGTAAGAGATCTCGAGCCGGAATCAAAGCGAATGTCCTCAGCTGCCGCAAATAGTGCTTGTGTACTTGGCATGGCACTCGGCGTTTCAACTTCGTCGTACTTGATGTCACTCTTTCTTTTCGAACCCCTCAACGCTGTCTTCAATATGGACGCTCTCTGCGGCTTCTGTGATCGACCACTTTTCGAAGCCCCGCCATCCATTGGCGAGTCCAGTTCCTCCTGAAATTCGACCTGCGCTTTGCGGAAAGCTGCTTGAGTCGAGAGGTATGGCGACTCGTCTACTAAACGGATTTTGCTGTCACTCATCACGTCTTTCGGCACGGACTTCCACGAACTTGCAGACTGCTGCATGATTCGTTTCACACGATTCACATCCGCTGGTGTGAGAATAGTATTTGTATATCGTTCTAGAAGCTCGATATGTGGAGATGGCTCAACTGGCGCTCCATTGACTCTAGCTTGTTCCGCCAGGGGTACCAGCTCTTGAAATTCTTGTGCATCGGCCCGGTGCAGGTAGGCTTCCGAAATGGGGATTGTGTGTTGTGGTGTAACTGCAACAAGCACTTCCCTCGCTCGACATGCACTATCGGTGGCATCGTGTTGATAGGGAGCTGCACTTTCTCCAGCTTCAGGAGACTTGGGCTTCGTAGATTTCCGAAGACCTATCCTGAAGCTCGGCATTGATGGAGGTGTATCAAACATCATGACCCGTTTAGCCTTGGTCGTTGGAGCAATTGATTCTGTGGCTATTTCTGGCGCTCTATTTGCATTGAATGACGAGGGGCGAGATAGGGGAGATCGCTCGTCGACCCGCTGTAGGGCTATATCGATACCATGCGGAAAGATTTTTTTCATGATCTTGTGATGGGCTCCAGGTTCAATCGAGTGGAGCGAGTGAGAATTACTCTCGTCGACAAGATTTTGTTGGCCTTCCGTCGCCTCGAAAAGCTGTGTGTCGTTTGAAGGTGCAGGTTTCGAGTTGGATGTCCTTGCTACATTTGCAAAAGGATGCGCGATTTGATGGTTTTCTCTGACAACTCCGCCTTGACCAGATCTTGATGCAGGCGCTGTGTTCAAACCCGTCTTGCCAATCTGCCTCTTTTGCCGGTAGAACTTGTTACCACAAGAGTCACACAAGGTAGCCGGCCCCTGAGGGCCAGGTCGCCACTTAGTGGCAACTATACCACAATCCGTGCAAGTCTTGGTCCTTCTCGATACTGCCGCGGGGCGGTCTCTGGCACGCTTGCGGTTCCCTTGTCCAGCTCCAGCGGCAACTAATCTTGAAACGACCTCGGTTGCGGTGGCGTCTACAATATCGTCGTCCTCTGAACCCTTCTGTATCTGATGAACAACACGGCCTGGTCTGTTTACGGCGGTGAATGTAGGCCTCTGGACTACCGCAGATGACAGCTCATGGTCCGTGCGAAAGTGTATTCCATTGACATCGATTTCGTCCACCTCGACCACGCCTTGCGAGAGTGAATTTATTTCTTCGCATTGCGGGATGGCTTGTCGAGAGTCCTTGTCGAGATGCAGATGCCCGCGAGGACGACCGTGAAGCAAGTTCGTCACATGTACCGATGCGTGAGGTGTGACTACAACACCGTCTAACTTTTGTCGAGACTGCGTTACTAGTTGCAGCCGCCTGCCAGATAACTCGGGCCGGTCCACCTCTAATGCGTGTGCCCGATCCTGCCTTTGCTGTCTCGCCTCGTGCCGTATTGTAGTCCTCTCCCCCACCCTTTCAGCTTCGAGACCTTGTCTTTGCCGGTTGCCGCGAGGTGCATTCTTCGGGTCGTCGTTTTTCGTGATGGTTCTCTTCGCCCACGGATTTCGCCAATTTGGACCCAGAGGACCACGCAGAGATGCGGACAAGATCGGGACGTACTGGCCGTGAAGATACAGATCCGCAATGCGCTCCACGCGTTCTTTGACTGCTCTCAGATGGTTTGTGTGACTGTCATTTAAGTTGTCGCATAGCGGCTCGAACTCTACGGGTAAGGGAACGAGCCGGAGAACGTTGGACATGACTATGAATATGCGTTTCGTTGCCGGCAGACTATTGCATGCATGAATACTAAGCGCTAGTTTGGCAGGTGCAAAAGAGGACGTACTTGAAAGGTCACACTATATCCTCGTGCATGACACGATCTGCAGAGTGACACCGCTCACGGACGTTTGAGGCATACGTAGAATAAAACGCAGCGGAAGTGCAGCGTCACTCGCTCGTGGACATGGAAGACAAAAGTATAGCCAGGAGGTTGTAGCTTGCCGGACGAGTACTGTACTTCTTTGTTGATTGCAAGGTACTGCATCGTATGGTAGAGATGCATACGGTGGAAATTTGGCGGAGGCGGGGCTGACGCGTTACGGTCTTGGTTCTAGCGCGCTCGAATCAGAAATCAATCAAGTGGCCCGTTTTGTCCACGATCTCTACCTTGGGTAGATGAGAATTGAAAGAGTCCTAGGAAGCGTGTCGGCTTCGTTGCTTCGCACTTTAAAACGAAAGGCTGCTCTTGACACTGATTGATGGTGTCTTACCGTATATCGCGTCAAGGGGGCCGTGCGATTTCAATTTCGCGGACCTGCCTGCTTGAATGTCACATGAAATCAGCCACGTTCAAGGTTTCGGATTTAAACGGCTGTTATTGCTAGGGGCATAATGTTTACTTTGTCGAGTACTCTCTGCAACCCTGGTCAATGATTCGTCACAACCTGTGCGCCGGACAATTCATTCTCCATCTTCACGCGTTTCACAATCCTGTGAGCTCCGTTGATGTGTCGCATCGTCACTCTGGATTCTTCCATTATTCGGCACTATTCATACCTCCAGCATGATCTAAGCCGGGCGCAAGAGCAACGCGAACAAGGCTTTGTCGCCCTTTCAAGTTCACGCGTGACGCAAGCGCCATCCATATTCATTCCACAATGTCCGCAGTATCAGTTGACAATGTATCGCGCAACATGGCGAGATGGTTGGAAGACCAGACAGAGTTGTCGGAAGAATGGAAATCGGAACCTCGGTCTTCATCGCCCACGTCCCACGCAAGCACTACAGTCAACGAGCTCGGCAAGAACAAAACCCAGAAATCGAAAGCTGGAGGTCGGGCATCCATTTCGCGGAAGTCCCATGACCAAGATCGTAGTAGCATATCCTTGGCGGGCTCTTCGCAACTTCAACGAATCCTCGGCGA
>Ga0058703_1000348_pt1 | contig 10336 bp, 13 predicted proteins | sample AgamicMgMae_FD_83782 | JGI IMG/M metagenome (GOLD analysis project Ga0058703, IMG submission 83782) | Agave microbial communities from Guanajuato, Mexico - Mg.Ma.e | ecosystem: Host-associated > Plants > Phyllosphere > Phylloplane/Leaf | place: Guanajuato, Mexico | collected 2012-06-04
ATTCCTGGCCGCAGCGACGTTCAGACAACTGGATGCACCCAAGTATAATCCTTCCTCGTCAAGACACCTGTAGACCATCTCGATACTCTGCTCGTCGGGAATGTGAAGCGAACCGTCCAGGAGATCGATATCTGGTTTCAAGTTGTCGGTGATACGTCCCTGACCAATACCTTCAGTAATACTGCCACCCTTGCGCTCCGTCATTTGTCCACCGGACTGGATGTAGCTGTGGATGATGGATCCAGGTGGGTCGGCAACATAACATTTGACCTTGCCGTCACTGATAGTCTTCAAATAACGAGTCACACCTGCGATTGTGCCTGCCGTACCACTTGCGCAGGTGAAGGCGTCAATTCTACCACCAGTCTGGTTCCAGATCTCCGGCCCGGTCGTCTCAATGTGTGCTTGTCTGTTGGCCGTGTTATCGAATTGATTTGTCCAGACTGCGTTTTCGAGGCGTTCAGCATGACGCTTGGCCTGATGATTGTAGTTTTCTGGGTTTTCGAACGCGACAGCAGGTACAGGGTAGACTTCGGCGCCGAGGAGACGGAGGAGGTCAATCTTGCCCTGAGATTGAGTGTTGGGCATGTAAATGACACATCTGTATCCCTTGCTTCGGCACACGTGAGCAAGACCGATACCAGTATTTCCTGCTGTGCCTTCAACAACAGTTCCTCCAGGCTTCAAAAGTCCCTTCTCCTCGGCATCTTGAATAACGAACAGAGCTGCTCTATCTTTGACACTTCCACCAGGGTTTTGGAATTCGGCTTTACCAAGGATTTCGCAGCCAGTTTCGTCCGAAAGTTTCTTCATACGGATGAGAGGAGTGTTACCGATTGCTAGCCTACCTGTCAGTCAATGGTGATCTGTTGTAGCTGTACTGCATCGACAACGTACCGTCGACGAAACCATTGTGAGAGATCTTTTGCGCTTGGGCGATGGCAATTCGGTGTGCCTGGCCAGACTCCATTTGTGCCACGGTCTCTGCGCATCTAAGCGCAGAGCCGGCGAATCGACGAACGGCTGTTGCGAACATTCTGTCTGTATACTGCGACAAGAAGAATGCTGTTGCGGTCGAGATCAAGAAATTATGATCATGATGCTACAGTAAGTAATAATTGGCCGTCCGATGCCGTCAGCGACGTCGGAGCGCGGACTTAATACGCATCCGCGGCTTCCCCGCGTTTCTCGATTCGATTGGCGGGCTGTTTGTTTATCAATGTCAACTTCCATCATCTGCAACGCCGACTAAGTGCGATCAATCAATACTCGAAGTCCGGCGCAACATCGCGACTAACGACAAAATAGAGAGTCAACATGCCTGGGCGAGTATCCAGTCGCGCGCCACGCGCCTCAGCACAATCGACTAGTACGCGCAAATCAGCAGTCCAGAAAAGATCAGCGAACAATTCCAAGGAGTCGGACGCAGAAATCCCTGACGAGGGTGAAACCACTGCCTTGCGCAAACATATTGGTGCCGTCTTTGCAGATGCGCAAAAGTCGACGACAGGACACAGGAAGCTTGTTATTAATTTACGGAAGATACAAGAAGCTTGCTGTTATGAGCCGACAAGCAAGAAGGGACGCCAGGATGATCAATTTGACGAGGAGGACTTCAACGGAGAGATCGTTCGCTGCGTTCTGCGTATATTGCCCATCAAAAAGAGCGAGAGCGTCGGAGACCGCGTGATCAGGTTTCTCGGTGTGTTTCTGAGAGTCGCAAGCGAAAAGGGTAAGGTGTCCAGACAGATGGCCCAAGTCGAATACTGATTGAAGATAGACAATTCGCTTGCTAGTCACGATGCTGACACAACGACTATACCGGAAACGCCGACGACGAGATTGACCAATGCCGTCTTTTCGTGCCTTCTCCAGTTGATGACAACCAAAGACAGGATTATCCGATTTCGTGCCGTTCAAATCGCAGCTCACATGATCAACATTCTGGACACTCTGGACGACAACCTGTTCCACCTTCTGCGGGTAGCTTTACTCAAGCGCATCCATGACAAAGAAGCCTCGGTTCGCATGCACGCCATATACGGGTTGACGCGATTGGCGGCAGAGGTTGATGAGGAAGAAGAGGCAGACGATAGCGATGATTCAGATTCGGGAGCAAGTGGTGTATTGGAGAAACTTTTGGTCCTCTTGCAGAACGACCCATCTGCAGAAGTCAGACGATCACTGCTTCTCAACCTGCCATTTACACCAAAAACATTGCCATATCTTCTGGAAAGAGCCCGGGATCAGGACGCGGCCACGCGTAGAGCATTGTTCGCGCGCTTACTGCCAAATCTCGGAGACTTTCGTCACTTGAGTTTGACACACCGAGAGAAGCTTCTCCGATGGGGTTTGAGAGATCGAGACGACACTGTGCGCAAGGCTACTGCACGACTCTTTCGAGAACGCTGGATCGAAGATTGTGCCGCTCTTCCCGCTGCCGGTGAGGCCGAAGATAGAGAGGACCAGAAGGAGGGAAAGAAGGGTGCCAAACAAGCAGCTGACCCGAGTCTGGATGCGCTACTCGAGCTCTTGGAGCGTATCGATGTCACCAACTCGGCAGCCAACGGCGTTGCGATCGAGGCCATGAAGGAGTTTTGGGACGGACGACCCGATTATCTGAGCTACATCACATTCGACGATGCGTACTGGGCCGAGTTGACGCCGGAGAGCGTATTCGTAGCTCGCACATTTAACGACTACTGCAGAGGCCCTGCGTCAGAGAAAGACGGCAGATTGGCAGACATAGTCGAGTCGAAGATGCCAGAGGTGACCAAATTTGGTTTCCTGCTCGAGCGTCAGATCAAGGGCCTCGTGGACGTTATTCGCGAGGCAGCTAGTGGTGGACCGGATGGTGATGGCGATGAAGAAGCCGAAGAGGAGAGTGTCAGCAGAGAGTTTGTTGTGGAGCAGATGCTTACTATGGCATTAACGTTCGACTATTCCGACGAAGTGGGCAGGCGGAAGATGTTCAGTCTGCTTCGCGACGCTCTCACAATGCCAGAGCTACCAGAAGAGGCGACCAAATTGGTGGCCGAGGTGCTACGCCTGGTCTGTGGCGACGACAGTGCTGGTAAAGGAGAGCGAGAATTCTGCGGTATCGTTCTCGAAGCAATTGCTGAAGTCCACGACACTATCATGGGCGACGAAGGCGACAAGAGCAAAGACGACAATACCGAGGACAGCTTTCATTCTGCCAAAAGCGAACTCAGCGAAGGCAATCCTGCTAGAAGCAGGAGCCAGAAGAAAGACGCTGACGGCGACACTTCGATGGATGGAGATGTCAACGAAGAAAAGGCGATTCGCGAAATCATGGTCAACATGAAGTGTCTACACATCGCTCAATGTATGCTGCAAAACGTACAGTGTGATCTCGAAGAGAACGTGCATCTTGTCACCATGCTCAACAACTTGGTTGTACCAGCTGTCCGGAGTCAAGAAGCTCCAATCAGAGAGCGTGGCCTTGTGTGTCTCGGTTTGTGCTGCCTCTTGGGCAAGAACCTAGCACAAGAGAACTTGACACTGTTTCTTCACTGCTTCGCAAAGGGTCACCCAGCTCTCCAGACGATTGCATTACAGATCATGACAGACATCCTCACGACACATCCTACGCTACTCTCATCGGTACCCTCGGAAAACGAAGGTGACACCACCCAAGCAACAACGACTATGGAAGCATCGCCTTTGTTGAAGCCGGTGCTGAAAGCGTTCATGAAGGCTCTCAAGTCAGAGGATGCGTCTGTCCAGTCCGTCGGTGCGACTGCCTTATCCAAACTCATGCTGGGTCAGCTTATCACCGACGTCGATCTTCTTAAACAACTCATCATCACATTTTTCGATCCCGAGACGGCGGCAAATGCTCAACTCCGTCAAGGCTTGAGCTACTTTCTACCAGTGTACTGTCACTCGAGACAGGAAAACGCCGAAAGGATGGTTCAAGTCGCAACCGGCGTCATTTCCCGCCTCGGAACACTCAGAGAAGCCTTTGTGGACGACGAGGACGCAGATGAAGGCGAGATGGTGACACTGACGGTGGTCGGCGGTCTTCTTGTTGATTGGACCGATCCAAGAAAGATTGTCGGCGCAAGAGAGCACGAAGCCATCAGCACTGGCAGATATAAGCTCGACGAAGGCGATGCCAATAAGGAAGGCTCGACACACTTGATGCTCGCTGAGCAGATTCTTGAGAGACTCGTGACGAGTCAGACAAGCAGTAAGTACAATCACTTCGAAACACATATCAACGCTAATAGCAAAATAGAGGACGAACGAAAAGTCTTGTTCACAATGTTGAGCAAGCTGCATCTCGCAGCCTCAGGCCCAGACGTCGAACTGCTCAAGACAGTCTTGGAGCTCACCGCAGAAGCAATCGACACTCGGGTCGCGACAGATGCTACTAGCAGAAACGCCTTGGCGAAGTTGCAGACCGTGCTGCTCAAAACTGTGCACGACACGGCTACAGCTGAGCGAGGGGGTGAAGAAGAAACACTGGCCGATGACACTGCGTTGACCACGCCTGGCCGACGAAGGCAGACTCAAGCCAAGAGTTATGATGAAGACGATCAAGAAGACGAAGCAACAATGCAATTACGACGGGAACTGGAGCAAACGCAAATCGAGGATCCGGACGCGGACAGTACTCATATTGCCGCTATTGGTGATGAGACCGAAGGCGGTGCCACGGCTGATGGTGTCGATACCAGCCAATTGCCTGATGAGTCTGAGTTGCAGAGTCTGATCGACAGTATTGGTGATGAAAATGACGATGATCTTTTGCTCTGAGTTATGGCTTCTTCATATGGATCTGCATAAAAGAAGCTGAGGCGTTGATTGTTTCATGGTTCTTTGATATACCCAATTCTATACATTTCGTTCGTGCTTTCCTGATCTGATGGCTTCCTCTGACTCGTCAAATATCGTGATTTGCACAACTCTTCGCTGTGTTGACTTCGAACCAGATAGCGGAGGAGACCGGATCATTCATCACTACGTTTGCAGACGGATCGCTTGGCCACAAGCATGAGCTGCTTGTCGTGTGTACAGGACAAGTGGTGACCTGGAAACGACCCATCAATACTCGACAATATGCAAGGCAAGTGGATGTATTCAGCTGCAAAGTCCTTAGCAACCGATGCGGGTCTGGCGAGGTCGCAGCAAGGGTGTGGCCATCAGCCTTTGACCATCTGCGGGCGGTCTGCGACCCCCCGGTCAAAAGGCGTCAAAAAGAAGCATTGTGCGACATGAACTGGTCGGTTCGCGTGAGAACAAACGGCAGAAGTGGTTCCTGTGTGGAGAGCCGCAGTGCGTCGACTTGCATCAGCCTGCACCAAGATGGGTCAAATCGTCCGTGCCCCCGATGCGGAAACTGCGCGCGGCGTTGCTGCCCTCGGGAGTTTTGATAAGTAAACAAACCTACCAACTACGAACTTTGGGTCACGAAATCAATGACGACTCAGCAAACCACTTCACTTCTCGTAATGCGCATTTCATCTCGGTCACTACTCTAGATCATACCATCGTGATCGCCTTGCAATAATCTATACACATTTACCAGTTGCGTCTCATCGCTATTACACGCGCTCAAGCACACACAGCACTGCGCATTTCTTCATCCACACCAATCACTTGTCGCATCTGGTAGCTGGACTCCCAATGCGTTAATACCGCGTTCCTACTTTGGATTACGCACTATCAAACAAACACAATAATGGGTGGAGCGCCCCAAACCATCCCCACCAAGTTCCCATGCTGGTGTCGGGCTATTTATTCTTGGGGAGGAGAGGTAGGATGCAATTAGAAGGTACAAAGGACAACACTGACAAGTCGTAGAGTAAACGCGATCTTGGGTTTATCGAAGGTGATTTGATCGAATGTCTGAATGCTGGAGATGGGTCGTGGTGGACGGGCAGGTTGCGCCGTGACAGGAGGGCTGTTGGTCTGTTTCCATCGAATTTCGTCCAGGTCCTCGAGGAAAGCTACAAGCCCGCCCCAATCAGCCGCAATGCTTCGCCGCTCACACTGGACAATAAGCCTGCGTTGAGTCACCAAAAGTCGAGCACATTCAGAAAACCATTTCAGGCGTATGAAAAGCTGGGACCCAAAGGATCTGATGCGGCGCACGGTGGAGCCGTGCAAGAGAAGAAGCCGAAGTCAAAATGGACACCGTACTCGAGTATGAAGACCGCACAGCCCCCAGGAGGAGCGCTGAAGAAGCAGGCGAGCTCATCACCAGTCAAGGAGGAGCCGCAATTTAGGATACCTTCTCCGCCACCAAGGGCCGTGGATCGCATGATGTCGAGGCCTCACAGTCCAGCGCCTCCATCCGCCAGAGCTGCATCGCCAAACCCGATGGCCATGTCGAGACCCGTCTCGCCAAACCCTATGCATCATCCAAATCACCACAACCTTCCGAGAGCCACATCACCAGCGCCGAACCATTATCGAGCAGCCTCGCCAAACCCGAACGGTCACTACAGAACCTATTCTCCAAATCCTCAACAACAGTGTAGAGCGCACTCTCCAAACCCTCATGAGCAGTACAGATCACATTCTCCGAACCCCCAGCAACAATACAGAGCGCATTCTCCAAATCCGCATCAAGAATACAGATCGCACTCACCAAACCTTTACGGCGACCATCGCGCACCATCTCCGGTTGAGTACCAAGAGTATCACGATTCAAGGGCACCATCTCCTCAGCCTTGGAAAACGGACGCCCGACCATCGCGAGCTCCGTCTCCGCTACCTTTTAATGGCGAGATGGCATCTCCACCGCCACCTGCACCACCTCCGCACAGACATATCTACCAAGCAAGCCGCGCGCCTTCTCCAGGACCGTTCTCTGGCGATCACGGTGAGTACGAGACAGATGGTAGGCACTCGCCAGCTGCACATTCTCAGGGCATGACTCCATCCCCGTTGAGAGATGCAATGGCTGATGTCATGTCTTCCTTGCATGACATGAGCATGGTTGGACGTTCGCCATCGCCCCAGCCAGCCGTACCGACAAACGTGTGGTCTCCGGAAGCCTTCAACCAGTTGAGAAGCACAAACTCATCACCGATCAGACCACCACGACATACTGTGCACCGCAATGTATATGATTCTCCCAGAAATGACGCTCAAGACGACAACGAATCTCAACCTTCTTTGCCTTCATCAACGAGAGAAGACCCGCCGATTCTTGGAAACTACGTTCAGCGTATGGAGCATCGCTTGAGACACACCAGATCTGCCGCTGGAGACTACGTGAGGAACAACGATGATATCGAAAGCGTGTCAGATCATCCTCCTCTTCAGCCCGCTTCTCGACCAGGCACATCGAGCAGCAGACAAGCATCTGACGTAGGCAGCAAATACGGATCACAAACTCAGCGAATGGCGCATCGCAAATCTGCCTATGAGCTCGGAGGTCTGAAACGCACATCTACAACTAGGACCACAACAACCATTTCATCTTCTGGCTGGCGAAGTAATGCGACAGGTGTGAGCAATGCTACGCAATCTACCGCACACACTCTCATGAGTACAAGCTCGGCGGGTGCCGTCAGTGCTACGAGCGCGGGCAGCATGTCGCGTCGCAAGTTTGGCATGGGAAGTCTCAGAGGGAAGAGACCACTGAGTGTACTCAGCTCGAGGTCTATTGGCGATTTGAACGACGAGTATGACCGCAACAGACCAATTTCTCCAGTATCTGGGCCGAGTTATCACTCGAGTCATGCCACAAACCCGGTTTTGCCTACACCCACTGCTGACTGGACCACCAACCCTATGGAAAGCGCTGGTATTCTCGGAGGACTATCTGCGCCAAAAGCCAAGAAGAGTGGCTTTTTCAAGAAGATGATTGCGACTGCAAAGACTACGGCAAAGACTGGTGCAGCGAATGCCAGATCAACCATTGGCTCTTCCGGCAACAGTAGACCCACAAGCAGAGTCGGACCAGTGATAAGAGTCAGAGCCATGCCAGATGGCATAACAGCGATCTCCAACGAGTCTGATCTCGCTCTCGCATCTGCTGCTCACAGAGATATGGGACTTGGAGGATCCGACTGGATGCAGGTCAGGCGAGACGTCAACCGATCAAACTCGTTGAGCAGGAACGAGCGCAACGAAAGAGCAGAGAGATGTCAGATGCTTGACATTACGGTCATCAATCCAATTGACGAACTCATGGAGCAGGTCGAAGGTGACGAGTCACTAGATGGGCTTCCGATCACTGAACCGACAGACTTCAATATCCCAAGTCTTGCTTTAGTTGACAAGAGCACGCGCTTTATTTCGACTATTCCGCCGACCATCACACCTACAGCACTCGCTCAGAGCTATCTCTGCCGACAGTATAGGAGCGACGTCCAGCGTCTACGTGCCATATTTACCTGGGTTGCAGAACGCATAACTTGGGAAGAAGATTTCGAAGGCCAAATTGACACCAGAAGAGTCATTCAGACCAAACGTGGATGCAGCGAAGAGATTACGGTCTTGGTGCGAGACATGTGTGCAGCTGTTGGTCTGCATTCCGAGATTGTCCGTGGTTACCTCAAAGCGCCTGGCGAGATTCTGGATCTTGACACCATCTCTCAAGCGAATCACTGGTGGAACACTGTCATTGTCGACGGCGAATGGCGTATCATCGACTGTTCTCTTGCGTCGCCCACGAACCCAAAGAGAGGTCTTTACAGCTCGGCGAGCAACAGCGTGGCGGAAACCTTCTATTTCCTTGCAAGACCCCTCGAGATCTGCTACACACACGTTCCACTCCTACCAGAACAACAACATATCTGCCCACCTGTCGCTCACGAGATATTGATGGCTCTTCCTTGCGCTTGTCCTCCTTATTTCAGACACAAGGTCGAACTCACCGATTTTGATACATCCATGCTTCACCTCGAGAATCTGGAACTGGGTCACCTTAAGATGGTTGTACCTGAAGATGTCGAATGTGTTGCAGAGGTCGAGGCTAGAGCGTTGGCTCATGACCCGGAAGGCGATCTATTCGAGAGTGGCGACGTGATCAAGAAGCCTGCTTTTGCGCAGGCACAATGGATTGGCGGACGGAAGACATTCATCATCAAGGCTCTGCTTCCAGGTGATGAGGGACAAGGTGTGCTCAAGATCTACGCGGGCAAGAGAGGATTGATGGTAAGTTTTCATCAGCCTCACTTCCAGAATTGCGACTAACATACCTTAGCACTCTATCAAAGATAACCCGCATGCGCTCGCAGTAGGTCTGCCTCTCTCCCACACCGGTCAAAACCCGTCTTTCGACTTCTTGATCCGCCACCCAACTCCTCACGCGCAACGCCATGACCTCTATGTCGTCCAGCCGCAATGCCAACGCCTTGTCATAAACAACACCTTTGTCTTCTGCGTCCGTCAACACCCAAGCTCTCTCTCACGCTTCTCTCCGGATACATGGGGCTCCAACACCGGCGGTCCTGCCTCGGGCCGGGCTTCAGCAATGAGTGCCCACCGTCCGGTCTCACCAAACCCAAACCCATACATGCGCCCCGCCTCGGCCATGTCGATGGTCTCGGCCTCAGTATCACAGTCCGGATCAAACTACTCTGACGGCTCGAACGGCGCGATCGGTAACGGAGGCGCCATGTCTGAGCGCCAGACTAAGCCAGCGAAATTGGCAATTCAAAGTCCAAGTGGCAAGATCATCAGACTTACGCGGAAGCTGGAGTACGCGAGTCGTTCTAGTCCAGTCGACGAGGAAGAGGGCTTGGGTAGTTCATGGGAAACTGTTATCAAAGTCGGTGAGAGGGGTACCTGGAGAGGTCTGGTGCTGGCGGATCGTAGTGCGAGGTGGTGTGTTTTTGGCGAGTGGGAGTGTATTTGATGTGCATTTCTGGGGAGCAATTCTGCTCGACGATCACGTCTGGCGTACTCGGGAAGGAGAGATTTTGTATATTAGCGTTTGTGCAGGGCATTGCCATGGCGTTTTGTCGTAGAGACTGGTTCATGATTTCAATTTCCTTTCACATGGCTTGTGTGACGATAATGGTGCCGCGCCAATGTCTTTTGCCGTGTGTGATGGCACATCCTTGATGGCAAGTGGTGTCATGTTCCCCAAGCGCGGTAGTGCTGCACACCACGGGCGCGTCCTCATTGGTACACTCATTGTGCGGTCCGGCGTAGCGCGGGTCAGGTCTGAACTCTATCGCCCGCAAAGGTGCAGTTAGTTTCCATCCACCGTAGTCCGCCGAAGTTTAATTGACGTCTCTTAGTATCCTGGCCTCTATCAACCTTCGACGAGACCTGACAAGCTCATCGTGGTCGACTCGAGACCATTTGCTACACTTCCTTTGCTTGATGGAGATATCACACTGGAGTC
>Ga0058703_1000349_pt1 | contig 10334 bp, 11 predicted proteins | sample AgamicMgMae_FD_83782 | JGI IMG/M metagenome (GOLD analysis project Ga0058703, IMG submission 83782) | Agave microbial communities from Guanajuato, Mexico - Mg.Ma.e | ecosystem: Host-associated > Plants > Phyllosphere > Phylloplane/Leaf | place: Guanajuato, Mexico | collected 2012-06-04
CTCTTGGCTCTGGTCACGCGCACTGTGGCCGCCCCACCACGCAATCCTGTGCCTTGGGGGAGCCCAGCAGCAGCAAGTTCCAAAAAAAAGAAGCTGACACGTGTGTCAGATATACGCGAGGCGCCCGTGCCGTTTTTCGTGCGGCCCGTGACGCGGGGAGTCGCCGCCCGGCTGGAGACGTCGTTCATCCTGCCGAACCTGGCGACGCACTTTGACTTTGTCGAGGGCGCGCTCGCCGCGTCCGCGGGCGACTTCCTGTGCGGCCGCCGGCTGACGGGCGCGGACGTCATGATGGTGTACCCGCTCGAGTCGGCGGCCGGGCGCATGGACGGCTTCGCGGACAGGTATCCGCGCTGCGCCGAGTACGTGGCGAGGCTGCAGGGCAGGGAGGCGTACAAGAGGGCGGTGCGCCGGATTGTGGAGGAGACAGGGGGTTATAATCCGAATTTGCTTTGAGCTCAGTGGTGGGGTCCATCGCGGTAGAAGTTGGATTGTGGTGCGATTGGTTTGGGTTACTGGTTTTTGTTCGTTTCTGGCGTCGATCCAATGCACATTTTGAGCGGGCTGGGTTAGGTAGAGCTTGGGACGATATGGAAATGGAGAGGCTCGATGGAATATATCCTGCAGTCCGTATATCTGAAGCTAAAGATCTAGACAAGGAATCGGAAGCCCTTCTTCTCAATCTGCGTCTCCACATTCGTAACATTGCCACCGGTCATGCCGTCGACGCTCTCACCCCTGTTGAGTTTCTTGTTGAGCTTGACGAGCACGAACCTGAGCGCCGTGGCGGCCAGGATCGCAATCAGGACTGTGACGCAGTCGACGGTCATGGCGATGACGTAGCGAGGGCTGAACTTTGTGTTGTACATGTAGCTGGCGTAGATGCTCGTCGCGTTGCTGACGGCGTTGATGAGCGCGAGGGCGGCGGCGCGCTTGGCGGGCGGCCGCGGCAGGCAGTTGGAGATCCAGGTGAGCACGACAATGTAGGCGGCGTAGAAGCTGGCGGGCATGAGCATCATGCCGACGTAGCGCGGCGCTGTCTTGGTGGTGGCGGCCGCGAGGATGAAGGCCACGAGCGAGATGCACAGCGGCAGCACGACGTGCAGGTAGCGCTCGCCCGAGCGGTCGGCGTGCCACGCGTTGGCCCAGGTCGTGATGACGGCGAGGCAGTACGGCGGCGCCGTCAGCAGCAGCGAACGGATGTGCGAGTAGCCGAGCGTGGCGACGACGGTGGGGAAGAAGTTGGTCACGCTGGCGGAGGAGACGATGCCGGACAGGAGCAGCATGAGCAGCCAGGTCTTGGCGTCGCGCACGGCGAGCGAGAAGCCGTGGAAGAAGGACTGCTGCTTCGAGGAGATCCAGTCGTCGACGCCAATGTCCTCCTCGAGTCGCCAGGCGGCGAGGGAGCGCTCCTCCTCGCTCAGCCAGGAGGTCGTGCGCGGGAAGTTGGGGAGGATGAAGAAGGCGAGGATGGCGACGAAGATGGTGATGACTCCCTCAATGATGAAGAGCCAGCGCCAGGCGCTGATGCCCTTGGCGCCGTCCATGCCGCTCGAGATGCCGGCGGCGATCAGTCCACTGAATGCTCCCGACAGCAGAGAACTGCAAAGAGGTTGATTAGAGATGTATATATATAAACAGACATTTGGGATGAGCTCAATTGTGCAATCCGTGAAATAACTTGATGCCAGGTGTATTTGGAGGTGGGTACAAATGCATACCCAGAATACAGAACGGCCGTACGCATGGCCAGCTCCTTACGTGTATACCAGGACGAAAGGAAGAATAAGCAACCAGGCTAAACGAATGATGAGTGAGAAGTATCCCAGAGGCCGACGCAAATGTAACGCACAAAGTAAGCCGCTTCAATGAAGCCGAGAAAGAATCGAACGGCGATGAGCTGGCCATAAGTGTGTACCGCTGCCGTGGACGCGGAAATGACGCCCCAGATGATCATCACGGTGGGCAAGTAGAGCGCTGGCTTGCCAATCTTGTTGAGGAGTAGGTTCGAAGGCACCTGCGGCGTGTCAGAGTGCTGATATTGCGGATGAACTTTGCATCGGCACATACCTGCATGAGAATGTATCCCACGAAGAGGATGCTGACGGCAGTCTATGATCGTGAGCATGGGGTAGATAGCAAGCAAGAAAGCAGTCACTCCTCACATTGTATTCTGTCGAGGTCATGTGTAGAGACTTTTGCAATCCAACTTTGCCCGTCAGTCTGGCACTGGCAATGTTGTTCCTGTCCAGATAGTTCAAGATGTACCTGATAAGATTAGACGTAAGCTTGTGGCTCTACTCTTGCCGTCCATTGGGATGCGACTCACATGATGACAATCATGGGAAGCAGCCGGAAATCAATCTTGCGCACGAGCTTTCTCTCCATTCTAGCTCTCTGCTCGACCGACAGATGTCGTATGGGCTCAGGCGCATCGCGCTCACGTTTGGGAATATCGCTGTTGGGACCAGTCTGCTCGATGTATTCGGAAGTGTAGACCTTATCATCGCCAGTGACGCCATATGCGCCATGGTCGAACTCGTCAGCTGCGTGGTTCGTGGTGGTGTGAGGTGTCTTTGGTGGTCCCTCGACATAGGGTACAAGTCCGTTCATGATGATATCACGGCGTTGGTGCACTCGACTGAGAATCTGCTGTCGCCGTCAGATGACTTGTGTAACGTCGAGATTGTCAGGCAGCATGGGAACGGACCTGGTGTGTGAACTTATAGTGATAGTCTCACTGAGCACTTTAACCGCCTTGTGGCTAAAGTGGATGATTGATCCCTGTTCCATTGGATCGTGGGGTTTAGTGGTGGAGATGTGGGAGAGGCGGGGGCGGGCCTCGACCAAAATTTAAGCGAGGCGGCAGATGCAGTTAGCTTATTAGCCGACAACTCTCTCGACTACGATCTGCCGGACCTGCCAGCCGTGTCCTTGACATCGCGCTCTAGAAGCTGCAACGCTTCGGCGTATCTCCTCCGCATCTCCTGGCCAAAGGCCTGTCCATTGGACTCGACCCGCACTCTAGCCACCTTCTGGTCCCCCCGACCAATCTCAGGAGATTTTGCAATGGCGTTCCAGAACCAGCCCGCCTCACGATCCTCCACTAGTGTCCAAGCTTCGCCGGACTTCCCCGCGCGCGCGGTCCTGCCGACGCGGTGAACGTAGCTTGTGACACTGTGAGGCATGTCGTAATTGATGACCTGGGTGATGTCCGGCACGTCCAGACCACGCGACGCCCGGTCCGTCGCTATGAGAATGCGTTTACGGCCGCTACGGAGAGCCGCGAGTGTGGCGCGAGAGCCGGCGGAAGAGCTCTTGGTAAGAGTGTCGAGAATGGAAGAACATGGTGGGTGGAGGTGCGATAGGAGGTGCGTCAGACGGTCGGCTGACTCTGTGCTAGAAGTGAAGATGAGAATTTTGGGTGCCGCTGGTGCTGGTGCTGTTTGAACGTGATCGTTCAATGTTTGCTTAGCAAGCATGTCCGGCACATGTGATGCATTCTCTTCCTTGGCATTTGGACTACCCTCGCTGCTAGTCGTACTTTCGGCTTCGCTTGACTCTGATTCACTGGCTGAGTCGGAAGACATGTCGTCAGAGATTGATGAATCGGTCCCATCAGAAGGGTCCGAACTTGAAACGGGTTCGCAGACAGACTCCGTTCTTTTGCGCATTGACCGGCTCTCCCCAGTCGAGGTCAGTGTTTCAGGACTTTCGAGAGCCCCGAGCAAGATCTGCAAGAGATACAGCGGCTTATCAGCGCCAGTGCTGACAGGTACGGCACACTCGTGCAGGTATGGCGGTAATGACATGGCGCTAGCTCCCTCTAGCGCGGTCCCATTCGAATTATCCATAGAATGTTCGATTCCTTCCATAAGCACCAGTTTAGGGTTCCACAATTTTATCAAGGCGAGCCTATCCAAATCCCTGGTCATCGTTGCGGATAGAATTACTTTCCGCACTCGTGGTTTTGGTGACCGGAGGGTCGTGAAAGATGGCCACGCCTTGGGCTTCGTGGTCGTCTCGGAGTTTTCTCGTTGATCAATCGCTTCGTTTACGACGTCTGCCCATTCTTGAAAACTCTGGTCCAGAAGTCGATCCGCTTCGTCGATGACAAGCCATTCCAAGTCCGCAAGTGAGAAGCCATGAGTCGATTTGATGTGATCCACTAGTCTTCCAGGCGTGCACACAAGGATATCCACTTTTGAGTTGTACACAGGCACAAATCCTGGCCACAAATCCTCGCCGTCTTCTAGGAGTCGTTGCTCGTCCGCATCCTCCACGAGAATGTCCGAATCGAGGCGTGCAATGTCGTCTAGGTTCTTCAACAGATTGTGATACGATTCAGGGTCGTGAGTGCGATCTTTTGAGATCAAATTCACTTGCTCCGATGTAAGCGCTTGACTTCCGGTCGCAACGCCGACGTGTAGATTTGTTCCAATTGCACATTCTCTTGCAGTTCTTTCAACCTGACCGACAAGCTCGCGCGTAGGCACAACGATGATTGCGCGCATCCGTGTGCAAACTCGATTCTTGATACTCTGAACAATGGGTAGAACGTATGCCAATGTTTTCCCAGACCCGGTCGCTGCCGACACGCACAAATCTCCTGGATGTTGGGATGCTCGGGGTAGTAGAAGCGGCAGGACACCTGTCTGGACTGCAAGCGCTTCGGGATAGTGTGATAGATGCGCCAGATGTTCTGCGTCCACTCCAAGAGACTTGAAAGGCGCAGCGGAGGTAGCTGACACGAGCTTTGGCTTCGAAAGCCAGACTGGCAAGGCAGATGAAACAGAAATGGTCGAGCCTTGGGGTGCGGGTGCGGGTTGCGGAAGTGGCACAAGATCTGAAGAAAGAAGTCAGCCACAAGCCCGTTCACTGCTGGAGAGTCTATTTACCATGAAGAACGACTTCCACGGCCTGGTCCCCGTTGGATGGCACTGTAATGGATAGATCTTCCGCCACTCTCAAGGCAGTCGCCTTATGGTACTTCTTGAGCACGTTACTATTCTTTTGAACATCTTGTTCGGCCTCCGGCTGTTCCGCTCCATGAGTCTCGCGCTTTCGCTTCTTTGTAGGCCGTGAAATCGACTGCTTTTCGGAAGTTGCATGAACTGAAACGACACCACTAGCGGATTCGTGCTGTTCAGAGGAGGCATTTCCAGTGAACTTGTGCTTGTCCGGCGACTGCTTTGCTTGCTTATTCGCCTTGATGAGCAGATCGGGGTCGGCCGATTTCGTCGTATCAGGTCGGCTCGATGGCGGGCGATAGCGCGCGTACATGGGACCTGCCACCATTGCAAGTTGAAATGCTCAAGGTAAGGTAACTATTCTCTGCACGATGCGGGGGTCACCCTAAGCTTGAATGATGAAATAATCTTATAAATTTTAGTAATAGTCGGAATTTGATCCGAGATCAAAAGGTCGAGTCTAATCTGGAACTAAGGTTAGCTTCAACTCGTCCGAAACAACTCTCACACTCGAGCTTTGATAGAGTTCTTTGTTAAGGACAAAAAAGCAATCCTGATCTGCAGAATAATAACTGTCGTACCCGCATAGAGGCGGGTGCAAATTGTAATGTTACCATGTTTGATTAAACCTGCAATGATGGGGTAGCTGTGCCATTAGCGCGTATACGAAGCCGACAGTTGAGACGCAGTTGTGAAACTTCCTGAAAAGATGCCTTATAATATTGCGTGAGGCAGACCGCCGCAAATTTCGCGAGCCAGCTGACATGACGATAGTATGGTCAGCGATTTCTTCTATCCACAACCCGGTAGGCTCCAATTGTCAATGATATATCATGTCGCTTGACGGAAATCTAGGTGGAGTAGAAAGCCACATATATCAGGTCGCTACTGTGAGACTTCACATGAACCTTTGGCTGAATTCGACGGACTGATGACATGTACGCAGAAACTCATCGACCGTGGGCACAAGGTCATCATCATAACGCATGCATACAAAGGTCGTAGTGGAGTACGATATCTTACCAACGGTCTCAAAGTCTATCATGTGCCCTTCTTCGTCATTTATCGCGAGACGACGTTCCCTACAGTCTTTTCCTTCTTTCCGATATTCCGAAACATCGTCATTCGCGAGCAGATTGAGATTGTGCATGGACATGCGAGCTTAAGCAGTCTCTGCCATGAAGCCATCCTGCATGCCAGAACCATGGGACTTCGAACCGTTTTCACAGATCATTCTCTCTTCGGCTTCGCCGACGCTGCCAGCATACTGACGAACAAACTTCTAAAGTTCACCTTGAGTGACGTCGATCACGTCATTTGTGTTAGCCACACATGGTATGGGGCGCTGTTGCATGCCTGATGGTTCACCGACGCTGACGATGTTCAGTAAGGAAAACACTGTCCTTCGTGCGTCTCTTGACCCGCTGATGGTGTCTGTCATTCCAAATGCCGTGGTAGCCGAAAATTTTCGACCTCTTTCATCGCACTCTCCGATCCGCAGTTTGCACAGAGGGACCGCAAACATTCCGTTGCCAAAGCCTATGCCACACCACTTTGGACCACACGATATCATCAACATCGTCGTAGTCTCAAGGCTCTTTTACAACAAAGGAACGGACCTACTCATTGCTGCAATTCCTCGTATTCTCGACGAGCACCCCAATGTACGATTCATCATCGCTGGAACTGGTCCAAAGGCTATTGATTTGGAGCAAATGCTCGAAAGTCGCGTACTGCAGGACAAGGTAGAACTGCTAGGTCCGGTCCGCCACGAAGAGGTTCGTGATGTCATGGTCCGTGGACACATCTACCTTCATCCCAGCTTGACGGAAGCATTCGGAACTGTGATCGTTGAAGCGGCCAGCTGCGGTCTCTACGTCGGTTGTACGAGGGTGGGTGGCATCCCAGAGGTGCTACCGGCGCACATGACGGCATTTGCCAAACCGGAAGAAGACGATCTCGTCGCGGCTACCGGCAGAGCCATTGCAGACTTACGTGACAACAAGATCAGGACTGAAAGGTTCCACGACGAGGTGAAGATGATGTACTCGTGGACAAATGTAGCGCAACGCACGGAACGAGTCTACGACGGGATTTCTGGCGCTCTTACGGAAGAAGAATTCTACGGATACCATTCGAGCTTCCACGGCAAGACTGGGGGCCAGAGTTTTGCGCTCATCGACAGACTGAAGCGCTATTTCGGATGCGGCATATGGGCGGGTAAGTTGTTCTGCTTCTGTGTCGTCATTGACTATCTGCTCTTCGTGTTCCTGGAAGTTTGGGCTCCGCGATCGAATATTGACGTTGCTCGAAATTGGCCGAAGAAAGTGGCCTCCAAGTCCGTGGAATCTTTGCCAAGGAGAGTTGGGAGAAAGAAAGAGAGGAAGATTGACATCTTTAATGGGTGATGAGGTTGGCCAATTCACGCAGACCCGCATTGCCATACCCATCCGGTACATCAGGCGCCATGACGGCAAAGTCGTCGCAGGCTTCCTTCGAGCTTGCAATCCAGCCAAGGCCAAGTTCCTCGAGCGCAAGGCTGGGCCGCGCTTGCGCAGACCATGAAGCTTACTGAGACAAGACTTCTCTGCTGTACACATTCATGCAGTGTTCACCGGGAGATTGTGCGTCCAGACACGCTCCGAAATGGGATCCAGAAGTAGTAGGTTGCGCCTCGTATGGGCTCACCATCATACAACAGAACGAAAGAAAGAAAGTAAGAACAGGTTTGAAGAAGAAGTCGGGAGCCAACGTGCCGGAGCTGCACTCGTGTCACACGGCCGAAAGAGATGAGCAGCATGATGCTCTGAAAGTGAACGGAAAACGCATGATTGATGAAATTCCCATCTCCAGCATGCTGGGGGCGGCAGAGAGGCCGGTGGTTGGAATCATGACTACGACTGTTATTCGTCTACGACATGTTCGTGCGAGCATTGAGCTAAGGTGTACTCGGTGTACTCGTACCACTGCGCCACACTAGAACTTCGAGTATGGTAGTTCTTCGGCTACCGCCGCCTCCGCCGTTGTCGGACAAGACAACCTGTGGCGCGCGTCCGTGCGAACCCTTTCTTCCCCCCACTCGGTGTTTTCATAAGGCATCCTTTTTTGGTTCCACCAAGAAAATAAATTTTGAGTCACTTCTTAAAGCGAAGCGCCTCGTTTACTCGTGGAGCCATTCGTGGTTCTTATCTGTACCACGCAAACATCACACAAGCCTCGCGCCTTGTCCTCTCGCATCACGCCTTATCTCCCTCCTATTCATTGTAGCATCTTACAGTATTATACCTTTACTGCGAACTCCTTACGCGCGCACTCCTCACTGGACAACTCGCCCTCGGAGCTCACCAACAAGCCTTTCCCCACCCCACAAGCACACACGCATACATACACACACATATCACACATACATACGCCGCAGTCATGTCCACCGAGTTCGTCGCCATCCTCAGCCCGCCAGGCAACGCCCTCTCGACCTACGATTCCACCCAGTCACACGCCGCGCAACCGCCCGCCATCCCGGCCACCTTCCGCGAAGCCATGTCCATCCGCGAAGCCGTCTTCGTCGCCGAGCAGCGCTGCTCCCTCGAGGGCGAGTGCGATGCTGACGACCGTCGCTCCTGGCACTGGGTCGCGTACGCCAGCATCGGCGCCCCCTCGTCCTCATCCTCCTCCGCCGGCAACTCACCCACCAGCACCCGCAGCACAAACGCATTCGACGGCCACGCCCGGGGCACTGGCCCCTCGGCCTCCCACGGCCGTGAGCGTGACCGCGACCGCACGTCCCGCGATACTCCCAAGCAGCGCGTCAGCTCGAGCACCGCCTCGCGTACCCCAGTCGCCACTATCCGCCTCGTGCCGCCGCCGCACGCCGCGCACCCTTCGCCGCTCCCTCACAGCGCGGACACCCCCGCCGCCGCCTCAGCCGCCTCCGGCAACGCGTCGCACGAGCTGTACGTGAAACTCGGGCGCATCGCGACGCTGGCGCCGTATCGCCGCCTCGGGCTCGGCCGGCTGCTCGTCGACACGGCGCTGACGTGGGCGGCGGCGCACGGCGAGGAGATCCAGGACCCGGTGTGGCACGCGCGGTGGCGCGCCGCGCACGACGAGAGCGCCAAGGATGCCGCCGATGCCGGGCCGTGGCGGGGATTGGTGCTCGTGCATGCGCAGAAGAGCTTGGAGAGGTGGTATGGCAAGTTTGGGTTCGTGAGGGATCAGACCATGGGCGTGTGGCGGGAGGAGGGCATCGAGCATATCGGCATGTGGTATAGGGTTGCTGTGAAGGAGAAGGGACGAGGTTAGGGTGACTGGCGTGGCACTGTTGCTGGCGCCGCAGTGTGGTTGTACCATCGTTGGGGAAAAGGTGCACTCAATGGAGACAAATGACGGGAATCAGCGTCACGAAGATCACGACCGGGGAAAACTTCTGCGAACAGGATGGGCGGAAAGTGTGAGTTTTCAGCATCTCCGACACCATCTAGACAAACCATTATACCACTTGCGACATATCAAAATTTCGATCATGACCCAATCCTCTTTTCAACTCAAATTGGTGGTATCTTCTCTTCCGCCTACTCCTCCGCGCACTGTCTTAAGGAGCTTCTACTTGGCACGTATTTCACGCACAAACGACCCGTCCCCACCCGTCCAGCACAGCAAGTCATCACCTAGACCTTCATCTCGGACAGACCGCCCTTCCAGAACGTGAAGAACGGCGTCGTGCCATCCTCGCGAAAGTTGAGCAGAGCGACCCTGTTCCCCCAGGCACGTCAGCCGGTCAATGATATCTCGCGACAGCCACCCCACATAGCACGGTGGTCCCCGATGCACGTAGACTCACATTCCGTCCGGGTTCATGCTCTCTCCCGTGTAGAAGTCGTAGTCGCCAAAGTTCTTGACAATCTTCTTGGCGTACTCGGCCGCGCCCTTCTCAAAGGCCTTGATTTCGTCCTCGTTCGCGCCCTTGGCCTTCTTGGCCTCCTTGACAGCCTTCATGTAGCCTGTTCGTTTTTGCGAGTCCTCGCGTCAGCGCTCACGCTCATCTGCGGTTCGATTCGGTGTGGCGGCAAGAGGGAACTGTGGACGCGCAGTTTCAATTGCCAATCTTACCCTTGAGGTGTGTGAGGTATGACTTCTTGTCAAACGACGTATTCACCAGCCGGAAGGTGTGCACCACGTTGTTGACCTGCTGCTGCTTGTCATCGGCGCCTTCCTCGGCTTCCTCGGCGGACGCGTTGGCGCCCGTGTCTGCATCGCCCACAGTGTCAGCCTCGAGATCCTTCGCGCACGCACGCGGCGGGCTTTGCGCCAGAAGAAGCCAGCGAGCGCCCCTGGAGTCTGCAAGCGCTTCGCGCTGAGCTGCCTGTC
>Ga0058703_1000352_pt1 | contig 10326 bp, 8 predicted proteins | sample AgamicMgMae_FD_83782 | JGI IMG/M metagenome (GOLD analysis project Ga0058703, IMG submission 83782) | Agave microbial communities from Guanajuato, Mexico - Mg.Ma.e | ecosystem: Host-associated > Plants > Phyllosphere > Phylloplane/Leaf | place: Guanajuato, Mexico | collected 2012-06-04
AGTCCGTCTGCTTAGCATGGCTACCCTTGCAGGCATTCTTTCTCAGCGGATGCCAACGTTTCGAACCCGGCAAGCATTGATTGTAGTCGGGCTACAGAACGACTTTTTATCTCCAGATGGCAAACTACCCGTCACCAATGGACACGAATATTTGGATCGCATTCGCAGACTCGTACCAGCTTTTCGCGAACAAGGAGAGATCGTCTGGGTGAGATCTGAGTACCGAGGCGACAGAACGGTCAACGGCAAAAGTGTCGGTGACTGTTCCGTCATTATCAGGGGATCATCTGATCACGATGTGGACGAAGACGAAGAAGCAGATCTGCCATCGGAATTTCAACATCTATCGTCCTCTTCTGGTAGACGCGACCCTCTTCAGCCCTCGAATCGAACAATGGAGATCATGCAACGTACGCTTGCTCGCACAAGAGATCTTCGCTTGAACGATACGTCTGTAGACGACGAAGATGAGCCAGATGATGAGGATGATGATGATGAGGAATTGTTCCTCTCTCAGACCGCAGACAGACCGGCCTGTTGTCTGCCTGGCAGTACAGGCGCCGAATACGCTCCTGAAATCGTCGATCTCCAGTCACCTCGAGATATGCACATCACCAAATCATATTACTCTGCTTACAAGAAGACGGGGTTACTCAACAGCTTACGGTCCAAGCTCATTACTGAGATCTATGTTGTAGGCAACATGACCAACATATCTGTATATGCTACTGCAATCGATGCCGCTCAACATGCTGGCTCTATCAATATCGTCGGCGACTGTCTAGGGTACCGGAAGATCGAACGTCACCTCGAAGCCATCAGTCAACTCACCGAACAAACCGGAGCCATAATCACAAGTAGTAGAACTCTTCTTGCGAGGCTCAGAGGTGAGGATGCTCAAGAGACCAACCCAGAAGAGATTTCTCGCGAGCCACCAGCCGACGAATCAATACCTCTTGAGCGGTTGCCGCATCGATATTTCACTGCCCGTACAGGCGTCGAGACCAATGACGGCCAGTCCACACATGCTACACTGTCCGCTGCAACAATCGCTCGCTTCGTGAACGACGGACAGGATGTAGCCCAAGATCTTCCTTCGAATGACCAACCGCACCCCCTTAGAGTAGATGTTGGTCGCTTCCGCCGTTCTTCTGTAGAACGTGTAGAGCGCAATGCTCAGCACATCTCTCCATCTCCAAACGAGTCGAGCGTTCGTGACGACCTGTCAGAGCGGCCTTCAATCGGCCACAAACGACGATCGTCAGAAATGGATGCTTTGATTCGGGAGGACAATGTGGACCCAAGCCGTGGAAAAAGTGCATCTGATCCAACACATGGAGTTAAGAGATCCATGTCGAAGAAGCAGAAACACTTCCATAGCTTGGCTACCCTTTCTACCCTCGGACCAGACGACACTATCGGAACCGGTGATACATCCATCACTTATGGTTTTCTTCCGGCAGAACATGCACGGTCGGCGTTCCAGCAACTACTGACAGAGGTTCCTTGGCAAACGATGCGCCATGCTACTGGAGAAGTGCCGCGTCTGGTATGCTGTCAAGGAAGCATTGACCAGTCGGGTTGTATGCCGATCTATCGACATCCGTCCGATTCCTCTCTGCCCTTGTTGCACTGGAGTCCAGCAGTTCTTCGAATCAAAATGGAAGCCGAGAAAAGAGTTGGACATGAGTTGAACCACGCGTTGATTCAGCTTTATCGAGGTGGTACTGATAGCATTTCTGAACATACCGATAAAACTTTGGATATCGTCGCTGGCAGCAAGATTGTGAATGCTTCATTCGGTGCGCAAAGAACTATGCGATTGCGCATCAAGAGGGTTTCGGCGAACGACTCGAGCGGCCAAGTCGACAACAAGAAGGACGACGGCAAACGAGGTGATCGTGCTTCATCAAGAGAAACTCAACGAATTCATATGCCTCACAACAGCATTCTGTCTATGGGGTTGGATACCAATAGCAGATATCTTCATGGCATTCAACCCGATAAACGTATACAGGCAGAACTTTCAGAGTCGGAAAAGGCTTATGACGGTCTTCGTATTAGTATTACGTTTCGCAACATTGGGACTTTTATCACTTCCGACTCGAAGAAGATTTGGGGTCAAGGCGCGACGGGCAAGAGAATGGAGGCAGCGACAACGACCATTAATGGCGATGCCTGCGCTTCTGAGGAGCTGATCAAAGCCTTTGGTACGGAAAACCAGAGCACATCATTCGATTGGCACAAGACCTATGGAAAAGGATTCGACGTGTTACACTTGAAGACCGCACTCCCGGAGCTTGAGAAGCCAATACTGTTCCTACGTGGCAATCATTCGACAGACGATCAGGCAGTCACGCTAGGCCTCGAACATCTTGGAATCGAGACAGACATCGTCGAAGAACCACGTATCGGACTAGATCTTAATTCGCCTGATCAGCTGGCAACCATGATTGATGCGCAAAGTACTCAAGTATCATGGACCATGCGGCAAAAGATACGCCAGTTGGTCTACCGTGATGTCGACGCCTTGCACTCGCAAGTGACGGGCGTGGCGCCCATCCTACTGTATCTGTACATGCGTTATAGGGGGTCTTCAGGTACCACACAGATGGCCAAAGAGATTGAGATACTCAGCTCGCCTCTCCTCGATCGAGCAAAGGAACATATACGCTTGGTCGTCAAGAGTTACGAGACCTTGGACGAATCACTGGTTACGGAAGTCGATGAGTTGATTGCAGACTGCATGTTGCTCTCGGAGCTCGGTACTGGGAGCGAGCCTGCTTTCATCGCGGGTGCTGAGTTTGGAGTCGCCGATTGTTACCTGTTCCCCGTTGTTGAACAGCTCGTCGAGTACAAGAAGCAAAAAGGAGAGGCAGTTTCTGTGTCGATGAAGGGGTATCTTGACGATGTCAGGCCGACGATAGAACTTCTTAGAGGCCAGAAGGAGGCTTAAAGAATCTCCATTGCTTCTGTCTTGTAAGACAAAATCAAGGGTATTGGCTGATTTTTCCACCTGACCAGATCTCCCTTGTGAATTCCGTAAAGCCAGTATCGCCTCTCACGCTCCCCTCAGTTGCCCTCACTACAACGCTCGCATCGGTTGCTTTCTGAACACAATGCAGCGTTCAGTCGAGCGACTTCAACGCGCTCTTCCTCCACCATTCTCGAAGTCGCACGGGACAGAAACCCGAAGCCAAGGTCCCCGAAATTTCCTGGGAGAGAATCGAAAGAAGAGCAGATCTCTTTGAGCTGAGCGCTCAAGTCGCGGATCGCAGTCTCGTAACGTTCCTCTTTCTTAATCAATAGCTCTACAATCTCGTTGTTGTGTTGAAACTTGATGATCTCCTCTCTGTTGCTGATTCTGAGTTCGTGGTAGTCGGTCATTGCGCCGAGAGCGTGCATGGAGCGCAGATTTAGGTCTTGAAACATCTGCATGACGATCTGCTGAGCGGACATCTTTGTGCTTGTGAGTGGTTTGCTGATGTTTGTGTTATGTGTGATGTGTGGATGGCGCAGATGCCTTTGTGATGTTATGAGAGAGTTTTATGGCAGGTCTCCAATCTTGAAGGTGAGAAATGGGTGACGATGGGGAATAGCAGGCTCGGTGCGAAGACCTGACACCTTTTTGAAGAAAGGACGAAATAAGCAGGTGCGTGAGTGAAGGCGCAGAACTGAATGTGAGGTATTGAACGTGAAGAATTGCAAGCGGGCTATTGGAGGTGAGCTATCCGTACCAAAGGTGAGGTATTGAAAGCGAGGTATTGAAGGCAGACTATGCTAACCAGCTATGTTTCTCGACAGCTGAATTCTGATCAACCATGTCCTTGTTCCTGTTGCTCCTCGTCTCTGGCCTCTCCCTCTGCAGCCCTGACCGCGTCACCCTCAGCCTTGCGAGACTTGTATTCAGCATTGGCCTGCTCAAATTCCACCGCAAGCGGTCGGAGCCGGCGACTAGACTTCTGGAGGTCATCGAACAATTGCAAAGCCTCAACGCTCGACTGTTGAATCCGGATCGTCAGCTGCAGAGACTCTTCTCTCCACTGGCGAACGTCATCTTCTTGACGCGCGCGGCATAAAGCTAGGAAGATTTCGCGGCGTCGTTGTTGGTGCTCGTCTGCGACGGCGGGTCGTAGACGCAAGATAGTCATGAGCCTCCCGAATCGCATCAATCCATCGGATCGTGCCCGTAGTTGTTCACTTGCCGCATGGACAATTGCGTAGGTCTTCTCTGATTGCGCTTGCTGCACGATGAGTCTTTTGCAATTGCGATATTCGTCTAGTATTCTGGAGGTGACGTCTTCGAATGCTATGACGTCTTCGAATGCTGCGTCGGATGCTTTGGCGTCAATACAAAGACGCTCAATCCTGTCCAGTGTCCGCTGGAAGGTCGTTGTAGCAGGTGCTAAGAAGGGCAGCATTGAAGAGGAGTTGTTGAGGGAATTGGAGATGAGTTGCCAGAGTACTGGGAATGTTCTCTCAAATAAATGAAGAGTGTTTGATATGCTATCAGGATCGAATGGGATGGAACCTTGGTCGAGAAACTCCTAGCAGAATTCGTAGGTTTTGTGCAGATGTGAAGGTGAAGGTGAAAAGTGGAGGTGAATTTTATTACACTTAGATCGTAGCAAAGCTGATGCATCGAACCTTCAAGAGACCTGCTCAATCTTCTCCCACTGCACCGAGCTTTGACTACTTTCTAATGACGGTGACTTGTCATTGTCGACTTTCTGTAGACCCATCATCCAGCCAACAACGCCTGAGGGAAACCAGCCACCGATAATATCGTACACAAGACTGCCTCTTCCAACGTGCCAAGTCGAAGAACGTCGACTGCGTAACGCGTCAAAGATGGAATCATGGACTTTCCGAAGGTGAGTTCCTCTGACTCTTCTGGCCTCGCGATTCTTGCCTGGGATGTCTAGATGACCAAGCTTGAAATGGCAAAATCCAATATCGTGTAAGCGTAATTCCGAGGCAAGAGAACCTGCAAAGCCTTCTAAGGCGCCTGACACTGCGCTTTGAATAGCATGGTGAGGCGGCCTCAGAGATGGCACAATGGATGGCGTAAGCAGCAAGATCCTGCCATTGAACTCTGTGACTAAAGGCAGCAGATGCTGTGTGGCCAAGACGGTATTGAGAACCTTGGCGTTAAAGGCCGTCGACCAACTGTCCGGTGCCAGATCCGAAACAGGTCCAATCTCTGATACAGTATCAGGAGCAATGATAACTCCAGCCAGTGATAACCGATGTCCTTCTCCACCTTCAATCGCAAAGTGGTGTCTTGCCAAAAGATGGCGCAGTCGCGAAATCTGATCTTGTGCAGCCTCCGGGTGTGCCAGATCTAATGTCAAGGGCAATATATCCACCCTGGAGAAATTTCTCACATGCTGCTCATCTTCGGTAGAATTCGTGATCATGTAGACGATAAAGCCGCGTCTTTCCAGGTCGAGCGCCAGAGCTGTCGTCAGAGGTGATGATCCGACGAGTACCACAATCTCTGTTCGCGCATTGTTGGCTGCCCTCCTCGCTTTCCTCCTCTTCCCATATGATAGCTTTTGAAGGATGAGAAAGGTGGCGCCGGTCCCGACGAATGCGACGATCGCTGCGGTCAAAGCTCGATTGTGTAATACCCATCGTTCAAGTCGTCGCCAGGCAGTTACAGGAAGACTACGAGGAGGGGGAGGCGGCGGTGGTTGTATGGTTTGGGGTATCCAGCCTCTAATCTGATGTGCGACGTTCTCGAAATGTCGTTCAACACTGTCGGCGACATCGTTGTATTGCTTTGCGGCCTATTCCTATCAGTACTGCGTGATGTTCAAGAACGTATGCAATACATACCACTTCGAATAGATACTGAGCGTCTGTCATGATTGCGTATCAGCAGCAGCGAGATTGGTGATCGTAAGTTTAGATACTGACAGACTGGCGGCGATGATGTCTGCCTGATCTGGTTTGCGGGGTCACGTTGATGCTCGCAGGAGAGTTTGCGGCTCTGCGGCTGTGTCGGCGTCGGCGGATCCCGCAGCGATCTCCGTCCCCGAGATCGTTTGGCCGTTGATCTATATTTATACTTGCCCTGTACCTCGTGCTGCGGATGCGGCGACTATATCAACTTCACGAGCACGAGGAATATTATACGGCCACAATCAATTTCAGCTTATCCATCCGAGCGACTTACTCCGCCTCTCATAATAGATTGAAGCAAGGGCGATCATTTGACGTTGTACTTCAAAGTGACCTGGTTGATCAAGTCGCCGCTCGCTCACGAATGACCAATCGGTCTGCACGTTTTTTAATGCTTCTAAGTCGACTTTCACATGTTTCTTTCGGCGTATACTCTTTCTCGTGGCCTTGTTAAGACACGAAGCAGCAACAAAGCAGTGTTTCCAAGCAGTCATTCACAGACGATAAGGCCTTTCGCGTTACCAGAAGACTGAAGGTCAGATCGATGGATCCTCGTTTCGAAGATCCGGGAGGTAACTTCGACGGAGGACCTTTAAATCGACAACGCAACCTTGCATCATCCTTGAACGAGCATGACGCTCTCATCTCTACCTACGAGCATCTTACAGGACTGCCGAGCGCATCGGATGCACTTCTCCGTTTACGGAAGATCGCCTCTCTCGTCAAGCCGATCATGAGAAAACGTGGTTGGAATGTACAGATCTTGACAGAGTTCTTGCCGCAAGACCAACGTTTGCTTGGACTCAATGTTAACCATGGCTACAAGATTTGTATCCGCTTACGATATTCTCACGCCCCTGCCACCTTTCTACCAATCGAACAGTGCATTGATACTATGCTGCATGAACTATCTCACATCGTCTTTGGTCCACATGATGCCAAATTCAATGCGCTATGGGATGAGCTCCGTGATGAGCACGAAACTCTACTTATGAAAGGTTACACCGGAGAGGGTTTCCTCACAAAGGGTCGTCAATTGGGCGGAGGTCGAATTCCTCCTCAACATGAAATACGTCGTCTCGCTCGCCAGAACGCAAAACAGCGTCGTGATAGGAGTAAGGGTTCTGGTCAACGTCTTGGCGGTAGAGCGATTCCTATCGGCCAAGACCCTCGTAATGCTATTGTCGGAGCCATAGAGAGACGCAACACGATCAACCGAGGATGTGCATCCAACGACGCAGATGTGAACAAATTGGCCCATGATGCGTCTAAGAACACAACCTCGACAAGGGCCGAAGAGGACGATGCGAATGATCGGGCCATCGCTGAGGCATTGCTCGAGCTATGGGAAGAAGAGGAGAATCGAAAACTGAACCAAGAATACGCCAAACCACCTCCTGGTGGAGGGCTCACATGGACTGCTGAATCTGGTCTTGTGAATAGCACAAGTCCAAAACGTCCGCCCGTCACTTGCAAGCCAGTACCACAGCCGATACCTCAGACTTCTGTTCCAAGCGAAGACGAGCAATTACGCTGGGCAATGGAACAGAGCTTGAAAGAGGCGCCGCCATCACCATTAACACCAAGCGTCTCTCCAATTGATCTTACGGGATCTCCGTCGCAAGGCTCAATCTCAACCCAATCCGCAGTCTCACCTGAATTGCATCCAAACAAACGACCTCGTTTACTTTCACCGTCGCCTCCTGATCGACCTCGACCTACATCCTCCTCTGCCAGTGATCTAGCGACAGCTTTGAATGGTGTTCCACCTTTGGCGCCTCTGCCACCAGCTCCGACCGCTCCTGCAGTTCACGAGGACCCCGGCACATGGAATTGCGAAATATGCACTTTACAGAACCCAATCGGGTACCTTGCTTGTGGTGCTTGCGGGGTTGAGAGACCATTTAGTGTCACTGCGCGCACAGCGGCAGCCTCGTTACAAAGAATCGAGAGGCAGAGCCTCCGCAACGGAGGACTGAGGAAGCCAGAGACTTTGGGCTGGAGCTGCAACCGCTGCGGTACCTTCATGGAGCATATATACTGGACCTGTAGTATCTGCGGACTGATGAAGGGAAGCAGTAGGGTTAGCGAGCATGCTCAGCAACGGTTTTAAAACGACTAATGACAACGACGAATGATCACTTCAATATGAGCCACTAAATTGGGCATATAAGTATTGATAGGGCTTTTGAGGGTAGATTTCAGTCGCCTTCAGCTTTTACCAGACTTTCATTCACACAACTACATCGCCTGCTTTCATTCTTCGCGAGTTGCCTTCGCTATTTCCACGGGTATCCTCACTTTCATCTTCACTGGCTCACTGTGCGAACAACCCACTTCCGCACAATCTCATCTCAACACAACCTCCCTTCCGTACAAATTCTCGCTAGCAAAGTACCTTCTCTATCTACACGCCTTTGTTTAGTGGTATGGCTCAACAGCAGACCATGAACAATCGCGAGCACCCTTTTCAGCAACTTCGAGCCAAAGTCACTGCTCTCGAAGATGATATTACGTCGATAGAAGAAAGGGCAAATCGCCAGGAAGTGACGATTAAGCTTTGCGGACCGAACTTGGACTCGCCCAGAGACTTATCGCAGAAGAGTCAAGCGAACTCAAGGGAGTGCAAAATCGCTTTGCAACTGAAGCCAGATCGATGAGGTACCACAACAGGAATGAAACCTTCGCTGTCAATAACTTGAAAGACCGTCTCGCCAATCAGGAGCAGGAGGTCGACGGGCTGAAGCAAGCCATCAAAGACGCAGCCACCAGGGAGGCCGCTTTGAGTGCTCAGCTTCAGCAAGACAGAGACGCTGCAGCCTGGAGTGAGGCTCTTCTAAAGGCTCAGCTCAAGGAATCAGAACGACAACGACGTTCGGAATTGGGCAGGGACCTAAAAGCTAAGCTCGAGACGATGCTGACCCGTCTAGTCACGGCTGGGGAGGAGATGGGAATTTCTGTACAAAATTTGGTTGTCGCGAACCAAAAATATGAGCGACTCAAGCACAAAATGGCTGCGGTCTTGGCTGCTATCGAAGCAGACGATAAAGAAGCCACTTTCGACAAGCTCATAGAAGAGATTGGAGGGAACAAACAGGATCATGCAGAGGACGATGTGATCGTTGTCGAAGACGATTGAGATTGGAAGGTTTCATCAGCTTGAAGGCTGCATCGACAAGGCCGAAATCAAGATGATGCTCCAGCATGGAAACGACAGAACATGATGGAATACACCCGATCAAGTCCGTTCACCTAGAATCTACCCAACGACATGACAAGAAATCACGGCATACAACAACGAGAAGAGAAGCACAGACAGAAACAGTATCACCAGAAGGATTGATGGAAAGATGAACATGAGAAATGAGACCTAGCATCCCAAGTAGTATCGATACCCAGTATCCCAACCCATGACAATGATTCTCAGCACTACGCCTTCCTGCCCGCCAACTCCCTCTCCTGCATCCCCCTAGATTCCTCCCTAGCAACCCTGATAGCCCGTTCAAGACACCACCTGATCCGACCCTCGACCTCTTCAATCGGCGTCTGCATCCCAACAAGCCCAATGAACTTGCCCACCTTGCGACGCTTGATCGCCACACGATCAGTAGTAGACATCTGAGTCGCCGACCAGCGGCGGGTTCGCGCACGAGTAGCAGAGCTGGTCGGAGACGTGGTTCTCGGACTGACAGCTACGTCGTCGGTATCAATATCAGCTGCGGAAGTCGAGCTGCTGTGGCCGCGAGAGGCCAGGATGTCGGTCCACCAGGCCTTTTCCGCAGCTGCACCTCCTTCCACACTCATGTCCGCCGGACCAGAAGCGGGAACCGGCAGAGAAACTCTCCTCAAACCCTGTGCTGCCTCACTCGCGCTTGTCACCTTGGACGCGTTCAAAAACCCCTTGTCCCAGTTCATGTTTTCCGGGTACTGATTTGTCCAGAACCCTGGTGTCGATTGGTGGTAGTGGTGCGCGATGCTGTCGAGCTCTTCTTCGGTCAGGAGGTGGTACGCTAGTAGTGTGCGTGGGAAGCTAGAGTGAGGTGAGCCGCTGGGGAGAGGGACCAGGGGGGCGAGTGGAAGGCGGAGGGTGGCTAGCTTTTGAGCTAGGGCTTTGTTTTTTGGTGCCATTTGAAGGATGAGGTTTGTGTCGCTTGGGTTGGAATCGACGATGTTCTGCGGTATATGCCCGCTCTGAGATCTGGGTCGGAGTCGGTGATTGTGGATTTGTCGCTGGTGAGGTTGTGGATTGATTTCTGGTGAGATCGGATCGCAGAGGGAAATATATCTCTTCATTGTGAGATTCTCCGTCCTATCAAGGATACGATGTCTTTGTCTACACGCAGAAGTTTGTCGCATCCTGAACTTCAGAATGTTGAACAAAGGAATCTTGATACACCTGCGTCGTTGCTGGTATTAGAC
>Ga0058703_1000353_pt1 | contig 10319 bp, 7 predicted proteins | sample AgamicMgMae_FD_83782 | JGI IMG/M metagenome (GOLD analysis project Ga0058703, IMG submission 83782) | Agave microbial communities from Guanajuato, Mexico - Mg.Ma.e | ecosystem: Host-associated > Plants > Phyllosphere > Phylloplane/Leaf | place: Guanajuato, Mexico | collected 2012-06-04
CTGCTATTCCAAACCCATTGTGCAAGCCGGCGGCGTTCGACTGCGCTCTGCGGCGGGTGCCTGATTGTGGGTTGTCGGAAGAGAAAGATGCTGAGACCGCCACGTTTGCGGAGGGAAAGATTGATGTCGCAGTGGACGTCAAGTGGTGCTAGCTAGCTAGATCGTATCCCAAGAGCTGGGTGGATGTTGTACAGACGTTAATTACGGGGGTCCACTGCTTGGCACTCGGCGCGATGCAATAAAGGTATCAAGATAGATACAGTACGGAGACGAACTTGTCATAAAAAAAAAGAGACAGAGTGACACAAGTGATGATGGACTTGGATCGGTCTGCATTGAGAATAACAATGTCAAGAGAAACGGCCTCAAGTTCACAGGAACCAGTATGCTCTTCCCCTTCTCGTGAAAGATTATACTAAAGTGATGAATAAGGGGAAGCTCCACCCGATACTCCTTGCTGCTGCTGCTGCTGCTGCTACTACTGACCACGTGTAATTACAATATACAGCGCCTAGGAAAGCTGCAGTCGATTTTAAGCAAGTACGATAGGAATTTCTTGATTCTGAGCTGTCTCATTCGACATTGTAGTCCAGATGAGGTTCTGGTTGAATGTCCAATTATAGATGTGCAATTTATAGGCGAGGCGCAAATACGGAAGTAAAGTACGACTTGTGTAAGACTTCAAAAATTAAGAAAAGAATAGAGTAGCGCACTAGAAAATTTAGCGTCGACCTTTCCACGGAACGCGAAACTGACGACCCCTTTTCCTGGCTGTCTACCAAGACTGCGACGGCCACAATTCCATTCCGTCAAGAATGATGAAACACGAGAACAAGGCCGACAGCACCTCTATAGCTGGTCTTGAAACGTGACATGTATATGATCAAATAACAATTATCACATATGACGTATGACAATGATAGGACACTGTTGGAAATATTGATATTACTGTACGTAGCTTGAATCCAAGTGTTTTGTGGGAGCGCACTCCCAGAGTCTATATTATACATGTTACATATATTGACCGTCAACGACGCGATAGTCGATTTGAGACGTTCACTTTCCTTGTGCCCGATGATGGCAAATACCCATACTCCCGCTAAAACGCTTGTAGAATTCTGAAATAAGAAGCGACGAATCGAAAATGGGGTATAGAATCATTCACTTCTTGAACCAAAACGCCTTGACCGACTTTTTCCTGCTGACAGCTTGGGCAAAAGCACCATAGGCTCCACTGACGTCGTCCGAGTACTGCAGTGCGACAGGCGCGAGGAGGTCTTCGTCAACCGAGATGTCTGATGGCAGAGAGCCATCGTCACGGCCGTAAATTTCCTCATCCGAAGCCCGCAGTTCAGGCTTGGTGAGGGTCATGCGTAGAGTCATGTCGCGATTCATGAGCTCCTCGAAGAAAGACGTGTTGGAAGCGGCGCGGTTGACATTCGGAGACGGGGCCGCCGAAGCGCCGGAGCTGATCGAAGCGCAACCCGACTTTGGTCTGACGACTCTGGGCTCGATGAAGTCCGGTGTAAGAGGACCTTCAAAGTCATCTGCAGACGACAGGTCTGGCTCAATACAGTCTCCCTCGCTCTTGTTGGCTTCCAACCAGTTCTCCTTGATCTGACAACCGGGGCTGTACAGCTCGGTGCCGGGGGTCCGCGGTCTAGAGGCATCTCTCTTGAAGCCAAAAGCCAGCGTCTCTTCGAACTTTTGCGGCGTGGCGAGGGCTTCGCGGAGCATTGCCTTGGTGTTGGGGTCCTTGAGATACAAAGGCTGAGTGGTGGTGATGGTGGTGGTGATTTGGATCGGTGGTGGAGGTTGAGCACGTTGGGTGGTCTTCATCATCGAGCGAGTGGTGGAGGCCGTCCGTTGCTTGGTCTCCGTCTGAGTAATAGACCCTTGATCGCACTGAGGGCTACCGATAGTCGGACTGCGGAGGTAAGCCGCCGCGTTCGAGCCAAGCATCGACTCTGGCGAGAGCATCGAATCGTGAGCGCTGCCAAATTTGACCGGTAAGGAAAGATCCGGAGTGGTGGCACTCGACGATAGACTGTGGTCGGTGTCATCATTATCTTTGCGGTACTTTTCCGGCAGCGAGGGTACGGAAGGAATGGACGAGTCGCGTGATGGTGAATCGTAGCTGAAGCTCTTTCTGCGAGTCGACTTGATCGACATGGCATCGTCGGCGATATTGCGGATTTCGGGCGAAGCGTTCAGTAGAGCAAGCTCACTCTTAGCTCTGATGAGAATCTGTTCTTCCTTGGAGAATTGAGACTTGCGAATCTTTTCAGGCAGAGTGAGAAACCAGACGGCTTCTGCGGGAGTGACTGTTCGCTCGATCTGAGACTGGCGCCTCCTTCGAAGACCCTGCAGACTCCATTTTTGGCCTTGGGCTTGTCCTGGAAAGAGTGTGTCTCGCGAAGATGGTCGTCTCTCGGTGGTTGTGGTAGATGGAGTGAGCATTGACAGCGTAGATTTTTGTGATTGAAAGGCCATGATGTGCAAGAGTTTAGTTTCGAAAGACGATGATAACTGAGGTCGGTCGACAGCTTCTAGTAATAGAGGTCAGTATGGCTATGCTCGAATGATCATCAGGCCTAATGTTTGTCGACCGCTTGGTCAAGACTGGATTGTGTCTCACCAAGCAAGCGGGGCGGGTGGTCACTCACCTGGACGACTGTCAAATGGGAACGGTCCTGGAGGCGGATGAATTGTATCAGGAGTGCCAGAGGTGTATATAATTTTCAACAAACTCTGAACGGACGGACAGAAAAGTAAGACAGGGTGAGCAAAGATCGGTCAATGCTTGATATGGAAGGATGTTTAAAGCAAGGAGAATGGAAATCGAGAATGCAAGGCAGAATACGTGTGACGGCTGGAAAGGGAGTGGATTAAGAGGTCGCAGGCAGCAAGTCACGCCGACCGTTGGATGGACCAGAAGCAGTTGTAGTGGCAGTTGCAGATGCGTTGAGCTGCGGTAAGGTAAGGTACGTTGTGATGCGTTGCCCTGCCTCTTGCTGTACTGCCTAGACTGAGAGCGATCGCTGGATGAAGGAGTGTATGTGTGCGTACGTTAGAAGAAGGATTGGTGTGGTTCGACCTGAGACGTTCTCATCAGCAGACGGCATGTTTCGTGAGATATATGTATTGTGTGTACAGTATCCACCAGCGCGGAAAGGATGCAGCAAATGACAAGTCAAAGCGCGTATACAATTCGTCACGGACATGCAAGGTAGCGTCAGTCGTTGTATACAGTACATCAGTAATACGCAAGGGGCCTTGTTGGAAGCCATCGACCAATGTCATGCCAAAGCGCTCGGGCTAATGCAGGCTGCAGGTTGGACTCAATCAAGCACAAAGCATGGCAAGCCATAAAGCCATGGCCGTCAGATATCGAAGCGCTTAACAAACAACGGATACTTGAAGCGAGGGTTTGCAGCTGCAGTCAATCGGAGCAGCCGGCAGGGCTTTTCGCGTACTGTAAGGTACGGTGTACCTACCGGTATGCTGAAGTGTGATGTGTGAGGATGGAATTGTGCGGCCAGACGCCCGTTTGCAACGACAAAACCAAGCCTCACGGCAGGATGAACTGAACTGAGCACTGATAGCCGCCGAACACTCAGTCAGCCGTGCGTTTTGCGCTGTGCCGCCAGAAGATCATCAAATATATGATGTCGAGTTTCAGAAGCGTACGGACTGTACTCGTTTGAAGGTCCTAAGGGCATCTCGTGATGTGCCGCGATGTTCGAGATCTTGCTGATCGTTCGTTCAGACTAGCAAGTGATCGTCGGTCGTTGCTTCCCGAAAGAGTCGCGTGTTTTGCGTGTTTGCGTGTTTGTCTGCACATCGGCGGGAAAGGGCAAAGGACCAGTTCCGCTTTGCAGAGTGCTCCGGCGATCTGCGAGGGGCAGGCAACAGATTTGTGACTCTTGCCCCTGTAGCTGCAGTGAGTCTAGCTCATCGTGGCCTACTTTTTGAGAAGGCGCCATGGCTAACCACGCCATCGGGCCTCTCTGGCTGTCAAAGATTTGTCGTGCCACGTGGAGCGGCCGAGCTAGCTTTGCAGTAGCCTCCAACTCGAAGCTGCCAAATGCAGCTACGTACTGGTCAAATCAGGCACTCGCGATCTTTAATCTATCAGACTCGTAGCATGGCGCTGATTCAATCAGTCTCATTCAACAATAATCATTACAGAATCTCAAAATCATCACGCTCCTACCGGATCATTGGGCCTGAGTGCTCAATGCTCAAGCTAAGTGACAACTTTAGCAGTTCACCGGGATTGTGGCTGTCTGGAAATATGTCTACTGTTTTGTCATGCCCTCAATCTACAGCTACAGTACTAGCTGTCGGCCTGTCCGGCTGACTGTACATGTAGTTTGCCAAACAATTAGCACCGTCACATATTGCTGTCAAAAATGCCACTCTTGGCCGTGTCAATCGTCCCCGTACGACGCAATTCACCAAACCTTGTGGCTCGCCTGTATGCACAGCTCCGCAGGATTAGCAGGGGTGCAGAGAACCACTGCCAGCGTGCAGTTTGCGTCCGCCTCTGCGTTGGTTGCCGGAGCAAGACGTACAACTTCTCACGGATATTTCTTTCTCATATCCACCATTTGTACAGACTTTGAGCGACTGTACGCACTCCGCGAGGCACGGCAGATGCATCACATTGGTCCTTACCGTAGACCTCAGCTCTTGATTGAAATCTCAGGGCTGACGACTCGACTCGACTCGACTCGCTAGCTCTTGCCAAAAAAGAAAAAACCTTCAGCTTCTGCCAGCCGCCCTAGAACAAACACTATTCATGGAAAACCTTTCCTGTGGTTCCGGCTCCGGCTTCTCTTACCGAAATGATCGAGTGGAGACAAAACCTCTCTGACAATGCATGACATGTCTTCTCTTCAGGCCGCAAACGCCTCAGTACAATACGCAATCACAATGCATGATCGCCGTGGCCCTTTCTTTTGCCAAATCTCTCTATTTGACGGACGCTACTGTACCAACAAACACTCCCACGGATCCGAGCACGCGGTATGCAGACTGGAGTCAGGGATGCAGTGCGTACCGTACAATAGGATCAGCTGCAAACGCGTCAAAGCGGGTTACGGTATTCCGGAACATGACAATTCTTGTGCAACGCCATGATACATTGCTGTCGCTGCTCGTCACCATCAGATCCAATCTCCGGGTTCACGGAATGTCCTTCCTTCTTCGATCGTTGTTCAGATGATCCGACATCTACATTTCACCCTATCGATGCCGTCTATCGTACAAATTGCCCGCCACATGGCCGGCCCATGACTTCAGCTGGTTCTATTTTTGTGATGGAAGAGTATATTACATTGCACTTCAGGCAATCTTCGTATTGGCTGGTATGAACACTAATGGTCAAAATACCAACAGAAATTCACTGGCAAGCACAGATGGTATTTGACGACTCATGTGCTGCACCAGGCTGCCATCACAAATTCGCTCTTCAGAAGAGACTGTACGCTCAGGAGTCGTATCACGCTACTCGCATTACTCCCACAAACGTTACAGTCCTGCACCACTCTTCGCGTCCAGCTCCCTTTTTCCAACGACCGTTACAATCCCGCCTTGCCTCCGGCGTCCACCTCGCCTTACCCAGCCAACGGCAAACATGGACATACAATACCTGACAACGGACGGCAGCCACGCTTGAAACGGCAACCTTTATGCATCTAGAACACTCGTCGCCAGCCATCAATCCCTCACCCCCATATCATACCAGTACTCCGCATCCAGGCCCTCACGAGTAGGCACCACAAACCCACGCGTGCTGCCACCACCACCGTCCGCATCCGTACTATCGTTCCAGTCCACGTCGTCCCATTCCAGACTCAGCATGCGTACCTTGATTCCCCAGTTCTCAATCACGTGCATCATCTTGTGCGTATCCGCTGTGATGGGCTGCTGATCCAGCAGCATGAGTAGCCCGTCCAGCCACTCGGACGCCAGCGTCGAGTCTGTGGTCTGCAGTTCGAGGAGGGTGCGTTCGCCGTCTGCGCTCGACGCCAGCCGCAGTCCGCTGCTGCTGCCGTGGATGGTCAGTTGCGTGATTGTTGCTGATGGGCCGGTGCCGTTTTGCGTCGGTGTCTTTTTCTCTGCTTTGCTCCTACTACTGTGGCTCTCGGTCTGCGTGGGCGTCTGTAGGAGCGTCTCTGGTACGTCTGCACTGCGTACGTTCGATACTACTGAGGAGATGTGGTTGACGTCTATCCGTTGCGTCATCTCTGTTATCGAGGGGTTGGTGTCGGGTTTCTTCGCGTGAGTCGAGTGGTGCACGTGTCTTCTTGATGGAGAGAGCTGCACGAAGCGCCATGACGATATAGTCGGTGCGTTTATCATCGAGGACGGAGATTCTGGTCGCGCCGTATCCTCGCCATTGGTGATTGTCGGAAACCAGGCACCGGCAAGGAGACATCTGATGCGTTGCTCCTGCATAAACTGTACGGATTCTTTATGCAGACGTTCTTGTGTGATCCTGTGCCTGTCAGTAGATTCTCTATCAGGCCTCCTAAGTGTATCGTACCTCAGGTCAGCTCCCCAACCACGCTCAAACACAGCGTCCAGATCCTCGAGTTGCCATTTACGCACGCTTTGCAGGGTCGCCGAGTTGAGCTTTGCCTCTGCCTCTTCGGCTGTCGCTTTGCGCCCTATATCACCCAGTACCCTCGATATCAATATCCTTGCCAAGTCGTCGACCTTCTCGAATTCGTGCGCATCAGCGCCAGCCGCTGTCCACATCCTCAAGAACGCAGAGAGAGCAGCGCTGTGTACGCGGTCCCATCTCATAATCAGAGGTTGAACGATCCAGTCTAAATGCTCATCTTCGAAAGGTACCGCGGGTGAGGTCGACAGTCGTCCTTCCTCCTCGACATCATAGTGCTGATATAATATTGCCGTCACTCTCAAGCTTGCTTTCGCAACTGGACATCTCTGATCAACTTGCTGTACGCCTTGTTCGAGTAGAATCTTCTGATACGCATCCGTGTCCCGCCGAACAAATGCAACGAGATCCATCAAACCTAGAAATCCCGCATCCTCAAAGTCCTCGGCCGGATCTTCAGACTGAAATCCGAGCCTGGACCACATATTCGAGCCCTCCCCACTCTCGTGATCTCTCTTCCCCTTGAGCGCAAGCTCAACCCTACTACTGCCTCTTCTCCTAAAACCGGGCGGAAAACTCGTAGCGTAGATCCTCGTGAGCGCCTTCCTATGCTCGCCCCTCTCCATATCAACAGTAACATTCCTCCATCGGCGCAAGAGCACTTTATACAGCCTCTGAAACTCCAAGATCGGACCAGCCAGATCACGTATCGCGTCACCGCGCATCAGCGTCTCCACCCCATCAATGATACCCAGCTCTTGCAACCGCCGCAGGAACCGCGGCCAGTCGTTCTCACCGCCATTCACGACCGAGTCCCGCAACAGAGCATTAATCAATTGCAGCGCATTGCCGCACAGCGCGTGGTCGGCCGACGACAGCTTGTCGACGAGACAATCGAGGAATTCTTCGTGGTCGCGCAGCAGCGGTTTCAACGCGCGAAAGCCGTGGCTACGCGACGATGTCGCCGTGTCAGGACGGGACGAGCTGTCCGCTGTGCCGGGGCGTGAGCTGGCCGAGACAGCGTCGTCGGATCGGAGGGGTTTGCTGACGACCAGAACCAGGAGGTGGAGCGCGTTGCGTAGGACGTTGATCAGGGGTCGCGCGACTATGAGTTCAACTGCCTACTACCGCTGTCAGCAACCGCGCATACAGTCTGATTCCGCGTCCGAGGAAAGTGTTTTGGGAGACGCTTACCCGTCCGATGATCTCGCTGCCTGCGTCGTCCCATCCGAGGTCTTGCTCTAGTAACTTGTTGAAACTCCCTAGCGCGTAGGCCAGAGTGTTTGCGTTGTCTTCCAGTATGAGGCGTCTGAGAACCGGGAGCCCATCGCCTTGAACGAATGTATCTGCGAACTCGGGATCGGAGAGTAGTGTTTGCAAGTGGAAGGCGGCTAGTTTGCGATGCGATTCGTTCTCGCTGACCATGCCGGCGACGACGGTCGCGACATCTGGTTGCGAGTCCATGCTGGCTGTATCGGTGGGAACTTGGAGATGGATCGTTGAACAAGAGATCGCTACAAGTTGAACCTCATGCGCCAATCACTAACGAGCGCCGCGATTGCTCATAAGCATCGTTCTGTGTGTTTTAACAATTCCGCGATTTCATACAATTGTTTGGATTCGGTGAATGCGACATGCCCTGATCGACATTAGTGATTGACGTCGGACCCCAAGTAGCCGAGCGGGTGTAGATCTGCATGACTCGCGCCCGAAATTACTCCACCGAGGACAATCTCGGGATTTCAACCTGAGCGTCACAAAAAGGTTCCGGTTCCACAGCATGCAGGGGTATACAGCGCAAGAGGCGGGGTAAGATGAACACGCAAGAGCATGTAAGACGTGGGAAAATGAGGAGTTGGTCGTGTGACGACGCATAATTATATTACTTCTGTCAAAATAAACTCATCGCAGTCGACCTGGTATGCAGTCCTCAAGACTGAACTGGCTCGCCATGTAGAGGCGCTTCAGAGTGAACTCTGGTAATTACAAACAGCAATGTCGCTGGAGACAAGCGAGAGAAAGGCATTGTTGCTATCCTCCTCACATATAGTATACCGTAGACGCCGATTCCTGGCCCTTGTTGCCTCAATCATGCATGCCGTGCCCCTAGAAGCCGAATGCTGAAAAGTCGAATCGCCAAAATGGGGTATATGCGACCGACCATCTGGATCTGTGTCCTGTACCCGATCCGTATTCCCGAGTGCGCCGTAGAACCCATTCACTTGCGCCATCCGACATTCCAGATCACATGAGCGATGTCTTTGGCCGTGTTGATGGTCTCATTGACCTTGCCCAAGAGTCCCAACTCAGAGGCCATTATGTCGTCCTCGTCTTCTTCGTAAGGCATAAACATGCCTGAAGGAGTCCGTCGAAGTCCGTTTGGCCCCGATTCTTCTTCGTCATCCTCCTCCGGCCTGATTATATAGCCGCCGTCGGCTCGTGCACGTGCAACAGCGACGCTATCTCTCCGATTCCATGCCTCTGCTGGTGGCGTCCATGACGAATCCGAGTCAACGTCTTCTTGTCGCTCTTCCTGAGGCAGTAAAAAATTAGAAGACGGATGTGATGGCTTCAGAGTCTCGGCGGATGCTGACTGTGACAGCTTGCCTGTACTCCAGGAGCGCGTCAAACCAGGTCCAGGTGTAGGCAAATGACCAGCAATCTCTGGAGACTCGACTTTGTATTTGAGCGTGGTGTCAGGCAACTTCTCAATGATCCGCGAAGCAGAGTTGTTGCGCGGGACGGATTTCATGGTAGGTCGCCGTCTCCTAGGCTTGCGCATCATGACCACACCGTCATCCGAGTCCGAGTCCGAGTGGTGATGGTGCTCGTCTTCGTCTTCTTCTTCGGAATCATGATCCCCATCCTTACAATCTATTGCGATGCACTGTTCGACTTTGTCATCAAATCTGATGTGTCGCTTGTGTACATCTCCAGGAGTTTCACCATCAGAACCCGTCCTGGAAGAAAAGTAGTCGAGCTGATCCCTGCTTATGGGATTGGAGGCAGCGTTCGAAGGAACGAAATCGGAAGCAGCTCTCGAGAAGCTCGGTCTCGGCTTTGTCGCAACGGGCATAGACTGTTGAGCCTGTACCGATGCGGCAGCCTGCTTGATTAGAGAGTTTGCCGAAATCGATCGTTGGAGCATGACCTCCGACATGCTTCGCTTCTTCAGAATTGGCTTCTTGGCCGTGGCAGTGAAAGAAGATGAGCCAGAAAGGACATGCGGGGATGATTCATGCGATCGGTGAGTGACGGGATGAGTCGACGCGGGTTGAAGAGGGCCGTATAGCCATGTGACATCGCTCTCCTTGAGCCAATTCAAGGTCTCAGGCGAGACTGTAGGCAGGTGATTCTTCGCCTTGGCCCATGTTCTCCACGAGGCATTTTCCAGCCTCGATCTCTGTCCATATACTCTTCTCTGCGAAACAATGTGTCTCCACGACGACCAAATATCTTCTTCGCGCCAGTCGTGTGACAGATAATCTACGTGTCGTGACGGTGCCTGTTTCACCGCCGTGTCGTCTGCAACAGCCGGTGTGGGAAGTGGTGAATCTGACCTAGTCGATCCCGTGGTGCTCGACGAGTCATTGTCTTGTATTGCGTATTCGCTTTCACTATCTTCAAACTCTTCTGGCTTCGGACTGGGCGGAAGATCCAACGGCTCGTCAACATGATAGAATTTGAC
>Ga0058703_1000354_pt1 | contig 10314 bp, 9 predicted proteins | sample AgamicMgMae_FD_83782 | JGI IMG/M metagenome (GOLD analysis project Ga0058703, IMG submission 83782) | Agave microbial communities from Guanajuato, Mexico - Mg.Ma.e | ecosystem: Host-associated > Plants > Phyllosphere > Phylloplane/Leaf | place: Guanajuato, Mexico | collected 2012-06-04
ATCCCCCGGTCCTCTACATCCCGCCGGGCGACATCGACGGCGCCCTGCTCCTGCCGAGCGAGAGGGAGAGCTACTGCCCCTACAAGGGCCGCGCCGCCTATCATCACCTCGCCCTCGAGGGCGGCGAGCGGCGGGACGCGGCCTGGAGCTATCCGAACCCGTATCCCGCCGTGGCCGGCATCCGCGGCCACCTCGCCTTCTATCCGGACCGGGTCGACGCCATCGAGGCGGAGGACGACCCGGCCTGACAGGCCTCAGTCCTCCTCGACACGGGTGACCGGCCGGTCGCCGCCCTTCGCGACCTCGTCGTGCCAGCGGCCCTCGCCGTCCTGGTAGCGGATGCCCTCGGTCGAGCCCGGCACCTGCTGCTCGGCGGCCGCCGCCTGGGCGGCCTGAAGCGCCTCCTCGCGGCTCGGAAAGGTCTCCGAGAACACGTCGCCGACCTTGTAGGCGTAGCCGCCATCGTGCTCGACGACGTGGTAGGTGATCTCTCGGATACTGTCGCTCATGGTCCTCGCGTCCCTGCCCGACGGGCCGTGCGGCCCGACCTTCAAGCCGCGAACACGCGGGAGCGAGGGCGGGTTCCGGGCCGGAAGCGCCCCGAGGCTCAGCGCCCGAGCTCGCTCCACCAGCGCTGGAGAGGCCCCACGGATTGCGGGCCGGTCTTCGTCGCGCGTGAGATGCGCTCGGCCCGCCAAGCTCGCGGCGAGTGGTCGAAGCGGGCGCGGAAGCTGCGGCTGAACAGGCTCAGGCTGCTGAAGCCGTGGGCCTCGGCGAGCTTCGTCAGGCTGCGCCGCTCGAACGGATCGGAGAGCGCGTCGCGCGCGGCGTCGAGGCGCTCCTCCTGAATGACGCGCATGATGCCGCCCGTCTGGGCGAAGGCCCGGTACAGCGTCGCCCGCGAGACGCCGACCGCCTCGGCGAGCGCCTGCGGGGTGAGGCCGGGCTCGGCCAGCCGCGCGCGGACCTCGCGGAGCGCCAGGGTCGCCAGGCCGGAATCGAGCTCCGGCCCCTCCAGCACGTCGCGGGCCTTGGCCGGGTCGAACAGTCGCCGGAGGAAGGCGAGCATCTCCGCCGCGATGGCCGGCCCGGCGCTCGCCGGCTGGCCGGCCAGGCTGCCGTAGAAGGAGACGAGGCGGGCCTCCAGCAGCCGGTTGCGGGCGGGGTCGAGATGCAGCCCATGCCCGTCGAGCGCCATGCCGTGCAGCCGGTTACGCGGGATGGCGAGGCCGAGCGTGTCGGCGGGCGCGATATGGCCCGCCAGGGTGCGCCGCCGGTCGGCGAGCGCCACGTCGCCCGCCTGGAGCCGGGCGGCCCGGCCGGCGACCTCGCCCTCGAAGCGCCCGTGCCGCCAGAGCTGGATGGTGAGATGGTCCGGGGTGCCGTCGACCCGGCGCCGGTCGCGGGTGACGTGCTGGGCGGTGAACCGGGTGCGGTTGGCGATGAGGTCGCCGACGAGATACGCGGTGACGGCCCCGCCCGGCGGCGGCGCCTCGGGTTTCGGCGGCGTGATGCCGTAGATCGGCGCCATCAGCCCGCGCCAGGCCTCGAAGGCCATCTCAGGCGGCAGGCCCGCGCTGCGATAGTGCTGAACGGGCAGGCTCGACATCGCTCTCGGATGAAGCGGCCGCCCGCCTTGCCGTCAAGGCCGTCCGGCGCCGTTCTGTCCTGTCAACGGACGAGAGGGGTACGTCATCCACCGCACGTTGTGCGGAGACCCGCGCGGGTTGCGGCAGGGCAGGCCCGCGGCCGCGCCCCCCTATCGCCGACGCCGGCCATGCCGTAAGCGGCCGGCGAGCCCCCACGTCCCGGCCCGCGGACCCTCCGATACGCCCATGATACGCCTCGACAAGATCGGCAAGCAGAACGGCCACCAGATCGTCTTCGTCGAGGCCTCCGCCGCCCTCCAGCGGGGGGAGAAGGCGGGGCTCGTCGGCCCGAACGGGGCCGGCAAGACCACGCTCTTCCGGATGATCGTCGGACAGGAGCAGCCCGACGAGGGGCAGGTCGCGGCCGAGCGCGGCATCACCATCGGCTATTTCAGCCAGGATGTCGGCGAGATGGCCGGCCGCAGCGTCGTGGCCGAGGTCATCGACGGCGCCGGCCCCGTGAGCGCGGTGGCCGCGGAGCTGCGGGAGCTCGAGGCGGCGCTGGCCGACCCCGAGCGGATGGACGAGCTCGACGCGCTCGTCGCCCGCTACGGCGACGTGCAGGCCCGTTTCGAGGAGCTCGGCGGCTACGCGCTCGAAGGGCGTGCCCAGGAGGTGCTGGCGGGCCTCGGCTTCAGCCAGGAGATGATGGACGGGGATGTCGGCCGGCTCTCCGGCGGCTGGAAGATGCGCGTGGCGCTCGCCCGCATCCTCCTGATGCGCCCGGACGTGATGCTGCTCGACGAGCCCTCGAACCATCTCGACCTCGAGAGCCTGATCTGGCTGGAGAGCTTCCTGAAGGGCTACGACGGCGCCCTCTTGATGACCTCGCACGACCGCGAGTTCATGAACCGGATCGTCGGCAAGATCGTCGAGATCGACGGCGGTTCGCTCACCACCTACGCCGGCGACTACGCCTTCTACGAGGCGCAGCGGGCGCTGGCCGACAGCCAGGCCCAGTCCCAGTTCGAGCGCCAGCAGGCGATGCTCGCCAAGGAGATCAAGTTCATCGAGCGCTTCAAGGCCCGCGCCAGCCACGCCGCGCAGGTGCAGAGCCGGGTGAAGAAGCTCGACAAGATCGAACGCGTCGAGCCGCCCCGCCGCCGGCAGACGGTGGCCTTCGACTTCCCCGCCGCACCCCGCTCCGGCGAGGAGGTCGCGACGCTGAAGGGCGTGCACAAGCGCTACGGCAGCCGCACCATCTACGAGGGGCTCGACTTCGCTATCCGCCGCCGGGAGCGCTGGTGCGTGATGGGCGTCAACGGGGCGGGCAAGTCGACGCTCCTCAAGCTCGTCACGGGCTTCGCCGAGCCGGACACCGGCACGGTGACCGTCGGCGGCACGGTGAAGCTCGGCTACTTCGCCCAGCACGCCATGGATCTGCTCGACGGCGAGCAGACCGTGTTCGAGACGCTGGAGGGCGCCTTCCCGCAGGCAGGCCAGGGCTCGCTGCGGGCGCTGGCCGGCTGCTTCGGCTTCTCCGGCGACGACGTGGAGAAGCGTTGCCGGGTGCTCTCGGGCGGCGAGAAGGCCCGCCTCGTGATGGCCCGGATGCTCTACGACCCGCCGAACTTCCTCGTCCTCGACGAGCCGACGAACCACCTCGACATGGACACCAAGGGGATGCTGATCGCCGCACTCAGCCGCTACGAGGGCACGATGCTGTTCGTCTCCCACGACCGGCACTTCCTGGCCGGCCTCTCCAACCGCCTGCTGGAGCTGACCCCGGAGGGCGTCCATCAGTACGGCGGCGGCTACACCGAGTACGTCGCCCGCACCGGCCAGGAGGCGCCGGGCTTGCGGAGCTAGGAAGGGGTTGGCGGAAGCGGATGGGAATCGAACCCACCGTACGCTGTTGGCGTACCACTGGTTTTGAAGACCAGGGGGGCCACCAGACCCCGTTCGCCTCCACCGACCCTCTTAGCGTATTTTAGCGCCCGCGCGACAGGGTCGAGGCGCGCCGCCGGGCCGCACCGCGTGGTCAGATCGCCAGCGCCTCGAATTGCGCCAGCAGCTCCGCCTCGTCCTCCAGCGTCCGAAGGTCGAGCCGCAGCGCCCCGTCGCCGACCCGGCCGATCACCGGGACGGGGAGCGCGCGCAAGGATGCGGCGAGGAGCTTGAGCCAGGCGCCCTCGCCCTTCGGGCCGGAGGGCGGGCGCAGGACGAGGCTGGCGCTCGGCAGGGTCTCGACGGGGAGCGCGCCAGAGCCGATCTGGCTGGAGCAGGGCTCGACGGTGACGCGCGCGCGGTCGCCGAGGCGGGCGGCGATCCCGGGCAGGAGGCGCTCGGCCTGGGTGCGGATCGCCGTCTCCTCGCGGGTGAGGAGGCGCAGGGTCGGCAGGCGTTCCTTAAGCCGCTCGGGGTGGAGATAGAGGCGCAGCACGGCGCCCAGCGCCGCGTAGGTCATCTTGTCTACGCGCAGCGCCCGCTTCAGCGGGTTCTTGCGCACCTTCGCCACGAGGTCGGCCCGGCCGGCGACGATCCCGCACTGGACGGCGCCGAGGAGCTTGTCGCCGGAGAAGGTGACGAGGTCGCTCTCGGCGAGCGCCCGGCCGACCGTCGGCTCCGGGGGCAGGCCGTAGGCGGCAAAATCGATGAGGTTGCCGCTGCCGAGATCGTTGACGAAGGGCACGCCCCGCTCCGCGCAGAGGTGCTTGAGGGCGGCCGCGTCCGCCTCCGCGGTGAAGCCCGTCACTTCGTAGTTGCTCGGGTGGACCTTCATGACGAGGCCGGTGCGGGGGCCGATGGCCTCGGCGTAGTCGGCGAGATGCGTGCGGTTGGTGGTGCCGACCTCCCGCAGGCGGCAGCCGGCGCGGACCATCACGTCGGGGACGCGGAAGGAGCCGCCGATCTCGACGAGCTCGCCCCGGGACACCACCACCTCCCGGCGCATGGCGAGCGCGTTGAGCACGAGGAGCACGGCGGCCGCGTTGTTGTTGACGACGACCGCCGCCTCCGCCCCCGTCAGCCGGCAGATCAGCGCCTCGACATGGCTGTCGCGCTCGCCCCGCTCGCCGCGGACGAGGTCGTACTCGAGGTTCGAGGCGCCGGTCATCACGGCGGCCACTGCCTCGACCGCCTCCGGCGGCAGGGGTGCGCGGCCGAGATTGGTGTGCAGCACCGTGCCTGTGAGGTTGAGGACCCGCCGCAGGGAGGGCCGGCTCTCCCGCTCCAGGCGCGCCTCGGCGCGGGCGATGAGCTCTTCCGACTCGGCCAGAGGCTCGTGGCCTTCGCGGATCGCGGCCAGCACCGCGCGGATCGCTTCGGTCAGCGCCGTGCGCCCGTAGGCTTCGGCCGAGGCCGCGGCGGCCTCGTGCGCGAGCAGGCGCTCGACGGAGGGCGGGCGGGTCTCGGCGGAGAGGGCGGTCCGGCTCATGATGCTGCCTTCATCGCGGAGGCTCGCGCGCAACTCAACCGCCGGAGTCGGTGGCGAGGGGACGCGACAGACGCGTCGGCAGGTCGGCGATCCGCAGCGCCCGCCGGAGGGCACGGGAAAGGGCCTCGACCGCGAGCGTCACCAGCATGGTGGCGAGGATGAGCACCACGGCGACGTCGATGCGCAGCTCGCTGATGGCGGCGTCGACGTAGAAGCCCAGCGTCGCGACGCCGATCAGCCCGAGGATGGCGCCTTCCCGCAGGATGATCTCCCAGCGGTAGAGAAGGTAGGCGAGGAACTGCCCGTAGAGCCGCGGCAGGGTCTCGTAGGCGTAGAGGTTCAGGCCCGAGGGCGCGTCCGGCCGGTAGGCCAGCCCGTCGGCGTGGCGGCCCATCAGGTAGCCGACGATGCCGGCGTTGTGGATGGCGAGCGCCAGGATCGCCGGCAGCATCGAGGGCCCGAGGAGCTGGAGCAGCACGTAGGCGAGCATGTATTCCGGCGTCGAGCGCACCACGACGAGGAGCGCGCGCCCGAGCGGACGCCCGAGGGGGCCGGTGAAGCGCCGCGCCGTCAGCGGGAACAGGACGAGGGCGCCGAGCGCCGTGCTGGCGAGCGCCACCTGCGCCAGCACCAGGGTCTGGATCGTGCCGGGCACGATCTGTCCCGTGAGGATCGGCCGGAACCAGGACCAGAGCCGGGCCCAGGTCGCGGGATCGAGGAGCGCTCCGTCCCGCAGGGGAGACGGCACGACGGTGTGGGTGAGGAAGCGCAGGAGCCCGGCGGCGATGTCGGGGCTGCCGGCGACGGTCGGCAGCACGAAGGGGCTCAGCCCGATCAGGAACGGAAGCGTCGCCCCGCGCACCCAGAGCCGGCGGGTGCCGATGAGGGCGTAGAAGGCCAGCAGGAAGGCGGCGGCCTCCCCGTAGCGGCCCTGCCGGAAGGCGGATTCGAGGTGGAAGCCCATGGTCGGCAGGCCGACGAAGCCGAGCACCAGGGTCGAGCGCAGCCCGCACTCGAAGCGGTAGAGGGTGTAGTGGCGGATCGAGGCCGCCACCTCCGGCAGGCGGGCGTAGGCGAAGGCCGAGACCGTCCCGGTGCCGGGCGGCAGCACCCGCAGGGCCGAAAGGTCCGCCTCCTCTATGATCTCGGAGAAGACCTTGGCGCAGATGCCCGCGTAGGGGAGCGCGATGGCGAGGATGCCCGTGGTGGCCGAGAGGCCGAAGACCTGCATCAGCAGCAGCGCCCAGAACAGCTCGTGGACGGAGCGCAGCATCGCGCAGAGCACCCGCAGGGTCCGGGAGCGGGCGTAGGGGATCGCCGTGAGGAAGCCGGCGCCGGCCCCGATCCCGACGCCGAGCACCGCGAAGGCGACCGTGTGGACAACGCTGAGGAGCGCCAGGGAGGCGAAATCGGGTCGCGCCAGCCCGGCCAGCAGCCGGCGCAGGTCCGCCCAGGGGTCGAGGCTCGCCACGTGAAAGTCGGCGGCGATCAGCGCGGCGAAGGCGGCCGCCGCGAACCACCCGCTCGCCGCCCGGTAGCCGAGGGGACCGCGCAGGCCGAGCGCGCTCACCGCTCCGGCTCGTAGTAGGGAGCGAGGCGGGCGGGATCGAGACCGGCGGCCGGCGCGTCGAGGACGATGCGGCCGTGGTCGAGCACCACGATCCGGCTCATCTCGGCGAGCGCCAGGGCGATGTCGTGGAGGGCGACGACGAGGGTCGCGTGGCTCGCCTTCAGCTCGCCCAGCACCGCCGCCCCCTGGCGGCGGTCGAGGGCGGAGACGGGCTCGTCGCCGATGAGCACCGGGCGGCCGTTGTAGAGAGCGCGGGCCACGGAGACCCGCTGCTGCTGCCCGCCGGAGAGTTCTCCCGCCCGCCGCCGCAGCGTGTCGGCGAGGCCCACGCGGTCGAGGACGGCGCGCACGGCCTCGACATCCGCCCTGGCGGGACGCAGGAGCGTGCGCAGGTTGTGGAGCGTCGAGCGCCGGTCGAGCCGGCCCATGTAGACGTTGTGGAAGACCGAGAGCGGCCGCACGAGCGCGGCGGCCTGCGGCACCAGGGCGGCGTCGCGCCTGGCCTGTTCGTAGATCAGCCCGAGGAGCGTCGACTTCCCCGCTCCCGAGCGCCCGAGCAGCGCCACCCGCTCGCCGGGCCGGATCGTCAGGTCGATGCCGGAGAGGACGGCGCGCCCGCCATAGGAGGCGGACGCGGCCGAGAGCACGATCGGGGTGTGGGGCAACCGAGCGACGTCAGTCGAGGAGGCCGGTCGAGCGGCCGACCTCTTCGAGGGGCGCGTAGGCGGCGTTGTCGACGGCGATGAAGCGCGAGCGCCCGAAGGGCTCGAGGATCGCCGGGTCGGTGACGCCGATCAGCGCGTCGCGCAGGCGGTCGGTGAAGCCGGCGCCGTAGATCGTGTCGACGTCGCCGCGCACGGTCCACTGGTAGTCCGGGTAGGGCGGGCTCTCCCAGATCACCGAGACCGCCGAGGCGTCGACCTTGCCGGCCTTGGTGTCGAGGTCCCAGACTGTGTAGTCGACCGCACCGACCTCGAAGGCGCCGGACTGGACGAGCTGGATCGTGCGGCTGTGGTCGCCGGAGAAGCCGACGCGGGAATAGACCTGCTCCGGCGTCTTGCCGGGGAAGGCCTGCCGGATGAAGAACTCCGGCATCAGCCGCCCCGAAGTCGAGGCCCGCGAGCCGAAGGTGAAGGTCTTGCCCTCGCTCGCCTTCGGGAACTCCTTGCCCGGCTTGAGCCCGGTCTTGGCGTTGGCGATGAAGTAGGTCTTGAAGGCCGCGTCCTCGGCGCCTTGCGCGATCGCCCGGCTGCCCGGTACGGCGCGGCGGGCCTGGACGCCGGTGAAGCCGCCGAACCAGGCGAGCTGCACCTGCCCGTTGGTGAAGGCGGTGACGGCGGCGGGATAGTTCTTCACCGGGATGTAGCGGACGGGGACCCCGAGCTTGCCCTCGAGATAGGTCGCGACCCGGCCGAAACGCTCGACGAGGCGGCTCTCGTCCTGGTCGGGGATGCCCGTGAAGACCAGCGGGGGCTTCGCCCCTTGTGCCGGAGTCCCTTGTGCCGGCGCGCCTTGCGCGAGTGCGGGCCCACTGGCGAGAAGGCTGAGAACCGCGGCCGCGAGATGCCAAACGCGCATGATCGGAGACTCCGATGATTAGGGCCCTGATGGCGGGACACCGCCGGGCGCGCGCCCGTTCTAGCGGTAGAAGGACGTCGTCACCAGCCGCGTGTCGGCGCGGCGACGCCCTTATCCAAGCCGTAGCCGCGGCGAGCGGCAGAGGCTGCAGGCGCGCCCCGCCACCGCGCACGGGGCGGCCGCGGGTCGGAAGTGTGTTCACGAGAGCACAGCTCGGTGAAAGACGCGATGTTGGATCGATTCTATTGTGATCGGAGAACAGACGTCGGGTCATGCGCTTGATGGGAAAGACGAGCTGCAATTTAGAATCCATTTAGTCTTGAGGCGCGTTGCTGCGATATCACCCTGCCGATACGACGGATCGGAGACTCCTTCCCCGATCGTGCCCGATGGCATCGCACCTCGAAGCCGCCTATCTGCGCCACAGCCCCGATCTGGTGCGGTACGTCCGCCGCCGGATCGCCGACGATCACTCGAGCGCCGATCTCGTCCACGACGCCTTCCTGCGGGTCGCCGAGCAGCCTCTGGCCGCGGTGCAGGACATCCGGGCCTACCTGTTCCAGGTCGCCCGCAACCTCCTCCTCGACCAGCGCAAGCAGGCCGCCCGCCGTCGGACCCTCGTCGTCGCGCCGGAGACGCTCGCCGAGGTCGTCGACGAGGCGCCTTCGCCGGAGGACGCCGCGGATGCCCGCCTGCGGCTCGACCGGCTGCGCGGGACCGTGGGCGAGCTGCCCTTCCGCACCCAGCAGATCTTCGTCCTGAACCGCATCGACGGGCTGGGCTACGCCGAGGTTGCCCGCCATCTCGGGATCAGCCAGAGCGCGGTGCAGAAGCATCTCGCCATGGCGGTGCGGCACATCGCCGAGCGCTCCCGGCCGCGGCGCTGACCGTCGCGCGGCGGAGAGGCGGGACTGGAACCACGGGCATGAGCGGCGCCGACCGGGAGGATGCGATCGCCGGCGAGGCCGCCGAGTGGGTGGTGCGCCTCGGCGACCCATCCGCCGGGCCGGCGGCGCTGCCGGCGTTCGAGGCCTGGCTCGCGAGCGATCCCCGACACCGGCCGGCCTTCGAGCGGGCGCAGGCGGCCTGGAGCGAGCTCGACCTGCTGAGAGAGCGGCCGGGCGACCTGCGCAAGGTCGTGCCGCCCCGCCGCGAGGCGGCGGCAGGAAGGCCGCCTGGGTCCTCGCGCTGCTCGTCCCGGCGGCGCTCGCCGGCGCCTACGGGTCCGGCCTGCGGGAGGCGTGGCTCGCCGACGAACGCACCGGCATCGGCGAGACCCGGTCCTTCAGCCTGCCCGACGGCACCGCCGTCGATCTCGGCGCGGCGAGCGCGTTGGCCGTCGACTACGACGGCGAGACCCGCCGCGTGCGCCTTCTCTCCGGCGAGGCGCTGTTCACCGTGGTGCCCCGGCAGGGGCTTGAGCGCCGGCCCTTCGTGGTCGCGGCCGAGGGCGGGACCGTGACGGCGCTGGGCACCCGCTTCGCGGTCGAGGATTTCGGGGACAGCGTGCGCGTCACCGCGGTGGAGAGCCGTGTCGAGGTCGCTTCCGCGACGCCGGCCGGGGCGGGCGGCCCCGACCGGCGGGAGCTCACCGCTGGCGACGCCCTGACCTACGGGGAGGGGCGGGGCCTCGGGCCGACGACCTGGGCGGGCGCGGCGGACGCGACGGCCTTCACCCGCGGCCTCCTCGTCTTCGACGGGCTGCCCCTGCGGGACGTGGTGGCGCGGCTCAACCGCTACCGCCGGGGGCGGATCGTGGTGGCGAACGGTGCCATCGCCGGACGGCGGGTCAGCGGCGTGTTCCGGGTCGGCGACCTCGACGGGGCGGTCGAGGCCGTCGCCGAGGAGCTCGGCGTCCGCAGGATCGCCCTGCCCCTCGTGACCGTCCTCTACTGAGCCCGGAAGCGCCGTCCGGCGCGCCGCGAAGTTTTTTTACCGCCCCGGCCGCCCTCGGTCGTCATCGGGAACAGGAGGGCACACGCGAACGCGGGCCCTCGGGGCGCGAACCGGCGCCGGGGGCTCGGACACGCATGGCACATCTCGAACACGGCATCGCGCGCGGGCGGCTCGCCCGCGCCCTCCTCGCCACGGTGGCCTTGGCGCTTCCTGTCGCCCTGCCGGCTTTGGCCGCCCCCGAGACG
>Ga0058703_1000355_pt1 | contig 10314 bp, 6 predicted proteins | sample AgamicMgMae_FD_83782 | JGI IMG/M metagenome (GOLD analysis project Ga0058703, IMG submission 83782) | Agave microbial communities from Guanajuato, Mexico - Mg.Ma.e | ecosystem: Host-associated > Plants > Phyllosphere > Phylloplane/Leaf | place: Guanajuato, Mexico | collected 2012-06-04
ATGAGGCAGAGATGAAACTTGGTAAAATTGTTAGGGACATCCCCCTTTATAATTCCACAGAAGTCCCCACCCTTCCGACCCCGGCTTCCACCAGGAAGGGGCCAAATGTGGGGCAGAAATCAGTTTTTTGCGAATAATTCACGAACAAAACACTTTACGGGAAATTGTTCAGACAAAAAATGATCTTCAACTTATTTACCACAAAAATGATCTCTTGGACTTTTTTCGGTATCACGCATATAGACGTCGATACAGCGCGATGAAGTTAGGTACTACAAGTCTACGATTCTGCACCCCTGTGTACGGCGAATGATGTTCTCTCGAACTAAATGGTATGTTAGGCGCCTACACATTTATTATTACCGTTTATTAATCACTACTCCGTTAGAATACTAATGAGGCGTTCCTTCCGTTGCTTTGTTTACTTTTCTTTGGAGGACAAGCGCCATATAATACTCGTAGAAATTGTCCTTCAAAAAAAGGTAAACGAAGAAACTTTTAATAACGAATAGGTACCCTATAATGATACAAAATCTTTCATTTCCTTCGCTTGTTAAGGGTCGTCCACTTTTGGCAACACCATCTCCTCAGACCCTTGAGTAAAATAAATGAAATGCATTATTTTCTAAGTAAATTGCCCCGGCGATCATGCATTGTATAAGAATAAATGATGCGAAAAGCTTCACAGAGGCCGACATAATGTGCATTGAAGCACGCTAGTAACTATGGGGGGGGGGGCAAATAGAGGCACTGCTCCCAAATTTTATCAGACCCTGCTGGTAAGATTATTGAAAATGTGCTCAACAAGTGAACAATGTCGGAAAATCAGAAATCTAGAGTTATTGAGTTATGACAAGTTATAAAAATCACAATAATGAATTGATCTGTCCTCCAGATTGAAGACTGGAGAAGAGAGATATTGGTATTTGGGTTGCTAGAGAATTAAGGTTTTGCAGCAATAGAAGACAAAAGTTCTGTTACTGCAAAGCTTTAATCGCCTAGCGGCTAGGATATGCCTGGAACTTTCTTCTCCAGACTGCAGTATGGAGGACATGTCAAGTCATCAAGTTACATTTTATTTTTGTTTTTGGCCTTATATTGTCACGACTCACATTGACAACTTTTATCTGCGAGTAGCTGTGTATATGCTCCTTGTCTTTAAAATGTACTACGCACAGTATCCCGCCTACCATGTAGCACGGGTACCACTCCATAGCGAACATAGAAATATCCGTTTGGCTAGCAAGAAGAGTAAAATGTGAGAAATAATTGGCTATTAAATATCAAACGCCGAACATCGCGAACCTTGAGTGTCCTCCATATGCACCCTATAATTCACGAAGTAAATACCATAATCTCACAACTGTAATAAAAGAAATTCAGTGTCCTCTATTTTCTGATGTTTTGTTCCGTGAACAATAAAAAAATTCGCTTTCCACTCCCTCCCCCAATTCTTACATTACTGCCCTCACTATGTCCCTACCAGGAATTCTGCTAGTTACGGGCCTGCACGCAAGTAACTTAGATGAGATGCATTTTCTGAATTTAGGCTATCAATAGTGCAACTACACATATGGTCCTTATAAATTAAAGTATTTGAACAAATGGGAAGAAACTGCATTCAATGAAAATATGGGTTTTCATCCTATCGAAATAGAAATAATAGCCACACAATACAAATTAATAGATCTATTTTGTGCATATTACATTTATTGCGGATAATATGAATATTGTTCCTTCTAATAAATTTCTCAGTTTGCAATATAATGCTCATACTGATGTAGAAGTTTGTTCTACACTCAAGGCTGTAAAATATTAGTTCAAATACATTTATGAGAACCATAGTTGCACTACTGTTTGTCTTAATCCAAATAATGCATCTCATCTAAGTTACATGAATGCACATTATGTCGGCCCCTGTGAAGCTTTCCCCTAAATTTTCTTATAAAATGCATGATTGCAGTCGTTGTATTTATCGATGGGCAATTTCCTTAGGAAATATGCATTCCTTTTATTTTACCCTAGGGTCTGAGGAGATGGAGTTGCCAAAATAAGCAATTAAAGAGACAAAATTGACTGCATGGTTCATACCAAAAAGACAAAACAAAATATGCGTGACTAGCAATCGTACGCGATATATCGAGATGCATCCTCACGCAACTATGCAGCGTTCTTGACTCGTAGTTTACCTAATTCATCGCGCTGTAGCGACGTTTATATGGGTGATACCGAAAAAAGTCACAAGACCTTTTTTGTGCCAAATACGTTGAAGATCATTTTTTGTCTGAACAATTTCCTCGTAAAGTGGTTTTTTCATGAATTATTTACGAAAAACAGATTTTTGCTCCATATTCAGCCCCCTACTGGTGGAAGCCGCGGTTGGAGGGGTGAGGACTTTGTGGAATTATAGAGGGGGGGTGTTCCTAACAATTTCGCCAAGTTTCATCTCTGCCTCATTTTTTTCCACCTCAGACCATTTTTATGAGTGACGACATAGAGCGATTTCATCATTTGAGGTATTAATGTCCTTAATGTAGGCATTGACCAGATTCACTAATATAGCATAGCATTACAATGCAGACAGGAGACGCAGTACATTGACTGATTGGTTTTGGGAGATGGAAACCTGGTTCTTAGTTTCAGAAAAGAATTTATCTTTGATTGATTGTTGTACATAGATACTGGGAATTGACTCGTTATTACGAGTAGTCTTCTGGATGTTGCCGACATAAGAGCTAATTTGATTATCAATCTTACGTCATATTTTGATTAAAAATGAAAATGAAGAAGAAAATGTTGGTGTAATATCAGCTACAGTAACCTCTCCTTCTCTTTTTCATCTCTTATGCAGAATCTTCTTGTATCGAGTTCGATGTAATTGTTAATGTTCTGATGCTTACGACTAGCTGACATTTTATAACTTTTTAGATGACGCAAGGGAGATGTTTCAGTTTTTGACAAGAGCAGAATGAAATATCCAGAGGATATTTCATTGTGGAACAATTGATCAGCTACATTTTTGCGTCTGTTGAAAAAAGACAAACCATGGTAATGATTTCGTAAATGCCTGGATAAGTAATTAATGAGTCGCCTGGCATATGAGAGTTTGAAATAATAGTTAAAAATGAGCCGCTCTTTTGTTCTGACGGTAAAGTCGAGTTTCGTGGTAAACGTGATATCCCGAAATTTAGTTTGTACAGGTATAATACGTATACGTATATCAAGTACCTATTCAGAAATAGTAGCTGATAAGGTGCTGTCCATGGGAGAGGTTGTACTCCTTTGCAGGTTAAATTGGTTCTTGAACCTGCAATTTCTGCTAGAGTGACAGAAATTTGAAACCCCGAGCATACCCCCCCCCCCTTCCATTACAACATTACCAGAAAGTTTTGAATGAAAATGATAGATCCACACTATCTTGAATGATACGTCTGCATCTCGTATAGAAAATTCAAAAAAGACCTCATCCTCTCCATTCAAAGGAGAGATAATAAAATTATCAGTGACCCATACATTAAGCAGTACATTGATCTTGCCTACAAAAAATTATTTTCTGTCCATAATTCCCTTCTCCTATCGCATTTACGGACTTCCGAAAATTCATGAACCTGGACCTCCTCTCCATCCTGTCATATTTTCTCTTACAGTCCCCACTTTTAGCCGATCAAAGTTTTAGAATAATATAGACTATTCGACTTCATTAAGTATGATTTTCTTGATACTTGCGATTCCCTCAAATCAAAAAATTCTCTGAAAAGTATAAATTTGAAACGTAATGACACTAAAATCACTTTCCAAGTCGTTCGTATACAGTGTTGAAATGCGGTCTAGACAAAAAAATGTATCCAAGAAAAATGGGACTAAATTAAAACCCATACCTCGCTCGGCCGTGATAGTATTTTTGGCACTTGAAACTTCTGTCTCTCCAACAGTTATTGCAACTTTAAGGGCCAATTTTACTCGACGCAAAGGGATGCCATCTCACAAAGACAGCACCTTATCAGCTACTATTTTCAAATTAGTACTTGATATTGATCTCTGTTGAATACCAACTCCAGACATCATTGTTTCTCACAGAATACGTGGACGTCAGCTTCTTTGTTTCCGACCTAACCACCTTTAACCTAGTTTTCGACCATCTTAACAGTTTCCATGATTATCTCAAATTTAGCTGGAAGAATATGAAAATGACAACACCTTCAATTTTCTTGACACTACCGTCAACAGAACTGAAGGGAATGTCGATTTTTGTAAGCTCACATACGCTGAGAGATTCATTAATTACGTACCTAATCAGACCATGCATTTACAAGATCAATACTGTGGTTTGTCTTTTCAACAATCGTAATATTGCTGAATAAAAGTTTCATGAAACTACATACTCTTAATATTTCATCCCGCCCTTGTAAAAACAACTATCCTCCCTCGCATCTTCAGAAAAGTTATTGAACATTTCAGCTAGTCATAAACAGAAGAATAATAATTTTATCGAACCCAATACAAGAATCCTCCATCCCTTAGCTCAGCAACATCAGCATCATACTTGAAAAAATTCTGAATAAACTAGATAAAAATAGCGGATTGACTTTGAGCTCCTACCTTTAATTAAAAAATAATTTTATTCCAAAACTGATCACCTCTCCCCTCGGAACAAAAAATGGTGAGCGTCGAAAGGGAAACAATTTCTTGACAAATAATTCGTATTTCATCTGTGATTTCGATATAGTTCAAAGTAAGTCAGAAATCGAGAAGTCGTGATCCTGAAATTCATAATTGAAGGTATATGAAAGGGGGGGGGGGGAGGTAATGGTCGTTGTCTAATGAAGCTGAGTGAAGTTGAGGAGGAACACATAGAGGTTTGACTATTGTGCTTATAACTAATGTACTATAATGCATGTGAATATAAATTAATACGGACCTATGCATCCAAAATGAAACATTACACTGTATATTACAAAGAAAAAAAAGTTCTGTCCATTGAGCCGTTCCCATCGATTCGGGTAGTTGGAGAACCATAAAACAATCCCTCATGCGCCGATTTTTTGTATCACGTCAAGAAGGGATTTTTTGGCCATTTTAAGTTTCAGCTTTCAGCTATTTCGTTATTATTTTTCAATTTGTGATGGTTCCAATTAAAATTCTTGAAATTCACAGTTTGTTGATCCTATCAAGGAAAGCACTTGAGATTTTTTTCAGAATTTTCCATCCACATCTATACCCAAAAATGAGGCTCAAAATGTCAAAAAACGTGATTTGAGAAATTTTCAATTTGAAAAACTCGCGATTTAGGCCACCCCGAGGGGAGGAAGTGCGACTTGAAATTTTCTCGGGTGTCCCGAGTCATATTCGATGAAATTGGTGAGGTTCCAAACTCGTCCATTGGCTAGAGCGCCGTCAAAATCAAATTAACTATAAAATATAGCTAGAAAAGACCAATTATATTTGCACTTGGTGGATGGAGAGGCTAGTAAAAATGCAAAATATGGTTAGGATAGTGTCTGGGGAACATGGATACCTGAAAAGAGCACTGAAAATTCAGATTTTGAAGAGGGGAGCCCCCACTTCCATTTTGAGCCTCATTTTTGGGTATAGATATGGATGAAAAATTCTGAAAAAATCTCACGTGCTCTCCTTGATAGGATCAACAAACTGTGTGAATTCCAAGAATTTTTATTGAAACCATCACAAATTGAAAAATAATAACGAAATAGCTAAAAGCCGAAACTTCAAATGCCAAAAAATCCCTTCCTGACGTGATACAAAAACTCGGCGCATGAGGGATTGTTTTATTGGTCGCCAACTACCCGAATCGGTATGAATCGCTCTAAGGACAGAACTCTTTTTTGTAACACAGTGTTATTGACGCCGTAGTTTTCCACTTTTTCTTTTTTTGTTTTTCTCATCGCGATTAAACATAAATTCCTTGTTAACGTTTTGCTTCAATTAAACACAGACTTATGGTTTCGTCGCTTCTACGACAATTTCAAAATTGGAACAGAGAACTCGTCCGCTCCACTTTACGTTTACGAATTCGCTTACATAGCCTCTATTGACAGAGTAAGATTAACCAGTATTGGACAGAAGATGGAAATACTAGGTTGGTTTTATAGAAAGTACTACTCAATAACTACAAATGACGTTGATTTGCGCTCAAGTTCAGTTTCCCAATTGTGGCCCAGATGAAACGCAAAAAATTCGATGACTTTATTTATCCGAGGAACGGGGCGGAAATCAAACATATACGAAAGAAAAATCTAAAAATAGTCTGAATTTTTTCCTTTTCGGTGTTATTTTACAGCTCCACCTCATGGCGATGATATCCATCACTTGTACAGCACTGCACATCGAAAACTATGGTTCAAGGATGCCAAATCAGGGGAATCGCAGATTTTAGCGGAAATAGAACACGTGATAGAAAATATGAGCAGTTTGTGGGCAACGTTCTGCTACACTGGGTAAAAATTATAAACTATCAGGTGTGGGCTATCCAAATTTGTAGCAATGGAAATACAATCATTCTCGTGCCATAAATTCCGAGAAAATTAGGTGAACAGGTGCTGAAGCTGAGTATTGGTCTCAAAAAAAAAAAGAAATTGGGCTTCTCTCTAGAGGAAAGTCCGCAGTGATAAAAAGCACCGTTCACCTCGATTCTTAGCCTATCGGTATATGTGACCTTTATTTGTACATTTGTGACATAACTGAGCTTCTCCGTCAAATATAGGTTATCCGTTTTCATGAAAAACTCATTCCTCGAAAATGTGAACTGAGTATTTGAAGATGATTACATTAACCTTTGCCGCCATCGTACGAGCAGTACACGTTCTCACTGTCTAGTACATGTGCAACCATTTTTGCTGCATACTTCGTATAAAGATTGACAATCTTGAACACGAAAAATGAAAATTTTGGAATAAAACCTGGACTCGATTCACTCTGAGTAAAAAAACTAGCAAATTGGAACCGGTCGTTAACGCCAATTTTCCTGGATATCAAATCAGTATTCGCTAACTGAAGAATGTATACCTCCGTATCCCTCCTTATACAGAATTTCGGAGCCGAAATGATCCTATTGTTTTGCGCACCAATTTTGCTTAGTTTTTCTATGATTATTTCTAATCGTGCTGCCACCTTCTCAAAACACAGGGCTAAGCTAAGAAGAGGTGAGTCCCTCCCCTTCCATTGTGAATAGCAAAGCTCAAGTCGTCTGATTCGATTGTGCTCCCATTATGCTCAGTTGTAATGTAATTATCATCAATTTTATTCATCCCCTGTTGTGAAGTGGAGTGGTGTCTATAGTGTCGCGATTGAGCTGAAGCCTAAAAAGGGAGGAAGGGTTTGCTCTAACACGGAAGCTATATCTGAAAGGATGGATACCGGTGTTGGGGGATCAAACAACGCACAGGCTCTCTCTGCTGCTCTCACCCACAAGTGCATATATGTGGGGGAGGGGGGCCAAAGTGCAACACAGGTCTACCATAAAAGTGTGGTCAATAACCTCGAATCTCTGATGAACTCATTCGTAGATCTCAAAAGAAGAGCGAGCGCTATTTAAAATAATTGCAACATAATTAGAAAACAATCCAATGAAACTACGTAATATTTTGAGTCTGAAATTTACAATGCCGCAGGGGAAAGATTTATCTCCATTCCAAAACGTTCCCTAATTTTTTTTTGTTTACGTTCTAAGGAACATTGTCGACCAACCACATCAGTTAAGGGATACTTAAGTATCCTCGCGAGAAGACTTGTATTTCTTAAAAATGAAGAACGTTTTGGAATACGGCTGTCAATCCGGTTAGATTCACTTGAAAGTGACCTAAGGATCGGGGGGGGGGGGAAGCAATATACAAACATGCTTCAAGACCCCAGAACCCCAATTTGCAATGTTCATACACGTTCAATATACGCATGTATGTATGGGTGAATGCATGTGTTCGTGCTTATAGATGTATGTGTGGGTGTGTGAATATTATTTGTGTATGTGTGGGGATTTCTTCGACACGTAATTTAGCGCGTAATTGACTCTATTTTAATGAAACTTGATGGGATACTTAGTAATATAGTGTAGCAGAGCTGTATAGTTTTCGAACTCGATCGGCTGGGTATACAGAGGGGGGGGGGAGGCTAGTGGTCACGCAAATTCCATAATTTCCAGAAAATAAAGGCCTGATCATTGATTTTGTTGAAACTCCAATAGGTTAATTGACTACCATGAAGAATGTTTTATTTCTTTGAAAATCTTCAGTCCGATAAAATACATTTGAAGAGGAGCTGCGGACCAAAATCCTCCCCAAAATAGGCTTTTATCGTATTTTTGGCTAGTTACGACGACTACCTATTTCACTTGATTCTGATGAGACTTGACTGGATAGTCTACAGCAATGAATAATAATGAGGCTCGATCGATCCAAGTAAATTGAGCTATTGAGAGGATCTGTAGCACATTTTGATTGAAGTAAAAAAAAAACAACGATAACGGAGGCATCAGAAAAATGAATTTTGAAAATATGATTTTAAATAGGAATACATATATTGGATGAGAGTAGAATTGTTGGCCTGTCCATTGTCTTGCTTTGTTGTTCAAGCCGATTTAGTTTCCATAATTGAGCATGTAAGTTCGATAAGAAATTCTCAGAACTTCCAATTTGGCTAACGTGCTTCCATTTACTTCGGTTTGAATTTAACCTACCTGCACAAAAAGTGTCCTGGCTCCGCTTTTTGACTAGGTGATTCTAGTAATATTCTTCACGCTGAGCCAGACGGCCGTGCTTCTTATTTTCTATCAAATCGCGTTATCAAAGTAATCGGTTATGAGTTTCAGCAAAATAATCTTTTTTCCTAGGTAATTATTAAATATTACGTCACCTCTCACAGCCATACTGAATAAAGTCACCTTTCATGACTGATACATTTGCTCCACTCGTTATGAAAAGTTCACATTTTGCTCCTCCGCGTGTAATATAAGTACCCTACTACTTCAGTGAGTGTGCCCCAATGTAAACTTATCGCTGCTAAAAATGTTCCAAGTGAAAGTGATCACTACTCTATTATTGTATTTGTATTCGATCAACTACCATCACAGTTCTAACATCCAAGACGATACTGAAATAGTACGACGAGCTTGATCTCAAAACACTCAGCCTAAAATCTTTGACCCCAACTAGTAAGAAAAGTAGAAAATCATGCCTACATTTTTCTATTCAAATTCACTCTCGAAATCCGCTTTTCTGTGCACCCTTGCGACAGAGGTAATTCTTTTTCGTGATGTTCTAAAATTCTTTCGTAATTTGCTAAAAGCTTCGAAGGCTAAAAGCGACGCGATAATGTATGCAGCTAAAAATGCTAGGTACTACATAGTTAGGAATTTTACAGTGAGAACGTGTATGTATCATTCCTACGAAGGTCAAATCGGTTTTTATCAGCATTGAAGAGCCGACTTTTTGAAAATTAAAATGAACCTATAATTCACTAAATTCCTTCTTGTATCACACATTTGCAAATGAGGACCAAGCTATAGTTTACGTTTTCAAGGTTAGGTGCCGAATAGGCACGCGTTGATATAGTACGTAACGGAATGATTTTTGAAATGAATTAAAGAAAAAGAATCCACTAACGCTACGAATTTAATCAAAATTTAACTGCTCGTAGTATGAGCTTAGTGGGTCGCAACCTATTTCGAACTTATACAGTCATTTGGAAATTTACCTTCTTGAGATTAAAGGTTGATGCTGACTTAAATGGGGCAAAAAGTGACTCGAATATATGGAACTACTGATTATAAGAATTATGAATCATACTTATTACGTCACATGTACGAGTATATAATCACAATTTTGCAGGAAACCTACAAGCAAACTTGAGCCAAACGTCGAATGGATGCCTCACACGGAGGAAAAGCCTTGTTATCTACAAATTGCCGAAAAGTTAACGATGAAAGAGGGACGTCTAAATGAAAAACGCTGGAAGTTTTTGAATACCATGATAGAGTCCGAGCCAAAAATTGAGTCGCTTCAAGTTACACCTATCACACCAACAGCGACAAGTACTCTGTCGATTTCTTCTTCCTCGAAAGCCTCCAAAAAAGCATAGTCAACATCGATAGAATAAAAGGTCTTACTTTCCTCTTACGTCCGCGGTTCCCTGTGAACAGTATTCTGTGCCTGTGCACGGTAACGATTCGATGATCTTACTCGAATTTTCTCATAGAAATTTTCATACTTCAAATTGTCTTCATAATGATTATAAATATTTTAATTCATCCTTATAGTTAGATCAAATATTCGTATTGTTCTAATAATTTTTCGTAAATATAAC
>Ga0058703_1000357_pt1 | contig 10302 bp, 9 predicted proteins | sample AgamicMgMae_FD_83782 | JGI IMG/M metagenome (GOLD analysis project Ga0058703, IMG submission 83782) | Agave microbial communities from Guanajuato, Mexico - Mg.Ma.e | ecosystem: Host-associated > Plants > Phyllosphere > Phylloplane/Leaf | place: Guanajuato, Mexico | collected 2012-06-04
AGGCGGTCACACCACCGCAGAGCATAGGTGCGGCCAAGTCGGATGGGATAGCGTCAGGGATATTGACGACCCAGCGACCCATTCCACGCCAGTAGGTGGCGTATCCACCGCGAGATTGGGAGCCGTCGACTGGCCATGGGCTGTCGAATGTGTTGACGACGGACTTGCAGTGTTGCTCGTCGCTGGACTGAGGTTAGCTGGTGCTCAAAGAAATAATGTAAAGGAATACTGACCCATCGGCACAAGCTGGGCAGTCACCCTTCTGGTTGGCGCAAGAGCCGGACTGAGCACCGACACCAACGCGGTCGCCGACCTTGACGTGCTTGACGTCCTTGCCGACACGAGTAGCCTTTCCGACGATCTAAGTTCAGAATGTTAGCTATTGCTCCGTCGATAGTGTATACTCCTTGACGTGTCCATTCCACAAGGCATGCAATATGTTTCCAGCTCTTCAAGTATCCTGAATTTTCGTATTTTACGTACCTCGTGTCCAACGGTAACAGGGTAGGTGGTCTGGATATCTGTCAGCCTGATAGTCGCACTCCTGGCCATTGTCGATGACATACTGGGAACCATCCAGAGCGAAGAACGTGGATGTCAGAAGCGCAGACACCACAGTGGGTGATCTCGATGTCGACGTCGGTCTGAAAAGCAAGTCAGCAAATGTCAATGAACACAATTTTATCCTTCTCACCTCCTCCCAGGTCTTTGGCTTGAACTCCTCCCACTGCATCTTGCCGTGGACACAATCCTTGTCCTTGCCGACCCATCCCTCGAACTTGTAATCTTGACCAGACATTGTGGATTTGATTTATTGTGATTTGATTTGTGATTGAGGAAGATGCCAATTGATGTGTTTGAAGTTAAAAACAAAGAACAGGAATTGAATTTGAGGGCCTACAAATATTTATTCTTACTTGAGGTCACCCAGATCACCTTCCTTTTTGGCCATCTCCATCGACTCAATGACGTCGGGGCCTCAAGCAGAACGCAGCCCTCACCGCCAATCAAGTACGGGCAAGGGGTCTGCTCCAACGATCTGGCCTGAACCTTGGATCGCGATCCGCTCTATTTGGTGGGTAAGACTGCATCTTCAGGGCAAAACATGAGAGCGACGTCGGATTTAGTATCATTAGTGAGGGTGATAACTCCGATCGAGGGGCAACAAGGTGGGGCTTGGCGCGTGCGTTTGCTTGTCCGGAGCGTCAGGCATTGATCGCATTTACCCGCCCAACTTATTCTCATTTCTGCATGGCATTTCACCGCCTATATCGGAGAATACAAACCAGAGACGCAAATCGACAAGCTGAGAAGGATTGTTTGATACGATATGCTATGCCATGCTATGCTATCAAACACAGGGGTATCTACGCCAGAACAACATCAAGAACATCATCAATCTCACTTGAGAGCCACCATCTCCATCTCGCAACTACCGCAGTATCTCTCCAGCTCGGCCTTGATACCGTTCACGTCATGGCCTCCGTCTGTATCAGTATTGGTCTTTGATTTTTTGCTTCCCTGTTCGTTTCCTTTGCCAGTTTTGGAAGCCTCGCCCGCCTCAAGGATCTTCCTCATCCGCTTGCATCGACCGACTTCTTCGTGAATCCAATCCTCGAACTCTGCGCTTACGATTTCCGTCTCGACCCTGTTGACTACTCTGAGTCCGACGAGTAATTCATGACGCTGTCTTGCAAGACTAGCCCTGGTCTTCCATAGACGTGCTGCTGTTCTCGTCTCGGCTGATTGAGGTATTATCTCTGGATCGACGTCATTCGACGAGGTCGCAAGGATGTCTTGAAAGGTAGTCCTGCATGTTGCACTTCCAATGCCATCAACCGCTGTACCGATATCAGTATAGTTACCTACATCGGGGAGCGTGATGAGATCATCCACATCCGAAAGATATATCGCTCGGCTGACGCTGTTGTCGCTTCTGACTCCGAGTCTGGACATGAAAGAGACCGCTTGACGCTCGTGATACCAAGACAAGCCGTCTCGGTATGTATGCCAGGAATTGTAGATGCTCGAAACTACCAGCAAGATGACCAGAAACGAGTGCGCACTCGCAATCGACATAATGCTCTTGACTATCGACACTAAAACGTCAAAGACAAGGCTTACACTCTTGAGGACCGCCTTCAGACCTTCATGTCGGTAGATACCAAACAGCGTCCAAGTTCGGAGTTTCATCTTTGAGACTGATGCTGTCTGAGGAAGATCTGCCGCTGCAACTTGGAGTAATGTGGTATTTTGCCCGACGGCGCCAAAAATCTGGATGGCTTTGCTAGTCTTACTGAACGAGCCAAGTTTGGCGACTTGGTCCATCAAGATTCGCATGAGATCCTCTGCATCGTGCTCCTTGTCCCTCAGCGCTCGTAGTGTGACCAGTCGTCTAGAGCGTACCAGGAGTGAAGAAGTGGTCCACACCACTTTGTTAAAGATGGCGAACCGACATTGTGACTTGGACGAATGAGTGATCACGTATTTGGTCATCAATTGCACCTGATCGGACCATGGTAGATGCGTTGGTCGTTGTGTGGATGTGATCACATAACACAAGTGGTCGTTCTGTATGTCGATTGTCTGACTGTCAGTGAAAGTTCCGCGGTTGTAAGGACAGCTGAATGTACGCTTGAGGCGCTTGTCATCCAGTTGTGTCCAGGGTGCTTGAGCAATGCCGGCGTCCGTCCGGTTTCGGTACAGCATCTGGAAGACAGCACTCTTGTCTCCAAAGAGAACGTGGAACAGCGCTTTGGCGCTCGCACTAAAGTCTTTGACGGCTGTCGGAGCGTCGTAGCCGGTTGGGGTATAGACAACCGCCTGAGCGGGCAACTTGAACTTTGTCACTTCCCGACCCGTTCTGGCAATAGGACCGCCGTACAAATTGTTATCGCTCTTCAAGGTCCGCTTCATGTTAGATTCGCGTCCCCGAGTCTGTGCTGGGTCTTCCTGGTCTTCACCAAGATCGCTCCAGCTGTCGTTTTCTCCGGATGAAGAAGGCTCCTGAACCTCCATCTTGATCAGCGTCTTGACGATTTCTTGGAGGGGATCTGGTTCCTCGGAGTTTGCATTGCGAACGAGAAAGTTCAATCGGCGCTGAAGTAACTTGAGAGGCTCCAGGAATGTCTTGATCGTCACTCGTCGAAGATGGTCTGGTCGACTGTCATCCTTGAGATGAACGAACAGAAAGTCACAGTCTCTGCCTGGTGCAGCCGTGACTTCTGTGACCATCGAAAGTGCTACACCGGAGATGAGTACGAATCCCAGATGGTGACTGTAAAAGTATATTTCTCTTTCGGTGACGTAGACTCTTCCTGGAAATTCTTGCTGTTCGTTAGGATTCCAGGTTGCTCTGAACACGAGTACGACCTTTTCGGGTCGTGGAACATCTGGAAAAAGAGTACGGAATTGGGCGTCTTGTGCCTTGAGCGGAAGCGGGTAGTAATTTGGAAATTCTTGGGTCGTCCAAGGAGCTACCTTTGCAAGGTTAGGTGGCTCCGCGGTGGTACCTGCAACGCTGATCGTATTGCGATGGACCACTTTTGCAGGCGATGCTAGACCTGCGGCATGGTGGCCAAATTCCTTGACTGGCAAGCCTTCGCCATCCATGACGCCGACGTCGTCAGTAGATCTCAGTTCGCTCTGGTTAAGCTCGGGACTCGGTGTGACCGTTTGTGAAACAACTCGACCAAGAGGTCGATCTTGATCTCGCTCTAACCGATTGACCGCACCCCATTTTTCCGTTCCCCATAGATTTGCCATCACACCACCGGGCATTCCAGATCCACTCTGACCCAGGCCCACTCCGCGTTCACTACTGATGACAACGGCAGTTTTACTGAGATTGGTAGGCGCAGGGGGATTGGCCATTGTCGAAGGTGCCAGCGTGCTCGCCGGCATAGTGAATGATCTTTGTTGAGGAGTGGGTTGAGAACTGTTTGGACCTACTGGAAGAACATTGTGGCTTGCTGCAATGAGGCTTGCTATGCCACCTCCAGGGCCTGATGACGCTGGTGTCGACTTTTTGTGCAAGTCAAGCTTTTGCATCAGCCTTGAAGCATGATCCCGACTAGACTCTCCATCCTTCTCTCGCTCCACGACAGTCGAGCGTCTGGAAGATGACACATCGAAACTACTGCGAGCAGCTACAGAGTCAGAACTGCCGAGAGCCGCTGATTGGTCTTCGCTACCATGATTCAGATGGCCGTCGCCTCGAGCAGCAAGCTCCGGCGCCACTGGAGGACTAATAGCAAAGGCGGCATCTGCTGAAGTCGAATTCGATTGTGCTTCTGTACTGCCGGGATCCTCTAACGCTTTTCTCTTCGCCAGCTCAAATGCTTCTATCCACTCTGATATTTCTTGCTGAGACTCGGCTTGAAGAATGATAGTAGTGTCCTTAGTTTTGATCTCGAAACAGAATCTGCGCTCTTCTTGCGACGCCGGTCTTGTGCTGCAAAGCAAGACTCCAATCTTTTCACTTTCCTCGACACCTCCACTGCGGGTGCCTTGCACAAGCCAGCCGAAGATTCCGTTTTTGACAAAGAACCAACGCCTTGACCAAACTGTTCTCGCAGGTTTTCCAGTGACGCTTTTCAGGTATAACCAGCCTTGCTTTTCCGACTTTTGCGTTGATGGTGCACTTGAGCCAAGATATGGTGCAGTCTTTTCCGCATAATCTTCCAGCTCTCTAGATGGTCGTACTGAATGTTCCACACTGTCTTCAATCTGCCTTCGGGCAATCTGCAATTCTCGCTTGAACGCCCATTCCGAGTTTTCCATCTCTCGAGCCCATCCGCGGATACGTTCCATCTCTGGTCCCCATTTTGTGAATAAAGCGTCGTTATTTTCGCGAGCAGTCTTGAATTCCTTCCAGTGATCCGCGAATACTCTGACTAGCAATTTGTCCAAGGAAGCTCTGATTTGTGGCCCTTGGACGCAGAAATCCATCGAGGCTTTGATATATGCTTTACGGGCTTCATGAAGCTGGAAAGCGTCTTCTCTCAGCGCAGAAGCTTCCTTTGTCTTGGGCTGGCCTGCATATCGAGACAGCACAATGTCATACGCTCGCTGCGCTAGTTCAAACGTCTTTCTTCCTTCTTTGAATGGTTTGAGCTCTGTATTGAGAAACTGACGGATAGGTTCAATAACGATCGTTTCGCTCTTTCTCACGTTCCGAAAGATGGTTTGCCAGTATTCTCGAGCAGCATCTCCGTATCTTTTTGTGGCTAGTAGAGTGTAGTCGTGGTCCAGAATCGCCTCGCTCACATTATTGGGAGGTAATGCATTCTGCAGCCAAACGTTGACAGACTGCTCCAAGGCCACTACATCGTGTGTCAACTTGGAGCCAGTCTTGACATATCCTTCAAGCCATTTTTCGACAATATCGACTTGGTCCGAAAAGTGGAGAGCCGTAGCACGAAATGTGGGCGAGTCGAGGGCAGCTTCTTTGAGCCCAACAGGTCTGCACGATATGTCAGCAGTGATCGATCCCTATCTCGAACAAGTGGTTGCCTACAGTAAATTCAGAGGCTTATCTACTGGAGTCAGTGTTGGCGTCTCGTTCTGCGACATTTTGCGGGCAAAGTTCCGAGCCTTCTAGATCAGGGACTTCATTTGTTTTGACGACCAAGCTCTGAGTCCAATATAGTATTTTTGTTTGGTAAAGCTGGCTAATAATGAAAGTGAATAGTGTATCGCATGGAACCTGGAGACTCGCTTCATGCGTCACCACGCGCCTGTCAGCAGCCGGGGTAGCGCCAAGGAGTTCGTGATGCAGACTGGACACAGAAGGGCGAGATCGATTGCTAGCGGGCCGCACCTTGCTCAGTAGGTCCCGCATCCCGCTGAGCCTCCGGATGCGCTAATCCCGCCTCATACGTTCTTAGCTCAGGTATCATGCACGACTTTCATCGAACGTTGAAAGGTAGAACCTCAAATCCATTACCTGGCTTCACTGATTTATTCTTGACCAAAGAATATATCTTCTTGTATCTGATCGCTTGTTCGGGCAGATTTACCGATGTATCAGTTCTACTACTTCCTCGCCGCGGCGTTGCCGGCGCTTGCAGCGTCGTCCTCTGATGACAGCAAGCATCCTAAAGTACCATGCACTATCAGATCACCTTCGTCCGGCGCATTCTTCGATCTCAACCCGATACGAGTACAGCTTCCAGAGGAAGGCAAGAAGGTCCCTAAGGATGCCCGAAATGCTTCATGGCCTGCTCGTGGCTGGGACTACGGCGCCAATTTCACCATCAACTTTTGTAGTCCGGTCGTAGAGGAATTACACGATGTGGTCGGGGTAGAGAAAAGCGAGTGGAAGAATATCGCCGCGTATTATGAGAAAGCTGGAAAGATCTACAGCCTTGGGTAGGACAGAAGCGCTGAACTACAAAGCAACGAGCTGACAGTAGGCAGTCACAACAACTCGGAACCATTCTTTCGGGGACGCAAGCTTATTCTCAACTATACCGACGGCTCACCATGTCCGTCTCCAAGCTCCGGACACGAGACCGAAGATATGAGGGCCAGGAAAATTATCGATGATGACGATGACGACAAGGATGACAAGAAGAGCAAACCGAAAAAACCGGCAGACAGCGGTGTAGTGAGAAGAAAGAACACGGTCATCAGCTTGCTCTGCAACAGCGATCCTCTTGCTCAAGAGATGGCCATCTCTTTCGTTCACAGTCCGGACGAGTGCACATACATGTTCGAAGCGCGCACACCGGCCGCATGCGGAGGTGTCGAAGTTGCACAGCAACAACTCGGCCCCTCGGGTGTCTTTGGTGTCATTGCTTTGATTGCCGTACTGGTCTACATCGTTGGTGGCTGTGTGTATCAGCGAACAGTCATGCATCAACGTGGGTGGAGACAACTTCCGAACTACAGCCTGTGGGCTGGTATCGGCGGCTTTTTCTACGTAAGTTCACTTTTAGATATCTTCTTTGAAAGCCCATGGCTAACAAATCGCAGGACATGTTCGTGATCCTCACTTCTTCATGCTCCCGCATGCTTCCGAGCAGGAGAGGCTACAGCCGCGTCAACAACAACGGCAATGGAAACATTGGCCGGAGAGGACGACACGATTCGGAAGATGAGAACAGACTTATTGACCAGCTAGATGAGGAGTGGGATGATTAGACATGGCATCTTGACTTTTGTATTATAACTCTCCTGCAGAGTCCAGGCGTTTGGATAGAAGTAATGGTACCACGAAACTATGACGTAGGCACGCTCCAAAAGATTCTTTGGTCTACGATTACTAGGCTCATTTTGTTTCTGCTCGTCTCATGTGTAGTATTGATGTGCAGCTTATGTTGCAATAAATGGTATATCTACCATACGGAGTTACTCGGCTATATCGGACATAACTCCCTTATACCGAAAGCCTCGAGTTGCATCTCAATTCCCAAACTACACATGGGATAGTCCTATCCAGTCAAGTTACTTTTGTTGATGAAGAGGTATGTGTCCTTTAGCGGCTTGAACAAACCATGTCGGCATCGGTGGAACACCCTCGAAAACGCAGGCGTCCCGCGCTCAATTGCCAGCAGTGCCGTGATCGCAAAGTTAAATGCGACAGGGAAAGTCCATGTGGCGCCTGTATTCGGCAGGGCACTGCAGAAGAATGTACGTTAGCTTCAAGCCGTGTTCATGGCGACAATATCGCAACACGTACGGACCAGGTGTTCACCCGGGCATTGTCTTCACACGAGCAGGACAGGTTTCCTGAACGAACAAGTAACAGGCACCCGTACTTACCGGACGATCATGTATCAGATCGTTCATTTGATAGAATCCAGGAGCTCGAGACGTCAGTGGGAGCTTTGTCGACAGAAGTACGAAGGTTACAACAGTTGGTGTCAAGGTCCAGCGAAACCCACGCGTCCCCCAGCAGCGGCAAGATTGTTTCACCTCCGTCTGCTCGACTTCGCGTTTCTTCGGAGAAGACTCGTTACTATGGACCAAGTCACTTCGTTCATGCTCTTACTCACGTATGTTGTACCATTCACGGATATCGTATCCTCTAACAGGTGGTGTAGCTTGAGGTTCTGCAGCGGTACAAGACAGGAGAATCCACAACTGAGAATCATCATGATATGAATCAGCCACAAGCTACTTTGACCCCTGAATTGGTTGATAATGTTAGAGATATCAAGAAGCTGAGATATGCACTCAAGAACCAGAGACGGGTGACTGACTTTGACCCGCATAAACCAATGTCGACTTTGTTACCATCGCGAGAGGTTGGTGAAAATCTGCTACAGCTTTATCTGGAGACTCTTGAGCCAATATACAGGATTCCATGCATGCCAGACTTCAGGAAAGCTTTCGTCCGATGCTGGTCCAATCCTGATGCAGTCCAATCGAGTTCCTTGGTCGCCATTCTGCTGGTGTTTTCGATAGGCTCGACTTTCTATGATGGACAAGATGCAAATCATGTACGCTCATTAGCTCGTCATTGGTTTTACGCCGCTCAATGGTGGCTTATTGGACCGGACGAGAATTCTGTGTTCAGTTATCAAGGAGTGCAGATCCGTTGTCTTCTGCTACTGAGTCAACAGGTTCTGTTCATTGGCAAAGTGGGATCCGCCTTGACCACTTCTGGATCGCTTCTGCAGCACGCAATGTCCCTCGGGCTGCATCGTAATCCCGACCACTTCAAAAATCTCTCCATCAAAGACGCGGAACTCAGACGGCGATTGTGGGAAACCGTTGTCGAGCTTGTGCTCCAGGTCTCGATCGATTCTTCGTTACCTCCTCTCATTCGATGGGGAGATTTCGATACTGAAGGACCGAAGAACGTCAGTGACGAGTCGCTCGAGACTGGTGAATGCCTCCCGGATCATGTATGGACAGGATCATCTATACAGGTGTTGCTCTACAAGTCCCGTCGATTAAGAATGGAGGTTGCTAGTTTTATCAGCGAACCCGATCGTGACCGATCCTACGAGAGAGCAAACATTTTGGCGGTGCAACTTGAAGCAGCATGCGCTGGACTCAACCCACCGAAACAAAGCACTTCTGCGTCACCACCTGATGCAAAGGCTCGCTGGAATGAGTTTCAAAGCAAATTTCTAATGCTGATTCACCACAAACTGCTTATGCTCCTGAACCGCCCATTCATGTTGGAATCAAAGAACGACCGACGTTTGCATTTCTCTCGCATGCGAGCCGTCGACTCGGCGCGAACAATGGTGTCTCTGTACGGTGTTTCGGAAGACTCAATAGCACCACATGATCGTTTCCAGACAATGAGCAACAAAGGTGCAGGGATCTTCAAGAGCAGCATCGGCACAGATGTAGTTGCGACTCTCAGTGCGGAAATTATGCTGAAAGTGAACGAAATGCAACTCGACCCGACGGCATTCGATACAAGATTTGAGATGGAGCGAACGAGATCGTTTATCAAGACCGTGAGCAATGTCAAAGAAGCCTTGGAAGCGCTTATTGGAGCGGGAGAGCCTAGCCTCCAACGGTATCTGTTGCTTTCATGCTCGCTGGCTCATTATCTGGCTCTGCTGAATGGCGCTTCACCGATCTTGTATGTGCAGGATGCTCTACAAAAGGGTCTAGAGATGGGTAAGAAGCATTTTGAGCGACACCTTACAGAGCCGTTACAGGAGTCTTCGAACACCAAAGATAGCGACCATGAGACGACAGGCGCTCTGCAGGATTCAACGACGGAGGCTGCAGGATTCGATCAGTCGACTTTGCAACATTTCGATCAAGACCTCAACCTTCCTGTCTCCTGGCTGTTCTCCATGTGGAATGACGAAAGCTTTCTTATCTGATAATGAAACCGAACAGAGCTTGTAGTTACGGAATCCGTCTCTCTATACAAAGCTCAGTACTACGTGTGAACTCCTGACGGCGCCAACACCGACATCGAGAGTAGAATTGAGTATCTCTGATCGCCTGGCACCGTACTGGGAGGGCCAAAATACTCTGCAAATCCGGCAGTAATACTGTCTGTCTTCAATCTGGACATGTATACGACCTTCGTAAAGTCTTGTCGCCTCTGACACTTTTGGACTATCTCGCTCTGCAGCCGATGTTTCCACTTCGGCCAATAGGCTGATGTTGGTAAGACTTGTAAGTGTCTATTCTTTGTCCAACCGGCTCTCGTGGCGTCGAAGATGCTTTATCCTTTGAGAGGTCTTGCATTTCTATAGCCTCTGACTTTCTATCGTCTTGTCAGCAGCGACACCATACGTCCATCTAATGGCAAAAGCTTACTTCGATTCCTCCTTTTCCTTCTTCTCTTTTTTCTTCTTGTACAAGTATGTACAGCCG
>Ga0058703_1000358_pt1 | contig 10291 bp, 9 predicted proteins | sample AgamicMgMae_FD_83782 | JGI IMG/M metagenome (GOLD analysis project Ga0058703, IMG submission 83782) | Agave microbial communities from Guanajuato, Mexico - Mg.Ma.e | ecosystem: Host-associated > Plants > Phyllosphere > Phylloplane/Leaf | place: Guanajuato, Mexico | collected 2012-06-04
GGGATGGGTGGGGCGGTTCGACCGTTTACGCCTCAGCTCTCCGAACGGATCGGAGCGCCGAGGCCGTGGTCCACGAAATCCGTCTCAGGCGGCGATCGCCCGGCTCGGCTCTGCGGCGCGCACGTCGTCGTCCACGTGGGCCTCGAAGCGGCGGAAGTTCTCCTTGAACATCCCGACGAGGCGTGTCGCCGTCTCCGCGAAGAGGCTCTGGCTCGCCCAGGTCGTCTCCGGCCGCAGCACATGCGTCTCGACGCCGGGCACCTCGGTCGGCACCGAGAAGCCGAAATACGGGTCCTTGCGGAAGCTCGCCTGCGCCAGCGAGCCGTCGAGCGCCGCCGAGAGAAGACGGCGCGTCACCCGGATCGGCATGCGCCGTCCGGTGCCGACGCCGCCGCCCGTCCAGCCCGTGTTGACGAGCCAGCAATCGACCCCGTGCTCGGCGATGAGCCGGCGAAGCAGGTTGCCGTAGACGCTTGGATGGCGCGGCATGAAGGGCGCGCCGAAGCAGGTCGAGAAGGTCGCCTCGGGGCCCGCGAGCCCGCGCTCCGTGCCGGCGACCTTGGCGGTGTAGCCGGAGAGGAAGTGGTACATCGCCTCCGCACCGGTCAGCTTGGCGATCGGCGGCATCACCCCGAAGGCGTCGCAGGTGAGCATGACGATGTTCTTCGGGTGCCCCGCCCGGCCGGTGGCGCTGGCATTGGCGATGAAGTCGAGCGGGTAGGCGCAGCGGGTGTTCTCGGTGAGCGAGGCGTCGTCGAAGTCCGGCACCCGCGTGTCGGGATCGATGACGACGTTCTCCATCACCGTGCCGAAGCGCTCGGTGGTGGCGTAGATCTCCGGCTCGGCGTTGCGCGAGAGGCGGATGGTCTTGGCGTAGCAGCCGCCCTCGAAGTTGAAGATGCCCTCGGGCCCCAGCCGTGCTCGTCGTCGCCGATGAGCTGGCGTGAGGAATCGTTCGAGAGCGTCGTCTTGCCGGTGCCGGACAGCCCGAAGAAGATCGCCGAGGCGCCCTCCGCATCCAGCGCCGCGTTGGCCGAGCAGTGCATCGGCATGACGCCGGCATTCGGCAGGGCGTAGTTGAGATAGGTGAAGACCGACTTCTTCATCTCGCCGGCATAGGCCGAGCCGCCGATGAGGACGATCTTCCGGGTCAGGTCCATGGCGATGACGGTCTTCGAGCGGCAGCCATGGCGGCCGGGGTCTGCCTGGAAGCTCGGCAGGTCGATGATCGTCATCTCCGGCACGTAGCCGGCCAGTTCCGCGCGCTCCGGCCGGATCAGCAGGTTGCGGATGAAGAGCGAGTGCCAGGCGAGCTCCGTGAACACCCGCGCCCGCACCCGGTGCGCCGGGTCGGCGCCGCCGTAGAGATCCTGCGCGAACAGCTCGCGGCCCTCGGCATGGGCGCGGAAGTCCTGGAGCAGGGTCTCGAACTGGTCCGGCGTGATCGCGCCGTTGTTCTCCCACCAGACCTCGCTCTCGGTCGCGGCGTCGCGGACCACGAACTTGTCCTTCGGCGAGCGGCCGGTATGCGTGCCCGTCGTGGCCACCAGGGCGCCACCGCGGGCGAGCCGGGCCTCGCCGCGCCGCAGGGCCTCCTCGCAGAGGACGGGCGCCTCGAGGTTCCAGTGGACAGCCTTCAGGTTGCGCAGGCCGATCGCCTCCGCGCCGCAGGCCGAATTGTACGCACCGATATCGCTCACCGTGATCCCTCCCGAGGGCCCTGATCGCGTGTTGGAAGCCGCATCGGCACGACGCCGCTCCGTCGAGACCGCGTCCGCGCAGTCGTTCAGGACCGCCGCGCGCAGGTTCTCCGCGTTCTCGGGGGCGATGTTGCAGCTTCATGACGATGCGGCGTCAATCGAGAGACCGTCCGTCAACGCGACGGGTCGCCGGATCTGTCAGCCGCTTGCTTGAAAGCTCGCTTCCGGACGCCTGGAAATCTACGATCTGAACAATATATCCAAGATCACGGCGCACACGTCCCTCGCCGCCGCGATCGTTTCCCGTCCGCCCGGCAACGGTCTATGGCAGGCGTTTCCGGCCTCCCATCCCCCGAGTCCCCCGCCCATGCCGCAAGCCGTCGCCGGCCCCGAGATCGAGCGCCTGATCCAGCTCCTCGCCCGCATGCCCGGCCTCGGGCCGCGCTCGGCGCGACGCGCCGCGCTGCAGCTCATCAAGAAGCGCGACACCCTGCTCGCGCCGCTCGGCGAGGCGATGCGGGTCGCCGCCGAGCGCATCGTCGTCTGCCGGGAATGCGGCAACGTCGACACCTGCGATCCATGCACCATCTGTCGCGACTCCGCCCGCGACCGGAGCCTGCTCGTCGTGGTCGAGGACGTCTCCGACCTCTGGGCGCTGGAGCGCTCCGGCGCGGTGCAGGCGCGCTACCACGTGCTCGGCGGCGTGCTCTCGGCCCTAGACGGGGTGCGGCCGGAGCACCTCTCCATCGCCCGTCTGGTGGAGCGGGCGGCGGACCCGGCCGTCACCGAGGTGATCCTGGCGCTCAACGCCACCGTCGACGGCCAGACCACCGCCCACTACGTCACCGAGGCGATGAGCCATCTCGGCCGGCGGATCACGCGGCTGGCCCACGGCGTCCCCGTCGGCGGAGAGCTCGACTATCTCGACGAGGGCACTCTCTCCGCCGCCATCCGCAGCCGCACGGCGTTCTGACGGCGAAGCCGTCGCCCTACCCCGTTGCGGGGGAGGGCAGAGAGAGCGCAGGTCCCTCATTTGACCGGCACCCTGCCCCACCCTATTCGAACGCATCCCCGACGCCTTCACCCCGACCAAGCCATGGCCATCCGTCCCCTCGTCATCCTCCCCGACGCGCGCCTGCGCCTGCCCTCCGAGCCGGTCGGCCCGGTCACCGACGAGATCCGCACGCTTGCCCAGGACATGTTGGAGACCATGTACGACGCCCCCGGCGTCGGCCTCGCCGCGATCCAGATCGGCGTGACGAAGCGGGTCGTGACCATCGACACCTCGAAGGACGAGAACGCCCGCGAGCCGCGCATCTTCCTCGACCCCGAGATCGTCTGGGCCTCGGAGGAGAAGCGCGTCTACGACGAGGGCTGCCTCTCGATCCCGGAGTTCTACGGCGAGGTCGAGCGGCCGGACCGGGTGCGCGTGCGCTTCCGCGACCTCGAGGGCCGCGAACAGGAGATCGAGGCGGACGGGCTCCTCTCCACCTGCATCCAGCACGAGATCGACCACCTCAACGGCGTGCTGTTCATCGACCACCTCTCGAAGCTCAAGCGCGACCGGGTGGTGAAGAAGTTCGCCAAGGCGGCCAAGCGCGGCGAGGCGGCCTGAGCGGGCCGGCGGGGTCGAGCACCATGCGCGTCGTCTTCATGGGCACGCCGGATTTCGCCGTGCCGACGCTCGCGCGCGTTCTGGCCGACGGGCACACGGTGCCGGCTGTCTACACCCGCGCCCCGGCCAAGGCCGGGCGGGGCATGGCGCTCCGCCCTTCCCCCGTCCAGGCGCTGGCCGAGCGCCACGGCCTGCCGGTGCTGACCCCGGCCTCGCTGAAGGGCGACGAAGCAGCGGAGACCTTCCGCCGGCACGAGGCGGACGTCGCGGTCGTCGTCGCCTACGGGCTGCTGCTCCCTCAAGCCATCCTCGACACGCCGCGGCACGGCTGCCTGAACCTGCACGGCTCGCTCCTGCCCCGCTGGCGCGGCGCCGCACCGATCCAGCGGGCGGTGATGGCGGGCGACGCCGAGAGCGGCGTCGGGATCATGCGCATGGAGGCCGGGCTCGACACCGGCCCCGTCGCGCTGGAAGCCCGCCTGCCGATCACGCCCGGCGTGACGGCGGGCGACCTGCACGACGCGCTGATGCCGCTGGGCGCCGACCTGATGGCCGAGGCGCTCCGCCGGCTCGAAACGGACGGCCTCGCCTTCACGCCGCAGGCCGACGAAGGTGTGCTCTACGCCGCCAAGATCGGCAACGACGAGGCCCGCATCGCCTGGGACCGCCCGGCGGAGGAGGTCGCCGCGCACATCAACGGGCTCTCGCCCTTCCCCGGCGCCTTCTTCGAGGCCGATCTCGGCAAGGGCCCGGAGCGGGTGAAGGTGCTGCGCGCAGAGGCCGCCGAGGGCAGTGGCTCCCCCGGCACGCTCCTCGACGCGGAGGGCACGATCGCCTGCGCTACGGGCGCCGTGCATCTCACGGAGTTGCGCCGCGCCGGAAAGGGCGGCACCGCGAGCGGCGCGGAGTTCTTGCGAGGCGCGCGGCTCGAGCCCGGCGCGCGGCTGGCATGAGGACCCACGGCCTCCTCCCTCCCCGCTCTGCGGGGTGGGTGGCCTCTGTGTCGGCAGGGGTCGGGAGAGGGGAACCCAGCTTCCGAGAGAGGCGCTGCCCTTCACGCCTGCCGCGTCCTCTCCTGCACCGTCGCTCCCCTCTCCCGACCCGCTTCGGAGGCCACCCTCCCCCGCAGAGCGGGGAGGAATAAGCCGCGGCTGAGCGCGATGCCCCGCTACCGGCTCCTCATCGAGTACGACGGCGCGCCCTTCTGCGGCTGGCAGCGGCAGGCGGAGGATGCGACCGTGCAGGGCGCCGTCGAGGCCGCCGTGGAACGCTTCTCCGGCGAGGCCGCTCGGCTCACCTGCGCCGGCCGCACCGATGCCGGCGTCCACGCCACCGGTCAGGTCGCCCATCTCGACCTCGCGAAGGCGTGGCGCACGGACACGGTGCGCGACGCGATCAACGCGCATCTTCGCCCCCTCCCCGTGGCGGTGATCGCTGCGGACCTCGTCGGGCCGGAGTTCGACGCTCGCCACTCGGCGATCCGTCGGCACTACCGCTACCGCATCCTCAACCGGCGCAGCCCCGCCGCGCTCGTCCGGCCTTACGTCTGGCATGTGCCCTGGGCGCTCGACGCCGAGGCGATGCACGCCGCGGCGCAACGCCTGCTCGGCCGGCACGATTTCTCCGCCTTCCGCGCCGCCGAGTGCCAAGCCGCGAGCCCGGTGCGGACGCTCGAGCGCCTCGACGTCGCCCGCGAGGCCGCCGGGCCCCTGGAGGAGATCGTGGTGACGACCCACGCCCGCTCCTTCCTGCACCATCAGGTGCGCAGCATGGTCGGCACGCTGATGCTGGCGGGCTCGCATCGGCTCACGCCCGACGACGTGGCTGCCATCCTCGCAGCGCGGGACCGCAGCCGCTGCGGCCCCATGGCCCCGGCCTGCGGGCTGACGCTGACCGGCGTCGACTACGCCGACGCCGGGAAGTAAGCGTCGAGCACCCGCCGGTAGATCGCGGTCAGCCGCTCCAAGTCGGCCACCGCCACGCACTCGTCCGTGCGGTGCATGGTCTCCCCGACGAGGCCGAACTCGATCACCGGGCAGGCGTCCTTGATGAAGCGCGCGTCCGAGGTGCCTCCCGTGGTGGAAAGCTCCGGCCGCAGGCCCGTCTCGGCCTCGACCGCGTCGGAGACGAGGCCGACGAAGGCGTCGGGCTCCGTCAGGAAGGCGGGCGAATTCGAAGGTTGAATGTCGAGCGCGAAGCGCACGCCCCCGGCCGCCGCGTCGAGCCGGCGGCGGATCTCGGCGCCGAGGCTGTCCGCCGTCCAGGTATCGTTGAAGCGCACGTTGAACACGGCGGTCGCCAGGGCCGGGATGACGTTGGTGGCCGGGTTGCCGACATCGAGCGTCGTGAGCTCGAGGTTCGAGGCGTCGAAATGCGCGGTGCCGCCGTCGAGCGGTTCGGCGAGCAGCGCCTGAGCGAGCCGAAGCATCCCCGGAATCGGGTTCTCCGCCCGGTGCGGGTAGGCCACGTGCCCCTGCCTACCGTGGACGGTGATGCGGCCGCTGAGCGAGCCCCGCCGGCCGATCTTGATCATCTCGCCGAGGCGGCCGGGGTTCGTAGGCTCGCCGAGCAGGCAGTGGTCGAAGCGCTCCCCTCGCGCCCGCGCCCACTCGAGGAGCTTGACGGTGCCGTTGACCGCAGGTCCCTCCTCGTCCCCCGTGACGAGGAAGCCGATGGCACCGCCGAATTCCGGCCCGCGCTCGCGGAGGAAGTCGAGAGTCGCGGCCATCATGCAGGCGAGCCCGCCCTTCATGTCGACGGCCCCGCGCCCGTAGAGCAGCCCGTCCTCGACCGTGCCCGCGAAAGGCCCGTGCCGCCAGGCGCCCTCGTCGCCCGGCGGCACCACGTCGGTGTGGCCGGCCAGCAGAAGGCAGCGGCCCTCGCCGATGCGGGCGACCAGGTTCTCGATGCTCGGCGTTCCGGGCTCGGAGAAGACCGGCCGCTCCACGGCGAACCCGGCTTCGGCCAGCACCCCCGCCATCAGCGCCAGCGCGCCGCCCTCCTGCGGCGTCACCGAGGGGCAGCGGATCAGGGCGCGGGCGAGGTCGAGGGCGGAGGGTTCAGAGGCCATGGCCGGGATCCGGTAGATTGACCGGACGCCCTCATGCGCCCCGCCCCGCCCTCCGGCAAGCCACGCTCTTCCGCCCGCGCCCGCGCCGGCTTATCTCGCGGGCATGGCCCTCGCTCCCGAAGAAGTCGAACGCTACGCCCGCCATCTCGTGCTGCCGGAGGTCGGCGGGCCGGGGCAGAACCGGCTCAAGGCCGCGCGGGTGCTGGTGGTCGGCGCCGGCGGGCTCGGAGCGCCGCTGATCCAGTATCTGGCGGCCGCCGGCATCGGCACCATCGGCATCGCCGACGACGACACCGTCTCGCTCTCGAACCTCCAGCGGCAGGTCATCCACCGCACCGGCGACATCGGCCGCCCCAAGGTCGAAAGCGCCGCCGAGGCCGTGGCCGCCCTCAACCCACATGTGAAGGTCGTGTCCCACCCGTTCCGCCTCACGGAGGCGAACGCAGAGGAAACTATTGCCGGCTACGACATCGTCGCGGACGGCTCCGACAACTTCGCCACCCGCTACGCGGTCTCGGACGCCTGCTTCCATGCGAAACGACCGCTGGTGACGGCGGCGCTCGGCCGCTTCGACGGCTCGCTCACGACGCTGCGTCCCCACGAGACCGGCCCGGACGGCCGCCCGAACCCGACCTATCGCTGCCTCTTCCCGAGCCCGCCGCCGCCGGGAAGCGTGCCGCCCTGCGCCGAGGCCGGCGTGCTCGGGGCGCTCGCCGGAGTCATGGGCTCGCTGATGGCGATGGAGGTGGTGCGCGCGATCACCGGGTTCGGCGAGCCCCTCGTCGGCCGCCTCCTGATGGTCGACGCCCGCTCGATGCGCTTCGAGACGCTGGGCTATGGCTGGGACGAGACGAACCCGCTGAGCGGCACAGTGCGCTGAGCGAGGCTCACGCGGCCTTCCCGAGGCAGCACTTCTTGAACTTCAGGCCGCTGCCGCAGGGGCAGGGATCGTTGCGGCCGACATCCTTCCACGGGTTCCTGACCGGCTCGCCGGCGCCCTCCGCCGTCCAGGCCAGCGCTGCGACCGGGTCGTCGAGGGTGCCGAGGCCGCGCTCCTCGAAGTCGCGAAGCGAGTCCGGGCGCATCCGAGCCCGCCGCAGGGTGGTCTTGAACCACTCGGCGTCGCTGAACTCGCCGGTCAGGCGGCGATCCCGGCGGGCGGCCTCGACGCGGGGGGCGAGGTCCGCGAGCCCGAGGAGCGCGATCGCCTCCTCCCAGCCGACCCACCCCAGCTCCTCCACCGCGACGCGCTTGTCGTCGAAGCGGGCGAGGACGTCGCGGAACGCGTCCCGCGGCAAGAGGCCCTGGTGGGCGAGGAAGGCGGCGGCGCCGAGCACCTCGTTGCGCACGCCGTCGTCCAGGGTCGAATCGAGGGCGAGGCGGAACAGACCCTCGCTGGAGCCGTCGTGGAGGCTCGCCAGCACCCGCGCCAGCGTCTCGGTCAGCGCGTCGCCGAACAGGGCGTCGAGGCTGTCCCCGTCCTGGCGCAGCAGGGCGAGCAGCGGGGCGAAGGCGCGGGTCTCGCGGGCTCCGGCGAGCGCGTGCAGCCCCCAGAACACGAGGTTGCCCTCGGCCTCGTCCAGCTCGACACCGGAAGCGGCCGCCTCCATCGCGGCGAGCACCGGCGCCAGGATCGCATCGGGCTGTCCTTGAGCCCGCCGCAGCGCGTCCTCCGGCAGGTGCCGGGCCTCGCGGAGCGCCGCGACGGTCATGCCCGCAGCGTCGCGCCGGTCTTGCGGGAGACCTCCGCGACGATGCGGGCGCTGACCGCCTCGATCTCGGCGTCGGTCAGCGTCTTCTCGACGGGCTGGAGCGTGACGGCGATGGCCACCGACTTCGAGCCCTCCGGCACGCCCGCGCCCTCGTAGACGTCGAACACGTCGACACCCGTCACGAGCTTGCGTTCGGCGCTGGCCGCGGCCTTCACCACCTCGCCCGCCGCCACGTCGCGGGAGACCACGAAAGCGAAGTCGCGGGAGATCGGCTGGAAGTCCGAGAGCGCGAGCGCCGGCTTCACCTTGGTCGGGCGATGCTTCGGCAGCGGCAGCGCGTCGAGGGTGATCTCGAAGGCGACGATCACGCCCTTGAGACCAAGCGCCTTGGCGACGCGGGGATGGACCTCGCCGAAATGGCCGACGACGGTCTTCGGCCCGAACTGGAGCGTGCCGGAGCGGCCGGGATGCAGCCAGGCGGGGCCGCCCGCCGCGACCTGGAGGCCGCCGGTCGGCACGCCGAGGGCGGCGAGGAGCGCCATGGCGTCCGCCTTGGCCTCGAAGGCGTCGACGGGCCCGGCCGCGCCGTCCCAGTGGCGGCCGGCGCCGGCATGGCCGCCGGTGCCGCGCCGGACGGCGGCTGCGCGGATGCTCTGGCCCTCCGGCTCGTCGGAGGCGAAGCACTGGCCGACCTCGAACAGGGCGGCATCCGGGTAGCCCCGGTCGGCGTTGCGCTGCGCGGCGCGCAACAGCCCCGGCACCAGGCTCGGGCGCATGTCCGAGAGTTCGGAGGCGATGGGGTTGGCGAGCGCCAGCGAGGGCGCGCCGCCGCCGAACAGCACCGCATCCTCCCGCGGGATGAACGACCAGGTGACGGCCTCCAGCAGCCCGCGGCTGGCGAGAGCCCGCCGCGCGAGGCGGGTACGCTTCTGAAGCGGCGTCAGGACGGCGGTCGCGACGTGGCTCTGGCGCGGCAGGGGCTTCGGCTCGATGCGGTCGAGGCCGGCGATGCGCACGATCTCCTCGACGAGGTCGGCCTTGCCCTCGATGTCCGGGCGCCAGGAAGGCGGCAGCACCTTCACCCGGTCGCCGGAGCCGGCGATGTGGAAGCCGAGGGATTCGAGGCTCACCTTCATCTCTGCCCGCGACAACTCGATGCCGGCGAGCCGGCGCACCTCCGTCCAGGGGAAGTCGATGACGTGGGAGGTCTCCGGCGGCTCGCCGGCGATCGCCGGATCGCTCGGGCTGCCGCCGCAGATGTCGGTGACGAGGCGGGTGGCGAGGTCGAGGCCGGCCAGCGCGAAGGCCGGGTCGACGCCCCGCTCGAAACGGTAGCGGGCGTCGGTGATGATCCCGAGCCGGCGCCCGGTCTGAGCGATGTTGGCGGGGCTCCACAGGGCCGACTCGATGAGCACGTCGGTGGTGGACTCGTCGCAGCCCGTGGCCTCGCCGCCGATGATGCCGCCGATCGACTCGACGCCGTTCCCGTCGGCGATCACCACCATCTCGTCGGTGAGCGCATAGGTGCGGCCGTCGAGGGCCGCGAGGCTCTCGCCCTCGCGGGCCCGGCGCACGGTGAGCGCGCCCGCGACCTTGGCGGCGTCGAAGACGTGGAGCGGCCGGCCCCGGTCGAACGTCATGTAGTTGGTGATGTCGACCAGCGCGTTGATCGGGCGCAGTCCGATCGCCCGCAGACGCGCCTGCATCCAGTCCGGCGAGGGCCCGTTGCGCACGCCGCGCACGAGGCGGAGCGCGAAGTACGGACAGAGCCCGCGGTCGTAATCGTCGAAGTCGAGGGTGACGGCAGCCGGCGCCGGGCCCTCGCCGCGCACCGGCGGCATCGGCTCGCGCTTGAGCACGCCGAGGCCCGTCGCCGCGAGGTCGCGGGCGATGCCGTGGACGGAGGTGCAGTCCGGGCGGTTCGGCGTCAGGTTGATCTCGATGACCGGATCGTCGAGCCCGGCCCAGACCGCGTAGGGCGTGCCGACCGGCGCATCGGCGGGCAGGTCGAGGATGCCGTCACCATCGTCGCCGAGGCCGAGCTCGGCGCCCGAGCAGAGCATCCCACGGCTCTCGACCCCGCGTATGGTGCCGACCGAGAGGGTGATGTCCTTGCCCGGCACGTAGGTGCCGGGAGGGGCGAACACCGAGAGCATGCCGGCGCGCGCGTTCGGCGCCCCGCATACGACCTGCA
>Ga0058703_1000359_pt1 | contig 10279 bp, 10 predicted proteins | sample AgamicMgMae_FD_83782 | JGI IMG/M metagenome (GOLD analysis project Ga0058703, IMG submission 83782) | Agave microbial communities from Guanajuato, Mexico - Mg.Ma.e | ecosystem: Host-associated > Plants > Phyllosphere > Phylloplane/Leaf | place: Guanajuato, Mexico | collected 2012-06-04
CGTCCGAACCGCGCTACTGCGTCTGCGGCGACGTGTCGTGGGGCACGATGATCGCGTGCGACAACGAGGACAACTGCGAGAAGGAGTGGTTTCACTTGAGTTGTGTCGGGCTCGAGGAGCTGCCGCCCCGGCGGACCAAATGGTATTGTCCGGATTGCAGGCGGAAATTGAGGTTGGGCGTTGGCACGAACGGGTTGGTAGGGAGGACGAATGTTGGGATCGGGGCGGGTTAAGAGTTGGGTGTGAGACTGGGGGCTGCGTATGGCCATTCGCAGTGTTTTGGCGAAGAGATGAATGTCACATTGAGGGATGAGTTTGCGATTACAGTCAAGTCAAACGATGTTTGTGGCACTCCGTACAGAGAGGCGATCAATGAGAACAAGACCAAATTGCAAACACGCTACTACTCAGGTATAGATGCATGGTCAAGGTAACCCTGGGAGAGGATGCTACCTCCTGTGGTCATGGCCGCTGCACCGAACAGTTCCACGCCTAGCTCTACTTCCTCTGTCTCTACAGGCTAATCCGCAAGATCTTCATCATCGTACAGACTCCCCATCTGCTCGCACTCCCTTCTCCTTGACTCGGCTCTAGCAAGAGGAGGCAACGCATCTAAACGTGGTGCTCCAGCTTTCACGCATAGGTTGCTCGTATGTTTCAACCTCGAATCCAGTCAGAGGCCATGGGAACCAAACGCTTGCCTGCCTTAGCCTTACTTCCTCAATAGGTCATCGCAGCGGCCTCAAGCGCGGTTCACCCGTCGCAAACATTTGCAGCATCTCGAAGAAGACTCTGAGCTTCACTTCTCACGCCCCCGCGACCAGTACCTGTTGTTGCTGTTGCTGCTGCTGTTGCTGCACCTGGCCCTTTTGCTCGCCACCTTCAGGCTTCGGTAGATCGTCGACCTCATAGATGACTCGGATCTGCAGGCTGCAGCTGGGACAGATGCCGATGTCGGTCTCTTGGTCGCGAAGGTCGTCGAGGGAGATCTCGAAGCGGTCGCCGCAGGGGCAAGGGTAGTGGTAGATTTGGAGCGTGGAGTCGAAGGTCATGTCCTGTGTTCACGCAAAGCGTCAGCGAGAGTTGCGTGCACGGGTTGTTTTGGCATTGTCAGTCCTTCTCCGTACCTCGATTTCGATCTCATCATAGATATTGTCCGCCATGGCGGGCGATGCTGGCAGGAGTACGAACAAACTTGGAGAGCGCAGAGGCGAAAGTGCGATACGACAACCGTGTCTGATGAGCCTAGAATTTGTCCCCAAACGTGGGGAAGATACGCTTCGGGCCGTGCCCGGATCCCGCCGAGCCAACATCTACTTCACGATCGGCCAGCCATCAACTTCGACGACACCTTCTCCCCCCATCATATGCGCGAGTCTCGCAACTCGTCACCAGTCCGCCACCAATACGGCAGTGACATCGGAAGCTACGTCTGCTTGGATGATGTGGTCCACTTCCAGATGGTCTATCGGTTCAGACACGCCCGTCTCGCCGGCCTAATGCGCGAATCGGAAATCTAACCTTTTATTGCCCTCATCCTTTGTGGTCGCGAGATACTCCTGCTGCTCCGCCTTCGACATGCCGCGCCAAATCCTCTCTCGTCGTCTGCGGACTGTCAGAAGTCTCCATCTGGAGTGGTGAGGAGAGCACTCACCGGTTCACGGTCACGTAGAAGATCTTCGCGAAGATGAACAGAACGAAATTGTAACACGCAAGCGCGATCAGTACCTTGTTAGCCTTGATATAATATGGTTTGTCGTTCGTCCGATAGATCTACTTGTGAGTGAGTGAAGTCATTCGAGATACGAGTGGCAATGGTACTCACGTTCGTGCCGATAATATTCGAGGTTTGCACTGACATGTTGTACAGTGCGGTCGCCACAGTCCTCGTCCTCACGCTCCCAGCATTGCGGCTCGTGACGGCCACAATGATCGCATGCACGTATGGTTCCGCATAGATCAAGACGGACAAGGCCCACGTTGTCCAATCGCTGCGGTCTTTCGGCAAGCACTCCAGCGCGATCAGGAGCGGCAGGACCCAGATCTGGCTAATGGTCCCGATGAGAAAGCGATCGTTAAACTTCTCCGACAGCCATGTGAAAAACAGCAAATTCAGGATAAAGATTAGGTAAGCCGGGATCGTGAGCAAGTTCGTCTCGAAGGTGCCGAACCCGGCCGACTTCAACACCAAGGTGATGTATGCGGTCATGGGAATGGTAGGCAACAGCCAAGACAGGCCGAGCAGGTAGATTGGCCACAAGTGATAGTCGCAGAGGCACTTCCAGAACATGGTCAGGTCAAGTGCCTGGCGATTGTGCATGTCGCCTTTGGATGGATCGTCACGGAGCACACGGTTCACCATGACCATCTCCTCGCGCTCCGAGAACCAGCCGTCTTTACCTCGGAACCTGGATGCCGTTTGCGTCGGCGAAGGCGGAAGATAGAACCAAGAGACGATCCCGATCAACCCGGTCAAGGTACCTTCGAGCGCGAACAGCCATCTCCAGCCGGCCATGCCGTTGATGCCGCGCATGTGCAGGATTCCATAGGCCATGAACGCCGACACAATGCTGGTGGATTGATACGACACCCAGAAGAACGATAGCCTTGTAGGAAGCTCCTTACTCTGCAAAAAAGAGGGTCAGCCTGGGTTCGCGGGTCGAGCAAGACTTGTGACATAGTGTTCAGGTGAACATGCCCGTTGACTCACAGTGTACCAGTACGATAAGTAAAGGACATTGTCGGGGATGAAGCCGCCCTCGATCAGCCCCAGCAAAGCTCTACAGGCCCAAAAGGAGCTGCGGCCCGACAGGAACGCTTGCATGCTGGCGACCAGACTCCAGGAGACCATCTGAACCGGGATCCAGTTGTCTGGTCCGATTTTCTTGCTGATCAGTTGGGAGGGTAGCTCGGCGAACAAGAAACAGATGTAGAAGATCGTTTGCCCGGTGTTGTATTCGTTCGTCGACAGGCCGAGATCCTCAAGCATGTTGTCCGAGAGTGCTTGCGAGATATTGCCTCGGTCGAGCTGGAGGGCGAAGAACCTGCCGGAGTCAGTCCGCTTGGCATTCTGCGCAGTCCCTCCAATCATTTGCTGCATCCACTACCTACATGAAGCAGACCCAAGCGCATATTCTGAGGTCGATCTGAGACAAACATCAGTCTCCTGGAGCTTCTCCCTGTGCGCCTTACTTACTTTCCGCACAATCTGTCACGAAATGACCGAGTTCGAAGTCAGCCAGTCGTCCCTTGCAAGGCCAACTATCCGCCGATGTTTCCTTACCCTTTTCTCTTCCTTTGGATCCCTGGACAAGCCAAACGGTCAGTCATCACCTCACTCCGGCACCGGATCGTTCTTCTTACCACTCGAACGTAGGATCGAAGCGATGTCTTCCCTCATAGCTTTCAATTGGCTTGTAGAACGATTCCAACGATTCGTTCTCGAATGCCGCTCGCCCCTGTGTCCGCGATAACAGCTTGGTCGTGCCGGAGACGACGGGCTTTGCCTTCACCTCCACCTCGTCCTTAGCAGGCGTTGGTGCAACGCTGTCTGAATCCCCTTTCCGGAAAACCATCGCGAGGAGCTAATGCTTGTATGCCGTTCGACGATGTTGACGATACGGCAAGGTCGAGGATGTCTGTACGAGATGGTCGCCGGATTTCAAGTCGAGCGAATGCACGCACAGTGAGCTTATCGTTCGCCATTGCGTTTCCACGGCTACTGCTGGCATCATCTCAACACTCTCGCGCTACACGGCCGTTGTCCTACCCATGCACCACTACTGACTGGAGACAGAGTATTAGCCGACAGGCAAGACGGGTTCGCAACGGGATCGTGCCATCGGCAGCGCTGACACCATCACCCCAGCGACCAATTGCGAGACTGCGAGGTGAACGATTGTGGAAGGCGTGCTCGAATGCAAATCCACCGCTGTATCCGCCAATGTCACCCTTCTATCGATGTGCCCATCTACCTTTATGCTCGACACGCTCGACTTTGCCGCATGTCCAGCGGTTACTTGCTAGGTTCGATTGCATGTTCCGCGAACGGTAAAGATGCGCAGCACGCAATTCCGCCGTCCAGCACATCATCTGTGCGTCTTTCTCCTCAACTACAGTAGTACGAACGTACAGCAACAAACGAAGAAATTCATCCCAATGTGACTCTTGCCGAAGTTCCGAATTGGCGAGTTTCACACTCCGCATCTCGCCATCCATCGTCCAGGAGGCGTGTCGTTGTTAGTCGCCTTACCCCACTTCATACTGCATGATACCGGGAATACAGCACGTCGCATTCGTTGCTCGAATGTCTGCAGTCAAGACGTTGTCGCCATAATAGGTAGGTGTGGTGAATTCTCTAGTCTGGTTCAGGTACACGTACACGCCGCTTTGTCGACGAACTTATAATAACCACGTCGAAACCCAATGCCGAAGTCAAAAGAGTTCGTCGACTTCATCTTTCTCGATTCTCACCTTTGCTCCCAGACAACCTTGATTGAACATCACATAAGAAGACGTCGACATCATGGCTCCAGGAGCTTTAATCGAAACGACACCAGTCTATGCGTCCTCCGCGGTGCGGTCGGACGGGGCGGCCAAAGACAAGCAACAAGGCGTCTACTACAAGGAGGCCTTCGCCCAAAGCGCCGCCAGCACCAACTACGACGGCGAGCTCAAGGGCTCCTCCCGTCACCCACCCGCCGCCTACCCCAATTACCTGCCCTACTGGGACGACGTCACCTACCCTCCACTCAAGCCCTTCGACGCCATCGAACACGGCAAAGACGCCGACCCGACTTTCCCAAACCTGCTGGCCAACGCCACCGTCAAGGACGTCACGGCCAACATTGGCGCCGAGGTCTCGGGCGTCGAACTGAGCACGCTGTCCGACGCGGGCAAAGACGAATTGGCCCTGTTCGTCGCGCAGAAAAAAGTCGTCGCCTTTCGGGACCAGGCTTTCGCCAGCCTGCCCATCCAAGAAGCCCTCGATTTTGCCGAGTATTACGGCCCTTCGCACATCCACCAAGCGTCCGGGGCGCCCAAAGGTTACCCCCGCGTGCATCTGGTGCATCGAAGTGCCGACGACACTACCGCCCATGATTTCTTCCAGGACCGGACGAACTCCATCACATGGTAAGGAAGCTCTCTCCCGTGAACGAGGACCCAAGCTAACGAGGACCAGGCACACGGACGTCAGCTTCGAAATGCAGCCCCCGGGCACCACCTTCCTGTACCTCTTAGACGGGCCTCCAGCCGGGGGCGACACCCTGTAAGTCCTCTAACCTCCTTCCCCCCTCCCCCACCACCCAACTGACCGTAACCCAGCTTCGGCAACATGGCCGAAGCCTACAACCGCCTCAGCCCCGCCTTCCAACAACGCCTCCACGGCCTCCAAGCCCTGCACTCGGGGCACGAACAAGCCACCGCCGCCCTGGCCCGCAACTCCATCGTCCGGCGCGAGCCCGTGAGCACCATCCACCCCCTGATCCGCACGCACCCGGCCACCGGCGAAAAAGCCCTCTACGTGAACCCGCAATTCACGCGGCGCATCGTGGGCTTCAAGAAGGAGGAGAGCGATTACTTGCTCAAATTCCTGTACGATCACATCGCGCTGGGCGCGGATTTCCAGGCGCGCATGAAGTGGGAAAAGGGTACGGTGATTGTGTGGGACAATCGGGTGACGGCGCATTCGGCGATACTGGATTGGCGGGATGGGCAGCGGAGGCATTTGGCCCGGTTGACGCCGCAGGCCGAGAGGCCGTATGAGACGCCGTTTGAGGGGTGAGATGGATGTGTTTTTCGCTCTGAAGATCGATAATAAAGAACGGATGAGTGTTACAACTGTATAGGTCGTATTTTCTTCCTCTGTACTGGGTTCTATGTTCTTCTCTATGAATTCTAGGTTTTAATCAGCGTGGGACCGAAACACCGCGCTTGCCTTCTCGTTCCACTCAAATCAAGCCACCACACTGTGTCCATGCTCGTCATAATTCTCATCTCATGCTTCTAAGTTAGGACGGTAGGTAACACAACAAAGAAAACTCCCATCACGTGCTCCAATCACAACTCGTCATTGGCGCCATCGTTCGACGCCGCCAGCTCCTCGGCGAACTCATGGCTCTCGTTACTCTTGATGCGCGCCAGTTGATCGGAAACGTACTTGTTGATCGGATCGTCCGGGTCGTCTTCCGGCCGCGGCAGGCCAACATTGGCGTTCGGGTCATCCTCCTTGTAAATCGACCACGCGCGGCTGGGCGCTTCAGGGTGGCCGGCGGACTGGCCGTCGTCGTCGCCGCCGTCAGCGTCCTCGGCATCGCCGCCAGCGCGAGTCCTCTCGCTGATGTCGCTTCTAGCGCCAATGCTGCGCGTGCGGGTCATGCTGCGCGCGAGGCCCTGCGGCCGCCGGACGCCGAGGGATTCGCGGCGTTGGCGCGTGAAGACGTCGTCGAAGTAGTGCGATGCGGCGGCGGCGGGGGTGCGTGGCGTTTGGGGGAGGCGGCAGTTGACACTGTGGTCGAGTCAGCACCAGCGTAGTCAAGCGGAAAGGAAATGAGGACATACCCAGTATCGTGGATCATCTTCGCCATCAGACCACTCCAGCCGCATTGGTGGCTTGCGCCGAGGCCACGACCGGTGTCGCCGTCGAAGTATTCGTAGAACCAGAGGTAGTCCTTCCAATTGGGGTCGAAGTCGAGCATGTCGTTTCCGTCGTTGATCGCGCGACGGCCGTCCTTGTTGATGGCCATGAGATGTTGGAGGCGGTGCTGGATCTCTTCGGCGACGTGACCCAGGTGCATGTACTCACCCGAGCCCGTCGGGCACTCGACCTTAAAGGTGTTGCCGTAGAACATGTAGAAGCGTAGCAGGGATTCGATGAGCAGGAAGTTGACCGCGATCCAGCAAGGGCCGCGCCAATTGCTGTTGCCTCCGAACAAACCGCTGTCGGATTCGCCCGGGAGGTAGCTGACCGAGTAATGTTGGCCATTGACGTCCATGCTGATGGGGTGGTCTTTGTGGTGCTTGGACAGCGAACGAATTCCGTGTTTGCTCAAGAATTCGGTCTCGCTGAGCATGTACTTCAGGATGGAACGAAGCCGGTCTTCGTTCACCAACGACAACAGCAACCGCTCGTCCTTGCCGCGGCGCTTCATGCTGGCCACGTTGCGCTCAATGACGCCATGCTTGTTCTTGATGGTCCATTCCAGGTGCTTCTTGAATTGCGGGAACCTGTTAATCACCTGCGGTTCAAGGGTGAGAGTCGCATACATCGGAATGAGGCCGACAAGCGACCGGATCGGCATCTGATGGGTCCAGCCACCGCCCCAGGAGATCGCATCGTAGTAGAAGCCGTCTTCGTCGTTCCAGAGCGACTTGGCCTCGCTGCCATGACGATACTGCATGGCGTCGGAGATGAGGATGAAGTGCTCGAAGAACTTTGACGCGATATCTTCGTAGATGCGACGGTGCTTGGCGAGCTCGAGGGCAATGTTCAGCATGCTGAGACAGTAGAACGCCATCCACCCGGTGGCGTCTGCTTGTTCCAGGGTGCCACCGGTGGGCAGTGGGTCGGATCGGTTGAAGAGACCGATGTTGTCCAGACCGAGGAATCCACCCTCGAAGATGTTCTTGCCGTCCGTGTCCTTGCGGTTGCACCACCAGGTGAAGTTCATGAGAAGCTTTTGGAACACACGCTCCAGAAAGTCCAGGTCCTCTCGCCCGTACATCTTGCGCTCGATCTTGAAAGTGCGGAACACGGACCACGCATGAACCGGCGGGTTGACGTCGCCGAAGTTCCATTCATACGCTGGCAGCTGACCGTTGGGGTGCATGTACCACTCGCGAGTGAACAGGTCCAGCTGCTTCTTGGCGAAGTCCGGGTCGATGAGGGCGAGCGGGATGCAGTGGAAGGCCGAGTCCCAAGCGGCGAAGAATGGGTATTCCCAGGAGTCAGGCATCGAGAGGATATCGTCCAGGTGCATGTGCTTCCATTGGGCGTTCCGGATGGCTTTGCGCCCGGGCGGCGGCGGTGGCATGGCCGGGTCACCGTCGGCCCACTGATCCCAGATGAAGTGGTAGTACTGTTTGCACCACATCATGCCGGAGAGGGCTTGGCGCTGAATGTTCCGCAGATCGTCGGCCATGGGCATCGGGTTGATCTTGAAGTAAAACTCGTCGGCCTCGGCTAGACGCTGGTCCATGATCTCGTCAAACTCCTCTTCATCGAGGTAGCCGTCGTTTGGCTTGGTCGAGATCCTGAAGCGGACCACGGCGCAATCGCCAGGCGCCACACCCTGACCCTGGTTGAAGGCATACCACGCCGCGCTCTTCGTACCCGTCTTCTGTGGGTTGACAGCCTTCTTGTCGCCCTTGACGATGCGCTTGTGAAAGGCATCTTTGACGTACGGTGTGTTGTTTGACTTTGCTCCCCACAAGTCCACATTGTTCGTGTCGTTGTCGGTGAAGAGCAATTCCGGCTCAATATCATCCTGGAGACCGCAGCTGTTTGGCGAAGGCGAACATTGGAAGTAGCGCTTCCCGATGTCACGATGTTCGATCTCGGCGTTGAGCTGGCTGGTCTGGTGAATCTTGGGCTTGTAGTCATCGTAACCCCAAGCCCACGTGTTCCTGAACCAGACGTGAGGCAACACGTGCAGCTTCGCGTGCTGCGGGCCACGGTTGTAGCAAGTCACCCGGAAGAGCAGTTCATCCGGGTTGTCCGCCTCCTTCGCGGTCTCGATGAAGCAGTCCCAATACCGGTTGTCTTTGAAGACCCCGGTGTCGATCAAGTTGTACTCACGCTCCTTCCGCGAACGCCTAGCATTCTCCTTGATGATGTCCTCGTACGGGAAAGCTCTCTGTGGCAGCTTGTAGAGATACTTCATGTACGAGTGGGTAGGCGTGTTGTCGAGGTGGAAATGGCACTCCTTGATGGACTCGCCATGGTTACCCTGTGGGTTCGACAGACCGAAGAGACGCTCCTTGAGGTGTGGGCTGCAGCAGGGGGTCAGCAGGGTGTCCAACTCCAAGCGCAACTGCGCACACTCACTCGTTCTCGTTCCAGAAAGCAAAGGCGATGTTCATGCGGCCATGCGTGTCCGAGACACCAGCAATGCCATCTTCACCCCAACGGAATGCTCGACTACGTGCCATGTCGTACGTGAAGTTGGCCCAGGCGTTACCATCGGCCCTAAAGCAACAGGATCAGCGCATGTCGTGTGACATTTTTGGTGTTGGGTTGGATCCACTCACGAGTAGTCCTCACGAACGGTGGCCCATTGTCGCTCGGCCACATAGGGACCCCACTTCTTCCAGTATGCCGTCCGCTCACGGTCTTCTCTCAGGCGCTTTTCCTCCGCGCTGAGAACATCTTGGTTGTCGACGAGGACCATCGTGACAGTCTCGGTGACCTGGAAGGATGGTCACGAGACCTGCCGAGCTCTTCGACGGCTGAACGACTGTGTCCTGACAACAAGGAAGGATCTCTTGGATGCTGGATGAGAACGGGGTGCGTGGGGTAGGTATGGAGGTAGCGAGGGTTTGTGCAATTGAGTAGAGGGAGCCAGGCAAAGGTGAGGATGCAGATAAGGAAGGGTACAAGAAGGGCAATGTTTCGGTATGGGATGATGAATGAGGGTGGAGGGTGAGACGGAGGATGTAAGTGAGGGTGTAAACAAATGTAAGTGCACTGTTGGTAGGTGTTGATGAGGTTGACTTGCACCTGAAGTCGCGCAATGCGTGAGGCTCTTTCTCGCGTACATGTACTGTGCCTGAAAATCCTCCCCAAGCCCGCGGCAGCCACCAACGTAAACTCGGCGGCGGCGTCATTGGGGGGCATATAATATAGCGCCTCACCCACTTTCACCACCGCTTCACTATGTACCTGATGTACCAGCAGTCACCACCGAAGCCGTCTCACATTGGAAGAAGCGACTTCTAAGTTACCTACAGACATGTACCTGCGTACTACATGTACATATTACATGTATGTCCGCGGTGCCGTTTCCTTTCGGTTGAGCCGCATGTTTTCTCGGTATGCCGACCTCGGTGGAACACAAAACCAAGCCCGCGTACATTCCGAATCACCGTTGGGCGATTACCAGTACATACATACCTGTGCTCACGAACGTCGGTACCTGTACGTCGAAACGACTGCCCAGTCGGACGAGACCACCATAGGTTGTGGCCACGAAGCCGATCACCATGTGGTCTACTACTTGCGGAGGTTGTGGGTGGTAAATACAGCCCCGTTCGACTGTCTAGATCATACGCCTTACGAACG
>Ga0058703_1000360_pt1 | contig 10256 bp, 5 predicted proteins | sample AgamicMgMae_FD_83782 | JGI IMG/M metagenome (GOLD analysis project Ga0058703, IMG submission 83782) | Agave microbial communities from Guanajuato, Mexico - Mg.Ma.e | ecosystem: Host-associated > Plants > Phyllosphere > Phylloplane/Leaf | place: Guanajuato, Mexico | collected 2012-06-04
ATCTTGGAAGGTGTCGAAGATGAAAACTGGGTGACACTCGAGATAGTAGAACTCATTGGAGTAGTGCTCGCCGCCGAAGATGCCATTGAACCCCGAGATCCAGTAGCCGATGCTTGTGGAAGCGGGAAAGAAGAAGAAGAATCACGAACAAGAGAAAAAGAACTGACCTGAACACTGGGGGTGATAGCGGGGATGCTCACTGGGTTGCCCTTGTTAGGAACAGAGAGGAGACTTGGGGAGGCGGCGATAGAAACACCGAGTGAGGCTGCGACCGAGGCAGAGAGGGAGGCCTGAACACTAGGAGTGAGCGCCGGAATACTGATTGGGTTTGTGATCAATGGCTCGGATGATGAGGCCGTCATCGAAGATGAGGAGACAGCGACCGAGGACGCAGAGGCGACGACTGGAGACTCGGACTGAGAAGAAGAAGAAGAGACAGTGATAGCAGGCGCGGAAGAAGAGGCTGGGGCAGTGTTCATAGCCTCAGAGGAAGAGGATTTAACAGCAGGCTCAGAAGAAGAGACCTTTTTGGTTGGCTCCTTCTTGGTAGTGACCTTGTGGCCTCCAGCCTTGACAGTGGAAAGAGGTTCGACCGTGACAGTGGTCTTGTGGGCTCCGGTCTTCTTGGTCTTGTGACCGGCTTTCTTGGTCTTGTGCTCGACTTCCTTGGTCTTGTGCTTGGTAGATTCGTGCTTGGTAGGCTCGTGCTTGTGAGTCTCGTGCTTGGTAGTCTCGTGCTTCTCCGTTGGAGAGGCCTTCTTGGTAGGCTCGTGCTCGGTAGTCTTGTGCTTGGTGCTGACTTTGTGTCCGCCAATTTGGATAGTGTGCAGGCTCTCATCAACTGCGGAGGAAGACATCATGTGAGAGCTTGCCACGGTTGCAGTCTTTTGGTGAACGATTGTCTTGGTGTGATGCTTCTTGTTCTTCTTGGTGTGCTTCTTGGTTGGCTTGTGAGTTGGCTTGGCATGGTGCTTCGAGGTAGTCGAGGCCTTGGCAGCTACAAAAGGAGCTGCAACATCAGAAGAGGCTGCTGCATCGCGAGCACCGAGGGCAAAAGGAGCAGCGTTGACCTGAGCGATTGGCCCGACAAGTGCCAGGAGACCGACAGCTGCGGCCAAGGTAGAGGCGTATTGAGGCATGATTAAGTATTAGAAGTGGTGGTGATGAGGTGTATTAGAAGTAGTGGTGATAGGGTGTATTAGAAGGAAGTGTTGAAGGGAGTATTAAAGAAGTAGTATTAGAAAAGCGAGAATTAAGAACAAGTAGAGTGTGTGGAAGCTGATGTGTATGGGATAGTGTGCTGGTTGGGCCGGAGCTGGTTCTTGGAATGTGAAGCAGGAGAGCTTGACCTTTATACTTGACAACCACTGATTCTCCTCGAACGTATGTTTACCATACGAGGTCAACGGTCGCCTTCCGCCATATCGACCACACATTCGGGACCGAGGTGATGGAAAGACATATGAACGTTGTTGTATCTACTGGCAATCCTGACGAAATCCAGAACAGGCGGATGATATCTGGAGATCGCCATCGATGAATTAGAGACAACAAGATCCGTGCAACTGTCAGGGCGTGCAACGATGATGGATAGGCATCGTACTCGGTAGTGGCCAGTGTGAAGCAGGAAGACGGGAAAGGACGGGAGGCTGATTAGGCGTTACGGGGAATTCGGTCCATAAGGAGACAGAACAAAGGAATTCGAGACATTACTGCCCGTCTATGATCTGTCGAGTGCTTTGATGGCTCTCTGATCCTTTTTAACTCGATGACCAGAGTCGAAAGTCTACACTCAATGATCCTTCACTCGCGGATAGTATGTGTAGGGTCTGAGAGAAACCTGTCGCTGGAAGACCGACTCACTGCACGACGAGATAGCTTCATCTGTGTGTCCTTGAGAGCTGACAAGATTGGTCGTGACGTGCCGTGTGGTACCTGTATAAGGAAAACCGTTGTACCATGACTGTTAAGCTTAGCAGAACCAAGCTTAGAGGAATTATGCTTGTCCCGTCCCTGTTTGTTGAGTCAGTGACACTGTGACCTGAATCGCACAACGTCGGTCCTGCAACATCGCACAGCTGTCTCGATAGTTGATGAGGAGTACATGAATATTTATCATGAATTAAAGCGATTAGGCGGTGATAACAGGAAGAATGGTGATCAACAAGAGAAAAGAGGATGGGACCGAAGTCGTATCGAGGTTGCCAAGACTCTCGATGTGGACTTCAGAACAGACGGGATCACGACTTCAGCCTGATCGTAATCACTATATCAGACCACAAGTCATCTACTTCTGAATATCCTCGTCTTTGATATGGTACACGATTATCATGCCTGTCTCAGAAACAAGTCTTTCCTGACACAGATCGACAAAAAATACCGAGCTGTCTTGTAAGCTCTGTACAGGGTTCCTAACCCTATCTCAATCCAAGCCGTAACCGTTAAAACAACCTCATCTGTGAACCGCAGTTTGTGCCGCTTCATTGCGGGAGACAACCCTATGTGGACGTGACACGGCAGACAGGAATCGGACGATCAACGGTGCCTGCTCAGCAGCACTCCAGAAGGTTATGAGATGACTGACCCGTGTGAAAGGGACCTGACTACCCTTGACGGATACTGTACCTGCATGACAGACGGTACGAGAGCCGCACACCCTCGGATCTCAGATACAAAGATTACATCACAACTGCTTCAGTTCGACGACAATCGATTTACGATCAGATAAACACACACCAACAGATCATAGTTAAGAGTACAGTTTGATACCCAGCGATCCCCGGATCCGACCCCAGCACGACCAGACGGCCACACCGAGACAATCCCCACAGCAAAGCGCCTGTCCAGTACAAATCTGTAATCTTGCAACGCCTGCCATCGTCTGCCCTATATCGTTCGAGCCAGCCAACCAACCAGCGAGCACTGTACGTGTATCGTTAGCAGTGTGTCCCCACCCCACCCGGTCAAACGGTCTACAATAAACATAGTCGCACGTTGCCGTTGGACTCCTCTATATCATGACCTTCTGCATCGGGGCGTCGGACCGGCCACAACCAATGCGCATGCGAAGCCCATTCGTGGACCTGGACTGGGAAGAGACAATCCCGCCGGAGTCAGCTGCGGTGTGGATACTGATTTTGGGTCAATGCTGTCCGACACGGATGTTGCTATGAAGAGCCTCGCTGGCGCCACAGCGGGCAGGAACGAGACACGGCTCGGAGACGTACGGTGTTGTATCACATGTAGCATAGGGATAGTCACTATGACAAGACGCGGTATGGTGATGGACTATACGCGGCCACGTAAGGAGAATCAAGCAGATAGGCCGTCATGGCAGAAGGATCTCATGTCTAAATGCATGAACGAGCAATGTGACGTATAGCAGAGCAAGACTGTCAGTCAGATACGTGTCATCAGTCCGATCGCACACACTACACCCTCAGCTCATCCAACTCCATCTTCGTCTCGCGATACGTCTCTTGAGCCTCCCTCTCCAGTCGACTAACGAGCCCAACTTCACCCCTCAACCGCTCCAACCGCTCACCAAGCGCGACCTGCTCGGCGCCGAGTGCCACCCGTTTGACCTCTCCATCGACTCTAGTCCTAGCCAGGAAATCCGCCGCCTCTGAGATCTTCTGCCTCAGCGTCTTGGATCTGGACATGTACCCACCGTGATGCTTGGCGAGTTTCTTCTCGAGCGCATTGCCCTTTTCGGCCATGGTGGCGAGAGCATCTTGGACGTTCTGGGGGAGGTAAACGTTAGCGCGGTGATCCTTTGAGCATCTACCATTCCTGGTATTGGGCGAGGGAAAGGGGAAAACACTTACATCGAACGCTTCGGTCAGTAATTGGTGCTCGTCGATCTCGTCTTCGGCGTACCCGGCCAGACCTGGAAGGATGGATTTGTTGTGCTGCGTCTCCCATTCGGGCCCGAATTGCTGCGCTAGAAGCTTGCGGCCTTGTTCTTCTTTGCCTACTTCGAGGGCGATTTCCATTTTCGCGCGGTTCAGGGCGTCTTCGGTGAAGGGTTGGAGCGGTTTGTGTAAGCCGCTGAGGCGAGCGCCGCCGAATTTGGCGGCATCGTTGGCGATCAAGCTGGCCATTTCTTCTGCTACGGCGCGCTTGACTGGGTCTTGTATCACCGCTGCGTTCTTCATCATGGCGGTGTAGTCGACTACCTTTGGTCGTGGAAGACCACGCTGGACCACCTGTGATTGTAGTCGTAGTTCCGCTCTAGCAGCTGCTTCGGCCACTTGTTGGTTTCGCTGATTAATTGCTGCAGCGTCTTCTTCACTCAGCTGGACGGCCGGCGCTTGCTCTGCTTGTTCTCCAGGAAGTTCCAGCTCCCAGTCCGTCTCTTTCGGTTTCGGCAAAGAAGCAAGCTTGCCACGAAGATCACTCCTTATGGCTTGCTCCCGAAGCCTCATGTCTCGTGGCGTCTGACTAACAAGCTGCATACCGTCTTCCTGGTTCAGTCTGAACGTATCTCGTGGTGTGCGCATCGGTGTCGAGCCAGGACCCCGCGCCGGTGTAGCACCGACACCATTCGCTCTGTGAGGGGTCGCCATAGGATTCGGAGTAGCTGAAGCCTGCTTGCTAGGCGCAGCGCCGCCATAGCCAGTTGTGCCATCGGCTTCTTCCAGCGGCGTGTTGTCACCGCCAAGCAGTGCCGATTGAGTAGCTGTCCGCGCAATAGCGTTTCGTACCTCATTTGCGATCCTGTCTTCTTCTTGTGGTGCTCTCGGGGTCCGTATCGGTGTGGCACCCATCATGTCGTTGTAGCTCCCTACCAGACCTCTCGTTGTTTCGTTATCACCTGCCGCCAAGCTAGCACGCTCACCAGCCATGCCCATCTTGACGATATCCTCGAGTTCACTCTCAGAAACCTGAGGAGCAGGCAGATCCAATCCTCGTCGCCGACTACTCATCTCCGCTTCGCGAATCTTTTGCAACTGGCCCGCTTTTGCGGCCGCAGCAAAGTTGTTCGCTCCGCCATCTTTGTCCTTTTTCTGTCTCTTGTTCTCGCCCTGATCATCCTGGTCGCCTTTGCGCTTATTCACCAGTTGCTGTTTCCTTGGATCGAATGCCTCGCGCTCACGTTCGTTGTCCGCCATTTCTTCTTGTGTATCGTAGAAACCAGATGCAGGCGCCTTTTCGAACGGGATGTCGGCGTTGTAGTCCATCTGGCCAGGTTTACGCGTAGTAACTTTGACATTAATGCCGGAAGCCTTGAGCTCTCTCCTCTTTTGTAATGTTGCCATCCTCCTACTCTCCTCCAGTTGCCTCTCTCTAGCCTTCCTCTTCGCCTTCTTTCCCTGTGTGTTTGCAAGACGCGCACGCGCTTCACTCAACATCTCCTTTTCATCCTCGTCCATGTCGATCGTGTCAGGTCGCGCGGGTTTGTTTTCCGGATCGGGATCCAGCTCTCCAGGCCTGAGTCTGCGTACATCGTCTGCGCTGGGCGCAGCAGTCTCTCCTCCCTCTGGTCCACCAAGCGCAAATTCACCACTTTCCCTGGCCTCGGCTTCGTCCAGCAATTTCTGATATCTTTCCAGACACTGTGTCGCTGTACGTCCGACGATAGGTGCGATTGTTCGCCATTGCGTTGGCATCAATTTGGCGAGATGTAACAGCTTTTCGTCCTCGTCCTTGCTCCATTCTACTTTGCGAATACCCGGGTCCAGCCATTCTGCCCAACGCGCCTTGCACTGCTTGGGAGTTTTGCGCGCAAGCAGGGAAGAAACTCGCGCCCACTGTTGTAGACCATATTTGGAAACGGACGCCTTTAGAATTTCATCCTCGATATTGGTCCAGACTCCACCCTTGACGACAGGCATGTTGGCGATCCGGTGTGGTGAGACTGTGAATGGGGATAGCGAAACTCAAGGACAGTGTCATGACCTCCAAAAGTTCAAAGACGGAGAAGTGAAGATGGTTCGAAAGACGAGGTATCTCGGAACGACCCGCTGGCCTCCGACCAGAAAGGCTTGGCATGAACGACGCCGAATGACGTTTGAATGGGACAGCGTGGGCGACATATGAACATCTGCCTTAAAATGGGATGCTTAATTCTCCAAATCTCCATATCAGACATACCAAAGATGTTTTCAAGATCAGTAATCATACCTCCAAATCTCACAAAAGCAATCACTCGGCTATCGAGTTCAACAGCTCAGCAATCCGCATCCACGACTTCAAAAGTAAGCACGCGAGCATCCAAACTCTAAATAAGCAATTCATCTCATTGTACTCCAGTCTACTACCACGCCAACATCATCGGACGCCAAATCAACACCTTCATCATCAGAAACTCCAAAGCCAAAACACAAAACCCAAGCAGAACTCGACGACGAGCTGCGCCAGAAAATGTCCGGACTCTCTGGCGATGGTGGCGAGTCAGGCGTCGAGTATGAAGACGGCCAACCCGTTGCCATGAAGCGCAGTGTCAAGAGTAACATGTTCCGATACATCTGATGTATGCTGTACGACTTTGGACGTGCCCTCTCTGCGTCACGAACTACAGACAGCGATGGTCATCATTGGCGAGGCGCAGTTCAGCAAATTCACCAGACCGTTCGTTGTGTGAGGGTATCGGAGACGTCACGGTTGGGTGGAACGCAAGCACGCACCGTAAGGGTTGAACCTACATGTTGGTCGTGTATCTAGATGATGACCAAGGCATGATTCTTAGCACACTTCAATAACGACAGCCACGAACTATGTACTCACTGGATATTTAACAAATGTCCTCGAAAACCGTTCTACACACTCTGTTCAATTATTTGCTGGTCAAGCATGAGTACGATGGAACGCGATATATTCTGATGTATCATCAACGTTTCTCCTCTACACCACCCGACTATACTCGATCTAGCCCTAATCCAACAACGCAGGGTTAAACATGCAGTAATCAATGTTCTTGTTGTTAGCAATACCACCATTGTTTCCCGCCCACGTAGGGAAAGCATGCTCGGTTCCGCTACCACCAAAGACAGCGAAACTGAGGATGAAGACAATGACCTGGGTACCACCGTCGAGAGCGGCCGAGATGAGGTAGTTGTACTGGTTGAACATGGCCGGGTGGTACTTGCGAAGATACCACTGAGCACCGATGCCGAGCGCAAAGTAGGTGAAGATACTGCTGTTGACACCGACGAACAACCAGCCCATGTACCAGAGGATGATGGAGAGGTTGAAGTAGCGGAAGACTTCGAGCTTGGTGTAGCGGTACAGCAGCCAGAATGGGACTGGCACGATGAAGCCTACAAGGTAGGAGATGGTTACCCACTGGTAGCGGGCGCCGACGGAGAACATGTCCCCGGCGATACTCCAGGCGATGGCCAGCGTGTTGTACTGCTGCACGTTTTGACCCGACCAGACGTTGGAGCCCTCGGCGGATTTCAGGATGTCGGCCTGAGCACCGACGATGGACTGCATCATGATGTAGTTGAAGATGGCGCCGATGACGCAACCAAGGATTTGGAAGGTAAAGGTGGCCTTGAATGACAAGTGGGCGAACTGGGCGAGCTTGAGATCACGGCAGAGGAGTTGACCTTGCTGGACACAGTTGAAACCTGGACGTTGTCAGTGAGGATTGACGGGATATCGAAAACGATTGAACACTTACCAAAGACGGTGAAATACATGTTCGCAAGAGGCTTGCCTGGGTGCAAGAACCAGCCAACATCTGAACGATGGGTTGCTGGTTGAACTGGAAGCCAGTCATACCATACTGAGCGCCAAAGAAGAGAATGAAAATGGCAGCAAAGACGTTGGCCAAGATGTAACCCCAGGCTGGCAGGGTAGATCCAATAGCATAAAGCGTGCCGAGACCGATACAGAATGACAAAACGAAGACGATGAAGAACCACGAGTTGGGGACTTCGTCGTAATCGTTCCTGATCATAATCTTGTAGTGAGGGTCGATATCTTCATCTGCGAGCACACGAAGCTTGTAAGACTCCTTGCTCTCACCTCCTTGCCAGAACTTCCAGGAGCTACCACTCATGAAGGCCTTGATGCTAGAGGGGGAGGCCCAAGACCATGCAGCCTTGATGTCGTTGAAGTTCCAGAGGAACATGTGAGCAATAGTGGCGGTAGAGCCCATGTTGGTGGTGATGAGATAGGCAATGTAGGTACCGGTGAGGTATGGAATACCGTTCTCCGCAAGAGCAGCGTGATCAATCTCGTTGTTGGCGGTGAGAATAGTGCTAACGTTGTACTCGGCATACGAGCTGAAGTTGGACACGCGGCCATCGTAGAGGAGCTGAGAGAGGAAGGGGAAGCTTTGAGAGTCCCACAGGTTACCATAGTAGATGGCCATGAAAAGGACAATGCAGAGAATGTAACCGGCACAAGAGTTGGCAAGCGTCTGCAGAGGAATCCAGAGAGGGGAGTTTAATCCCGCAACGTATTGCCAATCGAAACTGACGGACAAGAAACCCAATCCCTCGTTACCTTGCGAACCACCAAAGAGGTTGGTGAAAACCATGCTGTGCTTGTTGGCAAGACAGAAGATGGAAACACCCTGCATGAGTGGGAACATCCACTCTGGGATGATTTCCCAGAAGAACATGACGGTGAAGACAATCCAGAAGATCTTCAGACGCTTGGAAGTCTCCTTCTTGTCACGGTGGAGAGTCTCGAGCAGAGAGTTGATGGGAAGGTTGATAGGCCAGAGCATCTTGGTTGGGCGAACCAAGACCGGGCGAAGGAGACCAGCAATGGACATTCCCAGAAGCTGAGAACTGATGACCAAAAAGATGGCAGCGCCGGGCGATGGGGTCTCGTTGTAGTAGAGCTTCTGAGCAGCTAGAATCTCAGTCGCGACAGCGGCGGTGGCAGAGGAAGATGCCATGACACAAATAGCGGCATGTTCCTTGCTGTTGAAAGGGTGAGGGTTCAACCAGCGACCAACAGCGCCCTTCCTTGGGATGATCCAGGCCAGACCCTCACCAATCGGGTAAGCAACGACAGTCAGGAAAGTAACAGAGACGTAGATGGTCTGTGGCTTGAAGTAGTAGATTTCTTGAAGCACAGATGCGAAAATGGCAAGACCAATGGCTAATGAGAGGGTCAGATACGAGCAAGTCAGAGGTTTGGGTATGGGTGACTTACCGATGAAGAATGCGCGAATAGTCCATGGGTTCAAGCTGGGGTCGTCATCGACATGGAGGACGTCTTTAGGAGTCAGCAACGCTAAGAAAAAATCGAGCCGGGTGAGACTCACGAGTAACGACATCCAGGGCGGTGCTAACAACCTCTCCTTCACCGAAATGGTTGTCGGCTTCGACATTGTAGAGTTTGTCGGTGGTTCCCTCGGAAATCTCGTGGACACCAATCTCGTGTGTACCCTTCATGTCAGTACCATCTTCCTCATGCCAGTCCCTCTTCTTGGATGAACCCTCGCCGTTGGACGAAAAGGTGTTCATAGGAACGGCGCTGGGGTCAGTATCGACACGCGCAAAGGTTGGCCTTTGGGAAGCCATGATGATGGTAATAGTGTTCTCCGCTCACAGTAGTGGAACAGAAGAAACGGGCGATTGGGGCAACCTACAGTTCATCCGGATGCTAATCGTGCGGCGACCAGGCTCGTTATGTACTCACGGGGTGGTCTGCAATTACAGCGGTAGCTCTGCGCGACTTACTCATAGGCAAGCCACTCAAACCGAAGATCTCATATAGTTACTATCGCTCACCTTCCTAATCGGAGCCAACGGAGGAGAGTCGCGCCAGTCGCGACAGAGACCGTGCGTCGCCCTCTCAAATCCAGGGTTTCGTAGCTTTGAAGTATAGCCGGAATGGTCGAGTCATTGGCTCTTGATTCGATGTCGATAGCAGATCTTGTACGGCCGAGTATCGAAGGAGGACGCCGAGTGCAACGTCGAGTGTCATGGTGTGAGACCATACCTCATCATGCAGAACATGGAAGTTACAGTAGGAGGAGCAAGCAGACTCGGGATGCAGCTGTGCCATATCGAAGGGACGTCCGAGGGCAGGATTTCGGCTAGCAGAAGGCAGCCAAAACCGTTCCAGAATCTCGCGTATCGTGTGGCGCTTGTGTTGTCTCCGCCAATCAGAAATGTTTAATTTGTTGGACGCTTGAACTAAATCGGTATGGTAGAGGAAGATGGTCGTCGCGCATGCTCACCCCGCTGGGGCATCCCTCACAAAGGGTTTTCTTTACGAAATGGAATTTGTTTGTGGAGAGCGATCGGCTTCCCCGAGAGTTTGGTCGCGTGTTCACGTTGCAGTGG
>Ga0058703_1000361_pt1 | contig 10239 bp, 8 predicted proteins | sample AgamicMgMae_FD_83782 | JGI IMG/M metagenome (GOLD analysis project Ga0058703, IMG submission 83782) | Agave microbial communities from Guanajuato, Mexico - Mg.Ma.e | ecosystem: Host-associated > Plants > Phyllosphere > Phylloplane/Leaf | place: Guanajuato, Mexico | collected 2012-06-04
ACGTTCTCCTTGTCCATGTTTTGCGGCGGAAAGGCAGCGAAGTATGTGTTGCCTAATTGGTGCATGGTTGGAACCTGCATGTGTAATTGTAATGGGTAGTGAGAAGAGTTCTTCGAAGGAGAGTCGGTCGAGAAGTTAGGTGGATGAGGTGGGGGCAGAGAAAGGCTATTCGAGCTTCGTGCAGCCAGTGGGCCGGCTGGTGAGGTGGAGTGCTTGTCAGACTTGCGAGGCGAGTTGACAGCGTTTGGGAGGAGGGAGAGATTGTGCTTTGGAGACGCGTTGTTGGAGGGACCAAGTGCCTTGAGAAGAGCAGCCTCGACGTCGTGAGTAGTTTCGTAGTGAGAAGAAGTTGAATGTATAACAGGGTCTTGGTATATGTCGAGTTGGTCAAGGGGTTGCAATCGACGCGTCGACGCCATCGCCAACGGGCGGGAATGGGGTATCGTATCGGTCCTTATCGATGCGAGAGCTCGATAAAGGAAACGCGTCGTAGGATATGCTACGAGTAAGGCGGTGATGCTGTTGCAGGATATGAAGCGATTCTACGCGATGATGAGCGATATGGGGATATCTGGCTCAATTGCAATGCTATCAAGCGAGGATATAGCTTGCTCTATGAGGAAGATCTGCTGAGTCTAAAAGGAGCCAAGGTCAGTCAGCGGCGGCAAAGGAGGCTTTTTGACGTAAAATTGCAGACGTTGGAGCCAAGTACGATGACCAAGTGGATCGGGATTGGAGGCATGTTCAGGTTAACTTTTGATCATTCATCTTTGCGTCCGCTGGATGAATTGATCTGTGCCAAATGAATGTGCAGAAGAGGCCGTGCGCGCAAAGAAGCGTGGTGCGCAGCGCTTCATCTGCGGCGGAACAGGAAACACAGGGATAGCGAACGTGGATCTTCAACGTTAGCGGGTGACGGACAAACGTACGCTTGGCTGTTCTGTAGTTTCTGTTCTTCTTCCAAACCGTTCTGCTTGTCCAACGCGTCAATCGATACTCGAATAGAGCAATCGAGAGAAGAATGGCGGTAGTGCTGTTGTTGACAGAAGACAACAAAGAGGGGAGACGTGTAAGTTAAGATACAAGTAGCAAGTATGTAGTATACATTAGTGACACGCTGCACAGTGAGCCGACATAAAAAGTAACGCGGCAGAGCGAGACGAGCAAGACGAGCAGGGAAGTCCACCAGTCACCTTCTTCGCGTGCCTTCTCAAACGAGCAAACCAGGAATTCTCAGCGAATCAAGCAGCCTGTGCTGCTGTAGTGTGCCTTGCAGAGGAGTCGCGACCCCGCAAGCGTGTCCGTGCGCGCGCCTGCGCCCGTGTCCGCACCTTCCTCCTTTCGCATGTGTGACGCGATGTCACGTTTCTGCGGGCTTGGCGTTTGCGATCCGCAGCCGATCATGGTAAGCGTGAAATTCCTCTCCAGCAGTTTTGCGCGACTCTGCCAGGCAGGAACCGCCTGGTCGGGCGCGAGCGGCAAGCGCAACCCTTTCTGGTTCTCTACACCTTGCTGTTCGGAGTATTTCAAAAAGTCTGGCCTGGTGTCGGTCCCTGAACGCTCCTTCCGTCGCCCGCAAACGTTACGCGACCGTCTTTGGCGCAAGCAAGGGCACAACGCTTTTCAAGTACAAGAAGTACATTCTTCTCCTTGCCAGACTTGCCTTGCCAGACTTGCCTTGCCACTTCGCCATCCAGAGTGACGATAGTAGCATGATCTTCACGTCTGATTCATGCCCCTTCCTGGTTGTCGCGATCGACGATTGCCTTGTTCATCCACTTGATGAAGCCTTGCTCCCGTCGTTTTACCTTTCTTTGGTAAGCGCCCGGCTGAACCAGTCATACCACACTCTAACGAAACACGACACTTCTTGACAACCTTCTCGAAGCCAATTTCTTACACGGGCATGTCGGAGCCCGCAATTACCCGCACCCAGACTTCACGGCGCTTCTGATGTCAACGGCGTTCACGACCGGTCGGTGCATTAAGATTGCGGTCTGCTATCTTGAGCTATCATGGCATATCTTCATGCGGTTTTCTGCCTCGCTCGCTATCGACCGGTGCGAGCCTTATTTTAGAGCCTGGCTATCCTCCACTCGCAAACCCGGGTATCACATTCCTGTGAGCTAGGGAGGTTCCGTCTCAGCTGATCGGTCAGAGAGACCAGGGCTCACCTCATTTCACATCTTGAGCATTTCGATGCGCCGAACCGTGATCGTCTTCGGTACACGGCCCTTGTCTGACGACACGTCAACCTCGTCGCCGCTTTGCCGTCTCGTGATACCTCTTGTGAACCTTGCGGCGATGAAGAGAAGGTCCGGGAGTGGTGTTTCCATTAGGCGAAACTGCGTTGACTCAGTCTTCTTCGTCTTCCATCATATGCTCGCTCTCCACAGCGTATCCATTCATTTGTTCTGATGTCGGATCCCCAGTCTGATCATCACCCATATTCAGATCTTGATCGTCATCGGCAATCTCTGTTTGCTGATCCTGGTCTTGTTCTTTGCCCTTGCCCCTTTGCTGCTCGTCTTCGGCTGTAGGGAAACTAAGATGTTTCCAGTCTTCAATCTGCACAGCTCTAATCAGTAATGTACAAGGACAGGACAGCATTAATCGCACCTCTTCGATGATGCTTCGTAAGCGATCTCTAATGCTCTCGACCGCATAACTCCCAAGAAGTAATCGTAAAGGTGGGAAACTGCAGTGACCGAGCTGCCAGACTAGCTCGGCGCTCTTTACAGCACTGGTAGGCTGATTATCGTTCATCCACTGCACCATCCGCTTTGCATGTCCTGCCGGCGAATTTTGATGCGCGTACGGTGCGCTCGGGGTTTTGACCAAAAAGTGACCGTACGAAGGCAATGGCATCTTGTCTCCTGCCACATCACTATCGGCCACTTTGCTCTTGTCTGCGCCTTTTGCTCGCAATGCATCTGGCTCGTCAATACGTAAATGTCCTGGAGCGACTAGTGTCGCCTTGATACCGTACGCATCAATCTCGTACAGCATGCTTTCAATCAATCCTTCCACGGCGTACTTTGTCGCACAGTAAGGTCCGAGACCAGGCACCCCCAATGCGCCTGACGTCGACGAGAAAATGAGATAGCGCCCCGCAGTTTGAGCCCGGAAGTAGGGCAAAGTTAGCTGGATGATGTTCAAGGTGCCAAAGAAGTTGGTCTCGAATTGTGCGCGTACGTCTGCCAGATCCTGATCTTCGCATGCGCCGATGACGCCGTATCCTGTGCAGCTGAAAAGATGCCATCAGCCACTACTTCAGTATCCGCTTCGATTCCTGTGCTCACATTGCGATTACGTCAAATCCTCCCCAATGTGCTACCGTCTTTTTGATCACGGCATCTACTGTTTCCCTAACTCTTACGTCGCACAATGCTCCGAGACAGTTTTCATGCCAGCCCTCCATTTGCTTTGGTGTATGTTCGAATGTCCGTCCGACTGCTGTACACTTGTCGCCGTGGCCGAGTACTGCTTTTACGAGCGAGCGGCCCATGTGGCCTGTTGCGCCAAAGATCTGTCATCTAAAGTTAGGAACAATTCGTTGTTTTCCTTCTCAGCAGCATACAATCCATGTCTTTTGCTTGGGAGGATTGGTGTCGCTTGGAGGGTCGCATGTCGCAGGTAGATGCAGCTTCGAGTCTACCGAAGACGTTGACGGCGAACGAACATCGGCCATCCAACACTGCTTTCTCCCGAAGGAGATGTCTTGAGGGTTAGGCGAAGAGATCGTTTGCAGAAACTATTCCCTTTGGCAATCTTGATGCGGACAAGAGACGGACGTCCATGAAGCCAAGACATGTGTACCCCACAATCTCGAAGATCGGCGGCCAAGAGCGCGGGGAAGAGGCCCGCAGCTGCAGGGCTCGGCCAATTCCCAATTTGGACTTCGCGTCATCGTCATACTGCACTCAAAACTTCAGTTACGAAGAACTGTCGCCGACGATAAACAGACGGTCTACCGGCTCAACAATGTGGTGAGAGACTTGTCGCAGAAACAGTTGTCATGTCCAAGGCTAAGCTAGCGGCTGCCACGAGTACGCCAATTCCATTCTTCCCCTGAGGATACACCACTCACCATCGCAGATGCCAATCAGCAAGCCTCTTCTGGCGGCTCCTTCGCTCAGGGCTTTCTTCTGGGTCAATTGACACTCGCTGTGATCCTTTTCTTCTTCATCAAGTTCTTCCTTTTTGGCGACTCACCTTCTGCCGACACACGCGCTGCAGCTCGTGCAACCGCGCGACGACACCGGACCCTCAGTCACTCCGCTTCGCTGCGTCGCAAGAGGTCAAATGCTGCTTTAGGTGCACGACATATTACTCCAAGTACCAGCAGTGCAGCAAATGTTTTGACGACAGACAAGATATTGGAAAAGACGTACTACAACGTAGATGGCCATCAGCCGGAGAGCTTGGACTGGTTCAATGTACTCATAGCGCAAACGATCGCACAACTAAGAGCCGACGCTCTCGACGACAATGCCGTCCTGTCGTCTCTTACGCAAGTCTTGAACGGACCAGCGAAACCGGACTTCCTGGACGATATCCGCGTCACGGAGATCTCGCTCGGCGAAGAGTTTCCCATATTCAGCAACTGTCGAGTGATACCGGTCGACGAAGATGGCGTCGAAGTCAAGCCTACAAAAGGTCGAAAAGGAGGTCTGAGTGCCAGCCGACTTCAGGCACGCATGGATGTTGACCTTAGCGACGTCGTGACGCTAGGTATAGAGACCAAGCTTGTACTCAACTACCCAAAGCCGTTCGTCGCTGTCTTACCTGTGGCGCTCTCGGTGTCTGTTATGCGGTTCTCCGGGACGCTGTCTGTGTCGTTCACCCCGTCACAAGCACCGCCGACACCGGAGAATGGCGACCCCGGCTCCTCTTCCAATCAAAAATTTTCAGACTCGAGTCCTGGTAATCCCTCTCACTCGCCGACGACACTTACATTCACTTTCCTTGACGACTATCGCCTGGATCTTTCGGTTCACTCTCTCATTGGTTCCCGCTCACGTCTACAAGACGTACCGAAGATCGCTCAATTAGTCGAACAACGATTACACGCCTGGTTCGATGAACGCTGCGTTGAGCCACGCTTCCAACAGATCATACTGCCGTCACTATGGCCACGAAAGAAGAATGTTCGAGGCGGCCGTGACGATGTGGATGGCAACTCGGAAACGGCTTCTGGCGCCGGCGACAGTGTGTCCTCACCGCGAAAACCAAGTGCAGATGAGTCGGTCCTGGATTCCATCGCGGAAGCCGATCTACGAGGCCAGCGTTCGGAACCAGAATTCAGCCGTCGAACAATTGACAGGAGCGCAACCTCGAGCGCAGCACAATCAGGGACCAATGGCGATGCGAATGATGCACGTCCAAGGACGAAACCGGCCGGTCCGAGGCCTGTGGGCAGGCGGCAGACAAGCGATGTGATTACGGAGGAGGACAGTCTGGCCGAAGCCGGAGCTGAAATGAGAGAAGCGGAACGCAGAGATAGAATAAAGGAGGCTCGTGAACGGGAAAGAGAGCGCTCTGAGCATGGAGACCTGAGGAGAAGACCGGGCTTGGGAGGTCCAAGGGAGAGCTCGAGTCTTAGAGTCAATGTCTAGAAGCTAGATGGTTCGAGATACCGCATACTATATAGATCGAAAATGCGACTGATTCAACTCATGATAAGTACGCCAATGACGACCTTTTCCGTGATGGTCCTGCAGGACTACAGTGCGAGGAGCGAAGTCAACTTCTCCGAATCTGTTCTAAGTTCAATCAGATAGGATTGTCTGTACTGTGAGTTTTACGACACATGTCGATCACCCAAGTCAAGGCTCAAGTCGTGATTGTACAGGTAGGAATCCTCTTCATGGACAATACACCGCCAAAATCCTATGCTGATCTCAGCAACCTCAGTGTCGGCAACAGTACCTAAAGTGCCAGAATAATCGCAGTGACATTTAGTATGCCATGATCACAGCCTCCATGAGCCATTCACAAGTGATAATCAACGTAGGGTGTTCCGCAATCACGACACGTGTAGGAAGCTGCTTGCGCATTCAATACCTTCAGCCTTTAGCGGACGTTGACACGAAAACTGCTAGATTGCGCTCACTTTGCAAACCAGCACAAATACTGCTACGACAGGGAGAATAGTTTACAATCATGACTAAGAGCACGACCGGAATGGTTTTTGGACTTCTATCTCATCTCAAGGTTAAGCCACATGCTTGGATATCACATAATGCCTCCCAAAATCAATTATCCAGCCAGAGTTTTCCATGACGGACTATCGATGGCTATAGTCATTCCGTGACCAACTCTGATCTAACATTATCACGAGAGCCTGAGATCAATCATCTGATCCTCCATCAAAGTCCGGCCGACCGTGCGGGCGTTATCGAAGGTACAAGTATTATCGCCGTCTGCGAGATGGAGCAATCTGTTGGGCTCAATCCACGTATGATCATTCTTCCATTTTCGTGTGGGCGTCTCCATTTCCGTTCAAGACTAGGTTATCGCCGTTCAGCTTTGCTGAATTACCTCCCGTCATGTCATCCGATTTCAAAGGTATCTGTGGTTTTTCTTCAGATGTCGAGCGCTCCGGCAGTGATGCTGTCCCATTGGTCTCTGATTGAACAGCATGGTGCAACGAGTCCAGCTGCTTGTGCGATGGATCCGACAGTTGTTTGTCGAGATCTTGCGTGGGCTTGATATATCCAAGAACATCGTCGTCCGTCTCAGGCGGTCTCATCATCGAGTCGGCCTCTGTCTTTGTCGCAGTAGACTCCAGTCCATTCATCGCGCTCTCTTCCGTCTTCGCGTTCTGCTCTGACGTGCCCTTTTCCGATTGTCGAACTTTCAGCTTGACAACAAGACTCTGCGGCTCCAAGTCTTCGTCTTCTTCGCTTAATTCAACATCATCCTCGTCTTCGTCCATGATATCGTCGCGTCCTTCTTCCTCGTTTTCCTCACTGTTCCAACCAGCACTCGAAGCGGCATCTTCCTCTTCGCTCATCTGGTCGACATCATTGTACCCTTCTCGTTCCTTCCGCTTGCGCTCCCCGTTGAGCTCTTCAAGACGGCCACTAGATCTGTTACCCCGTCCGCCTCTTCTGGGCATGTCCGATGGCTCAGAGTCTTCATAATCGTTGGACGCTGGTGTTGTTGCATCTGTTGCTTGTCCACTCAGCAGTGACTCTCCATACATTCCTCCTCCTCTTGGTCTGACGGTGCGACCGCTTGCAGTCACGGTAGGCCCTTCGTTTGGAGTAGACCGATCGGAGTGACGACCAGATCGTCGGACACCAAGCTCATCACCCTCGTCGGCCTCCTCGTCATCGAATGTGTACCGCATGCGCTTTCCGCGAGTACGGCCTTCGTAGAGGGAGAATCCTAGCTCCGGTCGAGTGAACTGCTGCTTCCTGACTTGACGATATTCGCGACGCTTGCGCTTCTATGATCTCATCAGTACACGGATATGAATGAATTCGCCATATAAACACACCTCTTCGGTACTCTCGAATCGAGGAATGGCGGCGAGAATGCGCGAGCTCAAACGACGCGCAGCTTGCGTGCCATCCTTCTCCAGCTTGTCCGATACAGCTTTGACTTCGTCAATGGTTCCAGCAATATTCCACCACGTGTTGTGATCGTCTGAGCGAGGACTCTCCCTGTATAGCCGAAAGCTAGTATCATCTTGACCTTCTATGAGCCAGAATCTCCTCTTGTCACCATCGAAACCCCAAGGCTGAACTGAAAGTGGCTGATTTAGATCGTCTTCATGTCGTGATTGTTTGTACTGATCTTTGATCATTTGCGAAATGACTTCAGAGGAGGTAAGGGCCCAGATGACCAGGGTACGGAGTAGATCGAGCTGTTCCTATTAGTGGGAGTCCTTGATTCGTGATCATCTGGCGACTGCATACTCTTGTAATCGCAGACATGGTGTGGAATGTCTGGCTGCCGTGGAGCGGGTTGATGCCTGCCCAGGAGCGAGGCCATTGCGATTTCTGTGAACCGACGGCTTCTTCCAATGCTCTTCCATAGTGTCCGCGCCTGTCGGCAGTGTCAGCGTGCTCTTAGGTATGTCGCTTGATCTCGGTCGGCAGAATTATAGCCCGGTCCATCTCTTAATGCTTTGCTCGGCGCAACTTACTCTACTGGCTTCTTGCGATTGAGGACGAGACCAAGTAATGCGCAAAGGAGATTCTCCACTTGAGGAGAAGGTACTGGATCTTCCACGCCGCGCTCGATATCTTGGGGTCCAAAGTGAGGTAGTTTCGGCGAGAATGCTGCACTGAAGCGTGATCTGAACATTACAACGACCTGGACGCGATATATATTAGCAACTCACTGTGCGTGTTCAGACGCGTACAACGTATCGTCGACGTGACTATAGGGTCTGCGACTCACGGCGATATATGAATTGTCCGCTAAAGACTCTGTGTGAGGTGGTGACGGCGTCCTCTTGCGTCGCGGAGGGGACGGAGGTACTACTGGAGAGGCAGCGGGTTTGACGACCTTTTTGGTCTTGACCTTTGCCTTCTTGAAGATCGGCGCGAGCTTTTCATCATCTGTGGGCGGCGCCGACGACAGCGAGGAGTCAGAGTCATCCATGGTGATTGGTTTGTCGTGAATGCGAAGGTAGGTTGATGGTGTAAGTTGAAGCCCGATGTGGATCTGCGGTAGTAGAGTGCCAAAGCCGACGTTTGTCACATTCTAAAAACAAGGAGTGACGCAACTGCAACATGCATCAAGGGACACATGATCGTGCATTTTGAATGGTCACACAGGGCACAGTGGCTGGGCATTCGAGAAGCATGTTATGGATGTGGTTTCATCTGTCCTTGATCGCGAGCCCATATTGTCCTTCTGAGAAATATTCGCGTCTACCATATCTAGTCACATCGTGAAGAGGCCTGCCGTATGAATCGAAAACTCCATGGCCCATCAGTGCAACCCTTCTGAGGGGCCAGAAGCTCAACGTATGTTTTGTGCTGGTAGAAGACATCGATCGAATCCCTCAGCAGCTATGACGAGCGTGCCTGATTGTGTAGCTAAACAGAACTATTTGGTCACGGCGCGTGATCCTCCTGTGCTGATACAAAAGTGATAACTTGAAGGCCATCCAACGAAGGCGATACAGCAAAAGAATGGGGTATGAAAATCGTTACTCACTTATGGTATTTCGGGACTTAAGCTCGCGCAGACGCGTCGCTTTTAACCCTGGTGCACAGCGGCTCGTACGAACAGCGATCGAACAATACCTATATTCCAATATGTAGACACTCATTATGATATCTGTAGCATTATGTATGTGCCCATCTCGATATCGCCGTCTATGTGGTGACATGCAGAGGTACCACGGCATTACGAAAATTGATCGCGCGCATCGCGTCTCGACCTGCAGCTGAGGTCATTTGAATTAGCTTTGTTTGCGCGGTATGAAAAGGATCGTGGGATAGAGCCAAGGTGTAAGGGAGTTAAACCAGCAGTGCGGTTACGATTGTTGCGGACAAACGAGGTGAGATTACGTCAGCCTAAAAAAGTGGCTTCGGCAACATCAACTGGACTACAGACGACGGTATGTGGCATGGTCACAATGAAATGTCATGGCAAATGACTTATGGAAACTCTGAGCATTCGCGGGACAAATGAGTCACTTATGAGAGTAGTAAATTTACCGAGATGTACTATTCATATCTCCACAACCAATTCTGTGACAGATCGTGACTTGCATATATCCGCTCATCACCCTTGGGTAGTCATCGTGCGTGACCAGTTCGTTGCCGATATTGACAATTCACAGCGTTCAGGTGGACATCGTCGCATCGACCTGGGTTGATGCCTTTCGTGCTATACAAGCAACACACTTCTGTGGACCGACTGCCGGTGTTGCCTCATGTAGTGTTCCCCGAAAGCGTAACCACAATCCGAATGCGGGCATACTCTGTAGGGTCCAGAGTTATGCATCCTCGCTTGGTGCCTGTAGTACTGATATGTGGACTGAGCTCTTACGTCGCAACCATCTACCGGACAAGGATAGCATGCATCATGGTGCTTTTCGAACTAGTGCTTTTTTGCTGCCGCGGCCTTCGCGTAGTGTCGCCAACATCCGTGCCAGATACAGTAGAACCGCCCGTGTTGACGCGTGCTGAACGGCTTCGCCAGGTCTTCAATCGTTAAGGGAAGGACCATCTCCGGATCCTCTTAACAACCTCTGGTGCAGCGCCCTCT
>Ga0058703_1000364_pt1 | contig 10195 bp, 9 predicted proteins | sample AgamicMgMae_FD_83782 | JGI IMG/M metagenome (GOLD analysis project Ga0058703, IMG submission 83782) | Agave microbial communities from Guanajuato, Mexico - Mg.Ma.e | ecosystem: Host-associated > Plants > Phyllosphere > Phylloplane/Leaf | place: Guanajuato, Mexico | collected 2012-06-04
GTATTGCAAAACCTGATGCTGGTCTGAGTTGTGCATCGATCTCTTCGTCAGAGAGTCTGTAGGTGTCAAAGTCTCGAAGGAAAACCGAAAGAAACTCTTCCATGACATCCGGCTGGCGCAACTGCTGGGCTACTAAGCATATGGTAGGCTTGTCGCATGGTGATCTCTTCCGGCAGACTTCGACGCACGTCTGCACGAACGGCTCAATCAGAGCATAATTGTAGACGCAGTCGCTTGCAAAAACCAAGTCGACGCCGTTGTTCATTTGGTTCATATCCAGGAACAATTTGATATCGTCCGACTCCCAATCGAGAGCGATGACCTCGGGAGTAGTGACACGATGGGCGTCTTTCTGAGCCTTGCGCTTTCCATGCGATCCTGAAACGATCTTTAGGTTTTGGCCGATATTTTCCTGCAACAGCTTCAGAGCATATTTCTGATCTGTAGCTACGTATCGCCCAACTTTTGAGCAGAGCATCACAGGCACTAAGCCTGCAATGCCCGAGCCCAGCTCAAGGACAGAAGATGATTGGTGAAGGAATTCATTCTCGAACAAGAGGTTGTCGGACGATGACATCCATGATGCTAGAAGAGGACTGAGGCGCCAGACAGCTGCACCAGTGGTGCCTCCCTCACGATCGGATTGTAAAATGCCCGGTGATTGTTTGATCGTGAAGTCATGTGCTCCTACTGTAAGTTCAAGGACTGAGGATTTCGCATCAACCATGCCCAGGTCCGTCGAGGTTGTACCCTCCGAGAAGAGTAGAAATGTCTCTGAACCTACCGGTTATTCAACCTCAAGTGGATTTGACATGGAATTTTACCTTCTGACGCGTCTTCGACAGCATGTGCTCGGTCCGTAAAAGCGCTTGGGAGAGGCATGCTGAAATATCAGAAGCGAGTTGAACCAGATAAATCAACGTTATTCGGAGGTTATCTGACGAATTGTTGTGACTGTTGCAAGAGCATAGCGCGTGACTGCATAGGTCGATGAATTCATGGTAGTGTAATACTTGTTAAAAGGCTCTATGTTTTGTGTGAGAAAAAAAACGCGAGGATCACAAGGCTAGCGCGAAAATAGTTGGCGGCCGTTAACACGTGACGCGGATCCCGCGCGGCCAAGCTATGACGCAGACTGTGAGCTTATGTGCTACATAGCCCGGCTACCGTGAAGGCTGATACATCACCTGCTCACCTACATGTCGTTTGATAGCCTACCTCTTTTCTCGCTATCACAGTCGACAGGCAACATCATGAACAATCTAAAGACATTCGTGCCTCAGCCGCGCGCTTATAAAAGCCCACCATACTCCGTCGAGGCTTCCGGATACAAGAAAGTCGAAGGAGAGACTATTCCACGAAGACACCCGAGCGCCAAGGACAAATTGAGGACCGTTCCAGAGGAAGGTGTCAACACTGTATACGACATCGTCAGAAAGAGCTCTGAGAAGTATGGCAATGCCAAAGCGCTCGGTCGCCGTACCGTCAAGCAGATTCACCACGAAACCAAGAAGATCAAGCGCAAGGATGGTACCGAAGAGGAGAAGAAGTGGTCATACTTCGAGTTGAGCGAGTACAAGTACATGAGCTTCGTCGAGTATGAGAAGCTCACTCTCAAGGTCGGTTCTGGATTGAGATCTTTGGGAATGGAGCCAAAGGACAAAGTACACATCTTTGCTTCTACCAGCCCCTTCTGGCTCGCAATTGCTCACGGCTCTGTGTCTCAATCTATGAGCATTGTAACCGCATACGACAGTCTTGGAATCGACGCCTTGAAGCATTCCATGCTACAGACACATGCAAAGGCAATCTTCTGCGATGGTCCACTCGTTCTCAAGCTTATCGAGGTCTTAAAAGAGGTCAAGGAAATCCAACATGTCATTTACAACACCGAAGTCCCTGACTTCAAACAAGAGGACGTAGAGAAGCTCAAGCAGGCGCATAGCCATGTGACCGTCCAATCGTTCGACGAGCTGGTTGCCAAGGGTGAGAAGCACAACGTTGAGCCTGTTCCACCAAAGGCGGACGATCTGTTTGCTGTCATGTACACCTCGGGAAGTACTGGTCCACCAAAGGGAGTCTTGCTCAAGCACAGTAATGTCCTCGCAGCTAGTAAGTGTACTTTCCGTGTCCATACCTCGTTCAACCGCTAATTGTTTTCCAGTCGCTGGAGTTGACGAAATTGTCGGACCTTGCCTTGGACCCGGTGATGGTCTTCTTACCTACCTACCTCTGGCACATATCCTGGAATTCGTCTTTGAAAATGCCTGCCTGTACTGGGGTGGCACCATGGGTTACGGCAACCCCAAGACAATCTCGGACGCGTCGGTACGCAACTGCGCTGGTGATATTCGCGAGTTCAAGCCTACCATCTTGGTTGGTGTGCCAGCTGTCTGGGAGACTGTGAAGAAGGGTGTTTTGGCCAAGGTCGAAAAGTCAGGTACCGTCACCAAGAACATGTTCTGGGCAGCTATGGCCGCAAAGAGTGCCATGACCAGCTCCAATCTGCCTCTGACTGGATTGGGAACCAGCGTTGTTGACTCTGTCGTCTTCAGCAAGGTCAAGGAAGCTACTGGAGGCAGGCTCAGAATCTGCATGTGCGGAGGAGGACCAATCTCAAAAGAAACTCAGCGCTTCATTTCGATGGTCATTGCCCCAATGATCATCGGATACGGACTTACCGAGACCTCTGCAATGGGAGCCCTCATGGATCCCTTGGCTTGGACCGATTCAGCCATGGGCGGTCCTCCAGCCTCTGCCGAAGTAAAGTTGGTCGATTTCCCTGATGCCGGCTACTACTCTACAAACACTCCTGCACAAGGAGAGATTTGGGTTCGCAGTGGCGGTAACAGCTCAGGCTACCTCGACAACGAAGACGAGACCAAGGAAGCCTTTACTCACGATGGATGGTTCAAGACTGGTGATATCGGAGAATTTGACAAACATGGCAATCTCAGAATCATCGACCGCAAGAAGAATCTGGTCAAGACCCAGAACGGAGAGTACATTGCTCTTGAAAAGGTAAGCCGCGAAAAACATATGATGGAGGGCGATAATAACTTGGCCTTCAGCTCGAGTCCATCTACCGTTCAGCTTCGATCGTTGGCAACATTTGCGTGTACGCGGCTCAAGACAAGAACAAGCCAATTGCCATCATCGTACCTGGGGAGGCAGCTTTGAAGAACCTAGCGAAGCAGAACGGCGTTGATAATGAGGATTTCAAGGACATGTGCCAGGACAGGAAGCTCAACGAATTGGTCCTCAAGGAGTTGCAGGCACAGGGTAAAAAGGGAGGTCTTGCCGGCATTGAAATCATCGAGGGTGTTGTCATGACTGACGAGGAGTGGACTCCACAGAACGTAAGTGATTTGCGCCTTATATGAAGACAACAACATTGACATGTGACAGGGCATGGTTACCTCGGCTCAGAAGCTGAACCGCAAGGGCATCTTGAACAAACTCCAGAAGGAGGTTGACAAGGCTTACAGCTCTTAGACGAGATCCTATTATGTATCACGCCTGTATCCGGCATTTTTGATTCGTGGGGTTGCGTCCCCAGGACTTTCTCTCTCTTCTCACGATGGATTATGATGGCGTAGTACCTATGTAGTTTAGGCGATTCCCTTCCGGCGTAATTAGCAAGCAACTTGAGCTCTAGTTTATTACCTGCAATACATAATTTTATCTCATGCGCAGACTTAAATACCTTTTCGAATCTTTCTGCGACCCCGAATACGAGTAAAATCAATTGTACCAGTGCGCTTCGTGCAGCCGCTCGCGTGACGCTTTCCTTAAATGGCAGGAGCTATCATATCGTGAACCACGTTTCTCTACCTCCCCTCGTTCTCTCACCTCATGAAACATTTCTCATCGATATTTCGGTCTTGCGCTTCTACCAATCACTTCCGAAGACAACTACCCAGCGCCCATTTTGTCTCCGTACAGTTCAGAACCATGCACAAAGCACCAGCTGCGGTGCTTCAGAAGCCAGTAACTGGCGATGCAGCGACCATTCACATGCCACGAGATCCAAACACTCTTTCGAACTACAATGCATGGAAATGCGAACATGTCACCGCAAACTTCGAAGTTGACTTCAAGGGAAAGAGACTATTTGGCAATGTCTTGCTGCAGATGAAGAAGCTGCACGAGGGAGCCGACAAAATTGTTCTCGACACAAGGTGAGCCGTATTTCCTTCGAGAAGTGTTATCAGCTCACTGATATATTTGATAGCGCTCTTGATATTCATGATGTCAAAGTCGCAGGCCAAAAGGTCGAGTGGAATCTTGGTGCCAGATTTGAACCATTCGGAAATCCGCTGTCTATTCAAGTGCCCAAATCAGGCGATAACGTTGTGCTAGATGTACGTATTTCCATCGGTACACAAATCATGGCACTAACTTTCTGTAGATCTCCATGTCCACTACGAAGGATTGCACAGCCTTGCAGTGGATGACACCTGCTCAGACATCGAACAAGAAGCATCCTTATATGTGTACGTCTTTCTCCCCGTTTGGCAGACGATCATCGGCTAAACGAACACAGTCTCTCAATGTCAGCCAATTCATGCTCGCTCGCTGCTACCTTGCCAGGACACACCAGACGTGAAAGCTACCTACACCTTCGCCATCCGTTCTTCGCTGCCAGTACTCGCTTCTGGCTTGCCGACTGGAGCCACTGACTACAAAGCCGGCAAAGACGGAGAGCCTGGATCCCTTCTGTACACCTTCAACCAACCTGTCGCCATTCCATCGTATCTCTTTGCATTGGCCAGTGGTGATCTTGCCAGTGCAAGTGTCGGCCCTCGCAGCACTGTCTGGACCGGACCTGACGAGCTGACTGGCTGCAAATGGGAACTTGATGATGACACCGAGAAGTTCATCGAAGCTGCTGAGAAGATTGTCTACCCATATGCTTGGACGACCTACAACGTTCTCGTCCTGCCACCATCATTTCCATTTGGGGGTATGGAGAACCCTCAATATACATTTGCGACACCAACTATAATCTCGAAAGACAAGCAGAACATTGACGTCATCGCTCACGAGCTGGCACACTCCTGGTCTGGTAATCTGGTAACCAACGCTTCTTGGGAACATTTTTGGCTTAACGAGGGCTGGACCGTATACCTCGAGCGACGCATCCAAGCGGCTGTTCACGGAGAGCCTCACCGTGATTTCTCTTCTATCATCGGCTGGAAAGCACTGTCGGATAGCATCCATCTCTTTGGTGAGGACCATGAGTTTACCAAGTTAATCCCTGATCTCAAGGGCAAAGACCCTGACGATGCTTTCAGCAGCATTCCGTACGAGAAGGGATTCACTTTCTTGTATTATCTGGAGAAGCTTGTAGGAAAGGACAAGTGGGACAAATTCATCCCTCATTACTTCACGACATTCAGAGAGAAGTCACTGGACAGTTACGATTTCAAGGCAACATTGCTGGACTTCTTCGCCAAAGATAGTACCGCATCAAAGCAGCTTCAAGAAGTGGACTGGGATACCTGGTTCTACAAGCCGGGTTTCCCGCCAAAACCCAAGTTCGACACCAGCATGGTCGACGAGTGTTATGCGCTTGCAAAGAAGTGGGTAGCCTTGAACAATGGCAGCGACGCTTCATGGTCGCCATCGGAGTCTGACCTGGAGGGCTGGATGGCAAACCAGACCGTGGTGTTCCTCGAAACCATCCAAACTTGGGACGAGCCTCTGAAGCCGGAGTTGGTGGAGAAGATGGGTTCCGCTTATGGGATTGCAAAGAGTCACAATGTTGAACTTGTGTCGAGATACTTCGGCGTTGGACTCAAGTCGAGAACAAAGAGCATTTACAAGCCAACGGCTGAATTGCTTGGACGTGTCGGACGTATGAAATTTGTAAGGCCGCTGTACAGGGGTCTCAAAGAGTGCGACGAGGCGTTTGCGAAGAAGACTTTCCAACAGCATAAGGATGTCTACCATCCAATATGCAAGAATATGGTCGAGAAAGATCTTTATGGAGATAGGAAGAGGATATAAGGAAGAGTACAGACCGTCCGAAGTGTAGCTATGTATCTACAGAATTTTATTAAATCACCGATAGTCCATTCGTCCCGCTTGAGGCTCTCAGTAATTCTGAATCACTACAGATAGTGACGTGTGAAATAGTAATACTGTGGTAATGTATAAAGGCCAAGTGCGGGGTGCTGTCTGACTTCGCCGAGCGGAGAGTCAGAAACAACGCGCTTGAATCGACGCGTCGGATCTCGAACGTCATCCACGATCTCAACTTTCTTTCGAACGATACCATATCTCCAAGCGACATAAGACTGCGCGACTCAAGTCAGCGCTTGCGCGATCTTCCGTTCGTTCAAAATATACACACCAGGATCTAATATTACAATGCCGCTTAAACGCGCAAAGACCTCGACGAAGCCGGACTCGACACGCGCTCCGTCGCGAACAACGCGACAAACGAGGAAAACCACAAATGTGATCGCATCCGACGAAGATGTAACAGAGGGCTTAGTCACGTCGAGGAAAGGTCGTACCTCCAGGACAACCTCGCAAAATGACGCGCACATGGTGGTAGCCGGAGGACTCGGCGCAAGAGATGAGTCGACTGGCGAGCAGAATGGCACACAATCTGAGAAAGGCGCGACTGAAGAATCTCCCAGAATGAGCGAAGAAGCTGAAATAGTGCCGAAGCGGAACGTGCGAAAACGACCGGCGAAGGTTGTGAAGAGATCGGCGCAGAGTGAGGACAAGAAGCGCGCGATGGAGGATCTCCGCAAGAGGATGGAGGCAGACAAGAGAGCAAACGCGCAAGGCGTATCACTAGGACAGAGAAATCAGAGTAACTTACCTGACACCACAAATGCCCAAGCCGACAGACCACAATCCGAGGCGGCACAAAAATCGCCATCCCCAGTAGCGCAGGCAGTTCCAGGTACAGCGCCGCGACCGCCGCAGTCAGCACTTAAAGTGCAGAGCACACCCGGCGTGGAAAGTTCGGTTCTCGCACTTGCCAACTTCCGAAGAAGAGCACGCCAACCGAGTCTGCTTCGAATGGTTCAAGGAGATCTGAGTCACAGTACACCTGGCGAGGATACTACGGACTTTACATTGGGAGACGACGAAGATGATTTTGCTCCGCACGACGAGTCCACGCCGCTTAAGATTGCAAAGGCACAACAACTTGAGGCTCAGACACAACCGCAGACGCAGGCGGAGGAAGATGATGACGATGACCTTTACGGAGTCAGTCCGCAACCGGCGAAATCTCGAAAGCGCAAATCAGATGAGATGGAGGATGGGCCTGAGGTTGAGGTGATCCGATCGTCTCCTTCTCGGTTGTCTTCGCCCTTGCCATCTGCAAATGACTTGCCAGAAGACATCACAATCCCCGCGACTGCGCCAGAAGAGGCCGAAGAGGAGGCCGAGGACGACGACTCGGAGCCGAGACGGGCCAGTGTGGATCACGAGCTGTACGCTGATCCTCTTAGTAGTAGCCCTCCGCCTATGCCCCGACAATCTCCGATCCAGCCTGCATCGAAACGTGGAGGACCGCGAAAAGCAAGTGCACATCCGCCTGAGCAAAGTCGAACTTCACGGCATAAATCGCAAAGATCACTAGACACAGCTGCGCTACGAGCCCTACTTCCGAAGCGGCGCATAAGAGACGACTTCCGTAACGAGTATGACCATCCTACATCGTCTGATATCACTCAAATATCTTCAGAGATGGATGGGGACGAAGATGAGTTGACACATAGGATCCGAGGCAAACGGATAACCAAGACTTCTGCCCAGAAGAAGCAGCCAGCAAAGAAGACTGTGCCGAGTTCCAAAACAAAGAGAAAACCCGTTACATCAAAGGCTGTAACACAACCGTCTACTACGAAGCGAACGTATGGACGCGCAAGCGGCGTGTCGGATAAGGAAAATGATTCATCTTCTCCACTCTCGGAACTTACGAGTGATGAAGGCGAAGCAGATCGAGAGGGAACTGGGGATACTAGTCTTGAGACAGTAGCACCAAAGAAGCAGCGAGTACCGTTAAGCAGCGAGTTGCAAGCAGCGAAAGCCAAGTTCGCAGAGGTAGATGATTGGCAGATGGAGTTTGAGAGTGCTCCGAGCCTGGACGCGGCGGACAATAGTAGTCCTTGGAGATAGCTGTAGTCGTAATGCTGACTGTACCACAATATTGACTATATGTCACGAAAGCACATGTATATAATTTGAAGTATTCGAAACAAATCTATTGATTCATTAAGTACATCCAAATCAGTGTCCGAGTCTATATCAGTCTTGGCGTCGTGAAGCTTTGGCCCGCGATCGGATTTTTGGAATGCGGCTTCTCGTCGTCCTCCGACACCTCTTCCGCACTCATCGCTGTCTTGGTCACTTTCGACAGCAGCAATGTCGAAGGCGATCAACTCCCCCACTGGTAGGCTGCTGCGCAACTCGCGGCTGTTCTCTCTCCCACCGCCACTACCTCCAGCGCAGTTGGACAATCTTTCCGCCGCCGGTACTCTTCGATTGTCTGAGACAGCGACACAACCCTACCCGATACGACAAGCCATAGCGACGCCAAAATCATCACGGCATCGAGGTGACTGGGGCTTGAAGAGACCACTACCACGAAAATCTACCAGCTCATCGACACCTCATCTGCGAATCAAGGCCATCGATAATGATGCTCACATCACGAATTTCGAGTCTGCTGCGGATCACACGCAAAATCTCGCCAAATGGCAGGAGATGAATATTGTCATGAGTGGCTCGAGCAAGGCGCTAAGAGTTGCGTTTAACGATAAATCTCTACCTGTTAGTGCTTTTGACGATAGCTTGGATAACACAATTCACGTCAATCATCTGGCGCAGAACGAATTCACGGACATCAACAAACTTCACACCGGACCCGAGCTTGCGATGATGAGGCACAACCTGCCAGAAGAGCGCACGAGGTGGAAGTCAAAAGGACCGGCACTCACAGGCATGACGGAGGATGAGTTTCAGGTTTATTTGGAACAACTGAAACGACCAAAGTACCGGGAAGGCTTCCGCGAGTTCTTGAAACAAGTCAAGATGCAACAAAAGCGAAAGAATGAGGAGGGTCGCGTACAGCAAGAGACTGGACTTGACCACGAGGATATCGCTAGGATCGAGGCTGCAAGTCGACTGCAGGAGGGCGAACTTGACAGTTTCGTCAAGCAATTGCGCGAGGAAAAGGTTACACTATCGTCGGGCATGTCGAGACTCCTTCGCGAATATCTTGATCTTCCCGGGTTTGTCCCCCAGGAGACTAAACCGGATGTTAGTCAACAAATGGAAGTAGGGTTGCTTGGTGAGATGGAGGAGAAATTGGGCGCTCAACCGCCTCCGGTAACACATCCTTCTGGCGGTCTATCGTACACTCGCACCAAAGCATATCTCGAAAACCATCCAATCTGGGGTCCTCAAGCTCAACATACTCCTGTGTACGCGCGCGTGGTCAGACCAAGAAACCACGGAGGTGTTAGTGACAAACCAATCTTCGGAGTCGGTGGTTTCGTTACCGCCGAGCCCGGAAACGGTTCCGACTTCAAGAGTACTAGCGGAAATGTTGATCCAACCGCGCATCTCCAAGACATCGATGGTGGATCCAAAATCTGGGTCAAGGCAGATCACGCATACATGGACAAAGAAGGACGCGTGCAGATTGCGTTGGAGAAAGCCCCAAGTCGGGCAGTCGAGGTCAAGACTGGAAACATACATCCAAGCAAGAACGATGATCCTTTGGATGGCGCCAATTTCCGACCTAACCAGGCCCCGTTCGGAACTCGTGAAAATGCAAGCTATGGCCGAGCCTTACCTGGTACTCCGGGGCAGAGCTATCGCGCAAGGACGGATGTTGGATCTTTCGATGGAGCGAAATATGCAGCTTACAGGCCGATTCCCAACTCTAGCGGAACACAAGACTCCAGGAGTGCTCTGCAGGCATTGCTCGCAGATGTACACAAAAACGAGTAGTTTTTTGTCGTAACAATCGTAGTCATAATTGCATAGCTTGGAGCCGGGTCAACCTAGGCACGTATAGTGTAGTGTAAAAATATCCAATTCAGTCAAACCTCACTTGTTCACATGCACCTGATCCCGACGGATTGTTCGTGAATATAACAAGATATTGCATAACTGCTGCATAACGCTGCACATGTGAACGAAGTCGTGATGCCAAGAC
>Ga0058703_1000365_pt1 | contig 10193 bp, 9 predicted proteins | sample AgamicMgMae_FD_83782 | JGI IMG/M metagenome (GOLD analysis project Ga0058703, IMG submission 83782) | Agave microbial communities from Guanajuato, Mexico - Mg.Ma.e | ecosystem: Host-associated > Plants > Phyllosphere > Phylloplane/Leaf | place: Guanajuato, Mexico | collected 2012-06-04
CCCTAAATCTTCACTGTAATCTCTACAGAAGTTGTCACCATGTACTGTAACTGTTATATTATTGAAGATCACTAAAGGAAGACACTCAAGAATGGTCACGCTCGCACTTGACTATGCTCTTTCGATTCTGCCCGGCACGAAGCCTTGCAATCCATAACTACTGATGCCATGAGGCACAGCACCTCGTCCCTGTCAATTTAAGTAACGATACCTGCAGCCGGCCAAGGGCAACCCGTGTTTGGTGTACCATGAACCGCAAGGTGTTTTCTCGCGAGATGGCAGCTGCACTTTGACTACAAGTTCGCGCTGAGATCAGACATGCGCAATCCTTGGATTAGTTGACGTGGGAAGGTACGATAATATGCCATCTATACCTACTGATGTCAAGACGGCTACCTGCAGCACAACCCTGACCAAACGATGAGTAACTCAAAGCTAGTAAGACTTGGTTGCGATAGATCGATCCCTATGAACCGACGAACGGGAAGGTAGGCAGTTCTCAACTGAGTACCGTACCTTATCCTCATCATTGGATCTGACTAAAGATCTGCCGGCACTGCTTTGATGACATGGTATTTGGAATTCACGTCTGTCTGAATCAATGTGCAGGGGTGTGGACTGGGATGCTACAGCCTTTCTTTACACAAGTCAGTCGATGTCGCAAAAGGGGCTGCACTTCCTTGAGTGTTGGCGTAAAATGACATGATGTGTGCAACTATCCGCACGCCCATGCAGCTGCCATCGACATACTGGCGTCATGAACACAGGTCATTGAGGAGCGGCTGTGTTCACTGATCGTGCGACCTGTGGCTGTTTGTTGGGGAGCTGTGGTACTTCAGCAATCTCCACCATGCATGTCTCCCGCAAGCTCGAATTCAACTACCTACAGACTACAGTAACCCTCCATACTATACATCCCTTCTGCGGTATAGACGCAGCTATGCGGAGTCATTTGACGAAAGCTTTGCACAGCCCCAAGATGCCAGAGGATACGGTCAAAGTTTGGTAACACCATATCATCGACCATAGGATCAGTAGAGGAATAAGTGTAGTTGAGGTACAATTCTGATCACGTGATGAGTCGCGTCCAGTGAGTCATGTCACATCTCACCGCCTGAACGCGTGACGTCGTGAAAGCGGCAGAAATTTGGATTTTGAAGGGACTAACTCCGCATCGATCAACCCGAGATAACTTTTTTGGATACCAATTACACTCGACTCATATCTCTCAAGATGAAGGTGGGAAAGCCGCAGTCTAAGCGCGTGTCAGTCCGGCTGAGACACAAGATTCAGAAAAAGTCAAACGAGAAGCAAAGGAAGCAGAGAAAGAACGAGAAGAACAATCCAGAATGGCGATCAAAACTGAAGAAGGATCCCGGTATTCCAAACCTTTTCCCGTTCAAGAACAAGATCCTCGAAGAAATTGAGGAGAACAAGAGGCGCAAAGAACAGGATACTTTGAGAAGACGAGAGGTCGCAAAGGCGCAACGCGAGGGCCGCAGTGTTGCAGAGATCGATGCGCAGAATGGAGACGATGACCTGGAAGACGATGACGTGTTGGAGGACCTCGAAGATGGCGACGACGACGACGCCATGGACGAGGACTCGGCGAACCCCATGGCGGCTCTCCTCGCATCTGCTAGAGCAAGAGCTGCTGATTACAATCAAGAGGTCGATGACTCGGAAGGAGACGAAATGGACGAGGACATGGATGAGGAGGAGTGGGGTGGTCTGGGAGAAGGCGACGACGCTGAGTCAAACATGAATGCACCGGCAGCACGAAAAGACTCTTCAAGGCGCGCATTCGACAAGGTCTTCAAGGATGTTATCGAGCGGTCGGACGTGGTCTTGTATGTTCTTGACGCGAGAGACCCGAACGGCACAAGATCGAAAGAGGTTGAGAGACAAATCATGGCTGCAGAGGCAGGCTCAAAACGATTAATCCTTATCCTCAACAAGATCGACCTTATCCCACCAAAGGTTCTTAAAGACTGGCTGATCCATCTCCGGAGGTCATTCCCTACTCTCCCTCTCCGCGCATCAAACCCTGCAGCAAACGCAAAGACATTCGACCACAAAGCACTTAGTGTCAAGGGCACCTCGGAAACACTTTTCCGCGCCCTCAAGACGTACGCTCACTCTTCCCAACTCAAGCGCGCCATCACTGTTGGTGTCATTGGATACCCAAACGTCGGCAAGTCATCTGTCATCAACGCACTCACATCTCGCCTCGGTGGCAAAGGTGCAGCATGCCCTACTGGAGCCGAAGCAGGTGTGACGACCAGTCTTCGCGAAGTCAAGATCGACAACAAGCTCAAGCTTCTTGACTCTCCTGGAATTGTATTCCCTACAGCAAAGGAGGGGAACGTTGCGCACAGGAATGATGAGCAAGCCAGACTCATTTTGCTCAATGCTGTACCTCCACAGGATATCGCCGACCCTGTGCCAGCAGTCACACTTCTTCTCAAGCGTTTGGGAAGTTCGGAACAGTCAATGAAGAAGCTCCTCGATGTCTACGGTCTACCTGCGCTCATGACCTCGGCGGGTGATCCTACAACAGATTTCCTGGTACAAGTGGCAAGGAAACGAGGACGACTGGGCAGGGGTGGCGTGCCAAATCTGCATGCAGCGGCTCAGACCGTCATTACTGACTGGAGAGATGGTCGCATCCAAGGTTGGACGGAAGCGCCGGTATTGCAGATCGCACAGGAAGGCGCCGCTGCTAACAACAAGGATGGCGGGCTTGTAGGTGATCAGAAGCAGATCGTGACCGAGTGGGCCAAGGAGTTCAAACTGGATGGCCTTTGGGGTGACGATGAATCTCAGAGCACAGCGATGGATGCTTAGATGTTTTTCCTGACCATGATGAATCGCTTCGATGTCTTGGAAGGCGCATTGGGCGTATGGTGCTACATAGCTGAATCGATTGATCAAGATACCCATGCACTTGTATATCTTTCTTTTGTTCCCGTCATAGCGAGGTCTGTAACGAGAGAAGAGGCAAGGCTTCTAGTTCTATGCATTTTCGTCAATGTGGCCGGATTACATGGTATCGAATGACAGTATAATTCCTTCCTTCCTTCCTGGTGAAGCAAAGTAACGTGAATGTTGGACATGCCAAGCCTTACGTTTCCGTCGGCCTCGGCGGTGGTGACCTGACCAAGCTCCATCTCCAACCGCGACACCAGCATTACCGTCTACATCCACACCTCGCATACACAGACACGTCAATTGCAGCCATCGGTCTCGTCGCAGATTACCGCGCATCTCTCGACACTCACCAAACAAGACTCCTTCCTCCTACTCTTTGCGACAACTGCCCACCATGGCCTGGCTAATGTCCACCCCCGTGGACATCGACGTCGTCCTCGAAGACACGGACGAGCGCCCAACAGTCGACGTGAAACTAGACAAGAACAGGCGGGAAAAAGCACCGCTCTACCTCGACGGCGAATCAGTCAAAGGCGCCGTGACCATCCGACCAAAAGACGGCAAACGCCTCGAACACACAGGCATCAAGGTACAATTCGTGGGCACTATCGAGATGTTCTACGACCGCGGCGTGCACCACGAGTTCCTGTCGCTGCAGACGGAGCTCGCGGCGCCAGGCGAGCTGCAGCACCCACACACCTTTCCGTTTCTCTTCAAGAACGTCGAGAAGCAGTACGAATCGTACTCGGGCATCAACGTGCGGCTGCGATACTTTATCCGCGTCACCGTGTCGCGGCGCATGGCGGACGTGATCCGTGAAAAGGACCTGTGGGTGTACAGCTACCGTATGCCACCGGAGACGAACAGTGTCATCAAGATGGATGTCGGTATCGAGGATTGTTTGCACATTGAGTTTGAGTACAGCAAGAGCAAGTACCATCTTAAGGACGTCATCGTCGGGCGGATTTATTTCCTGCTTGTCAGGCTGAAGATCAAACATATGGAGTTGAGCATCATCAGGAGGGAGACCTGTGGTGTTCCGCCGAATCAGTACAACGAGAGCGAAACGCTGGTCAGATTCGAGGTATGTTTGCACGTTTTGCTTTTGTCGAGAAGCACTTCAGTCACTCGCTACGAAATTGAGGAGAGCAGAGCTGACGAGAACAGATCATGGACGGCTCACCCTCGCGCGGTGAAACAATTCCCATCCGCCTGTTCCTTGGTGGATTTGACCTGACACCGACCTTCCGCGAGGTCAACAAGAAGTTCTCGACACGCTACTACCTATCTCTTGTCCTGATCGACGAGGACGCGAGGCGCTACTTCAAGCAATCCGAGATCGTACTGTTCAGACAAGCGCCAGAAGGCCATGCATTGGCGCAACAACAGGCGAGGGAGATCCAAGCCAGTTAGAGGACTTTCACGACTTGATGCTTTATTGTTGGACATTGGCTGGTACGGCAGTGATCGAGGGGATGTTTTGATGCTGGAAAGGAGTCGGCAGAAGAATCCATGAGAATACCAGAGGCGATTCGAGTTCAGCAGAACTCTCGCGCGTGATCAATGTCGAAGTCCCGAGGCGGGAGATCTATTTGAGTGGACAGTCGAGCTCATTGTGCATAGCGTGGCGTTTGGGGTAGATGAAATAAGATGTATAAACCCTTGTCACAAAATACTGAGCAGCTTAAAGGGACTCTCGTCAAACCAAGTCTTAGCACAGCATTTGAGCGTGGCATCATGGTGCGACTGTTAAGTCGTGGAACATGTGCAACAGCGTAAATCGCAAGCATCGCTTTTATATGATTCGTGAACCTCCAACAATGCAATCCTTTCTATCCTCTCTCCCTAGCAAAACAACCCGCGGGTGTCGCTATACCTGATTACTGGGATACTCAATCTTCTGGACGCCCGCAAAGTCCTCCTTGACAGCCCTCATGCTGACAAAGCGGCTCAGCAGATTCGCCGATCCGGCCTTGTCGTTGGTACCACTCGCCCTGGCGCCTCCGAACGGTTGCTGACCGACCACGGCACCAGTGCACTTGACGTTGATGTAGAAGTTGCCGGCTGCGTTTCTGAGCAGCTCTTCGGCCTGGCGTACGGCGTAGCGGTCCTGGGCGAAGACGGCTCCGGTCAGGGCATACGCTGTTGTCTTGTCAATGGTGGCGCAAATGTCTTCGAAGCTGGAGTCGTAGACGTAGACGCAGAGGACGGGCCCGAAGAGTTCGGTCGACATGAGCTTGTGATGTGGGTTCTTGGTTACGTAGATGGTGGGTGTGATGTAGTATCCCTTGCTGTCGTCGTAGGTGCCACCGCAGAGGAGCTCGAGTTCAGGGTCGGATTTGGCTTCGTTGATGACGGTCTTCAGCTTGTTGAAACTCTGTGCATGGATGACGGGGCCGATGAAGTTGGAGAAATCGGAGGGTGGGCCGATCTTCATAGCCTCAGTTGCGCTTTTGAGGAGAGGCTTGCTGGATGACCAGAGAGAAGAGGGAATGTAGGCACGGCTGCATGCTGAGCATTTTTGGCCCTGGTACTCAAAAGCACCGCGAACGGTATTGAGAACTGCATTGGGGACGTCGGCCGTAGGGTGAAGGAGGTGGAAGTTCTTGCCACCTGTTTCTCCGACAATACGTGGGTAGCCGACGTAGCGACCCTCTGCTACTCTGTTGGCGATCTGGCCGTACAGACTGCGGAAGACGGCCGTTGAGCCAGTGTAATGGAGAGCAGAGAATTCAGGATGGTCCAAAACGGTCTTGGTGACTTCGACTGCATCACCGGGTACGAATTGGATGACATTCGGCGGAAGGCCGGCTTCGAGCAGAATCTTGTAAAGCAACCAGTTGGATGCCATGGCGGCGGGTGAAGGCTTCCACACCACGACGTTGCCCATCAGAGCTGGCGCGCATGGGAGATTGCCAGCAATGGCTGTGAAGTTGAAAGGGGTGATGGCGTAGACGAAGCCCTCAAGTGGACGATACTCGACTCTGTTCCACACACCTGGTGAGTTGTGAACGGGTTGATGGCCGTATGTGTCTTGAGCATATTGGACGTTGAATCTCAAAAAGTCAACAAGCTCTGCTGCGGCATCGATCTCAGCCTGATATGCGTTCTTGCCTTGACCGGCCATGGTCGCGGCCATGATGTCGTAGCGGTACTTGCCCGCAACCAGATCGGCAGCTTTGAGAAAGACAGCGGCTCGATCGGCAAATGGCAGGTTCTCCCACTCAGACTTGGCATCCAGGGCGGATTGAATGGACACTTTGACGTCAGAGACAGAAGCAGAAGACCAGTCTGCTACAGAAGTCTTGTGGTCCGAGGGATCGGGCTGGGATTGTGTGCCTTGGCCCTTGATCTGCGAAGAGTGAGCTCGTGTAGACTGTGAGATTGGCGTGGGTACTGACGGCTTTTCCAGCGATCCAGGGAGTCACTTGAAGTGCTCCTTGTGACTTGAATTTGCTGTATGCATCCGAAAGACCTTGCCTTTCCGCCGATCCTTTGGCATATGTTTTCTACCCGGCTGTTAGTGGGACAGATCAAGACGCTCCTGGAAACCCTCACGTTTGGCTCATTGTCGACATTCGGTACACGGAAGTTGGCCATAGTCGCTATTCCAGCTCGTGATGATAAGCCATGCTTGATCTTTCTCGCAGACCGAGCCGGACATGGCAGAGATCTGAATGTTCCAGGGACTTGCGGTAGGCACTTGGCGCTTGTAGAAGCCATGGTCTTGGTGTTATGTGACGACTCTGAGGTAGCTGTAGAAAAGAGTTACCGGACGTCCTTGATCTTGACGACCGGGAAAAGAGCAGAAAGAGAAGAACAATGCAGATGTTTATAAGTAGAGCAGACATGGAGCATCTCGGTTTGCGTCGGCATAAAATCATTCACCACATCGCGTTGTGGGGAAATCGCAGATAGCGTTGCCGAATCGGGCACGTCTTGCCGAAGTCGGGATCATGGCGAGAAACACGATCAGCGACCATTAAAAAAATAAGGTATAGTACATTATTAATACAGTAACGGCGAGCTCTCTGCAAGGATTGGTACATCTTGTCATTAAAAACAACGTAGATAGTGTGTGCGATCAACTCATGCAACCGCAAAGCCGTCCTCATCATGCATACCCTTCATCCAATCAATGTCCGAGCTCAGGAAACCACCATGATGATCGCTCATGTGCATTGCCTGAAAATTGCCGTCATCCATGCCAAAGGCTTCCCCGGCTACATCCAGATTGACGAGAGCATCGAAATCGGGCTCGAAATCTGCCATTCCGAACATGTCGGTGTTCTCCATGCTGTGATGATGGTCATCTTCGCCGTGGCCGTGAGATTCCGGCGGTGTGTCTGCGAGGAAGGAGTGAAGCTGAGTCGCGATGTCTGCATCTGTGGCGTGTGGTTGGACGTGGTGATGACTGTGCTCGGGTGGAGGAGTGAGATGTGTCTGAGACTGACCAGTCAAAGCAGGATCGATGGTCTGCTTGGCAGTGCTTTCCGCAATAGATACGGTCGCCGCTGCAACGATGCTGTCCTTTGTCTCGGCCGCTTTCTGAGGCAGAACTATCTCGGCCTTTCTGATTGCAGCCTCCAAGAACGCTGTCGAATAGTCCGCTGCGGCGTATATATCCCTCAATTTCGACATGATCTGCATACATTGACAAAAGCCTTGAAGAGAAGCCCTTCTTGTGGTCTCATCGGGGGCTTTTATATCAAGCAGGTGGATGATTATTGCGGGCAAAAGGACCGTGATACCGGTGGTAGGAAGGAAGCGGACCAGATCATACTTGTCGAGGTTTTCCGCAATGGCTGTGATCTGCGATGCAGCAAATCTGACATTCGATCTCGAGAGATCCAACAAGTCATTGGCGGGTCCATCGACGGGATAGACACCTGAGGGCAGAACCTGAGGTCTGTGTAACGCAGAGACTGTAGCGTGATAGACAAGGTGAAGAAGCGACCGGTTGACCTCGATGCAGCCATTTCCACTCTGATTTGTGTTCTCGACCGGCTTTTGGTACTCGGCTTCCGGCGGAAGTAAAGACTTCCACTTACGGAGCTCGTCGTCGCATCCGCGTACACCGCAGACTTCTGGGTCGGCTTTTCGGGCCACCAACATCATAGTCGTGCGCGTGCTACCCTCTTTGCTCTGAACACCGTGGTTGTTGTGCAGAACAGAGTACTGTGCCGCCAGCACGTGACTGATACAGATACAGAGCTTTGACTTTTCCACACAAAGGGTAGCCAGATGGCGCTGCTTGTCGACATCACGAAGAAGCGTGCAGCTTGCCGGCAAACAGTTGATAGAAGTCGCAGATCCAATCTCAAAGTCGTCCAGTTCGAGCAATGGCACATCAAAGTCTTCGTCCTTTATTCTGGTCGGTCGTCGCATTCCGAGGGCAATCAGTCGATCGCGCATATAAGTGGACCACCAAATGCGCTTCCAGAGCTTTCGTCTCTTTTGGGTCATGGATGATCTCTCTGGATTGCGATGCAGGCCGATGGTATGAGAGAGAGAAACGGCAATTCCCATCCAGTGGTGGCTGTCTTTCTGATCGTCTGGTGTTTCATACCAATATGTCATCAGAAGTAGGGATTGGATCAATGAGATGCGATCAGCTTCGTAATCAAAGTCGTAGAGCAGCTGCAGGTTTATATTAGTGAAAATGCCTGGCAATGTCATGTGTGATACAACTCACTCTAGTCTTTTGGAAAAACTCGCGCCTGGCTTCGCGGCGGTTGTTGTAGCCAGCCGCTTTCAGGCGCTTGATATCAACCGAGGCCACACCCGAGAACATTATAGCCTGGAAAACAAGCAAGCTGATCTGATTGGCGCCATCTGTTCTATCAATGGATTCGACAAGATCCTGAATATCGATAATTGGCATAAAAGGATGAATGTACTCGATGAAAGATTGAAGCAGAGCGTTGCGCAGGGGAGTGGGCGGAATAGTGAGGGCGCCTTTCTTGGACAGATAAATGACCTCGTCCCCAGCGATTCTAGCTGGCAATGGCTTCAGATATGGCGGCAGTTGGCGAGATGGCATAGGAGGGGACATGGACCGAGGATTTGATGCTTGATGCTGAAGCAATTCGATGCGCGCCTGAGGAGCTGCTAGAGGGTTCGAGAATGTATGCCTACGATGAGACTCTGTGAGCATCTGATGGTGGTGGTGATGACTGTGGCTGTTGCTGTTGTCGATATCTTGGTCTGTATGGCTGTGTCAGTCTTCGCATGTCGCTACACAATTCTCGTGATCATTGGGCACTTACAAAGTGAGTGTGGCATATGCTCATGTGGTTTGGAAGGCAAAGTAACACTGGCCAAACTGAACCGACGAGCTTCTGAAGCGCTGCCTGGGGAGTCCATTTGCGCGCCATTGCTGCATTCGTCATCGCCTTTTGACCATTTCCTAGGAAACTGTGAGTTTCTATCCATGAGTATCAAGGTATGTGGTATCCGTACTTCTTGCGCTTGCTCTCTGAGACGACGCACTCCACCTCATCCAAACGGCAATTGGTGCATGGAATCTGTTCGACAACGTTGCATCTGACCTTTCTCGACCGACAAGACTGGCAAGCCTTGGATGCCCTCCTTTTCACGCTCTTTTGGGCTCTGGCTCCATTTGTAGACAAGCCAGCAGCATCACTCTTGCGCTTCGCTGCGGAATTCGAGGTGCTTGAAGAAGGAGGGGGAAGCGGAAAAGGCGCATCTTGTGCGTCGTGGTTCGACGACGTGTCGGACATTTTGGAGGAGTGTCTGATTGGCGCTTATGCACTGAGTGCAGTCTTGAGGGTAAGATTGTCGATGATGAGGCTGACGACTGGCAACTCGGTGGACGACAAGAAATGGTCAAAAAGACATGAGAAGGAGAAAGAGGAAGGACTCGCGCGAGTGGGGAAACGGATTGATAATATGAACGCAAATCGTCGTCGACATCAGAGGAGAGACAGACCGAACTAGGCTAGAGCAAGAGGGTTCCCAGAGATGGATCCTTTGGTTCTGTGCGCATGTGAGTGCGCCGATCCGAAGTCTCCAGTGCGAGCGAGGCTCGAGCCCGTTCCAACGGATGGATCCATCATGCTAGATGGATGAGGGATGGTGGGTTGGCAGGCCGGGGCTCCAGCTTCTAGTTTTTGTGGACAAAGTTTAACCCCTTCTAGCGGCAGCTGGGCTTGGCGATTGCTGGAACACGAGTTCTCGGCCTGCTGTCCAGCTGATGCTAGCAATAATGAACGACTTTGAGTACCTGTAATGTGTAGCGA